>Ga0326728_10008580_pt1 | contig 25272 bp, 18 predicted proteins | sample MB3enrmetagenome_FD_207602 | JGI IMG/M metagenome (GOLD analysis project Ga0326728, IMG submission 207602) | Lab enriched peat soil microbial communities from McLean, Ithaca, NY, United States - MB31MN | ecosystem: Environmental > Terrestrial > Soil > Wetlands > Peat | place: USA: New York... | reverse complement strand
AGAAACTCACCCCCAACACCCCCTCGCCCCTCCCCATCCTTATCCACCCCCACCCGCCCCACCGGCGAAACGCAAAAAAGTCACAAGCTCTCTGCGCAATCCCTTCCCGATTTTCCGCATCCCAAATGTTTCTCCTACGCAGGGCCGGTAGCGCAAAGGTAAGCGCCGTTTGCTTTCCTTTGCGGCTCGTAGAATCGGAATTTCGACCTGTTCATTGCCGGGCAATGAGAAAAGGCCGCAGCTCGGAGCCCAATACCTCGCGCTACCCCGCTGTTTGTGGCGGACCACAAAAAGTTGTAAGGTTTTCTTGTCCGTAACGACTACCTCAATGTATGCAGGAAACTAAAGCCAGCCAGGACGAATTGTACCAGCGGGTAGTAAGAGAGTACGGTTCCGCTCTGGGACGATTGGCCTATGCCTATGAAGCGGACGAGGACCGTCGTCGTGATCTGGTGCAGGAGATTCATATTGCACTGTGGCGGAGCTTTGAGAAGTTTGGCGAGCGCTGCTCACTGCGAACCTGGGTGTACCGCGTGGCGCATAACGTGGCGACGTCGCACGTGATCCGCCAGAGCCGTAGAAATGGGCTGACTTTTCTCACGTTGGAAGAGGCCGAAGCAGAGACCCAGCATGAATACGTGGAAGTGCCTGCCGACCGGGAGAGGGCGCGGGCGCGCCTGCTCGCCGTGATCCAGCGGCTAGATCCCATCGACCGGCAATTGATGCTGGCTTACCTGGATGGGCTGGAAGCGGAGGAGATTGGCGAAATCACAGGACTCTCCTCGGCCAACGTCTGGACCAAGATTCACCGGATCAAGAACGTGCTGAGCCGGCGGTTCCATGCAGGAGGCCACGATGGCAGGTGACTATTTGCCGGATGATCTGAAAGTTCTATGGCAAGAACTAACCACAAATCCCGTCCAGCTCACGCTCGATGACCTTCGGAAAGAGGAGGGGAAGCTGCGAAAAGGGATCCGCAAGAGGTCTGTCGTGGGAGGCGGAGCGGCATTGGTCACCGCCGTATTATGGGCGGTTTTTTTCTTTGTCTTTCCGAACGTGCTGCAACGCATCGGGTCGGTGCTGACGGTTTTAGGCGCCGGGTATGGGATCATCCAGCTTCGGCTTCGGCCATCCCACGTCATGCCGGACATGGGCGAGACCGAAAGTATTCGGTTTTACCGGGCCGAACTGGAGCGGCAGCGGGACTTTCACCGCGCCTGGTGGTTATGGTCTAGACTGATCATACTTCTACCGGGTCCGGTCGTCTGGATGGTGGGATCTGTTCGGGCGTGGCCGAAAGCGGCCACATTGACCTGGTGGACGCTGGCAACTTTCCTGATCTTAGCCGCAGTTGCGGTACCGTTGAATCTCAGGCTAGCGCGTCAATATCAGCGGAGGATCGATGCATTGGATGCGTGGCAGAAAGGCTGATGAGACAGGTAGCGCGGAGGCAGGCGCAATTTGCCTTCCTTCGCGGCTTGTAAAATCAAAACCTTGACCGGTCCATTGCTGTCCCCTGAAAAAGGGCCGCGGAGGAATCCCGCTCGGGCGGGCTGGCGCAGAGCCGCCTTTCAAGCTCTGCGGCTTTTCTGATCACGCCTGATCTGGCAGCCACAGTCAGCGATTTCCTTACTGTGGGCTCTTCTCACACGCGCATCCCCAATTCGGACCGCCTGCTCCACGCCGCAAGTTCACGTTTCTGCAAAGAAGAACCCGCGGTCAGGAAGGCGCTGACCGCAGCTACCAGCTTTACCCTTTAAACTTTACCCTTTATCCTTCCTCGTCCCGTGTCCCGAATTCAGTTGATTAAGGCCGTTCCGGCAAGGACTGCGTCTCGGCCACCAGCCGCGCCGCCGGGATTTCCTGGTCCTTATACTGAAGCTGATAGAGCTTGAAGTATATCCCGCGCTGATCGAGCAATTCCTGGTGCGTGCCCACTTCGCGCACGTGTCCCTTGTGCATCACCACAATCTTGCTGGCGTTCTGAATGGTGGAAAGCCGGTGGGCAATCACCAGCGAGGTGCGGTTCTCGATGAGGCACCGCAAGCCTTCCCGCAGCAGGTGTTCGGTTTCCGGATCGACGCTGGAGGTGGCCTCGTCGAGGATCAGAATGCGGGGATTGTGCGCCAGCGCGCGCGCAAAGGAGAGCAACTGCTTCTGACCCACGGAGAGCGTGGCCCCCCGCTCCCGCACGGGCTCTTCAAACCCCGCCGGAAGAGTCTCAATAAAATCCCGCAGCTTTACCTGTTGCGCCGCGGCGCGCACTTCCGAATCCGTAATGCCCGTGCTGCCCAGCCGGATGTTGCTCGCAATCGTTCCGGAAAAAAGGAAGGGGTCTTGCAGCACAATGCCGAAATTCCTGCGCAAATCGCCCAAGCGGAGTTCGCGAATGTCAATGCCGTCGAAGGTGACGCTGCCTTCCTGCACGTCGTAGAAGCGCAGGAGGAGGTTGGTGAGGGTGGTTTTTCCGGCGCCCGTGTGGCCCACCACCGCCACCGTTTCACCCGGCTCGATGGCGAAGCTGATGTTGTCCAGAACCTTGTGGCCGTCCTTGTAAGCGAACCCCACGTGGCGGAATTCAACCTCCCCGCGCGGGTGGGCGAGCGGCTGGGGGCGCGGGGGATCCACGATGGTCACGGGCGTATCCAGCAGCTTGAAGATGCGTTCCGAGCTCGCCATGGCGGCCTGCAACAGGTTGTACTTGTCGCTCAAGTCCTGAATGGGCCGGAAGAATCGCTGGGAATACTGAAGAAAGGCGATGGCGATGCCCACGGTCACGGCGCCGCGCAGCACCATCCACCCGCCCATATAAAGAATGATGGCGACGGCAATCACTCCCACCAATTCCACCGCTGGAAAGAAGAGGCCGTAAGCCAGGATGGAATCCTTGTAAGCCTCCATGTGCGCGTGGTTGGCGGCCTCGAATTCGTCGAAGCTGCGGTCCTCGCGGTTGAACAGTTGCAGCACCGCCATGCCGGTCAGGTGCTCCTGCAAATACGCGTTGATGCGCGCAATCGCGGTTCGAATGCGCCGGTAGGAATCGCGCACCGCCCGCCGGAACAGGGCGGTCACCCCCGCGATCATGGGCAGCACGGAGAAGGTCAGCAACGCCAGCACCCAGTTCAACTTCAACATCGCCACCATGATGCTCACGAGAGTGAAGAAATCGCCAAAGATCGCCACCACCCCGGAGGCGAAGAGGTCATTCAGCACATCCACGTCCGTCGTCACCCGGGTCACCAGGCGGCCCACCGGGTTGCGATCAAAAAAGCCCATTTCCAGCCGCTGCAAGTGGAGGAAGATCTGCTTGCGGAGGTCGTACATCACCTTCTGCCCCACCAACTGCATGGTGAACGATTGCGCGAATTCCAAAAAGAAGCTGACCAGCACGGTGGGGAAGAAGAGCGCAAAGGCAATCTGGGCAATGCCCACCATGGGGTCGCGGCTGAGAAAATGGGCGAGGATGGGCAAAATGCTCTGGCCGCGGGTTGGATCGAGGTAGCGATCCACTTCCACGGACAAGAGGTACGCGGGCACCGCCTGGAGCACTCCGTAAAGGAGCGTGGTGAAGAGCGCGAACAACGTCATCCGCCAATACGGACGAAGGTACTCCATCAATCGCCGCATCAGCCGCGAGTCGTACGCTTTCCCGAGGATCTCTTCTTCCTGCTGATGAGGAGCGGGCATAATCAGTAAGAGAAGTTAGGAGCTGGAAGCTGGAAGTTAGAAGCGCTCCTGGCTTCTAGCTCCTAACTTCTAACTCCAACCCCCTGTCTCCTTCCTCACGCTTCCTTCTCCAATGCTTCTTCAATCAACTGTTTGTTATAGAGCTCGGTGTAATGGCCGTTCATGGCCAGCAGTTCCGCGTGGGTCCCGCGCTCTACAATTTCCCCGTCGTGCAGCACCACGATTTCATCGGCGTTCTGGATGGTGGAAACGCGGTGCGAGATCAAAATGGTCGTGCGGTTCGCCATGACGCCGGTGAGTTGCCGCAGGATGGTTTCCTCCGTATAGGTGTCCACGCTGGAAAGCGCATCATCCAGAACCAGAATGCGCGGATCGCGGATGACGGCGCGGGAAATGGCCGTGCGCTGCTTCTGCCCGCCGGACAGCGTCAGCCCGCGCTCCCCCACCATGGTGTCAAACTTCCTGGGAAAACCGTTGATTTCGGGGAGAATATTGGAAATTTCTGCGGCGCGCTCCACCTCTGCATCGGGCACCTGCGGCGCGCCCAGCCGGATGTTTTCACGAATCGTCTCACTGAACAGAAAAGTCTCCTGCGGCACAAATCCGATGTCCTTGCGCAGGGTGTGGAGGGGAATCTGGCGGATGGGCACACCGTCAATCAACAGCGTTCCCGGCGGAGCGTCATACAAGCGGGGGATCAGGCTGACCAGCGTGGATTTTCCCGAGCCCGTCGCCCCCACCACCGCCACGGTCTTGCCGGCCGGAATGTGCAGGTTGATATTCTTCAGAATCGCGTGGCCGTTGTAGCTGAAGCTCAGATTGCGGAACTCGATATCGCCCATCAGTGCGGTGATGGGATCCTCAGGAACCTCGCGGTCGTCGATATCGGGTCGAGCCGCAAAGATGGTCATCAGCCGCCCCTGCGACGCCAATCCCCGCTGGACCATGTTGGTGACCCAACCCAGCGCCACGATGGGCCAGATCAGATTGGCGAGATACCAGTTGAATGCGACAAATGTCCCTACGGTAATAATTCCCCGCACCACATGCTGCCCGCCCACGACGAGGATCATCATCCCCGCCACGGCATACATCAATCCCATCGCCGGCCAAAGGAAGCTGGTGATCCAGATCAACCTCTTGTTTTTTTCGACAAAGTCCCGGTTCATCACCCGGAACGTCGCCATCTCTGCATCTTCCTGGCAAAAGGCGCGAACCACCCGCACCCCGGAGATATTTTCGCGCACCCGTTCCGTGAGCTCGGAATAAAGCGCCTGGATTTTCTCGAAGCGCTCGTGAATTTTGGCGCCGAAGAACTTGACCCCCATGGAAACCAGGGGCATGGGGGCAAGCGCCATCAAGGTCAGTTTCCCATCCAGGTGAATCATCAAACCGATGGTGGTGATGCCGATCACCACGGTGGTGGCGGAATACATGATGCCCGGACCAATCATGTTGCGAACGGCGTTCAGGTCGTTGGTGAGCTTGGACATCAGGTCGCCGGTGCGGTGCTCGGTGTAATAGCGCGGCGAAAGGCGCAGCAGGTGGCGGAACAGGTCATTGCGCAAATCGTATTCGACGTCGCGGGAAATGCCGATAAGAATCCAACGCGTCCAGAATTGGAAGACGGCTTTGACCAAGGACAAACCCACCAGCAGGGCGGCCACCATAGCCAATTGCCGAAGCAGCAGGCCGTGCGTGCGAAGACCGGCATCATTCAAGTCGTCGAATCCGGCTTTGATGACCAGTCCCACCAGCGCTCCGATGGACTGCCCCAGGACCAGGCAGACGAATCCCGTAATGAAGCGCGACTTGTAGCGCGCAAGGTACGGCCGAATTGGGCGGAAGCGCTCGAACATTCGAGTCCTTATGACACAAACCCCTTGATCTTGTCCCCAAGAGAAAGGAGAGCCGAACTATTAGATTATATCGGAGGACGGAGGATACCGGAACGGCGATTCACCCCGGCTGTCGCGCGGGAAATCCCTGGGTCTGCTGGAAAATCACGGCGGTTACGTGTACGATGTGCCCACGCTTGGGCATTCCTCGCGCGGGGCCAAGCAAGTTTTCGTTCATGGAGTTCGGTATGGCAAATGATGAATCCGACGAGGACCGGGAAAAAAGGATCGAGGAATTGAAGCGCCGGGCGCAAGAACTGGCCGGCGGAGAGATGCAGAGCGGGGGGATTGCGTCGTCCCCCCCTGAGGTCGAAGAGGGATTCTGGAAGTATGTCGTGGAGTATGAAGAAGCTCCCTGGACGACTGACTTCCAGCGGTTGGAGCGTGCCGGCGTTTCCATGCCCGCGCCGGAAACACTCAATGACCAGGAGTTGACCGCCAAACTCTGGGAGGTCATTAACAAGATGGCCCAATTGCGCATCTTCCTGGAGGAAACCGACCATCTGAGTGACCGCGAGCTCTACACGAAGCTGTGGGGTGACCTCTTACGCGAGGAAACGAAAGACATCATGCTGGACCAGGACTCCGCTTGTCATTATCAGTTGTTGAGCAGTGGCAGCGACGAGGACACGTATCTCTATCTTAAGTACTTTGCCGACGAGAAGTGGCGAAAAGATTGGCTCAAGGACTTCCCGGACTATGTCATGCCGGACCCTGAAGACCCGCCTTACGATCGCGACCGCCTTCTGCCCCAACCCGATTACGGCCCTCCTTCCGACTTGCCCATTGCCTAGCGCGGGCTGCTCACCAGCTTGGAAAGAGAGAGGGTTCGCCCGCCCTCCCGGCCCCGGCAGGCTTGCAAGTGCGGCACCATATGCTATGATGGCTGGAGCAAATAGGCTAAATCCCAAGTGAAGATGCATTCAGGTGGTACTGATGGAAGGGGTTTCCACAGAGCGGACAGTCAAGCGGCGCAGCCTGCGAATCGTCATGCGGGTGCCGCTCTATGTCTGCCCCGTTGATGCGCCCGGCACCCAGGAATGGGAACCCGTGGAAACGCTGGTCATCAGCTTGCATGGCGGGATGATTCGCAGCCGCCGGCGATTTCCCATTGGCACGACGCTGGATATTCGTATGCGGAATGAGCAACGATTCACGCGCGGCCGGGTGGTGTGGACGGCCGAGGGGGCAAAGGACCTCGTCGAAATTGGCTTTGAAATCTTGGAGCCGCCGGGATTTTGGGAGATCAAATTCCCGGAGGACAGGTGGACCGAGGGGGAGCAGTCATCCATCCACCGGAGCTGAACGGGGGACCGGCTTTCCCCCCGCGTCAAAGGATATCCCTATGCTGGTGCGTGACTTCATGACAACCGATCTCACCACCCTGCGCGACGATGAGGTGTTGTTGGATGCGGTGCTCATCTTTGCCCGCTCCGGCTTCCGGCATATTCCCATTGTGAACGGCACGCAACTGGTGGGAGTGGTCACGGAAAGGGACGTGAAACATTACACACCGTCGATCCTCTCGGGAATTTCTCCTGACGAGTACAACCGGCTGATGGAATCCACGCCGCTTTCCAAGATCATGACCCGTAACCCGGCCACCATCGAGCCCGGCAAGACCATTTACGAAGCCGCCCAAATTCTCTATGACCGCCGCATCGGGTGCCTGCCGGTGGTCGAAGGCGGCGAGTTAAAAGGCATTATCACCACGACGGACATGCTGAAATTGCTCCTCCAATTGCTGGCAGAAAAAGGTCTAGCCCCCCCCGGGCAGGCAAGCTGAGGCGGCGCGGACCTCTTGTGTTCCCTGGGTCCGCAGCCCCGCGGTGACGGTCCGTGACAGTTACCATCATTCACCATGAGTTGCCGCCCCCCGCCGCGCTGCCCTGAACCGTATGCGAGGAGCCCTCAGGAGGAATCGAACATCCGCCCCCCAAAACCTTCGCCGCATCGTGTGGAACCTCGCGGGGGCGCACTGGTGCGCGTATTGATTCTGACCTTGATTTGCGCACTTGCCGGCGCCACCTCAGCCGCCAAGGACAAGCCCCCGGTCCAATATCAAATCCCCATCCCCATGCCGCCGGATTTCTCTGCGCTCGATTGGCTGCAAGGTCAATGGACCGGCAAAACCATCTCCAATAGCCCTCCCGGCGAAGTGCAACTCACCGTCAGCCCTGAGCTGGAAAAACATTTCCTGATTTTTCGCGGCGAGGTCTCGCTGGCGGCCACCCGAACCGTGCCCGCCACCAAGGAATCGTGGTTGGGAATCCTGAGCGGCAGCCCCGGCGGGACCGGATTCATTTTACGAGTATTCTCCAGCACTGGATTCATCACGCGCTATCGGTTAACCGTGGACGGGGCCGAGGTTCACTTGAATCCCGAGGGCGGCGACTCCCCTCCACCGGGATGGCTCTTTCGAAGGATTTGGGTGCGCACCGGGCCCGACGAATTCAGCGAGACCGTACAAGCAGCCCCGCCGGGGAAGGCGTTCTTTGGTTATTACACTGCCAAGTTCGCCCGAGTTCCCCCTCCCGCCAAGACGGCCTCGGCACCATGAACGAGCATCAGAGGAGAAATCGGTGTAAAATTTGGTGGCCGATTTCGGGGCTGGCCTGGCGCGCAGTGGCGCCGAGTAGCCCTCCGAAATCATCTGCAAAACTCCCCAGGAGAACGCACCATGTCCAAAGGGAAAAAGGTCGCACTCATTGTGGTGATCGTGCTCGTCGTCATCGTGGTGGGGCTGGCCATCATCATTCCCATGCTTCTCAATATCGATCACTTCCGGCCGCAGGTAGTTGCGCAAATTCAGCAGGAAACCGGGAAACCCGCTCAAATCGGGCATCTGGCTTTGACCATCCTTCCGCAAGTCGCCATTCGCGTGGATGATTTCTCTTTGGGAAATCCCAGCGGTTTTCCCCCGGGCGATTTTGTGAAGGCCAAGAAGATCTACGCGGTGGTTGATCCATTTGCTCTGCTGCATCACAAAGTGGAAATAACTTCCCTGGAGCTGGACGATCTGGCGCTGGACATGTTGGAAGACACGCACGGCAAGTGGAACTTTGAAAATCCACCCGCCAAACCTGACCCCCCGGGCGATCCGCCGGTAGATAGCAGCGGTGCATCGTTCACGCTGGGTATTATCTCCGAGCTGACCGTCGTGCGAGGGGAGTTTGCGGCGGCAAGCCTGCTGGCGTCGGGCGTGCCGGGCCCGGCGCTCATGGAGGTTCATGGCGCCGCGATCGACCTGCGCGACGTGAACTTGAATGCCATGACCACCGCCTCGCTCCGGGAGCCCGCCCCCCCGCCGGGCGAATTCGCTGCCCTGGCGGGTTTGTTCAACACGACGGTGCACGCCGCAGATGCCAAAGGGCCGGAGGTGGCGCAGGGAACCATTAAAGTGGACGCGGCGGAGTTTGGCCCCCTCACCGTCACCAAATTGAAATCCAAGTTCCGCCTCTTTCCCAAACAAGCTTTCTTTGACGACCTGGATTTGAGATGCTACGGCGGCAGTGCCACGGGAAATCTTTCGCTGGATTTCGGTGGTGCGAACCTGGCTTACGGAGCGGACGCGCAGATCAAGGGCGTCAATGTCGCGGAATTTCTCGTGGCGTTTCCGCAAGCCAAAGGCATGTTGACCGGAACTCTGGATGGTTCCGCCAAGATGAACGGCTTGGTCACGCACTCCACCGATCCCCTGGTGGGCGTCACCGGCTCCGGCCAGGCGAGCATTCGCAACGGCAAAATGCCCAGCCTGCAACTCAACAGCAATCTGCGAGCTTTGGCGAAAATGGCCGACGTCGGCCCCTCCAATGGCGACCCATCATCGTTCTCTTCCCTCTCCGCGGATTTCCGGATTGCCGACGCCAGGCTGTCGAGCAATAAAATTACTTTGGTCGGGAACGGCCTGGATGTGGAAGGCTCCGGCAGCATGACCATGGCCGGTGAGGGGAGCCTGGATTACCAGGGCGATGCCAATCTCGCCGCCCGCGGCAATAGTCCGCTCGCCAATGTGTTGGGAGGCTTGACCGGCGCCAAGATTGCGAACGGCAAGATGACTTTTCCTTTCACCGTGGGTGGGACTTTCGCCAAACCCAAGTTCGGCTTGAAGGGCATGGCGGGACCAGCCGGAGCACCGGGCGCCGCCGCGCAGGAACCCATTAATGCCGTGAAAGGCCTCTCCGGGTTGTTCAAAAAGAAAAAGCCGCAGTAAGAACGGGTCAATGCGTTATCTATCCTGGGCACGCCCCCTTGTCGCGCTGGTGCTGATGACGGCGAGGGTAAATCCGTGCCTGGCAGACCCGCAGTCTTCACAATCCAACCCTTCTCCCCGTACCACACTGGCTCAACTCATAACTTTGGTCCGGGGGAAAGCCCACGCTCTTGAGACCAGTACAGGCACGCGACTCGGTTTCCAGTCCCTCATATCCGCCTATAAGCTCGCCCCCAACAGTGTTAGTTACTCTGATTACTCCGTTGTGCGTCTGTTGTTTGAGGCCACCAGGGATAAAGGCCTCTGGAACCTCAATTGGGACATTACGAACATGCCGCCCAATTCCGATAAAATCTGGCGGCAGTGGCAGAACGTGTGGAAACCTTCTTTCGTGGCCCCGACGGCAACAGCGGAGTGCGACGAACTCTCGGCCCTCTTTGCCTTTCTCGTCGAACGCGCCGGGGTTAGGAGCGTGGGGCTGCTCTGGCCAGCCGCAAACCACACTGTCGCGGTTTGGGTGCTCCACGCCGCGAATGGCCCTGTGGTCCGGGTGGTCGTCCCCACCACGCAGATCTTCCTCGAGCATACTGATTTCTTTGGAACGAAGAAGTTTGACCCTTGGCGGCAAAAAGAAATTTACGAATATACGCGACGTGACGTCCCTGACTCGTTCGAGATTCCGAAGCCACTCTTTGACTTCTTCGTCCTTCAGCTCAATAAATATGGCGGCGCCTCTGATCTCACCCTGCAACAACTGAGGTACGTGCGGGGGGCGGTTTTACTGAAAAGATGGTCCCCCGAAGACGCCGCTCTTTATGCACTCAAATTGCGCAGCGAGTTGGGCGCTGGCCCGGCCGAGGACTTGACGGCATTTCAGAGCTTTGCGCAAGACATGCGCTCTAACCCCCTCTCCGCGAATTGACTCCCTCCCGTGCCACCAAGATTTGACGCCTCGGCGGCTTTCTGTTACAAACTGGATTAAGGCATTGATGCAAACCGTACCCAATCTCCGTGTGGTAAATGCCGCGACGCGCCTTGCCAACGTGCGCTACGCCATTCGCGACATGGCCGTGCTGGCGGAGCAACTGGCGCGGGAAGGCAAGACCATCCTTCCCCTGAACATCGGCGATCCCCTCAACTTCGACTTTTGCACGCCTCCCCACCTGATTGCGGCTGTGGAAAAAGCCATGCGCGACGGCCGGAATGGCTACTCCCCCTCGCTGGGCATTCCCGAAGCCGTGGAGGCGATCCGCGCGGAAGCTGAGCGCAAGGGGATTCGCAATATTCAAAGTGTCTTCCTGACGGCGGGCGTCAGCGAAGCCCTGGACATTTGTCTGACGGCGTTGGTGAATTCTGGGGAAACCGTTCTGACGCCCAGCCCCGAGTATCCGCTGTATTCGGCGGTTCTCGCCAAGCTCGGCACGCAGCCCAATTCCTATCTGCTCGACGAGCAGAATGCATGGGAGCCTGACCTGGAGGACATCGCCCGCAAGATTAACTCCGGCACGCGCGCCATCATCGTGAGTAATCCCAACAACCCGACGGGAGCGGTTTACTCACGGCAGACTTTGGAACGGATCGTGGAGCTCGCCCGGCAGCACCATCTGGTGATTTTCGCTGACGAAATTTACGACAAGCTGATTCTGGATGGCGAGCCGCACACCTCGTTGGCCGTGTTGGCGCCGGACGTTCCCGTGGTGACCTTCAATGGACTCTCCAAAAGCTACTTGGTTCCCGGTTGGCGGGTCGGCTGGGGAGTGGTGAGTGGCGAGGCGGCGGCCGTCAAGCCCTACGTCGAAGGGATTCACCAACTATTGCGCGCGCGCCTGTGCTCAAACCATCCGCAACAGTATGCCGTGCGCCCGGCGCTGGAAGGCTCGCAGGACCACTTGATCGAGGTTCGGAACAAGCTGCGCGCCCGGCGCGACCTGACCGTTCAGGCCTGCCGCACGACGCCCCACATGAGCTGCGTCGCGCCGCGCGGAGCATTTTACGCCTTCCCCAAAATCGACATTCCTGACAGCGACGAACAGTTTGTGAAGCAGTTGCTGCGGGAAAAACACGTGCTCATGGTGCATGGCACGGGCTTCGGCCAAGCCCCGGGGACGAAGCACGTCCGCATCGTCTTCCTTCCTGATGAGGCCACACTCACACGCGCGTATGAGGGCCTGCGCGCCTTCATCACGGAGCACTACGCCTGAGGGAAACACCATCGTGAGTGAAGACACCCCCCAACCCGCCACCTGCGAATCCGCTGATTCCCAGACCGTCCCGGAGTTTCCGAACCAGTTCTGCCCCGTCTGCTCCAGCCGGCTTGAATCAAAGCGCTGCAAAATGATTTGCCCCCGCTGCGGATACTTCATGTCCTGCTCGGAATTTGAATAGCGTGCATTGTTCATCTGCCTGGCAGCCCCTTCCGGAATTCAAGGTTGATTTGTTTCATCGCTCGGCTATGATGCGGGCATGACGCCGAGTTGGCAATCGCGAGTCGTCTGCTTTGCCGCGAAGCTGGTCTTAAAGCATCGGGTGTGGGGGTCGCCCACCACCGCCGTGCGCTGGGTGCGGCGAGGCCTGATAGTGTTGTGGCCCTGGGCAAAATGGCTGGGGCTCCGTGTGAATGTTCAAAGCGTGCAACAGGGATCGGTTCGCGGCGAGTGGCTGGATCCACGCGCGATTCGATCGCAAGGCGTGTTGCTGTACTTGCACGGGGGAGGCTTCATATCGGGCTCGGCAGCGCTTTTCCGGCTGCTCTCGGTTCGCCTTTGCGAGTTGTTGGGGGCGCGCGTTTTTTCCCTGGATTACCGCCTCGCTCCGGAGTACCCCTTTCCTGCGGCGATTGAAGATGCCGTGGCAAGCTACCGGTGGCTGCTGGAGAGTGGAGTGAGTCCGCACGATATTGTGGTGGCGGGTGAGTCGGCGGGTGGAGGATTGGCTTTCTCCTTACTCCTCGCCCTGCGAGACAACGGCACACCGCTTCCCGCCGGCATTCTTGCTATGTCGCCATGGACCGACATGGAGGGAAGCGGGGAGTCCGTGGTCAAGAATGCACCGACGTGCGTAATGTGCGCGGAAAATATCCCGCCGCTTGTCGCGTTGTATCTGCACGGTCAGCCCGCGCGGGCGCCGTTGGCATCGCCGGTTTACGGAGATCTGACGGGCTTGCCGCCGGTTTTGCTGCAGGTCAGCGGAAGTGAATTGCTGCTCGACGATGCGCGCCGCATGCACCAGAACGCGCAGGCGGCCGGCGTACGCAGCCGCCTCTCGATTTATCCCGGCCAACCCCACGGCTGGCATATCCTCTACGGGATACTGCCGGAAGCAACCGCGGCGTGCCGCGAGGCTGCCGAATTTGTGCAGGAATGTTGGCAAAGGGGTCGACGTGACCCGCCGCGCGTGTTACCATCAAATTGATTTTGCTCATCGCAATTGCCGGAAGAATGAGCAAAACGTGTCAGACTTCGGGCTCTGTGCGACGGATGTTCGCGAACCCCGCCAGGTCCGGAAGGAAGCAACGGTAACGAGCCTCTCCGTGTGCCGCAGATCACCCGAAGTCTGATCAGAAGAAGAAAGACGTTCTTGGTCTTAAATCCAAAATCAAAAATTTCCCCCCATGTCCTACCAAGTCATCGCACGGAAATATCGCCCCCAAACTTTCGATGACGTGGTGGGTCAGCACTTGGTCACTGATACCCTGAAGAACGCCATCCAGACGGATCGCGTCGCCCACGGATACATCTTCTCCGGGGCGCGCGGCGTAGGGAAGACCACCACGGCGCGCATCCTGGCCAAGGCACTCAATTGTTTTGGGGGGCCCACGGTGGCTCCCGATGGCACGTGTCCTTCGTGTGTGGAGATCACCGCGGGGAATTCCGTGGACGTCCAGGAAATTGACGCCGCCTCCAACCGCGGCATCGATGAAATCCGCGAACTGCGGGAATCGGTGCGCTACCTGCCCGCGCGCGACCGCTACAAGATCTTCATCATTGACGAAGCGCATATGCTGACCACGGAGGCCTTCAACGCGCTGCTTAAGACCTTGGAGGAGCCGCCCCCGCGCTCGCTCTTCATGCTGGCCACCACGGAACCGCACAAACTGCCTCCCACCATCCAGTCGCGTTGCCAGCATTTTGCTTTTCGCCTGCTGGATTATGGGGAAATCTATGCACGACTGCGCGCGGTGATCGCCGAGGAAAAAGTCGACGCCGATGAAGGCGCCATCTCCACCTTGGCGCAGGCGGCGGAAGGCAGCATGCGCGACGCGCTTTCGCTGCTCGATCAGGTGATTGCCGCTTGCGGCGAACACCTGGACGAAAAACATGTACGGCAGGTGCTGGGCGTGGTGCCCACGGAATTGCTGGCGGACATCGTGAAAGCGGTCGATGCCGCAGACTCTCGCCGCGTATTGGAACGGGTGGGACAACTGGCTTCGGAAGGTTATGAGCTTGCGCACTTCTGCGGCGAACTCACACGCTTCATCCGCGACCTCATGGTCGGGCGCAGTTGCGGCGCCGAAAGCGAGCTGCTCCAGGTTCCCAACGACCAACGGCAGCAGATCAGCGAGATGGTGGGACGCTTCAGTGAGGAAGACCTCTCGCGGTTCTTTAATATCCTGCTCCGCGCGGAAAGCGAGATGAGGTATGCGCTCGCCCCGCGCTTCCATCTGGAGCTGGCGCTGATGAAGATGGTGCACGCGCGGCGCCTGTCGTCGCTGGAGACACTGCTCAGCGGGCTCGGCGGCGCGGGGTTGCCGGGCAAAAGCCTTCCTGCCTCGCGCCCCACCGTGGCTCCGCCCGCGCGTGTCGCTGCGGAACCGCCGCGCCAAGTGCGCCCCGAGAGTTTCGAAAGAAAACCGGTAGAACAACCACCTCCAGTGCCGGCGATGGCGACGCCGCGCCCGGCCGCGCCGGTGGAAACTGCCGCTCTCACCGGCGAAGATGCGGTTCTGGCCACGATCAAAACCAAGGTCTACGGACAATCGAATTTTCTGGGGAGTTGCCTGGAGCACATGACACGTTGGCGCACCGATAAGGGTGAGGTCACATTTTTTTATGCCCCCAAGGATTCCTTTTTTGCGGATTTACTCAAGAGCCGCGAGCAGCAGGAAATTCTCCGCAAGGTGTGCGCCGAAGTGCTGGGCCAGCCCGTGAAAATTTGTGTTAGACTTGAAGAGCTGGAAGTCGAAGCTCGTGAGGAACGGCCCAGCGCGCGGGAACGCGCCGAGCGCGATCAGACGGTGGAAGCTTTTCGCAAAAAGTTTGATGGCACGGTGCTGGACGTGAAGGACCTGAGCCGGGAGTGAGCAATGAAAAACCTGCAGCAAATGCAACAGATGCTGAAACAAGTCCAGCAATTCCAGGAACAATTGCAGAAGCAACTGGATGAGCTGGTGGTGGAGGCCGCGGCGGGCGGGGGCATGGTCTCCGTCAAAATGAACGGCCAGAAACAACTCCACGAAGTGCGCATCGATCCTGAGGTATTTGCATCGCAGGATCTGGAAATGTTGCAGGATCTGATCCTGGTTGCGTTCAATGAAGCCTCGCGAAAAGTGGACGAGCAGATGGCCAGCCAAATGGGCAGCCTGGCGGGCGGGCTCAACATTCCGGGCCTGACCTGACGAGAGCCGAAACTCGAAATTCCAACCTCTCAGTTGTCAAACGAATGAAAGATTACGCTGAGCCTCTGGCTCGCTTGATTGACGAGTTGAAACGTCTGCCGGGGATCGGGCAGAAATCCGCGCAGCGCATCGCTTTCCACCTGGAACGCGCTCCCCGGGAAGACTCGGAACGCCTTGCCGCGACGATCCTCGACGCCAAGGACAAAATCCGTCTTTGCAGCACGTGCAATAATCTGACGGAACTCGATCCCTGTGAGTACTGCACGGACTCCCGGCGCGACGGCGAAGTGATTTGCGTGGTGGAGACTCCTTACAATGTTATCGCTGTGGAAAAAACCCGCGAGTTCCACGGACAATACCACGTGTTGCATGGCTCCCTTTCGCCGCTGCAAGGCATTGGACCGGACCAACTGAGGCTCAAGAACCTGCTTGAGCGCCTGCGGGGCGGCAAGGTGAAAGAGTTGATCCTTGCCACCAGCCCCACCGTTGAGGGTGAAGCCACCGCCGTCTATATTTCCCGGCTCATCAAGCCCCTGGGCGTGAAAGTGAGCCGCATCGCCATGGGAATTCCCGTGGGCTCGGAATTGGAGTACGCGGACGAAGTCACCATGGTCAAAGCCCTTGAAGGCCGCCGCGAGATGTAACGCCCTCGTTCTTATTCCTGCGAACAAACCCACACCCTTTTCGGAACACTTTTTCGGCACCGAGAGCTTGCCCGCATTGTGTGCTACGATGCCGAGCGAACGCGGCGAAAGATTTTCAATAGCCCGATGGCCCGACCCCAACGGCTGTGTCCGTTGAGTTGAAGGACGGCATCTCTGCGGCATCCCTGAGAAGGCATGGAGGATTCCATGACGACGAATCGAAGGAGTTTTGCGAAGCGCTTGGCCCTGGCGCTGGGCTTCGCAGGAGGCACGACCATTCCCAGTTCAGATTTGGCTTCTGCGCGTGGCGTGACGCCCCCCGACAGGCTAAGCCCCTTTGCCCCGACTCCCGCTGGCGCTGTGCCCCGCTTGGGAGGATACATCCGCCCGGGAACCATCGAGGTTGTTCACCAGAAATTCGATTTAGTGGTGGTGGGAGGCGGTATTTCGGGCACGTGCGCTGCGATCAGCGCCGCTCGCAATGATGTCAACGTGGCCCTCGTTCACGAGCGGTCTGCCCTCGGTGGAAATTCCTCCAGCGAGGTCAGACTCTTCCCGGAAGATACCAGCGGCTTTAGCACCTGGATCAAAGAGTCGGGAATACTGGACGAAATCCACACCGAGGAGAGAGTTCGCAACTGGGAGCCGTATACCGAGGGCTTGATGAATTCGCACTGGGACCTGGTGCTTTATGAGTGGGCGAAGCGAGAGAAAAACCTCACGCTGTTTCTCAATACCACCATGCGGGAGGTGGAGATGGCCGACGCCTCGCATATCTTGGCGATCCACGCGGCGCAATTAGGCACGGAAAAGGAATTCACCCTGGAGGCCCCGCTCTTTGTGGATGCCACAGGGGATGGCGTTCTGGTCTATCGTTCCGGCGCCGAGTTTCGCTGGGGGATCGAGGCGCGCTCGGAATATCAGGAACCCTTGGCCCCGGAGAAAGCCGGCGATGGATTGATGGGGAACACTCTCTTCTTCCGGGCTCGGGACACGGGACGGCCAATCCCCTTCAAGCGACCGGATTGGGCCGCCGATTTCGATACGGAGCAGGATTTAACCGACCGCGGTCACGGTTTCATCGAGGGCGGCTATTGGTGGATCGAGGTTGGATATCCCCTCCACCCCATCAGGGACAACGAAGCGATCCGGGATGAGGCGCTGCGTCAACTCCTGGGCGTGTGGGACCATATCAAGAACCGCTGTACAGATGATAGCGTCCGCGCCCGCGCCCAAAACTACGCTTTGGAGTTCGTGGGCTCCTGGCCTTACAAGCGGGAGGCGCGGCGCGTCCTGGGGGATTACATTCTGACGGAGAAGGATGTTCGCAATCCCTCTGTGCATTCCGATGACATCGCCTACGGGACATGGGGCATCGATATCCACGTCCCCGGAGGCATCCAGGAGCGGCACGTTCCACCCTACCCGCCTCCCAAGAGCGAGGCCAACTTTAAAGACTATGGGACGATCCCCTACGGGATTCCTCTGCGCTCCTGTTATTCACGTAACGTCCGGAATCTGTTGGTGGCGGGTCGGCCCCTCAGCGCCAGCTACGTGGCATTTGCCTCTTCCCGCGTCCTGCCGACCGGGGCGATCGTGGGGCAGGGTGTGGGGGCGGCCGCAAGCCTTTGCAAGAAGTACAACTGCGAACCGCGGACGGTCGCGGCTGAGCATGCCCGCGAGTTGCAACAACTGCTGCTTCGGCAAGACGCTTCCATTCCCGGAGTCGTGAACGCCGATCCCAATGATCTGGCGCGGAAAGCCGAGGTAACGGCGAGCAGTGAGGCCATCCTGCAGTTTCCCGAGTCGGCGACCTTCCATAAGGCCAAGTTCCCACTGGCACAACTGTTCCCAGTTTCGACGGAACGCCTCGACGGTGTCGAGTTACTCTTGCAATCGACAGCCCAAGAGCCGGTGACGGTTTCCCTGGGCTTGCGCAAAGCACCGCACGTTTGGGATCTTCGCTCGTCGGAGGACTTGGCGACCGCTCATGCCGTCCTTCCGCCGAACCATAAAGGATATGTCCGCTTCAACCTAGATGCGCAGACACAACCTGGCAGCCTTTACTTCCTTCATCTCGACGCCCATCCCGACGTGGGTTGGGCCCTCTTTTCTGAAAAGGAAGGTGCGCCCTCGGTTATCCCGGTGGGCACGACGGCTGCCGATCTTCCCGGCGGCAGCATGTGGCGGCCGTTTACGAATGGACAGTCATTGGTTCTTCGGGTACTCCCTGAGCAGCGCCCGTACGGTGCGCAGAATATCGTGCGTGGCACCAACCGTCCGGACCTTTGGCCCAATATTTTTGTATCCAATCCCGCGCGCGGCCTGCCCGCGTGGGTCGAGCTGCGATGGCCACGTCCGGTTCCGTTCAATCAGGTGCAAATCACCTTTGACACGGATTGCAACCGGCGGGTTCGGTTGCCACTTTTTCGCTATCCGGAGTGTGTGAAGAAGTACGAGGTGGCCGTGGCAACGGATGCGGGCTGGAAAACCGTGGCCCGCAACGATGACAACTATGGACGTCGCCGGGTTCATACATTCGAAACCGTGCACTCCCATCAACTTAGTATTACCATAGTTGAAACTAACGGGAACCCGGCGGCTCGAATCTACGAGGTCAGAGTTTACAACAACCCTTGAGCCTTCAGGATCGCGGCCTTCCCGGTTGCATTCGGGTCCATAATGTGATTAATAATGCAGCAACCCCCTATGCGACTTCCCAAGGCAAAGTGGCCACTGGCCGTAGCTCTTGCCCTCTCCCTCCTTCTGGCGTTTGCTGGAATTGCCATCTGGAGTGCGTCGCGGGCGCTACACCGCGCCACCGAGGAGATAACCGCCGAGGAAAACCTGAAATTCACGGTGTCGCGCCTGGACCACGCTTTGCCTTCCGGCGTCGAGTGGATTAATTCCCCTGCCGTGTTCAATGACGCAGCCTTTTTCGCCGGCCGGCTTTACGTAGGCGGCCCCTTAGGACTGATGGAGTACACTGCCGACGGAAAGCTGATGGCCCGCTACCGAGCTGGCCTGGAATTGCCCGCGGCGCCGATCGTGAGCATGTCCATCGGCCGCGCCGCAGACGCCCCAGAACCGGAACTTTACGTGGCCACGGCAGGCGGGGGCGTCCTGGCATTCTGTGAAAATAGTTCCCGGCAGATCCTTCCGGAGGCCCGCCCGCTTCGCCAACTCACCGCCGCACTACCCCTGCCCACCGGCCGAATCCTGCTGGGCACCGAGAAGAATGGTGTCTTGGTCTACGACGGCAAACACCTTACGGAGTTCCATCCCCAGCTTGCGAAATTCCACGTCACCGCGCTCGCCGGGGACGACTCCAGCATCTGGGTGGGCACACTCGGCGACGGCGTAATCCATTGGCATGCCGGCCAGTCCGACCGCTTCGCGGAGGCCGACGGCTTGCCTGACCCGCGTGTTCTCTCCCTGGCCATCGACGGCAACCGTACCTTTGTGGGCACTCCGCTGGGCGTGGCGGAATTCCGCGACGGCAAGTTCGCGCGCGCGCTGGCTTCCGGTTTCTTCGCCAATTCTCTGATGGTGGATGGCGATACGCTCATGGTGGGCACGCTCGACGAAGGCATCGTGGAAGTCCCGCTGACGGCAAGTTTGAAGCCGGGTCTGCGCCCGAGCGGCCAGGAGATCTCCGGCCGGGTCATGCGCCTGCTCTCCAACGATGGCAATCTTTTCGCCCTGACGGAGAACGGCTTCTGCTCCTTCCATCCGCGCGGCGGGGCGTGGCAACCCGTCATCGAGCACGGCGATTCCCTGCTGGCGAACCGGGAAATCTCCGCGCTCGAATTCGACTCCTCCGGGCGTCTCTGGGTTGGCTACTTCGACCACGGCCTGGATGTTCTTGCGACCAATGGCGAGCGGGCCACGCACATCGAGGATGAACACGTCTTCTGCGTCAACCGCATCGTTCATGACCCGCAGCACGATACCACGCACGTCGCCACAGCCAACGGCTTGGTGGTGTTTGACGGCGCCCTTCACCAACGCGAAGTTCTGGGGCGCAACGAGGGGCTGATTGCCGATCACGTGACGGATGTCGCGCTCACGCCCGGCGGTATGACCTTGGCCACACCCGCGGGGATCACTTTCCTCACCGCCGGCGGCGCACGCAGCATTTACGCGTTTCATGGTCTTGTAAACAATCACGTCTATACTCTCGGTGCGGAGGGGACGCGACTGCTGGTGGGCACGCTCGGCGGCCTTTCACTTCTGGATCAAGGCCAGGTGCGCATGAATTACACCACGGCGAACTCCGGCTTGCAGGCCAACTGGATTACGGCCTTGGCGCGCGTCGGCGACGAGTGGTTTGTGGGCAGCTATGGCGGCGGGATTTTCCGCCTCGACGCCACGGGACGTTGCCAGCGATTCACCGACGCCACCGAATCGTTCGTGGTGAATCCCAACGCCATGCTCGCCACAGGCCAGCGTGTTTACGCCGGGACGCTGGAAAGAGGATTGTACGTTTACGACCGCACGCTGGGACGTTGGAGCGATGTCATCGCGGGCTTGCCCTCGCCCAACGTCACGGCCCTCGCGGTCCACAATGGCTATCTGTACATTGGCACGGACAACGGCTTGATCCGCATTCCGGAGCAGAACCTGGGTAACCTATGAAGCAAATCTGCCGCTTAGTGCTTCTCATTGCTCTTCTATCCATCGCCTCCTGGGGCTTTGGCGATGCCGGCATCATCATTCCCACCGGGCAGGAACAGCCAAACCCTTCCATCTTGTCGCTGGACGAGATGCATATAACGATTTCCATCGACAACGGCGACGCACGCGTTTTCATCCAGCAGATTTATTCCAACCACACCGACCGCGTTCTGGAGGGCAATTACATTTTTGCTTTGCCCAGCCACGCCGCAATCTCCGACTTTGCGGTGTGGGACGGCGTAACGCGCATTCCCGGCGTCATCCTGGAGCGGAAGCGCGCCGAAGAAATCTATGACGCTCTGAAGTGGCAGGCGATCGATCCCGGCCTCTTGCAGATGGGCGAACGAGGCGCGGAAGAGGCGCGGCGCAGCGCGGTGTTCAGTGCGCACATCGTTCCCATCCCGGCTTACGGCACGAAGCGCATCGAGATCGAGTATCACGAGGCCCTTCCGGTTGAGAACCTGGAGTCCTACTTCGCCGTTCCTTTGCACCCCGACGCTTACCAGGCGCAAACCGCCGCCCATCTCAGCATCGACTTTGAGCTGCATTCCCCGCACACGGTGCGCGAGTTCCAGGTCATGGGCCAGATCTTCCCGCTGAAAATCACGGCGCGTGGCCCCCATGTCGCGAAGGCCACGTTTGAAGCCAATCAGGTTCTCTTCAAGGAGGACCTTGCCGTTCGCTACGCTTTCAACGAGGCCATGACTGACTCGCTTGAAGTCCTGACCTACCGCAACCCGCACCCTCAGCAGCCCGACGTTGCCGACACGGCGCCTCCGCCGAATGTCATCGAGCCGGGCTTTTTCGAGGGTTCGGCGTTGATTGCCCCTCACGCGACTACGTCTACCTCCGAAGGGAAAATTTCCGCCGCGGCGCCGCGAACCCTTCTAATCCTGTTCGATACTTCCCTCTCCATGCAGTGGGAAAAGCTCGAGCAAAGCTATCGGGCCATGGAAGCGCTGCTGCACACGCTACGGCCCGCCGACCGCTTCAATCTTCTGCTCTTCAACACGGAGCTTGACTGGTTTGAAAAGCAGCCGGTGATTGCGGACAAGCCCGCCGTGGAGCGCGCCCTGCAATTTGTGCGGGCCGGCGGATTGCGGGGCGGAACAAATCTCGAGCAGGCGCTGGATGCCGCGCTCACGCAGGCGGGCAGCGCGCCGGGCGAGACTTACATCGTCCTGTTGAGCGATGGCGACGCCACGCGCGGCCCCATCGGCACCAACCGCCTCGCCACGTGGTATTCCCGGAAGTGGAAGTCTCTGCCCGAGGCTTCGCGCCCCCGCACGTACGTCTTCGGCGTAGGTGACGACGCGAATCAGGTTCTCCTCCGCCTGCTCGCCCAGAACCGTGGCCTGATGGAATGGGTCCTTTCCACGGAGCCGATGGATTTCAAGCTGAACGCTTTCCTCAGCAAGATCGGGCGTGACCCGCTCTCGCCGCTTCAGCTCACCACCACGCCGGCGGCAAACTTCAACCTGGTTTATCCGCTCGAGGACACGGTCTTCCCCGGCTCGGTCGCCTCTTGGGTGGGTCAATATAAGAAGCCTTTGCCTGCCGCGCAATTTGACGTCAGCGGCACCCGCGCCGGGGCAAGCCTGAAAATGCATTCCAGCGCGCCGCTCCCCGTGGAGAACCTCGAACATCCGGACCTGCCACGCACCTGGGCCAAGGCGCGCATTGATGCATTGCTGGCGAAGATCGAGCGCGACGGCGAGGACCGCGCTTCCGTGGATGAAATCATTCGCCTCGCCCGCAAATACAAGTTCGTCACGCCCTACACTTCTTTTCTGGCAGCACCGCGCGCCCTGCTGCGCCCGCGGGTCATTCGTCCCGGCGACCCGGTGATTCGCGTCAAGACCGACCCCTCCATCACCTCGGTCGTCGCGCTCTTTCCCTTCGGCCTGATCAAAAATTTGCGTTACCTACCGGGCGAGGACATCTGGCAGACGCGCTTTCTCGCTCCGGTGGACATGACGGACGGGACGTACGTGGTCCGCCTCATTCTGCGCGACCGCGAGGGACACGTGTATCGCGAGTCGAAGACTTTCGTGATTGTTACCCAGCCGCCCATCGTGCGCGTTCACCTCAACCGGAAGCAATTCCGGCCCGGAGAATCCATTCCCTTACGCGTCAGCGCCTCGGCCCGGACGCGCACCGTCGTGGCGCGAATGTACGGCGCTGAGCCCGCCTATCTCACCTGGAACCAGGATGCGGGCGCCAACACCGGCAATCTGCAGGTCCCGGCGGACCTCCCCGCCGGCTCTTACACCTTGACGGTGACGGCGGAAGACATTGCGCACAACATCGGCAGCCAGGAGGTGACCATTGAAGTCCTACCGTAACCTCCGTTCCCGAATTCTCGTGGCCCTCCCGGTGGCCGGCCTGCTTATCGCCGGATTGGCGGCGCGTGGCGAGTTGGTTGATTGGCTGCAAAACATCGAGGGAAGCGGGCGCTTCGAGATGGTCTTCTTCCGCACCCTTTCGCTGCCGGCCGGCCCTCTGACTGTTCGCCGGCTGCCCGCGGAATCCCGGCACGCCTTGGACGAACTCGTCTCCAAATCTCCCCACGACGCCGAACTTTACCTGATGCGCGCGCGCGCCGACGAAGCGCAATTGGATTTCACCGCCGCCGAGGCGGACTGGCAGAAGTATGCCCAACTCGCGTCTGACAAGGTGGATGTTGAACTTCAGCTTGCGGACTTTTATCACCGCCGCCTGCGCCCGCTCGACGAAATCAAGGCGCTGGCCGCTGCGGCACAGGCGCCTTCCTCACCCACGGACAAGCTACTTCCCTCCAATCAGCAGCGCGCCTGGCAAACGTTCGCTCGCATTTTCCAGGTGATCCGCCTTCAGGCGCTGCCCAGCACGCTTTCCATTGAGCAGTACAACGCCTGGATCGCCCGCTACCCGAAGGAGGCTGAGGTTTATTCCCAGTTGTTCAATTTCCTTCTCGCCGCGAAGAAACTCCCCGAGGCCGAGCACTTCATCAACCGGTACGAAAAGGCGTTTCCGCGTGACACGGTATTTCCGATTGAGGCCCGCGCGACGCTGGCTTACAAGCGCGGTTCCACGGACGAGGCGCTGGCCTTGTACGACCGCAGTTTTCAGCCGCTCTGGCCGCCCGACCTTGTGCAGGACTATTTCAACTTGCTGAAGGAAACCCACCGGCTGCGCGAATTTCTCAGCCAAGCCCGCGCTGCCGCAGGCGCCAATCCCACTGACGTGAGCGCTGCCGCGCGCCTGTTCTATTACTACCAGCAGCAAGGCAATCTCGGTGAGGCGCAACGCGCGCTGGTGGATTACCGGATGCGCATGGAGAAGACGAACGCCTCCTGGAAAGGTGACCAACTCTGGACGCTCGCCCGCCTTTTTGATGGCATCCACGCGTATGACGACGCGGCGCGCGGCTATTTCGCGCTCTATAGCCTGCCGGGCGCGGAGCCGGCGCTTCAGGAAAAGGCCCTGGCCGGAATTGCCAATCTACTCCTCGCCGCCCCCGAGCAGCCGATTCACTTCGGCAGCAACTCCCTTTCTTTCCTGCGCGACATAGGTGCCATGGATTCCTACCCTGGTTTCCTGAACGGCGTCGTTTCCCTGCTGCTCAATTCCCAGTCGCCCGACTATCAATACTCGCAAGCCGAGGGCCCCGCCGTCGCCTATTTCCATCGCGCGCGGGCCGCGGACCTGATTGCGCTGTTTGACCAACGCTTTCCGAAGTCGAGCGAGCGCAGTGGACTCCACGCCCGGCTGCTCGACACCTATGCGATTTACGGTCTTGATGACGATGTCCTGCGCGAGGGCCACCAGTTCCTGGCTTCCTTCCCGAGGGCCGGCCAGCGCGTTCACGTGGCCATGTTGATGGCTGATTGTCTTGCCCGCAAAAACCGCGTGAAGGAGGAACTCGCGCTCTACGACCAGCTTCTGACTGAGTTGGCCGCGCGCGCCGATTACGTCCCGCTCGGTGAGGGCGCAACCTCCTCGACCCAACCGGCGGCGCAAGCAGGAGGCGAAGGAGGTGCGCCCGGAGCAGGCCCCGAGGCGACCGATGAGACCCCCGGCGAGGGGGGAACGCAACAATCATTTCGCCCACAGTTTCGCCAGCAATTCGCGCGGGCCCGGGTTCGGACCGCACAGCGGCCGGCGGGGCAGCCGCGTTCAACGGAATACTCCCAGGTGCTTGAACGCTATATTTCGCGCCTGGTCACCCTGCAAAGACCCCTCGACGTGCTGGGTCTTTTCCGGCGCGAGATGGATCACAATCCCAACGATCCCGGCCTTTACGAGCGCCTGGCTTCTTTCCTCGAACAGAACCACATGGACGCGCAGATTGAGGCCGTTTACCGGAAGGCCATTCAGCAGTTTCCCGATCGATCCTGGTACCAGAAGTTGGCCCGCTGGTATTTGCGCCGCAAAAGCCAACAGCAATTCGAAGAACTCACCCGGCAGGTGATCCAGATTTTTTCCGGCACTGAGCTGCAGGGATATTTCCAATCCGTTGTATGGAACTGGACCGTCGTTCCACAGATGTATGTGCAG
>Ga0326728_10008579_pt1 | contig 25275 bp, 21 predicted proteins | sample MB3enrmetagenome_FD_207602 | JGI IMG/M metagenome (GOLD analysis project Ga0326728, IMG submission 207602) | Lab enriched peat soil microbial communities from McLean, Ithaca, NY, United States - MB31MN | ecosystem: Environmental > Terrestrial > Soil > Wetlands > Peat | place: USA: New York... | reverse complement strand
CTGATTCCGGTTCTCGACAACATCTTAAAGTCCGGTGCACAAGGCATCGCCTGCCTTTATCTCTCTCCCTTAAAGGCGCTCATCAACGACCAGGAGGAGCGGATTGCCGCGTTCTGCCGGCCTACAGGTCTTTCCCTTACCAAATGGCATGGGGATGTCCCCAAGGGTGACCGCGGGTGGAAACCGGGCGACGCCCCTCAGTTTTTGCTGATCACACCGGAATCGCTCGAAGTTATCCTGCACGAAAAAGAATCCGCCGCCGCTCTTTCAAACCTGCGGTACGTTATCGTTGACGAACTGCACGCGTTCGTGGAATCAGAGCGGGGCGTTCACCTCCGGATCCTGCTCGACCGCCTTGACCGGATCGCCAGGGCCCCGGTGCAGCGCATCGGTCTCTCCGCAACGGTGGGGAACCCTGATGAGGTGCTCGCGTGGCTCTCAGGTGAGCGGGGGACCCGGAGGCTGGTTACCATCACGGCGCCGGCCACGGAAAAAAAGTTCCGGTTTGTGATAGAGCCCGATCTTGGCCGGAGGATCGAGGCGCTCGCCCGGCTGGTTGTGGGGAAAAAAGCGCTTGTCTTTGTCAACAGCCGGAGCACGGCAGAAGCGATCCTGCTGGAGGCGGCCGGCCGGATACAAAACCTGCATATCCACCACTCCTCGATTGCCCCGGTTAAAAAAAAGGAGGCCGAGGAGGCATTTCATGGCGGTGGGGGGGCTTGCATTATCTGCACGAGCACGCTCGAACTCGGTATCGATATCGGGGACCTGGACCTCGTGGTGCAGATCGGCCCGCCGGATTCGGTCTCCTCATTTTTGCAGAGGATGGGCCGGAGCGGCCGGCGGGACCAGGCCGCATATGTTGCATGGCTCCTTTCCGATCCGGGGGAACTTCTTGCCAGCTGCGCCGTGATCGAATGTGCGAAAGAGAAGAGGACCGAACCCCTCCTGCCGCTGGAAAAGCCTTGGAACGTGCTCGTCCAGCAGATCTTCCTCTATGTCCTCTCTGCATCCCGGGCCGGCCGGGGCACGATCGTGCGCAACCTGCTCTCATTTTCGGTTTTTGCGCACTGTTCCGCTGAAGAGATTGACCGGGTTCTTACCTCCCTTGTCTCTGCCGGGTACCTCTCGGCCGATGGCGAGATGCTGATGCTCGGACCTGAGGCCGAGCGGGTGTTCGGGCGGTCGAATTACCGGGATCTCTACTCCGTGATCCCCGGGGGTGGCGAGTACCGTGCAGTAACCCCGGATGGGGAGGTGGTGGGCAGCCTTGATGCCCGGTTTGCGCAGCGGGCGGAACCGGGGGATTTCACTCTCGGGGGGGCGACCTGGTCCGTGGTGAAATGCGATGAGAGCCACAACCTCGTGGTGGTGGTGCCGGGCGGGAAGAGCCCCGGGATCTCCCGGATCTTCCGGTCGGCCGGCGGAGAGGCCTCTCTCTCCCCGTTGATCTGCGGAGCAATCCAGCGGATTGTCGCCCGGGGAGGGACAGTCCTGCCTCTTGGTGATGCTGATGCCGAAGCACTCAGCACAGCGATCCAGGTCTTCCCTCCAGGGATCCGGGAGCGGGGCCTCTTTGTCCGGGAAGAGCGGGGAAGCGGTGGCAGGGAAGTAGTCGTGTACTCCCTTTTTGGCGGACGGTTCAACCGGGTGCTCGCGTACCTGCTCAAAGGGGTACTTGGCCGGGTCCAGGTCAGGTATGACGATGAACGGGTGCGGATCCTGCGGGCCGGAAAGACCGGGGCAGCCGAGCGTGTGGCAGGGGCGATCCGGGAGATCCCGGCTCTCGCCCCGGAAGAGATTGCGGCGTACCTTCCGCTGCCTGCTCCGGATCCCTGGAAATTTGCGCAGATGATCCCGCTTCCGGACTTCCGGGAAATGGTGCTTGCGGATTACTACCACAAAAGCGAGGTTGTCCGGACCCTTGCGCAGATGCCGGTTACCCTCCTGCCGGAAGCAGAACCGGGCCCGACGGCCGGCCAAAAATCCTGAATGCGCCCCGACCGGAAATCTGTACTAAAATTTCTGCCGCCCGGATCAGCTTTATGGATACCCAGTTGAACATGATCCTGAGAGATACAACAAAGGAGAGTACCTTATGAAATACAACATTCTTCTCTGCGGTGCGGTCATTGCATTCCTGCTTATTACCGGATGCACCCAGATGGTGCAGCAGGGGCAGCCCGTGGTTACTGCAACCCCTGCGCCTGCGGTTTCACCATCGGTGACCCCCACGTCAGCCCCTACATCTGCAATCACCACGCAACCATCGGTCTCGGGCAATACGATCATCATCCAGAAGATGGCGTTTATGCCGGCACAGATCACAGTGAGCGCCGGCACGACCGTCCGCTGGGTCAACAAGGACATGGTCACCCATTCGGTTCTTTTCCCCCCGTCTGCAAGGATCAATTCGTTTGCGCTCTCTCCCGGCCAATCCTTTACGGCAAGATTCTCTACCCCCGGTATCTACAACTACTCCTGCAGCATCTACTCTTCGATGCAGGGGAGTGTCGTGGTGACTCCGTGATGTTGCGCGAAACCTCCTTTTACCCGATTTTCGGAAATTGAGTTTTCTACCACCACGCTTGATCGCGCTCCTGAACCGGCATGGCATCCACCGGCTCCCCTCTGCGAGGCCTCCGCCGGGGGCCTGTTTGCATCAGGTGCACGGTTATCCACGGGATCCTTGGCTCCGCCTTGGTTTGTTCTTCTAAAATTTTCTTTTTCTCGTCAGTGGCATACCGGTGAAAAGCAGGCACGGCAACCGGAAGCGCCCGGCTGGTGTAAAAGTGTCTGTGCGAAAAATGCAGTATAGGGGGAAAAAGGGCGGTGGTTTGGTTAAAAGCCGGCCATCCGGGCCAGGGCCCCGACAAGGATACCGAACATGGAGGAGGATGCCGACAGCATTCCGAGCAGGATGTACCCGGCCACGACTCCCACCTTGAGCGGTGTATAGGTACGGTTGATGTTAAGGCGCCGTACCGTGCGGAAAGGTTTCACCTCTGCAGTGATCTTCGGCTTGTTCTTTTTGATCCGGAACATGGTCGTTTTCCTCCGGGGTCTCAACAGGTCGCCCCGTGCAGCTCCCGGCTGCAATATCCAATGGTATGTTATAATATGGACAGGTTATATTTAATATTTTTTTATTGCGGTAAACAAAAAATACGCGATAATTTTAGATTTTAAATCAATCCGGTGCAGCATTTTCATATTTTTGTAGTGTTTAAGGGGAGATGCCGGATTAACCCCCTCTTCACCGGGTGATCTGGTCAGGGCCACCTGATTATTATATGCCTATGCCTGATTATGGATTTGAAAAATAGAGGAGTTCCCCACCCAATCAGGAGAGGGACTTGTGTTGATACGCCGAGGGGGAGATTTGAACTCCCGAGGCGCGAAGCGCCAGTAGCTTTCGAGGCTACCGCCTTCCCGGGCTAGACTACCTCGGCACCCGGTGCAGATCATTTTCTTTGCGATTCCACTAATAGTTATCCCTATCACTCCCCTGCCTGACACAGGATGGTGCATTCGTACAGGATCCGGTATTGCGTACCGATCTGCTTTCAGCAAACCGTGAAAAAAGTGTAAGGAGATTTATTTCCGAATTTACGCCATAGGCGGCATGCCCGGGGCGCCACCCTTGGACTGCGTGATCATCATGTCGTCGACACGGATCAGCATGATGGCAGTCTCGGATGCACTCTCGATCGACTGGCGCTTTGACCGGAGCGGTTCGATGACGCCCTCGCTGAGCATATCGACGATCTCACCGGTATAGACATTGAGGCCGGCATTCTTCTTGCCCTTTGCGTGGGCGTTCTTGAGTGCAACCAGCTTGTCGATCGAATTGTACCCGGAGTTCTCTGCAAGGGTGCGGGGGATCGTTTCGAACGCCTTTGCGTATCCCTCGATTGCCAGCTGGACACGGCCCCCGATGGTCTCGGCATAGTCCCGGACTTTCATCAAAAGTTCGGTCTCAACAGCACCACCGCCGACGACAAAGGTGCCGTCTTCGATCGCGTCCATGACCACGCGGGTCCCGTCGACCACTGCCCGCTCGAGCTCGTCGAGGAGGTAGTCGCTGGTACCCCGGAGGAGGATGGTGATCGTCTTGGGGTTCTTGCAGCCGGAGATCCGGGTGACATCGATATCGTTATCCTCTTCGACAACCTCAGCGTGCCCGAGATCCTTTGTGGTCAGGTCCTCGGGCTTGTTGACGACATTTGCATTCAGCGCCCGGGCGGCGTACTTGAGGTCCTTCTCCGGGACGTCCTCAACTGCGTAGATGCCGTTCTTGGCAAGGAAGAACTGGACCGGGTCGGCGATGCCCTTCTGGCAGAGGACTACGTTTGCACCGGTATGAATAATCGCATCGGCGAGCTTCTTCAAGGTCGCCCGCTCCTGCTCGGAGAAGGCTGCAATCTGGTCAGCGGTTGTGATCTTGATCTTCGCCTTTACCTGGGTTTTGGTGATCTCCATGGGCAGTGCAATGAGCGCGACTTTTGCCCCGGTGACCTTCTTAGGCATATCCTCGCTGATCCGCTTCTTGTCAAGGACAATTCCGCGGACGAGCTCAGCGTCATCCATGGACCGGCCCTTCTGCTTCTTGATCATCACATCGTCTTCATCAGCAAGATACTTGCCATTGACCTTCTCAGTGATACCCATCACGGCGTCAACGATTATGCCGTCGAGTTTTCCCTTGACCGACTCGATCGACTTGCCGGTGATCGCGGTGTCGGCGATCTTCATGAGCGTTTTCCTATCCTTGGGATCGACCTTGGAGGAGAGCGACGCGGTAATCTCAAGTGCCTTCTGCATACCCAGCCGGTACCCCTCGGCGATCACGGTCGGGTGGATGCCCTGTTCCAGCAGGTACTCTGCCTGTTCCATGAGCGAACCGGCAATGACCACAGCCGTGGTGGTTCCATCCCCGACTTCGTCATCCTGTGTCTTTGCGACCTCGATGACCATCTTTGCGCCGGGGTGCTGGACCGAGATCTCCTGGAGAATCGTCGCACCGTCATTGGTGATGACAATATCACCGGTTGAATCGACAAGCATCTTGTCCATACCACGGGGACCAAGCGTTGTCCGGACCGCTCCGGCAATCGCTTTTGCGGCCATGATATTCGAGCGCTGGGCCTCCTTGCCGGTATTACGCTCCACATTGTCTCGTAAGATGATGATTGGTTGACCAGATAACATAGGTGATCCTCTAATGCTGTAAAAGGTGGAATTGAACTTCTATATATGTCATTCTCTTAACGACTCTCAGGAAAAAAGAAAGGATCAATCGATACGGGATATCTTGAAGAGCGAATAGACCGGCACACCATCAATGTCCCGGATGCCGCGCTTGTCAAAGATGACCCATATGGCGACCGGGACCGCCCCGTGTTTCTTGAGGTACTTGACGACTTCCCGCATCGTGTTCCCCGAGGTGATCACGTCATCGACAATAATGCAGCGCTCCTTTGCAACAGGGGCGAAGTTCCCGCTGATTGAGCCAACCGGGTGATCGCTCGTGTTCTGCTTGGATGGGTGATAGATGGCGAGCTGTGCAGCTTCCTGCACCGAGATGACCGTTGCAAGCGGGATGCCGGACAGGGCTATACCTACGATCACATCTGCAGACGCAGATGCGGGATCTTTCTGCGCACTATAATACCGGTTCAGGAGCATCAGGGCGATCCCATCGAGCAGTGGCGCCTGGCTGCTCACCGCAGTCCAGTCGATATGGACATCTTTTGGCGCGGCCGCCCCGCCGTTTGCCTGGGTCAAAAGCCAGGTAACTGTTTCCATGGAAAGGGAGAGCTCGTCTGCAATCTGGCCGGGGCTGTGACCTTCGGATAAGAGGAGTTTTGCCCGGGCTATCAGATCGTCAAGGGAAGACATGAAAAAAGATTTGTGGTAATCTATTTAAGTTTTCGTTTGATAATTGAGCCGCAGACCGGGCATTCCCTGTCGGTTTTGAAATAACGGCCGCAGCCGCTGCACCGGTATTTCCAGCGGATGGTTTTTGCCGGCCGCTGCTGGAGCGTCTGCACGGGAATCCCAAGGCCTGCCGCCACGTTCTGGATGGCAAAATCATCCGTGAACAGGGTCGCCCCAAGCTCCCCGGCAAGGGCAAGGACATCGCAGTCTGTAGCGGAGATTACGGAACGGTCCCCGGATTTCTCTGCTGCCGCTCTGACCCGGTCAAGATCTTTCGCATCCGGCGGGCAGACCCGGAGCCCGGCCTCTACGAGCAGGTCGTACCGGCATTTACTTTTGAGATCCCTGATCTCAGCGACCACGGACGGCGTGGTATAGCACTCCCCGGTCACCGGGTAATCTGTAAAGAAAACTGTGGCATCAAGGACGCATTTCATGGTCAGGTTCGCACCTGCGCCGGGAAATGACCGGCGCCCTGCGGTCAGTCCCTCAGGGCAGCCGCAACACTCTTTGCTGCAGAAAGCCGGCTGCATCCCCTCTCGATGGTGTCGCTGCAGAACACGTCCCGGATACCGCTCGCCTTGAGATGGACGTATGCACCGCCGATCAGCACCCCATGGACACAAGCTGCATAGACATCGGTCGCACCCTGCTGGTACAGCATTTTTGCCGCCGTTGCGATTGTGCCTCCGGTTGAGATGATATCGTCTACGATAACTACCGGGCGCGAAGCAGCACAGAGCTTCTTTGGCGCCATCTTCACCTCGACCCCAGAAAGCCGTGTTTTTTCGAGGTGGTCGCAGTCCCAACCGCCCACCGCTGCAACACCCTCTGCAAAGGCCAGCGCCCCGTCATCGGGCGCGAGAATTAAGGGGTCGGACAGGTCCATGGTCCCGATGCAGGCACCCATATCCCCGGCAAGCGAGATGTTGGTGGCAGGTACAGAGAAATATTTCAGCACCGCCGGTTCGTGGATGTTGACCGTGATGCAATCCTCCACTCCGTCTTTAAAGAGCCTTGCAATGGCGCGGGCGCTGATCGGTTCCCCGTCCCGGAACCGTTTGTCCTGGCGGGCATATCCCATGTAGGGGAGCACCAGGTGGTTGTGCGAGCCCTCGCAGGCATCGAGAAGCAGGAGGAGCTGGACAAGTGCGTCGCTATCGGTGACGCTCCCCACGATGACAGTCTCATCGTCAAGATCTCCCGCGGCAAGGTAGAGTTCGCCGTCAGGAAAACGCGAGAATTTTACATCGACCATGGTCGTATTCAACGCCGTGGCAATTCGGGCGGCAAGAATCTGGGATTTTTCCGTGCTGATCACTTTCATGGTAACGTACCTGTCCCTTGGCATGGTGCGGGAGTACCTTTCCCTGCCATACTATTACACCCTGCCGGTAGTATTATTTTTGCCTGGCTCTTTTCAGAGGCAAAACGTGAATTTTGCATACTGCTGAAAGTACTTAAACTATCATGAGTCAAAGTATATGCACACTGAAGGGTGAAAAGAGGTACAATTTCCAATGGAAAATGTAAAACCAGAAGAACCGGTGCATGAAAATGAAGTTTCTCAGGCCCCTCAGCCTGAGCTCACAGCTGCTGCCGGGCCGGCCGAACCTGCGTCGGGAGCCCCGGTGCAGGCAGAACAACCTCCTGAGGGAGCTTCCTCCCAGATCGAGGTTCCTGCAAAGCTGATCGACCAGGTGATCGGCCAGGAACGTGCGGTCGAAGTGATCCGGAAGGCCTCGACCCAGCGTCGGCACGTCATGATGATCGGGAGCCCGGGGACCGGAAAGTCGATGCTTGCAAAGGCGATGGCCGAGCTCCTGCCAAAAGAGGAGCTCCAGGACATCATGGTCTACCCGAACTCCGATGATCCCAACAACCCCATCATACGGACGGTCGCCGCCGGACGGGGCAAGCAGATCGTCGCTGCACACAAGATCGAGGCCAAGAAAAAGATCCAGTTCAGGAATACCCTTCTCCTGATCCTCATCATCGGCATCATTGGCTATGCGTTCATTACGTACCAGTGGCTTATGGGTGTCATCGCGGCAGCGTTCGTCTTCATGGCGCTCCGGTACATGATGCCCCGCGAAGAAACGATGGTGCCCAAACTGCTCGTCTCAAACGATGTGAAGAGCAACGCGCCGTTTATCGATGGCACCGGTACCCATGCTGGCGCCCTTCTGGGGGATGTCAGGCATGACCCGTTCCAGAGCGGCGGTCTTGAGACCCCGGCGCATGACCGGGTGGAGGCCGGGGCTATCCACCGCTCGAACGGCGGGGTGCTTTTCATCGATGAGATCAATACGCTTGACCCCCACTCCCAGCAGAACCTGCTGACCGCACTTCAAGAAGGGGAGTTTCCCATTACCGGCCAGAGCGAGCGGTCCAGCGGCGCGATGGTCAGGACCGAGCCGGTCCCCTGCCGGTTCGTGATGGTCGCCGCAGGGAACCTCGATGCGATTCAGGGCATGCACCCGGCGCTGCGCTCCCGTATCCGCGGCTACGGGTACGAGGTCTACATGGCCGAGAGTATGGAAGACTCTCCCGAGAACCAGCAGAAGTATATCCGGTTCATCGCACAGGAGGTTAAAAACGACGGGAAGATCCCGCATTTTGACAAGAGTGCCATCGACGAGATCATCCGTGAGGCCCGGCGGCGCTCGAACCGCAAGGGGCACCTGACCTTAAAGCTCCGGGATATGGGCGGCCTTATCCGGGTTGCCGGCGATATCGCCCGGCAGGAAGGGGCAACGCTGACCACGGCAGCCCACGTCATCACGGCAAAGAAGACGGCACGATCGATCGAGGACCAGGTCTCCGATGAGGTCACCCGGCACCTCCGCGAGTACGAGATGACCGTGGTCGAGGGAACCCGGATTGGCCGGGTGAACGGCCTTGCCGTTACCGGTAGCGACGCCGGATCGGTCCTGCCTATCATGGCGGAAGTGACGCCGGCCATAGGAAAAGAAGGTGGGGAAGTTATCGCGACCGGTCTCCTCAAGGAGATTGCGCAGGAGTCCATCAAGAACGTCAGCGCAATTCTTAAAAAATTTACCGGCCGTGACGTGAAAAATATCGATATCCACATCCAGTTCATCGGCACATATATGGGTGTCGAGGGTGACTCCGCATCTGTCAGCGTTGCAACTGCTGTAATCAGCGCTATAGAGGGGATTCCTGTCCGGCAGGACCTTGCCATGACCGGCTCGCTCTCGGTCAGGGGTGATGTGCTCCCGGTCGGCGGGGTAACCTACAAGATCGAGGCGGCGGTCAAGGCCGGGATCAAGACTGTGCTCATCCCCCGGATGAACATGAATGATGTCCTGATCGAAGAGCAGTACAAGTCAATGGTGACGATCATCCCGGTCGATACCATCGATGAGGTGCTCAAGCAGGCGCTCGTCCCCGAGAACATGGATGGTTTCCTCTCCAAACTCAAAAAGATGGCGATCCGGTCGACGACGGTCTTTGCCGATGTCCCGGCCATCAACACGACAACGGCATGACCGAACCTTCCGGCATCCGGTACTATGACCTGCGCCAGGTGAGCGGGCAGTCCACGCACATCGATGTCGACAAGGGCGTGATAGAGTCTGCCGGCACCGTCTTTTTCAACAAAGCCGTGATCCGGGTTCTCGGGCCCCGGGGATGGGGGATCCTCGAATTCGATAATTACACCCATGAACCCGGGAAAAAATTCAACGATTTGCTTTCCTCTGCCCTGAAACTTGCGCAGCTTGCTGACGACACGGTCAACCTTGGCGACGGACCCCGGGCGATACGCCCGGTCCCCCCGGTCAAGGAGGACTGCCGCGATGTGGGGATCGAAGAGAAAGCCACGCTCCTCTGTGCCATAGAAAAAGCCGCAGATCAGCCGCTGGTGACCAGCCGGCGGGCCAATTACCTTGAACGGATCGAAAACGTCTGGTTTATGGACAGTTCCGGGAGCGAATACCGGTACGAGATCTGCCGGTCGGGATTTTCCGTGATGGCTGTTGCGTCCCGGAACGGGACGGTCCAGATGGGGTACGAACCGGATCACACCATCCGCGGGTTCAACCTCCGGCACCGCGAGGAGATGGGCAGGAAAGCCGCAGCAACTGCCGTTGCCCTGCTGGATGCCGGTGCGGCAAAGGGCGGGAAGATGCATGCCATCCTTGACCCTGAGCTTGCAGGTGTATTCGCCCATGAGGCCGTGGGCCACGCAAGCGAAGGCGATCTCATCGAGGAGGGAAACTCCGTCCTCAAAGGCAGGACCGGGGAGAAAATTGGGGACGATCGCCTCACGATCGTGGATGACCCCTCCCTTCACGAGTTCGGGTTCGAGCCGGTCGATGCCGAGGGAATCGCGGCCGGCCGTACCGAGATCATCCGGGCCGGGAAGGTGAATGCATTCCTCCACAACCGGCAGACGCTTGCCGCCATTGGAAACGGCGTTGCCGGCCATGCCCGGGCCATGCCCGGGGAACCCCCGCTCGTGCGGATGAGCAATACCTTCATCGAGACCGGAGATGCGACAGATGACGAGATCTTCTCGGGATGTAAAGACGGGATCTACCTTGTCGGCTCGCGGGGCGGGCAGGTTGACCCGGGCCGGGGTGTCTTCCAGTTCAACGCGGAGTACGGCTACCTAATCAAGAACGGGGAGCGGACACGGATGGTCCGTGACGTGTCGCTCTCGGGAGAGATCTTAACAACGCTCCACAGGATTGCCCTGTGCGGCAAAAAGCGGGTGATGCACTCGGGATACTGCGGGAAAGGCGGACAGAGTGTGCCGGTGAGCGACGGGGCCCCGCTGGTGCTCCTGCGCGATGCGGTGGTGGGTGGCAGTGGCGTGGATTGAAGATCTCTTTAAGCTGGGTGAACAACGGGTCGATGAGCTCGAGGTATACGGTTTTTCCGGCACCTCTGTCTCTGCCGACCTGAAACAACGCTGTGTGAGTCTCTGCTCGTCATCGATCGAAACCGGCCTGTGCATCCGTACCATCGATAAGGGAAAGATCGGCTCATCGAGCACGAACGATCCGCGGCAGTGGCAGGCCTGCCTGGATGCCGCAATCGCCGGAGGCCGGCTTGCCACGCCGCAGGAATGGAAGGGGCTGCCGGACCCGGTCACGCTCCCGAAGACAGATCTTGCCTGGGATCCCGATCTCGCGGTCGAACCGGCAACGGCACAGGACCTGCTGGCCGGGATGCTCGAGGGAACCACGGCGTACCCGGATGCCACGGTCACTTCCGGTGGGGCGGGGGTTGCGGTCGGCGAGATTACCTTTGCCAACAGCCATGGTGTCCGGTACACGTCCCGGCAGTCGGAGGTCTCGATCTCGCTCGAAGCGATCAGCGGCCAGTCCACGGGATACGAATTCGACAATGCCTGTTCGCTTTCGCGGGTGAACCCGCAGCGGGTCGGGGAGCAGGCGGCTTTTTTTGCCTCCCGGTCAGCAGGTGGGACGGATATTCCCTCAGGGGAGTACGATGTCGTTCTCTCCCCCATGGCATTCGCAGATTTGCTCTCAGGGATCTTTGTCCCGGCCCTGAGCGGGAGGAACGTGTTACAGGGCCGCTCGAAGCTGGCCACAAAGATCGGGGAAGCGGTCACTGCACCGTTGCTCTCCTTCTTCGATGACCCGCACCGGAAGGGCGCTGCCGGGAGCACGTGGTTTGATGCCGAGGGGACGCCTACCCACCGGCTTGATTTTGTCCGGGACGGCATACTTGCCGGCTTTGCCTACGATCTCAAGACCGCGTACCGGGCCGGCCAACAATCCACCGGGAGTGCGATCCGGGGCGGGTTTGCCGGTCTCCCCGCTATCGGCCACCACAATTTTATCGTGGACGGAAAACGGGATGAGGTATTTGATGAGCCGGCAATCTACGTCCACAGCGTAGTGGGGGCACACACGGCAAACCCCCTGAGCGGGGACTTCTCGGTCGAGATGTCCAACCCATTGTGGGTGAGGGATGGCGAACTTGCGGAACCGGTCCGGGGAGCGATGCTCACGGGAAATTTCTTCGATTTCCTCAACCAGGTCTCGGCGCTTGGAAAAGAGAACCGGGCTGTTGGATCTTATATCCTGCCCCCGGTAAAAATTAATAAGGCACGGGTCATTGGTAAATAACTATGAGCGATATTATCCTCGCGGTCATTCTCATTGTCGCAATCCTTGCTATCGCATATTACCTCATAAAAAAAATGGCAGTGCTGGTTATCAATGCCGTCCTCGGCCTCATCCTTTTGTTTGTCTTAAACACGCTTCAGGTCATGCAGTGGGTGGGCCGGCCTGATCTCGGTTATAGCCTCGCAACGCTCATCATCTGCGGTGTCGGGGGACTGCCGGGTGTGCTCGTGCTTGTTCTGCTCAATATTTTCGGTGTTACGATCTGACGGGATCCCGGAACTGTTGATATTTTCACCGGGGTTCCAGGGAAACTGATGTCATTACTCTGGGGAACGATCCGATGTGAAATACGCCAAGTGTAATCTGTCGGGACGGCTCAGCCGGCAAAACTCAAAAAGTTATATTTAATAATCATAAAAAGTTAACATAATACTATAAACAAAAATCCTATTCACCGCTGCAGGATCATCGGGAGCACTGATCTACCGGCGTTCGAAATGGGCGGAGCGTTTCTGTCGGCGATTGACGATATGTTACGTCAGAATAACCTCATAAGAGAAAAACAGCAGACGATATATAGATAGTGTTACGAAAATGAAAATAAATATCACTTGTCCGGTGCTGATGCTTCTTTTGATTATTCTGATCAGTTCCACCGGCTGTATTAAGTTAGCCCAGAACGCTCTCGCGGAGGGAACAGCCGGGGGAAGTTCAGGATCAGCATTAGGGTCATCAAACATCTCACCGCAATGGCCATTTCCATCTTCTTTGGGAAATGCTCCATCTCCCCAGATAACGGACTCAGTGACAGAGTTCTCTCCCACACCAACAGCGAGTGACTATGTTATCCAGCACGCACCCCGTATCAACGGAACCGCGCTCGATTATCTCTCCTTTCTTAACTGGCAACCGGATTTTAAAAAGACCTACACGATGAATGGCTACCCTGTCGGGCTCTTGGTGAATGTAACTAAAGGGCCGCTGTATGTGGTCTTCACGGTAACTCCGGAAAATGACTGCCTCAAGGATCCCGAATCCTGCAGGGGAACCGTTACCGTCCCGGTCAACCGCCCGTACATGACGATCACCGTGGTTGACAACAAGACCAACGATGTTGTTGCGGAGGACGGATACGGGGGAGAGTTCAGTTCGGACACCGGGAATTACAATAATAACTGCGCCAGTGACCAGAGTTCAGTCAGTAACACCTACAGCTGGGCCCCCAATGATAACGTCTGTCAGCAACCAGGCCCGCGATATATTTCGGTATACCGTGAAGGGCAGTTCCAGATCATTATAAACGGGATGTATTGCAGTACTTCGGTTTCTATAATCACCGGTTCATCAGCGGCTCCGGTATCAACTACGGGTGACCAGTGACCATGGCGCATGCATTCCTGTCCGTTTCGGAAAGGCTCAAACCATCCTACAGGAAAACCATTACAGCACTTTCTCACCATTCGGCCCGGGGCAGCCTGCTTCTCGTTTCGACCGGGCTTGCTGCGGTCCTAACCGGGGTCATCGTGCTTTTTGTGGATCTTCCCCTTCTCCTGATGGGCACCCTATCCGTTGTCTCGCTGGCTATGCTGGTCCTTTTTGTGGCAGGTGCCCGAGCACGTTTCTTACCGGCTCCTCAACGATCAGGGAAAGGTACTTCATCCCCGGTCAGTCCGGAGGAAGGAAACGGTCATAAGATCCCCGTTCTTCCGGCGCCGTATCTCAGGTTGGTCCGGCTGCTGGGGAACCGGACCGATCGCGGCGATGCAGGGATCCTTGTCGTTTGTCTCGGTGCGGTTGCAACAGGGTACATTGCCCTCTTTGCGGATCTGCCGCTGGCCCTCCTTGTGCCCACCGGCATTGTCTCGTTGGCCATGCTCATGACTGCCGGGCTTGCAGCGGGGTTCAGGTTTATTCCGGAAAAGATGGCGCCCATTGTGCCTGTTGCCCTGCACCATATGCACCATACCGTACCTTCCTCCTCCGTGCCGGGCCTGCCTGCGCCCGCCCCGGGCCCGGCATTGGCAGAACTCCCGGACAAACCGGGTACCGGAATCCTTGATGTGTACTGGGTCGAGTCCCCGTTCGTGTACATCAAGCTTGCCCGGCAGGGAAACCTCGGCTTTGTGTACACCGTAGTAGAACCGGCACTCTCCCCCCGGGAGAAAATGATCCTCCAGGAGACCTACAACTACCTGCGCGATGTCATCGTCTTCGATAACCCGGAGAAATCCCCGCAGGATCTGCTCAACCGAGAAAACGTCTGGAAGATCCTCCGCGAGAACGATCCCTCAATCAGTCCCGACCGCCTCCCCGTTCTCGAGTATTTCCTGCACCGTGACCTCTCGGGTTTTGGCGTCCTCGAACCGCTCATGCACGACCCGGCGCTTGAGGATATCAGCTGCAACGGGGAAAACCTGCCGGTCTTTGTCTTCCACCGCATCCACGGGAGCCTCCGGACGAGCATTACCTTCCGGAAAGGGGAGCTCAACCAGTTCGTCCTGAAGCTCGCCCAGAAAGCCAACAAGCAGATCTCGCTCACCAACCCGATGGTGGACGCAGCCCTTCCTGACGGTTCGCGGGTCCAGGTCACCTACAGCAACGTCATCTCCACCAACGGCAGCTCCTTTACGATCCGGAAATTCCGGACCGATCCGATGACGCCGCTGGACCTGATCAAGTTCGAGACCTATAACAGCGAGATCTTGGCCTTCCTCTGGCTGGTGATCGAGCACCGGCGGAGTCTGATTATCGCCGGGGGGACGGCAAGCGGCAAGACCTCGACCATGAACGCCCTCTCCCTCTTTATCCCGCTCAACTCAAAGATCGTCTCGCTCGAGGATACCCGGGAGATCCAGCTCCCCCACAAGAACTGGCTGGCAACCCAGACGAGGGAGCTCAACACGCCGGGGGTGCAGGGGGATGTCGATCTGTTCTCGCTTCTTAAATCCTCCATGCGCCAGCGGCCAGAGTTTATCATTGTCGGTGAGGTGCGGGGCAAAGAGGCCCAGACGCTTTTCCAGGCAATGAACACCGGCCATGCCACGCTCTCGACCATCCATGCCGGCAGCGTCCAGGAGGCCATCAACCGGCTCACCCACGAACCGATCAATGTCCCGCCCGTGATGTTCACCGCACTCGACCTCGTGGTCAACCAGGCCGTCTTCACATTCGGCAGTATGCGGGTACGGCGCTGCTCGGAGATCCACGAAATCTCCGTGGACGACCAGGGAACCATCATCCCGGTAAAACTCTTCGAATGGGACACCGCCAGCCATCAGTTCCGCAAAACAGGAAAGCGGTCGAAGGTGCTCGATGAGATCGCTGCGACTCGGAACTGGTCGATGGAGCAGGTGGCAGGCGAACTGAAGAGGCGCGAAGAGTTCCTCAACATCGCCGTCGATGTTCCCCCGCCGGATATTATCGATCTCGCAAACGCCATCCAGGATCTCGGGGAATAAGATGGCAACCCCTGCATTCCTGAAACGGGCCGGATTGTCGCTTCAGAACGCGGAACTGGTTGTCTTGGGGACAAACCTGAAACACGATCTCCGGTCAGCCCACCTGCCCTGTACTGCAGAACAGTACCTCCGCACGACCCGGATCAACTCCGCTGCCACCACCCTGATCTTTTTTGCATTCTACGGGTTTGTCCAGTTCACCGGGTATGATTTCGGCCTCTTTGTGCTGATCCCTCCCCTTCTTTTCTGGATCTTCCTGTTTGCTCTCTGCGTGCCGGGGATGTACCTCTTTCAGGTCTATTACCCGGTGATGATCGCCCGCGGCAGGAAATCGAAGATCGACCTTGACCTACCCTATGCGGTCTCGTACATGCAGGCCCTCTCCACTACAATGTCGCCGTTCGAGGTCGTCAAAAGGATCTACGAGGAAAAATCGATGTTTGGCGAGGTCTCGCTCGAATTCGGGCAGGTAGTCAGGGACGTGGAACTCTTTGGCGACGACCTGATCACCGCACTGCACAACCTCCAGAAGACCACACCCTCGCCCCTGTTCCGGGACTTCATCAACGATCTCGGGGTGGTGTATGAAAGCGGTGGCGATATTACCGCGTACCTCTCCGCAAAGACCGCATTCTTTCACGAACAGGCCAAGAGGGAACTCGACCTGCTGCTTAAGACCATCGAGATCATGGCCGAGGTCTATGTCTCGGCCTTCGTGGCAGGGCCTATCGCGCTCATCATCATGATCGTGGCGCAGGGAATGACCAATGCCGCGACCATGACCTGGCTGGTCCCCTTCATGTACCTCGTCATTCCGGTAGGGGCAATTATCATGATCTGGATGCTCTCGATCATGCTTCCCCCGGAGAACCTGGAAGTCACCAGGAGGGAGATGGCCGATACCGGACTGAGTTCCGGGATATCGGCCGACGAGTATCCCTTCCGGGAAGACGAGGCGTTTCTCCGGTCCCTTGAAGCTAAAAGGCATGAGCGCAGGATCTACAACCTGCTCCGGCACCCGTTCCGGACCTACATCACCAACTACACCTACAGCCTGATTGCGGGAACAGCATGCGCCGGGATCTTCGCCCTCATGCTCGCGTCCGGTGGCATGGCCGCCCTCTTCCCGAAGAACGTATTCGAGGCCGGCGTCTGCATGATCGCGATCAGCTTTATGGCGCCGGTCTCCCTTGCCTACGAAGGGCGGCGGTGGTACGTGACCAATGTCGAGAATAACATCCCTGAGTTCCTGCGGGAACTTTCCGACATGATCGACATCGGCCTGACCCTGCCGGACGCGATCCGCCGGATCTCCAACACGAAGCTGGGCCTGTTAAGCTCGGAGCTCGCCATCGTCTCCCGGGATGTCAGCACGGGGGCGTACATCAACACCGCACTGGTTCGCATGGAGGAACGCATTGGCGTGATCTCGGTCAAAAGGGCCATATCGCTGTTCGTGAAGGCAAGCGAGATCACCTCGAACCTGCGGGACATTTTCGTTATCGCCATCACGGACTTCGAGCACTACCTCAAGCTCAGGAGCGAGCGGGCCAACACTGCCATTGTATACGTGATGATCATCTACCTCTCGTTTGGGATCTACCTCTACACGGCGTACCAGCTCAACGGGCCCTTCATGGCAAGTTTTTCCTCGTTCAACCTCAATTTCAATATCGCCCAGAATGTGACGGAGATGTTTGACATTGCGATCGCCCTCGGCCTCTTCTCCGGCATCATGGCCGGCCAGTTCAGCTCGAACAGCATCATGGCCGGGTTCAAGCACAGCATTGTCCTGCTCGCGGCGTCAGTGGCCATGTTCGTATTTATCTTATAAGGTGGGAGATGACACAGCAGAAAAACAACAGAAGAACACAAGCGGTCTCGGAAGTGGTCGGTGAGATGCTTATGATCGCCCTCGTGCTGATCCTCGCTGCGGTCTTTACCTCCCAGCTCCCCAATTACCTGCCTTCTGAGAGAAGCCTGTCGGTCACAATCATGATGAGCAATGACACTTCAGGAAATGTCACTCTCTGGCACAAGGGTGGCGACTGGGTGAAGGTCAGTACGCTCAAGGTCAATATGCATGACACTTTTAATGGTTTTAGTGGAACCTGGAACTATCAGAACCCGGACTTTGTTTTCGTGCCGGACTCCCAAGAGTCAAACAGCTCGGTTTTCGATCTCAACGGAAACATCACTATCATAACCGGGGCTCCGCTTGACCAGAATACCACGGTTATTCTTGCAACGGAGCAGGCCGTGCTCTTTACCGGTGTTATTGGTGGTGAACAGTCATGAGGGACGAGGCTGTTTCCCCGGTCATCGCCGTGATGCTGATCCTTGCTGCCATTGTCACGTTTATGTCTGTCTGGAATGCCATCTATGTCCCATCCATGAAAGAGTCCTCGGAGGTCGAACATCTTGGCGAGGTGGAGACGGCATTCGTGCATTTTTCTTCCGACCTTTATTTCGCAGCATCATCGCACCAAGATCACCTCAGCTTCAGTGAACCGGTTCCTCTGGGGGGTGGCGACGTGGTGGTCAACCTGATCAAATCAAGCGGAACGATCCAGGTACAGAACGAGAATAACCCGGTCTACATGCTGACGTTCTCTGATGGGACGGTTGTCACTGGTACAATAGTCAATTTTTTCTACGAGCCGGTCGGCAATTTCTGGCAGGACCAGGGGTACTCATGGCAGTACGGGTACATAAACGTAACCAAGTACGGTACACTCTCGACGCCTCTTAATTATTACAACATGACCGATATATCCAATGCATTTAGCATGCCGGGATCCCCGTTATATGAGTTCGCATCATCGATGGGGAGTGCCAGGTACACTGTGAACCAGACGGAGGTACCCGGGAACTGCTCGGCCGTCTCTCTTCTTGCGGTCAATTTCAGTGCATCGTCCAGGAATTTTGTCAGCAGCAACGGCTATGGTACCCTGACACTGACAACGAATGCAACACCGGTGATCCTCAGTCAATCCATCACCACCATTATGATCACCTCTGACGGGTCGCCATTCGGCAATGCGACGGCTGCGAGCTTGAACGCCAGTCTCTCTGACTTGACCGATCATTGCCAGAATTTCAACTACGAAACAACAGCCGGGGGTAGCGGGTATTATTCCCTCAACCAGGTGGAAAGCCCGATATCTGTAAACCTCACCGTCATAAAAATATCCGTCGGGATCGGTTAATTTTTTTTCTTGCTCCCGACCGGGCCTTCGCTTCCGGGATGAGACAGAAGGCCTCTTCGCTGGCTGCTCGGTAGGATCCGTGTCATTCCACGTTTATGAGCTTGTCATAGAGGATCTTCCCACTCGGGATATGGAAGATCCTGACCTCCACAACAGATCCCTGGCCAAAACCGGAATTTTCCAAGTCAACAATGTTGTTGACCCCGAGAAGGTAGTCGAGGCCCGGGTTATCGACAGGGGAATTCCCGCCGCCACATATCTGCACAGCGGTTGTCAGGCTCTGGCCCGGAGTAAGAACCGCGGCCGGATCCCCGAACCAGAGGGGATTTCCAGCGGATGAACTGCTGGTAACCGAACTCATCTGGTTACCTCCGGGCAAAACCAGCACACCGCTGTACTGGCCCGCTTCAGCATCGCAGGGAACAGCAACCTCACCGCTCAGATTTCCCGCAAACATTGTCCCTGTATTGTTGGTAAAGATGGTCGTGATTTTGAGGTCCTTTGTTGGCAGGGCATCCCCGCTGATCTCGGTGATGGTTATATCCGGGCTATAAATTCCCGGCGATGAACTTAACGTCAGTCCCTCCTCGGCGTAGATGTGAACATCAAACATGGCCGTGGGCGCCGGTCGGGACGTCCCCATAAATCCCCCGGAGAATCCTGATACAACAGCCGCGATAATGACGGTCACGATAAGCATAAGCATGACCCCGACAACCGGGGACACGGCGTGTGTGTCATGGTGCTGTTTTTGGTGTGAAACCCTTCCGTTTTTGCCAAGGGGCAACACAGAGGTGCGGTTATTGTTGTCAAGCATGCGGGAACTCTCTGGTGTGTACGGGATATCGTTCGCTTTTTTGTGCAGAATGTATTTACGTTAATTTTTGATAAAGTAAACCATTTTTATTGGAATTATCCCTCTCTGCCGTATTCACTTTACCGCACTCCTGTGAACGGGCCTTATCTGAATGGGGTACGGCGGCGCGGGATCAATCCCTTAGGGCTACGGATCTTATTTTGTATCAGTGAACTGCCCCCGTATCTCTTGTTTTCCCGAGCCATGCCTCCCCTTCTCTCGCCGCCGCGACCAGCTGCCGGGTATAGGGATCCTGCGGGTTATTCAGGACATCCTGCGTTGCCCCCTGCTCGACAATCGAGCCCTTGTGCATGACGGCCACCCGGTCGCTCATCTGCCCGATAACCTGGAGATCATGGGAGATAAAGAGGAGTGTGAGGTTTGTTCTCTTCTGGATGGATTTTATCAGGCTGAGTACCTGCGCCTGTACCGAGAGGTCGAGCGCTGCGGTGGGTTCATCGGCAACGATAAACCCGGGGTTTAAGGTCAGGACCCGGGCCAGTGCCACCCGCTGCTTCTGGCCCCCTGAAATTTCGAACGGGTACCGGTCGATCAGGTCCGGAGTGAGCCCTACCTGTTCAAGAAGGTCAAGGATCCGGCTTTCAGTTTCCTCCGGCCCTGTACGGTCCCAGATCGCGAGCGGCTCTTCCACGCACTGCCTGACCGTCATGCGGGGATCGAGAGCGGTGTCCGGATCCTGGAAGAGGATCTGCATACGGGGCCTGAACTTCCGGAGTTCCTTTCCTGAGAGTCCTGTCAGGTCGGTACCCTCAAACCTGATCGTTCCGTTCGTTGGCTCTATCAGCCGGAGCGCGATCCGGCCAAGGGTAGACTTCCCGCTCCCGCTCTCCCCGACGAGGCCCAGCGTCTCACCCCTTTTAATCGAGAGGGTGACGTTATTGACCGCGACAGTTTTCTGCTGTCGGAGAAATCCGCGCGAGTAGATCTTGGTGATCCCGTCAAGTTTAATCATACAGGAGACACCTGACCTGTCGGGAACCATGGGCCGCGATCATGACGGGATGGTTTCCCCGACATCGGTCCTGTACCGCCGGGCACCGATCAGAGAACCGGCAGCCGGCGGGGAAGTGGGCCGGGGAGGGACTCAACCCGGGGATGGGGTGGAGCCCGGCAGAAGGAAGGGAGGCAAGCAGACCCTGCGTGTAGGGGTGAAGGGGCCGGGCAAGTACCTCTTTTGTTGGACCGGTTTCGAGGATCTCCCCGGCATACATCACCGCAAGCCGGGTACTGAGGAACGCCGCCGCTCCTAGATCGTGCGTGATCAGCAGGAGGGTCCGGCCGTTTACGACCCGGTCTTTCATCAGCCGGAGGATCTGAGTTTTGACCTGTGCGTCCAGCCCCGATGTCGGTTCATCGGCGATGACGATACGCGGATTGCAGATGAGCGCAAGCGCAATCAGGATTCGCTCCCTCATCCCCCCGGAGAATTCGTGGGGATACCAGGAGGCACCCTGCGTGGGGTCTTCAAAACCGAGCGTACCCAGCAACTGGACCGTTTGTTCCCATGCCTTGTCTGCCGGGCAAAGCTGGTGGATAAGAAGAGATTCAGCGATCTGGTCGCCCACCCTCATCACCGGGTTGAGTGCGTTTGCGGAATTCTGGGAGATCAGAGCGATCTCCCGTCCCCGGATCTGCTGCATGTTGTGTTCCGGTGCAGCCACCAAGTCCTGCCCTCTGTAACGGATGGTGCCGGTGATCCCGGCGTTTTTGGGGAGGAGACCCATGACGGCCATTCCCATGACGGTTTTCCCGCACCCGGATTCTCCGATAAGGCAGAAGGAATCCCCATCATTGATAGAAAGATCTACCATATCCACGGCCCTGATCTCCCCGGAACGGGTGGAGAAGATTACCTTTAAGCCGGCAATACGGATTAGCTCCATCACGGATGCCTCCGGGTCTTCCTTTCAGAATATCTTTGATAACCGGATACGTTCATATCCGGTTCACCTCCACCCTAGGGTTGAACTTATCCTCGAAGCTGTACCCGATCATTGCAAGGGCGAGCGAGACCCCGATCACCGCGAGGCCGGGGGGAAGGATCCACCACCAGAGCCCGAGTGCTAGGCCGCCCTGCGAGTACGCGTTCTGGATCATCGTCCCCCAGTCAACGGTTGTGGTATCCCATATCCCGATAAAACTGAGGCCGACACCCATGAGGAGGAGCTGCTGGGATGAGGACACGAACTTGACCATCACCAGCGGCATCACGTTGGGCAGGATATGGCGGGACATGATCCGGACATCAGAGGCGCCGATGGCACGGGCGCCCTCCACAAAACTGGTCCGGGCAACCGAGAGGACCTGGGCCCGCATGATACGGATACCGTAGATGCTGCCCATCAGGCCCATGAGCAGGCTGACCTGGACGATCCCCGGGGAAAAGAAGGTGGTCAGGACGATCAGCAGGACAAACATCGGGATAGGCATGACAACATCGATCACCCGGCAGGCGATCTCGTCCACGATCCCCCCGTAATACCCGAGCACGATCCCGATGCTCGTGCTGATCGTTACGGCAAGGAGGGCCGAGCAGAAACCATAGAGCAGGGTAATCCGGGCACCAAAGACCAGCTGGGCAAGGATATCCTGTCCCACCTCATTTGTCCCGAATGGGTGCTGGCTGTCCGGCGGCTGGAGAGGCTTTCCCGTGATCGCGATAGGGCCCTGCGGTGCGATCAATGGGGCAGCAAGCGCAATCCCGATGTAGATGCACAGGACTGCTATGCCAATCCAGAGAAGGACCTTCCTACTCATCGTCTCCCATCCTGATCCGGGGATCGATCATGGAGGATAAGATGTCGGCAAGCAGCATGGCGCCAATGGTCATCAGGGAATCGAGGAGGAAGATGCCTTCGAGCAGCGGCAGGTCGCGGTTCGTGAGAGCCTCGGTGGTCAAAAATCCAATCCCCGGCCAGGAGAAGATGGTCTCGACAAAGACGTTGCCCATGATGATCGCAGCGCACTGGAACGTGGTGATGGTCACCATGGGCAGGAGGGCGTTTTTGAGTGCATGGCGCCAGAGAATATCCCGCTCGTCGAGCCCTTTTGCCCGGGCGGTGGTGATGTAGTCCTCCCCGATGACCGCGATCATCGAGTTGCGCATCACATAGTAGTTCCCGGTGGCAATAAAAAAAGTCATGAGGGAGATGGGGAGGATCGCGTGGTACATCAGGTCAGGAATCGAGAGGCCGGTGGAAAGGATGCTGATGCTGGTGTAGCCCCCGAGGGGGAACCACCGGAGATAAAAAGCAAAGACCATGACGGCCATGATCGCCCACCAGAACTCGGGGATTGCCCGGATCACGATCATGACATTGAAGATCGCAAGGTCCTGTTTTCCACCGGATCTCCATCCCGACCATGCCCCAATAATTGTTCCGATCAGGATCCCCAAGATCGTTGCCGGCACGAGAAGGATGAGCGACCATCCCAGTTTCTCCACAATCATGGAAAAGACTGGCTGACCATATGCGTAGGAGTACCCCCATTGCCCGTGCAGGATGTTGACGATATAGAGGACGTACTGCTCGGTGAGCGGGAGGTCGAGGCCGAACTGGTGGCGGAACTGGTCGACTGCTGCCTGCGGGATCTGGTTGGAGAGGGAGAGAAGGTAGTTGGTGATATAGTCCCCGGGCATGAGATGAAGAAGGAAGAAGGTGATGGTCATGCAGACAAAAAACGATGCGGCGCTGTAACAGATGCGGCGAAGGAGGTAGCTACCGCTGATCATGTACCGGTATCCCCCTGTCGTTCTTTGTGCCTATCGCCGGTCATCGTGATAAATCCCTTTTTTGACGAACTGGATCTGGCAGGAACAAGGGGATGTGCTCGTGCTCCCCCCGGAAAAGAACATATGCAGCACACCAAAACGAGGAATATGCCCTTTTGATCCTGCCCGCCATGAAGATTTGTTATGTCTGCTGTACCGGTGTGAGGTTCTCGAGGACCCTCGGGTCCATGATGCTGTGGTATCCCGGCCCGATGTCCCAGCCGGTGAACCGGTCCGACCGGTATGCCACCAGGGTATCAGTGGTGGCGACCGGCACCGTGGGGACATCCAGTGCAAGGAGATCCTGCAGCTGGTAGGCCATCTCCTTTATTTCAGCCGGGTCCGTAGTGTTTTTGACCTGTGCAACGAGGCTGTTGTACTCGGTGTTGTTGTAGTTGTAGTAGTTGGTCTCCTGAAGGGGAGTGACCGCGAAATTGCCCAGCGCATCCGGGTCATCATGGAGGAGGACCGGGAATGAGTCGATAAAGACCGGGTTGGCGTTGGCCGCGTTGCGGTACTGGGTGGGGTCCTCGTAATAGAGGGTGCTCACGCTGATCCCCAGCTGTGCCCAGTTGTTCTTGAGAACCGCGATGATCTTGTCGTTCACGGCGGCACCTTTGGTGCCCAGGGGGATGGTGATGGTGACAGCGTTACCATCCGGCCCGGTAAGGATCCCGTCTGCGTTCTTGACAAAGCCCGCCTGTGCTAGGAGTTCCTGTGCCTCGGTCAGGTTATAGTTGTACATCCCGATATCGGCCGGGTTGACGTAATCCCCAGCGAGATCCGGGATCAGGAATGTGGTTTCCGTGGGCCGGCCGGTGCCAAAGAGGGAACTGATGGTATTACGGTCGACTGCGTGGCTCATCGCGTGACGGAACGCTGTGATATTGGCAGGGTACTGGGCCATGTTGAATGCGACTTCACAGGCACCGGTGTCGTTGATCGAGTAGATGGAGATGCCGGGATCTCCGGACAGGCTCTGGGCAACGGCAGGAGTGATACCGGAGACCACATCAATCTCGCCGTTTTTGAGAGCAAGCACCTGGCTGTCGGGATTGGTGATCACCTTGAGGACGACACCGGGGATGGTGGGAACCCGGCCGTGGTAATTTTCATTGGTACTGAGCTGGTAATACCCGGGCGCTGCCTGGGTGAACACAAACGGCCCGGTCCCGATCATCTGGCTGTCCTGATAATGCTGGGGATCGGAGATGTTCTGCCAGATGTGTTCGGGCGAGATGGTGATCCCCGGCGTCCGGGAGATCTGGTCGAGGAAGGCCGAGTACGGGGTCTTGAGGTTGAAGACGGCCGTGTAGTTGTCCGGGCAATCCAGGGACTTGACGTCGGAGAGCACGTAGCCCATCGTGAGGTTGTTGGCCTTCATGTAATCGTTGGTGAACTTGACATCGCCGCAGGTGAACGGATAGCCATCGCTCCAGGTGGCATTCTGTACAAGGTTGAAGGTCCAGGTAATGGCATCGGGGGAGACATTCCATCTCTGTGCAAGTGAGGGGTCGAAGGTGCCGTTCCGGTCCTTGATGACCAGCCCTTCGTAGATGAGCGAGCTTGCAGGAACACCGCCTTTCTGCATGTTGCTGGTATACGTGAGCGAGGAGGGGGAATCGACCGGTATGATGACATCATTGACAGGGACGGCGGTCAGATTTCCTGCGCCTGTGGTGGATGAAGAGCCACTCCCCACGCACCCGGCCATGAGACAGAAAACCAGGATGCCAATACCGCACAGGGCACAAAAAATACTGGTACGATGATCGTTGGATAACATAGTACAACTCATCTGGAGACCTCGGAAATTACATAATTGTGGAATCGTAGTGATCAATCGCAGCCGGAGTTATTTAACTATTTTTCTTTAATCTTTCTGTTTAGTATA
>Ga0326728_10008576_pt1 | contig 25286 bp, 16 predicted proteins | sample MB3enrmetagenome_FD_207602 | JGI IMG/M metagenome (GOLD analysis project Ga0326728, IMG submission 207602) | Lab enriched peat soil microbial communities from McLean, Ithaca, NY, United States - MB31MN | ecosystem: Environmental > Terrestrial > Soil > Wetlands > Peat | place: USA: New York... | reverse complement strand
CTAATTCGAGGCGCGGGCAGCTCAAGCTTATAGGCCAGCGCCGTCGTTTGCTCAAGTATCTGCAGCGCACAAACTTGGCGAGCTACCGTGAGCTTATCGAGAAGCTCAATCTCCGCAAGTAAAGTTCGCGTCGCTTCGTCGCGGCGCCCGCGAGGAGCGCCTTCGGGGCTCGCCCCCCGGGGTGGAGACCGCGCGGATAGGAAGGCCCGGCCCATTGCGGCGCGGGCCTATTCGCGTTTATAAGCGAAAAGGAAAAAGGAAAACATGGTTCACAAGCTTTCATGCAAGATAGGCAAAGAGGAGCTCGTCCTCGAGACCGGGCGTATGGCCAAGCAGGCCAATGGCGCGGTATTCGCCACCTACGGCGGTTCAGCGATCATTGCCACCGCCTGCTGCTCCTCCGAGGTGAAGGAGGGGCTCGACTTCGTCCCTGTCACTGTCGAGTACAACGAGAAGTTCTATGCCGCCGGCAAGATCCCCGGCGGTTTCGTCAAGCGCGAGTCGCGCCCGAAGGATCGCGAGATCCTCGTTTCTCGCATTATCGACCGCCCGATGAGGCCACTCTTCTACAAGGAATTCGGCCGAGAGCTCCAGGTCGTCCCGACCTGCGTCTCCTTCGACGGAGTCAATCCTCCCGACGTCATCGGCATCGTCGCTGCGAGCGCCGCGGTCCACATCTCAGACATTCCCTTCAACGGACCGATCGCCGGCGTGCGCGTCTGTCTCGTGAATGGCGAGTACCTGGTCAACCCGACGCAGGAAGAGATGAAGAAAGCCAAGCTCGAGATCGTCGTGGCGGGCTCCTCAGCGGGTATCACGATGGTCGAGGGCCACGCCGACCAGGCTTCCGAGGAAGAGATGCTTCAAGCCATCGAGGTCGCGAAGAAACCGATCGCCGACATCTGCGAGCTCATCAACAAGCTCCGCGAGCTCGCCGGCAAGGGGAAGCTCCCTCTCGCCCCCTCGAAGGACGTGCTCCAGCGCGAGGACGAGATCCGCGCCTTCGCGCAGCCCCTCCTCCAGAAGGCTCTCTTCACCAAAGAAAAGCTCGAGCGCTATGCCGCTGTGGCGGCCGCCATCTCCGAGGTCAAGACGAAGTTCGCCGACCTCCTCGAGGACGCGACGCAAAGCCGGCTCTTCGGCGCCTGCATGGAGGACATGCAATACCACATCCTCCGCTCCGGCATTCTCGACAAAAACCTTCGCGTCGACGGCCGCGGCCTCGAGGACATTCGCCCAATCACTTGCGAGATCGGCGTGCTCGCCCGCGCCCACGGCTCCGCGCTCTTCACGCGCGGCGAAACCCAGTCCCTCGGCGTCACTACGCTTGGCACGGTTTTCGACGAGCAGATCATGGACGATATTGAGGGAGACAGGCGCGACCGCTTTATGCTGCACTACAATTTCCCGCCATACTCTGTCGGCGAGGTCGGTAGGCTCGGTACGGGAAGGCGCGAGATCGGCCACGGGAACCTCGCCCGCCGCGCGATCGAGGAAGTGCTCCCGTCCAAGGAAAAATTCCCGTATACAATCCGCGTAGTCTCCGAGATACTTGAGTCGAACGGCTCCTCATCGATGGCCTCGGTATGCTCGGGAACCCTTTCATTGCTGCACGCCGGCGTTCCCCTCAAGATGCCCGTCGCGGGCATCGCGATGGGCCTCATCACCGAAGGCTCGCGCTACGCGATCCTCTCGGACATCCTCGGCGACGAGGATCACTTGGGCGACATGGACTTCAAGGTCGCGGGATCGACGAACGGCATCACGGGCTTCCAGATGGACATCAAGATCGCCGGCGTCTCCACCGAGATCCTCACAAAGGCCCTCGCCCAGGCGAAGCGCGGCAGGTTGCACATCCTCTCCATCATGGAGAAGACGATCGCAGCTCCCTCCTCCGAGATCTCGATCTATGCGCCCAAAGTCGTCTCCACCAAGGTCGACGTCGAGAAGATCGGCGCGATCATCGGGCCGGGCGGCAAGAATATCAAGGCGCTTTGCGAGACCTATAACGTCAAGATCAACGTCGAGGACGACGGCTCGGTGACCATCTACGGCGCCAACCAGAAGGCCGCCTACGACGCCAAGGAAGCCATCACCGCGATAGCGGAAGACCCGATCGTGGGCACGGTTTACGACGGCACGGTCAAGCGCGTCATGGACTTTGGCGCCTTCATCGAGATTCTGCCCGGGAAGGAAGGCCTCTGCCACATCTCGAGGCTCTCCAAGACTCGCGTCGAGAACGTCAACGACGTCGTCCACGAAGGCGACAAGATCAAGGTGAAGCTCCTCGAGGTGGACAGGCTGGGCAGGCTCAACCTCGCCGCGGTCGACGCCCTCGACGAGAACGGCAACGTTCCGATGGCCGAACATCGTGACGACGGCCCTCGCGAAGAGAGGCGCCCCCCCTACAGCGGCGACCGATCAAGCGGTCCTAGCCGTGGCAACGACCGAGGCCCGAGAAGAGACGATTCCCGGAGGCGCTAAGATGATACCGAACCTGCGCCTTCCCGGTGGCGCCGCCCTCGCGGCGGAGGACGCCGAGGGGGCGAGGTCCTTCGCCGTGGGCTTCTGGTTTCCCCTAGGCTCGCGGCACGAAGCCCCGCGCGAGCGGGGCTTCGTGCATTTCGTGGAGCATATGGTGTTCAAGGGCTCCGGCCGACACAGCGCCGAGGAGCTGTCGCGCGCCATAGAACGGGTTGGTGGCTACATAAATGCCTTTACCGACCGCGATTCCATCTGCGTGCATTGCCAGGTTCCCGCGGCTGAATGGCGCCTCGCTCTCGACATTCTCACCGATATGGCCTTCTGCTCATCCTTCAAGAAGGAGGACTTCGAGCGTGAGCGCGAAGTCATAATTAGCGAGATACTCGCAGGCTTAGATGATCCTGAGGAATGCTCGCACGACGAATTTCTAGCCTCGATCTGGCCCGGGAATTCTCTGTCCCAGAAAATCGCTGGCGAGCCTGAGGATATCAAGCGTATAACGCGCGATACGCTCTACGATTTCTATCTATCCGAGTTTATCCCGTCTCGGCTTCTCGTCACTTCGGCGGGGCCTGTCCGCGCCGAGGAAGTCGCGCTGGAGCTCGCTAGGCTTTTCGAGGCCCTTCCTGCAGATAGGCTCTCTTGCGCCAAGCGAGTGCGGCCTGAAGAGACACCCATGTTTTCTGCAGGTCGCAGCTATCGGAAAGTAGCCATAGAGCAAGTGCATTATTACGAGGCCGTTCAGATCGAGGGTCCTTTCTCCGAGGACGATTACTACGCCCTTTCAGCCCTGAATGGAGAGCTCGGCGAATCATCGAGCTCGAGGCTTTTTCTTTCCCTGCGCGAAAATCGGGGCCTGTGCTACTCGGTATATAGCGGCTTCGCAATGACGAAGACCGAATGCCTGTGGATGGCTTCGGCAAGCGCCTCTTCCGAGGTCCTGCCCGAGCTCGCCTCTGAGATGGACAGGCAACTCGATAGAGCGGCCGAGTCAGGATTGACCGATGGAGAGTGCGAGGATGCGATAGCTAGGCTGGCCGGTGGTTTCGATGTTGCGCTCGACGATCCAGATTTCCGCATGCGGCGAATAGCCAGGCAGATCCTCTTCTCGGGCGAGGCAGAGACCGAGGAGGAGGCTAGGGTACGCATGCTCGGCCTCTCCAGTGCCGCGATCAACGCGATGTGCGAGCGTTTGCTCAGGGGCAGGGAGAGAGCACGTTTCGCCTATGGCAAGCTTTCGCGACGGGAAGCGGCGGCGAGCGGACTCTCCTCTTCTGCCTATTCGATCGCGAGCTTTCGATTGAATGCTCGCCAAGAGGCTTGCCGGGAGACGACCCGCCATGGATGAGATCGCAGTTCGTTTCCTAGCCGAGGAGGGCGCGGCCGTCCCCGAGTACAAGACAGAGGGCTCAGCAGGGGCGGACGTCCGCGCGCTCCTTAAGGAGCGCGTTGTGCTTAAGCCTGGAGAGCGCGCGGCTGTGCCTACGGGCCTTCGCATCGAGCTACCCATAGGCTACGAAGCGCAGATGAGGCCACGGTCGGGCCTGGCTCTTCAGAAGGGGATAACCTGCCTGAACTCGCCGGGCACCATAGATTCGGATTACCGCGGCGAGCTCAAAGTGATCCTCGTCAACCTCGGGCAAGAGGCTGTAAGCATAGACTCAGGCGATAGGATCGCGCAGTTAGTCGTCTCCCCGGTCACGCGCGCGCGCTTCGAGACCGTAAACGAGCTAGGCGAAACTGAGCGTGGCTCTGGCGGCTTCGGGTCCACGGGCAAGTGATGGCAGAACTGGCGGTCGGGGCGAGCCCTAGGACCAGGTCGCGCTTCGGCGTTGTCTCGGGCTACATCGCTAAAGAATTCCTCTTCGGTTTTGCAGTCTGCTTTTGCTTCTTCTTCGCAGTTTTCTTCGTCAACCAAATTCTGCTTATGGCCGAGGATATCCTTTCGCGTAAGGCCCCGGTAAAGGACGTCGCGCTGCTGCTCATATACTCGATGCCCTCGATCATCGCCATGTCTTTCCCCTTCGCTTCTCTCGTGGGGGCCCTCATGGCGGCGGGAAGGCTATCCTCGGACAGCGAGATGCTGGCCCTCATGGCAGCTGGGATTCCTCCCAGGAGGGCCTTTTCCCCATTCGTCGCCTTAGGCATCGCGTTTTCGCTCATCTCGTTTTTCATGAACGACTACTTCCTTCCCAGGGGGAGCATAGAATTCGGGAAGCTATCTCGTTCTCTCATAGCTTCGACCCCCGCGCTTGAACTCAAGCCCTGGTCCTCAAAGCGCTATAAGGATATAACAGTCGTCACGGGAGCCATGGAAGGCACGCATATCAAGGACATCCTCATCTTCGACCGCAGCGAGTCAGGCTCGGAAAGAGTCATCTCGGCGGGAGAGGCCAGTCTCTCCGTAGACGAGAGGCACAGCGACGTCCTGCTCAAGCTTTCGGATGTCTGGGAGCAGACGGTAACGAAGGACAAGCCCGACCGCTTCGAATGGGCCCGCGCGGCATCGATGGAATACCGCATATCGATGCGCGAAGAGGGGCAGTCCGCGGGCTCACTTGGCCCGCGCGACATGCCTTCGGTAGACCTGGCAAAGGTAATATCGTTGAAATCAGCTACCCTAGAGCAGAAGAGGAACAAGCGCGACCAGGACATCGAGAGCGCGCGCTTGAGGCTCCAAGATAGCTACGAAGCCGAGGTTCTTTCAGGAAATGCTTGGAATAACTCGAGTTCCCGCCTCTCGGGCCTTTTGGCCTTGTTGCGTTCCTTCGGCAGCGAGAAGCCGACTGACAGGACTCTCCAGGTCTACGAGCTCGAGTACTACAAGAAGTTTTCGATACCGTTCGGGGCCCTCTGCTTCGTCGTGCTCGCCTTTCCGCTTGGGCTCTTCGCGAAGAAGTCAGGCAGGACTATGGGCTTCGGCATCGGGATCCTCATCGCAGTGATCTACTGGGCCCTTCTCTTGGGCGGTACTACTCTCGGAACGAGGCTTGGCTGGTCACCCTTCTGGTCGACTTGGGCGCCTAACGTTATAGTGCTCCTTGTAGGCGCCTTACTTTGGATCTCGAGGCAAAGGCGAAGCTAGGATTGGTTAGGATAGAGGCACATGCGTCGCGCAAAAACATTAAGGCTCTATCTCCTCAGGCTCTTTCTGCCCGCCTTCGGCGCGTCCCTGGGGCTCTTCGCCCTCATACTCGAGCTGGTCGACCTCTTCACAAATCTCTGGCGCTACCTCGCGCAAGAGGCGCCGTTCGCGGCCGTGCTCAAGGTCATGCTCCTCTATTTACCGACTGCGCTCTATAACGGCTTGCCGATAGCTCTGCTCTTCGCCGCTTCGTATAGCCTCGCGACGCTCTATGCCGACAATGAGCTTACTGTCATCTTCGGCTCGGGCGTGTCCCTCCGGAGTTTCATGATGCCCCTCTTTGCGGTCGCGACACTGCTATGCGTAGCGTCATTTTATTTCAACGACCAAGTCGTGTTATCGACTATAAAGCAGAAGAACGAGCTATCCCGTAAGCTCCTCGGACAGGCGGACTCGCTCAGCAATCCAGACGTCACGGTCATATCCCGCGACGGCTCGGTCGTCTACCGCGCGGAGTTCTACGACGATGCGAGCAAGACTCTCTCGGGTGTAACCATCGTAGAGCGTGACGAGGCAAAGAATCCCGATGCGAGGACCGAGGCCGCCGTCGCGCATTGGAATGGATCGCGCTGGGCTTTCAGCACGGTCCGACGCTTCGAGCGGAAGAGCGATGGCTCATGGACCGACTTTTCCTACAGTAGCTGGACTTCTCCTCTCCTCGACGAGAAGCCCGATGCCTTCCGCAGCCAGAACAGGGACCTATCGGAGCTTTCCTCCTCGGACCTGGGGACCTACGTTTCGTTCCTAAGACGGGCGGGGCTTCCCTTCGGCGCGGCCATGGCCGAACGCAACAAGAGATTCAGCTTCGCCTTCACGCCTCTCATCGTCGTACTCCTCGCGGGCGCCTCGGGCGGACGATTCCGCAAGAATGTGTTGCTCGCGAGCCTGTTGACGAGCCTCGTGTCAGCGACTCTGTACTACGTGACACAGATGGTTACGATGCTCATGGCCAAGACGGGCGACATCGATCCCCGTGTCGGCGCCTGGGCCCCGCTAGTGATCTTCATTGCCTTAGGAGTAATTTCCTTTAAAAACGCGCGTACTTAGGAGAGGTAGGTTGTATGGATACTATTTTCACCAAGCTCGTCTCGGATGGCACTACGCGGGCGCGGACAGGCAAGCTCAAACTTCCGCATGGGGAACTCGATACACCCGTCTTCATGCCCGTGGGTACCAATGCGACGGTCAAAGCCATGACGACCGAGTCGCTCGAGGAGATTGGTTTCGGCATCATCCTCGCTAATACCTATCACCTCTTCCTGCGTCCTGGGTACGAGGCAATACGTGAGGCGGGGGGCCTGCACGGCTTCACTGGTTGGAATCACAATTTCCTCACCGATTCCGGCGGCTTCCAAATATTCTCTCTCGCCGCCCTGCGAAAACTTTCGGAGGAAGGCGTCACCTTCAACTCGCATATCGATGGCGCCAAGAAGTTCATATCGCCCGAAGAGGCGGTCGAGGCCCAGGCCGCCTTCAACAGCGACGTTCAGATGCAACTCGATATCTGCACGCCCTGGGGAACCGAGGAGCGCGAGGCGAGTAAAGCTTCGGATCTCACAACTCGGTGGGCGAAACGAGCAAAGACGCGTTGGCTCCAGAAGCGCGAGGAGGGCTACCGCGGTTCGCTTTTCGGCATCGTCCAAGGCAATTTCTACAAGCCTTTGCGGGACCGCAGTGCCGCCGAGATATGCGATCTCGACCTGCCCGGCATCGCGATAGGCGGTCTCTCGGTCGGCGAGAGCGTCGAGGTCTTCTCCGAGTTCCTTGCGCATACCGCGGCCTTACTGCCCGAGGGCAAACCTCATTACCTCATGGGCATCGGGACCCCGGATTACATCCTCGAGGCGGTCGAGAACGGAATCGATATGTTCGATTGCGTATTCCCGACGCGGACGGCCCGCAACGGACTACTTTTCACTGCAAAGGGACCGATAGCTATAAAGAAGGCGTGCTACGAGCGAGATTTCGGCCCGATCGATTCGGCCTGCGGATGCCGTGTATGCCGAACGCACAGCCGCGCCTATTTACGACACCTTTATAAGTGCGGGGAGATGCTCTATGCGACGCTCGCTAGCTACCACAATCTCTACTTCCTCAACAACCTTGTGCTCCGCATTCGCGAGAGTATCGGAAGAGGAGAGTTCGCCACCTTCAAGCGGGATTTCCTTGCGACCTATGCGGCGGGTGCGGATGCTTAGGCTCAAGGCTATCGGTTGCGTCCTCATCCTTTGCCTCGGTCAGGCTCTCTGGGCCGAGGATACCCCGGCCCAGCAAGAGACGACGCGGCGGGATACGATCCGCTATGGAATAGATTCCGAAATAAGCGAGCTCATCACGAAGCTCTCGAGCGAGAAAGATGGCAGTTACAACGCGGATCTTCTCGATTTGCTCAAGGCTTCGCGCAGTCCCAAGCTCAGAATCGCCATCCTCGACTTCCTAGCCTCCCTCGAATGGAAGGACGCCGAGAGCGTCGCCATCGACTTCGTCGACAATAGGGATGCCACCGATCCCGATTTGGTATCGTCGGCCTTGGCTTACCTCGCCGCAATTCGATCCAAAGAGGCGATGAAGTTTTCCCAACCTATTATAAAGGAAGACAACAAAAAACTTTTGCCGTCCCTTGTGAAACTCATGGGCATGGCAGGAGGCGAGGACGAGGTAAAGATCCTCCTCGATTGGTTCGATGGAGATACCGCCACTCCCGCATTAAAGGAAGAGGTAATAAAGGCCTTCGGCGAGATAGGCTCGAAGAGCGCCGCCCCTCGCCTCGAGAAACTAGTGGTGGATAGCGAGGGAGGCAAGGCCGCTAGGATGTTTGCCTGCACCGCCCTTGGGAAGATAAAGAGCGATAGCTCGGTCGCGCCCTTGGTGAAGGCCTCTATCGATAGCGACCCCAATGTCCGCACGTCTGCGATCGAGGCTCTCGGTTCATTTGCCGGATCGATCTCCTCCGGCGCCGAGGAGGCGAGCGGCGCTATCGTGCAGGCTTTGCGCGATTCTTATGTAAAGGCGCGTATCGCAGCCTGTAAAGCTGCGGCCGCAGGCGGCGTGACCACCGCGGTTCCCTACTTGAAATATAAGGCCCAAAACGATCCCGAGAATGCCGTAAAATATGAGGCGATACGATCCCTTGCTAGTCTTGGCGGCGAGAACTTCGGCTTCTTGCGCGAAAGACTGGAGGACAAGAAGGAGGACAGTTCCATCAGGACCCTCGCCTTCGGTCTTCTGTGCCGCTACGATCCACAAGGATCGCTACCGACGCTCGAGGGGCGATTGAAGGCTGAGGCTGCAGAGAAGGAGAGAAGCTTTTATACTTCGCTCGCCCGAGAGATCGCCAATGCCGACAAGGCGATGGGGATCGCTAGCCTCGCGAGAATCCTCGCCTCGGACCAGGAATACCTTATCCGAATAGCAGCCATCGAGTGGGCGCGCAAGACCAAGGCTCCGGATTTCAAGGCCGACCTAGAAAAGATGGCGACGGACGATCCCTCCGACATGATCAAGAAGCGAGCCGCCGCAGCGCTGAAAGAGTATTAGTCGCTTACAGCCCCTGCGTATCGATGCAGTGCAATAGTTTGTTGACCTTGTCGGTGGGCTTCTCATAACGGCTGAAGCGAAGAGTCATGGGGTAGCCGCCCTTCGAGATCATCGGGATGTCCTTCTCCAGGCAGTCCTCCATGGGACCGGAAAGCTCGGGGAACAACTCTGGGTGGAGCGGTACAAAGGTGAGCTTCTCGCCGTCGAAGTGAATCTCCGCGGACTTCCGAGGCACGCTTACGAGGAATATGAGGAAGTCGCTCGATCCGCCGCCGATGGATTTAGACGAGCCGGCCGAAAGATGATGGATATTACGCGTCCCGATGTGCCGATTCTGTTCACCGACGATGAGCTCGAGCTGAATCGAACCTGGCTTAACGACGCGCGGCGCATAGGCCAAAGCCGTCGTGCGAACCTTCTCGAGCTGCTCGGCCGAAGGCTTTTTCGCGGGCTGCCTTCTCCCGGAAGCTTGGGCAAGAATGGCGACAGTACGTTCATTCTCGGCCTTGTTCTGTTGGATGAGCGCCACCTTGTTGGACTCGATCGTGGCTTCCTTTTCGTCGACAGCGCGGACGGCTGTCTTGCGTCTGCCGCGAGCATTGAGGCTCTCGGCCTCTCCTCCCGATCGCTCCTGGGCTTCTTGTCTCTCCTGCCTCGCCGCTTTCGCGAGCAGATCCGCGGATCGGACGGCTTCCTCTCGCGCTTGGGCGGCCATTTGGGTGGAGGATGAAGCCGATGCGCTCGTCCTGACCTTTTCTTCCTTCGCCCTGATCGCCGCTGCCTCGGATAGTGCTTCCTGGTTCGCCATCGCCGTACGATGTTCGGCGCTTGAGGTGCTGCGCGACTCTTCTTCGTTCGCCAGGACCGCGGCCGCGATAGGCGCCTCGACCCGCTTGGGCATTCGCCTCAGTATAAGTACTATAGCCAGGACTGCCGCTAGTCCAAGGGCAAGTATGACGACGAAAAGAACGATGCGCGCGCCGGAACGGAGGAATGCGGCGAGGGGACTGCGGGCAAGCGTGAGGTCGAGCACGGCAGAATCAGGGCTGACCCTGACGCCGTTGGCGAAGTGGAGTCGGATGTTGAGCTTCGTGTCTCCTTGGGGCACCGAGTCCGGGATGAGGACAGGGACATCCATCGTGCCCGAGCGGCCCGAGCCTAAGGTCATGAATAGCTTCTTGGAAAGGATGTCGGCATCGCCTGAGCGCACATGGTCCAGTTCGAGGCCAACCGATGAATCGGAGCCGTTCGAGAATTTTACCGGAAATGAGAAAGCATAATCCTTCTTGCCCAAGGGGCCGGGAAACTGGGCCATAGGCAGGGACAGGCTTTTGCGCGCCAGTCCCTCTTTATTACCGGGCGTATATTCCGAGACCTCCGCTCCTAAGGCCTTGGCGATCACGCCTAGATAGGTCGTCCCCTGCGCCTCGGGGCTTCCTGCGCTCGGTGCGCCGCTCTCGCCGGGTTTCGGGAAGGGGAGTTTTATTATATGGACGGGCCAGCCGTTAGCGCGAATACGCGAGGCGGCAGCCTCGATCTCAACAGCGACGTTCTTTGGGCTCATGCCGAAGGTCGGACTGGCCGGAGGCGGATTGTTCACGCAATCGGTGATGACGATGACGACCTTGCGCCTCGCTTCGGGCAAGTCGGCGAGGTATTGGTATAGGTAGCTGAAGGCTCCGACGAGATCGGTATAGCGCGCGAGCGGATAGAGGAGGTAGAGCCTGCCCAGAATCGCCTTTACATCGGCTTCGGTCTCGACGCGTTGCGCAATTTCCGATTGCGCGGTCTCGCCGAACGAGAGCAGGTGGAAAGTATCGCCGCGGCGGAGGTAGTCCTTGACCACCGAGGACACGACGTAGTCGGTGACGTCCTGGAAGTAGGGCATGGTGCTCTGCGAGGTGTCGAGGAGAACGACGACATCCGTGTCGTCGCCGTCTCCCTCGGACGCAGCCTGGCCTGCTAGCGAGGAGCCGGCCGCCGCCGTTAGCATGGCAAGCGATAAGAAGATCGATGCCACGCTGTGCTTTTTTAACATGATTCGATGCTCCTTACGACGACTCGCGTCCAAATGCGTATCGACGTGCGTCAGATTTTCGCGCTCTCTATCTTTTCAACCTTGTACTGGAATTTGCGCTCGTGGATGAGGAAGGAAAGCTGCTCTCCTGCTTTATGGTTCAGGAGCTTCTTGCCGAGGGGCGACAAGTAGGAGATGACGTTGTTATCCGGATCGGATTCCCACGGCCCGAGTATCGTATAGGTCTCGTTGGCGCCGGAAATTTCGTTGGTCAGGGTTATGACCGTGCCGAAGGAGACCTTGTTGGTGGTGATCGTCGATTTGTCGAATATCTGGGCGCGCTCGATTTCGTTCTTGAGCTTCGCGACCTTGGCATTGAGCTCGTCCTGTTTTTCCTTGGCGGCCTTATACTCCGAATTCTCGCGAAGGTCCCCGAGTGAGAGGGCATAGGCGATCTCCTTCTGGTTCGCGGGGACCTCGATATCGAGTATCTCGCCCAGGAGCTTCTGCTTCTCGCCGTACTTGTCGGAAGTGACAATGAGGCCGCGGGAGACGATCTGTTTCTCCTCTTCTCCGCCGAAACGGAACTCAGGCCACTTCTCCATGATCTTGCGCCGGAGGGACATCTTGACGGCGGGATCGAGATCCTTGACATCGCTGACGAGCGTGTAGACCCGCTCGACATCCGCGGCTCCGGACTCGAGGAGGAAATGTTCGAGAACCTGATCCTTGAAGAGGATGGTTTGGACCTGCTTGTTGATCTTGCGGTTTTCGGTCGTGTCGCGGTGACTCTCGATCTCTTTATAGGTTAGGTCGAGGATATGCACGAGCGTAATCATGATCTTCTCGCTCGAGAGGCCGAGCTCAGAGAACCAGCTTTCGTCCTTGAGCGTCTTCACTACCCAGATAAAAGCCTCGCGGTGGTCGCGATAATTCTCGACGATATTGAGGACCATGTGCTTGAGCTTGTCCTCGTTGCCCGACGACCTGAGCGTGACGAGCATGTCGGTGTTGAGGGAGTAGGGGAAGAGCCGGACGTACACGTCGGCCCAATCGGGCACGAAGTTCTTGATATGGAGGAGATAGGATCGGCGCAGCTCCGCATCCTTGATCCCGTCGTAGACCGCGACGGGATCATCGATCTCGTCGAAGAGCTCGGCGAAGCCGAGGGTCACCGCACCTTTCAAGTGCGCATACTTGGCGGCGAGTTCCTTGAGGAAGAGATAGGACGCCACGACCGTTTCGTTGGCGACCTGATAGGAACGCACGAAGCCCGTGAAAAAGGCGAGCATCTCGGTGAAGTACTCGGAGTCGGGTTCACTCGACTCGAGGAAGTCGCGGAGGTACTGAACGCGGGAGAAGAAGTTCTTCTCGGCCTTGAACTGGTTAAATACCTTCTCCTCGAAGGATAGAGGCCTGTCGCGCACTATGAAGGCGCCTATATCGTCGGTGGCGTTGCCGAACGACGGATCGGTCTTGAGAACCTCTCGCGCCTTTGCGCTCCACGAGGTCCACTCGCTCACCGTGAGTACCGAAGGCACGAGCTCGGCTTTGATATGCTTGAGGTCCATTCGGTTATCGAAGCTCTTGATGACGATGCGCAGGGCCCAGGCCGGATCGTCCTTGATCTTTTCGCGAAGCTTGTCCTTGGACCAGACCGCCTTAAGAACCCAGATATGCTCCTTCGAGAGGGTGGTGAGGCTGTCGATGGCCATCTTGAGCGACATTTTGTGTCCGCGGCTTTTGGCGAAGTCGATCACGATATCATCGCCCTTGATCGAGGCGATGCGGCCGATGTTCCAGGTCCGGTGATAGACGTAATTGCCGGCGTCGAAGGCGATATGCTTCTCGAAGTCGGCCATGGCCTCGTGCATAGCGCGATAGGACTGGGCGATGTTGGAGAGCTTGATGTAGTCGTCGAGGTGCGAGTGATCCTTGTACTTGCCTTTGTAGCACTCGATGACGTCCTTGCGGAGGCTCGGGTTCTTCTCGTCGTAGTCGATTATTACCTTGAGGATATCGAGGGCGGTATTCCAGTCCTCGATTTCCTTGTAATGCTTGTATAAGTCCAGGAGGAGGATAGCGGCCTTGTCCTCGGAAATCTGCTTCGCAATCTTGCGCTGGACATGGATGAAGAAGTCGATGTCCTCGGGGCAGGACTCCACGAGCTTAGCCCATATCTCTTTGACGTTGGTTGCGAGGCCCTTGTTGATGTAGCGATGCAGGGCCTTCTTGTAGAAGTCGATGGCCCCTTGCTTGTCGCCTTCCTTCTCGCGCTTTTCGGCGAGGGCTTTGACGATGTCCGCTTCCTCGTAGTCGACGCGGATGAGACGCTCCCAGACGGCATACATATCGTCCGGGCGGCCGTCGGACTCGTAGCACTCGGCGAGTCGGCGGAGCGCGGTGCGGTTCTCTCCATAGTCGAGGATGCGCTGGCATACGAACTCGACGACGTTCCACTTCTTGTTGTCGGCGAAGACGTCGAGGAGGGAGACCATCGCGGAGTCGTCGATCTGCTGGCGCATGAGGGAGAAAATACCGGAGAGATAGAGGGCGATGATGCTGGTCTTGGTGTGGGCGAGGTGCTCGTCGCAGATCGCCTTGATTTCGTCGATCGCCTTATCTCGCAAGGCATCTTGCGCGATAACGTCGAGCTCTTTGAGGTTCGAGGCTGAATAGGCGCCGAGGGTGGCGCGCGTCCACTTCTCCTCGTTGAGCATCTCCTGGACTTTCTGGGCGATCTGCGATTCGGCCATATGGGTCTCCTCTCCTAGGCTACATACTGTTTATAGACAGACTGATCGAGCAATCGGACTTTGAGCAGGACCTCCTCGATCTTGGCCCTGCTTTCCTTGGCTGCGATGTAATGGTCGATCAGCCAGAAATATCGATTAATAAGGCGAGGCACGACGGAGGCGCGATCCTCGCTTCCCTCCTTGGCCTCGTTCTCGAGCTGATAGATCGACTGGCGGAGCTTGCCTACCTCGACGGCCTTAAGCTCTCGCTTTACCGTGAAGACGCCGAGCAACGCGCCATAGACGGGGATCCACTCGGCGAGTTCGGCCCCTTTGCAACCGCGCTCGGCGACCTTGGAGACTAGCCGGCGAATCATACCCGACTCGAGGAGCTCCACGTCGACGCGCTGTGCGGAAACGTAGAAAGCCTCGCGAAATAGCGCCTTAGAGCTGCGTTCGTCGCCCTGGAGCGCATAGACGTCCGCAAGCTCTGCCAGGACTTCGGCGTCGTCTTTCTTCTCTCTTGCGGCCGCCTCGAGGGACTGAAGAGCGCCGACGTAGTCGCCCCTGCCCTTGCGGCAAAGACCGACGCGGAGGGCGAGCTCCGCCTGGTGCGCGTCCTTCTCGTCCTGCGGGAGAGCGTTGTACTGGGCGAGCGCGAGGGCGAAAGCGTAGCTCTTGAACGCGAAGAGAGCCCGCTCGAAGTCCCCTTCGAGCTTGGAGGCGAACGAAGCGAAAGATTTCCATTGAGCTATCGCGTACTCGCCACGCTCGAAGGGATTGGACATGGCTTCTATACGTGCGGACCGCTCGGCCCAGAAGTTGGCGCACTTGAGTCCCCAGAGCACCTCGGGCGCCTCGAAATCGATTGCGAGAGCACGCTCGAGGCAATCAGCCGCTGCGTGCAGGTCGACGCATCTGAGTTTTTCGTACGCGTCCGATAAAAGTCCCGTTACGTTTTCCTGCTCGGCCATGCTCTTCCGGGTGTCGTCGCTTCGACTAGCGAAGCGACGCAATAAAGGATATAACGCTTTGATAATATCCCGGAAGACAAAGCATAGTCAATCGTTGGGATATAGGCAAAATCACGTTAGTATGAGGAAATCCGCGCTTTTTACGGGATGAAAAAGCTAGGCGAGGAGGCCTCCGATATGATACTATCCCCCCCAATGGAAGTGCCTATAATCGCGCCTTCCCTCCTCTCTGCCGACTTCTCTGATATGCGATCCGCGCTCGCTAAAATAGAAGGCGCTGAGGGCGACTGGGTGCACCTGGACGTCATGGATGGGCGATTCGTGCCCAATCTCACATTCGGTCCCAAGATGGTCGCTGACATCCGGCCTCATACCCACCTTCCCTTGGACGTGCATCTCATGACCGTGGAGCCCGAGGCCCTTGCGCCTGCTTTCATAAAGGCGGGCGCGGATTACGTCACCTTCCACCTCGAGGCGACGACGCATGCTCATAGGCTGGTTCAGTCCATACGCGCGTCGGGCGCCAAAGTCGGCGTGGCGATCGTTCCCTCTACCCCCGTTTCGCTGCTTTCGGAGCTCTTGCCGATTATCGATCTCGTCCTCGTCATGACGGTCGACCCGGGCTTCGGAGGCCAATCACTCATTCCCTCCTGCCTCGACAAGTGTCGCTTTCTCGCCTCGGAACGCGAAAGGGGTGGGCTTGGCTACTTTATTTCGGTCGACGGAGGCGTCAATGATCAGACCTTGCCCGAGATCGCGCGCTCGGGCGCCGACGTGCTCGTGATGGGATCGGCCTTCTTTACGGCCGCTGATTCTATTAAGGTAGTTAGGGATGCCCGCGCTGCCTTCAAAACCCAGCTCCGTTGAGTTTTAGGGTAGGCTAGCCGATAATGAGCCGGAGGCATCTGCCTATGCACGCGAAGAAGCTATTCTTCCTCCTCCTCCTCGCGCTATTCGCCGCCGCGGCTCTCGTCGCACAGCAGGCCGCTGCCGTGTCGCCGAGCGCGGCCAAGGCCAGCCTCGATAAGGGCATAGAGCTATTTGGCCAGGAAAGATACCGTGAGTCCCTCGATATCTTCGGCGCGGTCATGTCCGATTCCAAGGCGAAGGCCGAGAGGCCCGAGGCCGCCTACTGGTCCGTTCTCGCCTATCTCGCCTCCGGCGACCAGGCGACCGCCGAAGCCTCCATCGATGCCTTCATCTCGGCCTATCCTGCAAGCTCTCGCGTTCCAGACCTTCTGTATCAGCGCGGGCGCATCCTCTATTCCAAGGGCGACTACGAGGGCGCCTTGAAAGTCTTCGCCGCTTTCTACCAGGCCGCGCCTTCGAGCGACCTCCTACCTTCGTCGCTGTACTGGAGCGGCGAATGCCTCTATGCCCTCGGTCGGCTGGAAGAGGCTGAGCGGGCCTTCCAAGCGGTAGTTCAAAGCTATCCTTCGAGCGTGAAGGTCGAGGCAGCCGCCTATCGAATTTCGCTCATCGGCCTCGAGTACCGCCAACGCGAGCTTCTCAAACTCCTAACGTGGAGCCATGAGGAATCTCTCCGTGCGGTAGAAGACTTCCGCAGGCGCGAGAAGGCCTACGAAGCGTCGATAGCCCTCTATCAGAAGCAGATTTCCGATTCCAAGCGAGGTGTCTCGAGCGATCAGGACAAAACGATCGTCGATCTGCGCGCCCAAGTCGCCGATCTCGGCTCGCAGCTTGCAGCCTCCGACGCGAAGCTCCTGGCCGTTCAGGCCGAGTCGGATGCCCTTCGAGCTTCGCTTGCTGCGGCGCAGGACTCGGCTTCGAAGGCTGCAGAGGCTCCCTCTTTCGCAGCCCCGAACCAGACTGCGCTCGATAAAGATACGAAGGCCGCGGCCTTGGACGCGAAAGCGCGCTCGCTCGATCTTCTGGCCTACTACCTCGAGCATATAGCCCAGGTCGAACCCAAGGACGGAAGCAAATGAAGCGGCTAACCGTGTTCCTCGCCTGCCTCACGCTTGGCGCCCTTGGCCTCCAGGCACTCGAAGTAAAAGAAGGGCTCGTAAAGCTCGTCGTGAACGAATCCAGCGGTTTTTTTTCCATCTATAAGCTCACCGACGTGGCGAAGGCAGAGTACGAGGCTCTTCTCTTCGATTCGGACCCGCGCACAAGCTTCGTCACATTGAGCGCTGACGGCAGGCTCTACAAGCTCGGCGACTCCGCGGCGTTCCGTGTCAAGGTTAGCCGTAGCGACACAGGCGTCAACATCGAATACCGCTCCTCTTCTTTCGTCGTGACCCAGAGCCTCGATTTCGCGAAGTCCTCGGGATCCGCCCTTGCGGACGGACTGCATATCGGCTTCGTACTGGAGAACCTCTCGGAGCGCGAGACCGCCCTCGGCCTGCGTTACCTCCTCGATACTTGGCTCGGCGAGAAGTCGGGCATCCATTTTACTACCGACAAGAGATCGCGAATTGCCGAAGAGACAGCGATCCTTCCGAAAGACGAGGATTCCTGGCTCTCCTCTCCTGGCGATAAAGCGAGCTTCATGGTCCAATTCTCGGGAGACGGCATAGATCGGCCCGATCGCCTTCTCCTCTCCAACTGGAAGCGTCTCTCCGACGCGCCCTGGGGATTCGACGCCAATCCCCAGCGGAACTTCACGCTCATTCCCTATTCGATTAACGATTCCGCGGTCGCCATTTTCTGGGAACCCACGGCGGTCGCGCGAGGCGGCTCGCGTAAAATATCCTTTGCCATGGGCAACTTCAACGAAAAGGGCTATGCTCCTGCTTCGGCCAAGACCCAGACCGATCAGATATTCGAGACTACCGTTCTTGGGCAAGCCGCCCCCGACAAGGCTACTTCGATGGCGGCCGATCTCATAGCCGTACGCGATCTTATCGGGCGCATCGATAGGGCCATCGCGGAGGGGGACATCTCTCCCGACGAGCTCGCGGCGTGGCGCAAGATCTTGGACCGCCTCGAGGAGCGGAAGAAAGGGTATTAGGGGATTTATATGGCGAGAACTGCGCTCGACCGCGCCGAGCGGCTATTCGCGGCCGGGCGCTGTACAGAGCTCGTGGCGCTCCTCGAGCCCCAGGTACCCGTCTACCGGGAATCTAGTCGCTTCTATTATCTCCTCGGCGCATCCTGCCTCCGCTCTGGCGATCCTGGCGGAGCGCACACCTATTTGAAGCGCGCGGAGCAACTTCAGCCGGGGAATCCGGATACGATGCTCGCCCTCGCTGCCCTTTCCGTGCGCAAAGGCGAGATCGAGAAGGCGATCGACTACTACCTTCGCATCCTCGAGGAGAGACCCGGCGATAGACATGCTCGGGCGGGATTGGCCGTCTTGCGCAAAGAGGGCAGCCCCGAGGGGCTCGAGGGTCTCGTTGCGTCGGGCAGGATCGAGAGGCTCTATCCAGGTCGCAGGAAACTTTCCCGCCTCGCCATGCCCGTTCTCGTGTTGGTCATCGCTGTCGTCGCTGTCTATTTCGCATGGCCCCTGGGCGCTTTTTTAGTGGAGGGGCTATCGCATCCGCGAGTGACCAGACCCGAAGTCGCCGCCGTCACGCTCGAAAACGCAGACAAGGCTTCGCCCGTAATGAGCGGAGGGAGCTTCCGCTATATTCTCACGGAGAAGCAGGCGCTTGACGCCTTCGAGCGTGCCAAAGACTATTTTCAGGCCTACAGGGACAATGCGGCCATCGTAGAGATCAACCGCCTCCTCGGCTCGAACGCCAGCGCGGGTGTTAAGGAAAAAGCGCGTTCTCTTCGCGCCTTCGTGGGCAAGCCGGACTTCAGGATGGTCAAGGATGCACCGAGCTACGCCGAGGTACAAGTCGACCCGGCCCTCTATGACGGATGCTCGGTGGTCTGGAAAGGGATGGCGGCTAACGTGCGGCAAGAAGGCCAGACCGTGCTCTTCGATTTTCTCGTCGGCTACCAGGACAAGAAGCTGCTCGAGGGCATTGCGAGCGCAAGCATAGGAGACACCGACGTGCCTATGGACAGGGGCCTCGAGATACTGGCGACCATCAAGGTCCAAGGCCCAAGTCCAGGCAAAGGCCTTTCTCTAGTCTGCGCGGCCATCCACGAGCTTTCGCCCAAGCCATGATCTGAAATAGTCCGATTTAATTGTCGGAATATTCCACTGGAGAATTCCAACATGCGCTAAAAAAGGCCGCGCGGCGTCAACCGCGCGGCCTTCCGTCTTGTTAGACGTCAGTCGAAGTTATTTCCTCGTGCTTTTCTTGGCAGTGGCTTTGGAGGCTGCGGGCTTCTTGGCCGCCGCCTTGACTACTGCTTTCTTCGCGGGCACCTTGGTGCTCGCCTTGGCTGCTTTCCTGGCGACGGGAGCCTTCTTCTCGGCTTTGGCCTTGGCGGCCGGAGCCTTCTTGGCTACGGCTTTCTTCGCAGGCGCCTTGGCGCCTGCCTTGGCAGCCTTGGCTGCGGCCTTCTCTTCAATCACGGCCTGGGCGGCGGCGAGGCGCGCGATGGGCACGCGGAAGGGCGAGCAGGAGACGTAGTCCATGCCCACGGAGTGGCAGAACTTGACGGACCTGGACTCTCCGCCGTGCTCGCCGCAGATGCCCACTTTGAGGTTCTTGCGGGTGGCGCGGCCGTCGGCGATGGCCATCTTCACGAGCTTGCCGACGCCGGATTGATCGAGGCTGACGAAGGGATCATACGCGAATATTGCTTTTCCGCCTTCCTTCTCGGACTTGACGTAGTCGGGGAGGAAGCGGCCGGCGTCGTCGCGCGAAAGGCCGAGGGTCATCTGGGTGAGGTCGTTCGTGCCGCAGGAGAAGAACTCCGCGACCTCGGCGATCTCGCCGGCGAGGAGGGCAGCGCGCGGGATCTCGATCATCGTACCCATCATGTAATGGAACTTGGCGCCGTTCTTCTTGATGATGGGATCGGCGATCGCCCTGCTCTGGTCGACGAGGATCTTGAGCTCCTTCTTGTCGATGGTGAGGGGGATCATGATCTCGGGGTGGACCTTGATGCCGGCCTTCTCGCACTCGCAGGCGGCCTCGATGATGGCAGTGACCTGCATGTCGAGGATTTCGGGATAGGTGATGCACAGACGGCAGCCGCGGTGGCCGAGCATGGGGTTCGACTCGTGGAGCTGGTCGCAGCGGAGCCTGATGTGCTCGGGGCTCATGCCCGTGACCTTGGAGAGTTTCTGCACGCCCGCGTCGTCCTTGGGGGTGAACTCGTGCAGGGGGGGGTCGATGAGGCGGATCGTGACGGGCTTGCCGTCCATCGCCGTGAAGATGCCCTTGAAGTCCTCGCGCTGGAAGGGCAGCAGTTTGGCTAGGGCCTTCTTGCGGGCCTCGACGTCGTCGGAGATGATCATCTCCTGGATCGCGAGCTGGCGCTTCTCGGAGTTTTCGGGGTTCTTGAAATCCTTGAAGAACATGTGCTCTGTGCGGCACAAACCGACGCCCTCGGCGCCGAGCTCGACGGCCTTCTCGGCGTCGCGCGGGGTGTCGGCGTTGGTGCAGACCTTGAGGCGGCGAATCTCGTCGCACCAGCCGAGGAGAGTCTTGAACTCCTTGGTCTGCTCGGGCTTCTTGAGGGGCAGCGCGGTGAGGAAGACTTCGCCGGTCGTGCCGTTAAGGGTGACCTCGTCTCCCTGCTTGAGGGTCTTGCCTCCGACCTTCAAGGTTTTGGCCTTCTCGTCGATATCGAGAGCCTCGCAACCGACGACGCAGCACTTGCCCCAGCCGCGGGCTACGACGGCTGCGTGGGAAGTCTTGCCGCCGGTGGCGGTGAGGATGCCCTGGGCTGCGAACATGCCTCCGACGTCCTCGGGGCTCGTCTCGCGGCGGATCAGGATGACCTTCGTTCCCTTCTTGGTCTCGACCTCGGCGTCGGCCGCGTTGAACATGAGCTTGCCAGCGGCCGAGCCGGGGACCGCGTCGATGCCCTGCGCGATCTTGAGCTCCTTGAGCTTTCCGGCGCCGACGGCAGCTACGTCGATGATCGGGTAGAAGACGCCCTCGACCTGCTCGGGGGTGATGCGGGCGATAGCCTCGGCCTTGGTGATGAGTCCTTCGCCGACCATGTCGACGGCCATTTTGAAGGCGGCCGCGGGCAGGCGCTTGCCGGTGCGGCACTGGAGCATGTAGAGCTTCTCGTCTTCGATCGTGAACTCGAGGTCCTGCATCTCCTTGAAGTTCTTCTCAAGGGTCTTGCGGACCTGGCAGAGCTGCTTATAGGCCTTGGGGAGCTTCGTCTCGAGCTCTACGAGCTTGAGGGGGGTGCGGATGCCGGCGACGACGTCCTCGCCCTGGGCGTTGATCAGGCAGTCGCCGTAGAAGACGTTTTCTCCGGAGTTGGGGTCGCGGGTGAAGCAGACGCCGGTTCCGGAGTTATCGCCCTTGTTGCCGTAGACCATCTGCACGACATTGACCGCCGTGCCCTTGAGGTCGGTGATCTTCTCGACGCGGCGATAGGTGACCGACTTATCGGCCTCCCAGGAATTGAAAACCGCGTCGATGGCGCCCCAGAGCTGCGTTAGGGGATCTTGGGGGAAAGCCTCGCCCTTCTTCTGACGGTAGAAGGCCTTAAAGTCCTCGCAGAGCTTCTTGAGATCGTCTGCTTTGAGCTCGGTATCGTTCTTGACGCCGAGCTTTTTCTTCATATCGGAGAGCATCTCCTCCATGGGCTCCTTGGAAAGGCCCATGGCCGTGGTGGCGTACATCTGGATGAAGCGGCGGTAGCTGTCGTAAGCGAAGCGGGGATTGGCGGTCTTCGTGGCGAGGCCTTCGACGGACTTGTCGTTGAGACCGAGGTTGAGGATCGTCTCGAGCATGCCGGGCATCGAGCGCGCGGCACCGGAGCGGACGGAGACGAGGAGCGGGTCCTTCGGATCGCCGAGCTTCTTGCCGACGGTCTTTTCAAGCTTCGCCAAGGCGACCTTGGCTTCATCGACGATGCTCTTCGGGAGCTTGCGCCCGGCCTTGAAGTATTCCTCACAGGCGGGGATGCCGATCGTGAAGCCGGCCGGAACCGGCAGGCCGATCTTGGTCATCTCCATGAGTCCGGCGCCCTTGCCGCCGAGGATGTCCTTGCTGGTTACGGTCGTCTGCGCGACGCCGCCTCCGAACTGGTAGACGTACTGTGCCTTTGCCATGAAGCTTATTCCTCCGTAGATCGATGGTACTATTAGGCGCCGAGCTAGAAACCCTACTCGACAACCGATTAAAGGTATAGGAAAGTCTAGTGGCTGTCAAGGAATACGCTGTGCGACGAGAGCTCGGAGATGGCAGTGAATATTAAATAGCAACCATACGCGTTACAGGTTGATGGCGAGCGTTATCACGGTGAGATCCGACCCCGGTATTTGATTGACGAGCGACTCGAATTTGACATTGACCTTCTCGCAGGCCTCGGAGAGGTAAGAGAGATAGTAGAGACCGAGCTCGGTGTTGGCCTCGCCCTCGGGGAGCTCCTTGTAGAAGTCCTGGAGGCTTTTTTTCTTGAGGTTGACGCTCTTGCGGTCTTCGAGAGTCTCCTTGATAGTCTGATACTCTGAGCCCTGGTTGTAGAGCGTGACCTGAAGCTTCCCCTGCATGCCCACCGACGCACCCCGCGAGCCGATCTTCCACGAGAGATAGACGAGTTCGCCTCGGCGCTCGATGGAATCGATGACCTGTTTGCGGATATTCGAGTCGAAGAGGACGGCGTTCATGTCGACGGCGCCCTTGAAGATGCTCTTAGCCTCACGCTTCAGGTTCTGGTTCTCAGCGTTCATCGCGAGCTCTATGACCATGAGCGAGACATACTCGGCGATCTTGGACTTCTCCATATACTCGGCGAGGGAGCTGCGGATGTCCTTGACGAGTTGTCCGTAACCCTCCGAGCCCTTGAATTTCACGATGATGAACCATGTGAAAGGCCGTAGGTTATTGAGGAATTTTTCGGATAGTAGGAGCTGGACGTTCTTTTCCTCGGGGAGAAGGGCGGAGTTCTTGCTGATGTAGGAGTACATTGGGGCGAGGATCTCTTCTTTAATATCCTTTACGTCCTGCGACTTCTCTCGGAGGACGTTCTGCAGGAAAGCGTCGTTGATCCTCGTCTGATCGTCGATGATGTTGGCTGGATTTAGGCGATTCCATTTCTTGATGACGTCGCTTGCGAGAACCCGGGCGAAGACGTAGGCGTCGTATTGTCTGTAGAGCATCGAGTAGACGACGAGCTTTGAAAGGTCCATGATCTCCTGCCGGCTCGACATGAACTCGCTCTTGGATATCTCTACTTTGGAGATATAGTCGACGAGCATCATGCGCTGGAGGGAGGCCGGGCTGAATGTATCGAGGACTATACCATATTCTTCAACGTTGTCCGCCAGCTTGAATTTTTTAAGATTCTTGCCCTTGCGGATGAAGAAGGACGTTCCCTCCTCGGTGAGCACGAGCTTGACCGGCAGATCGATGACGCTCTTCCTCTCCTGCATCCCATGTCCTTCAATTCTGGAGTATATCGCCATTACCTAGTCGAGGTAAACAGTATACGCCGGTCGCCGAAGGCGACCACTACAATGAACTTCCCCACAGTCAGCACCGAAGGCGCTATTGACGAAGCCAAGGGCCCTTTCCTATGCTCGAAGACGTGGATAAACGGGCTTTCCCCCGCTTTGGTCGAGCGATGACACTCGTAGCGGCCTTCATCGTCGGGTTCGCCGTTCAGGCGACCCCGGCCTCCGCCGCCAGGCTCGCCGACTTGCGCGCCCTCGGCTCGCGGGCCGAAGGTTCCCCGGGAGAGAGCGCCTCCTTCGATTACGTCGAGCGCTCTCTGCGCGGCATGGGACTCGTTCCCTTCTCGAGCGCTTTCGTCGATGTCGGAAACGAGGTCTACTCCCGCTCCAAAATACTCGAGGCGGAAATCCGCGGATCGAGGACCGACGAGCTCGTCATAGTCGTGCCGATGGACTCCTGGACTGATGCGCCCGATCCTGCGGAGGGTGCGTACGGCATAGCTCTCGCGCTGGACGAGGCCGACCGACTCTGCGCTGTCGCTCGATCGGGGTTTTCGTTGCCTTTGTCCTTTCGCTTCGTCTTCCTTGGGGCGGAAAAAAGGGGAAGCTATGCCGAGGGAGAAGTCGCCGGCTTAGGCACGAAGACGTGGATCGGCCGCCAGGAAGGGCGAGCTACTCTCGCGGTAATCTATTTGAATATAGCCGAAAAATCCGAGCGCATCGAAATGCGGAGCGCGGCCCGAGGAATCCTTGCGCCGTATTGGTATTACGAAGCATCGAGGTTGGCGCTCGATGGTGCCGGTATCGATTATGTAGTCGCCGTCAATAGGCTGCAAGCCTATAGGCTTTCTCTCGCGAGCGATTATGGCCCCTCGGCGCCCTACCTCGAGGCAGGCATTCCAGCGATAGAGCTTCGAGGTGAGGGCGGGACCGCTGGAGGCCCTCGCGTCTCCCCTCCTTCGGACGCCTGGCTCGGATCCTTCGTGGAACGCTTGGGGAGCGGGCTCTCGCGCGGTTTCCCCGACTCTTGGGATCGGCATTACTTCATTTTCCAGATCGGAAGCTTCGTGGCCGTCCTCAGAGAGAAAATCTATGTGGCCTTCCTCGTCTGCGTCGTCGCGATAGCGCTCGCCTCCTTCCTCGCAGCGACCGTAGCGAGGAGGCAGGCCATGAAACGGCTCAAGAAGCGCATCCCCGGCCTCGCTGCGGCCGCCCTCTCCCTCTTCGGGGCGCTCCTCCTGGTTTTCGTGGCCGGTAAAGGCATAGTCCGCATCGAATCTGCGCTCCTCGGTTCGCCTAACGCGTGGACTCTTTCGCCCAGGATTTTTGCGATCGCGCGCATAGCGACAACCCTCTTCCTGTTTCTAGGCCTCCTCTTGATCCTCATCGAGAGGGGCATCCTCACACCGAATCCCTACTTTTACGAGTCGGCGGCCTTCGCCTGTCTCGCCTTCGACGTCCTCGTATTCTCCGCAGTCGACCTGTCGGCGTCGTTCTACTTCATGTGGGCTCTCATTCTCGTCGAGCTATCCCTGGCCTTGCGAAGGCGCTGGGCGACCGTAGTCGCCTATCTCCTCATGTACGCGCCCCTCCTCGTCGTCGCAGGAGAGCTTGCTGTCCGACCCGATCCCGGGGCCTATGCGAAACTGATCTCGCCAGACTTCCTCGGGATGATCGGGCTGTCGGCCCTCTCCTTCCCCTGCTTCGTCTTTACCGCGAGCCCGCTGCTCTTCTTTTTACGGAAGGGCAAGGCTGCCCGAAAGAAGACTTCACTCGTCTTCTTCGTCGCCGCCCTGGCCGTCGAGGCGAGTGCTCTATGCTTTTCTATGGCGATCGCACCGCTTTCGGGTCCCGGGCGCAAGGATATATCTCTATCCGAGCGCATCGATCAGGATTCGGGCCGCTTCGATGTAGAACTCTCGGGCAAGCGCCGACTGGG
>Ga0326728_10008574_pt1 | contig 25288 bp, 20 predicted proteins | sample MB3enrmetagenome_FD_207602 | JGI IMG/M metagenome (GOLD analysis project Ga0326728, IMG submission 207602) | Lab enriched peat soil microbial communities from McLean, Ithaca, NY, United States - MB31MN | ecosystem: Environmental > Terrestrial > Soil > Wetlands > Peat | place: USA: New York... | reverse complement strand
CATCGACCATGGTCGCCAATTGCCGGGTGAACATGACCAGATCGGACAAGGGCACTTTGCCGCCGCTGGTTTGGCCCTTCTTGGCGATCTTTTCCTGGATGGAAACCACCATCAGGTTGCGATTCAAGAGCGCGGCCACGGCGTTGGATTCCGAAGAAGCCTCCACGTTGCTGCGAATCTCCCGGCCTGTGGCCGAATCCCGCGCTACATAAACAAATGATGGCATAAAAAATTGCGCTGCTGTTCAGTAAATTCACGCCTGCATTGCAAGCCAATCAAGACCTTATCGGCCTGTTTGCCATGAGGCTTTAATCAGGCATTCGAAATCGTCCCGAATGGAAGAATTATTCCGATACTTCCAGTGTGAAAAACTCGAAGAAGTTCTTCGGCAATTCTCCATCGCTCCACGCCCCAAGAGGAACAATATCCCCATCCGTACCTGCCAACGATATGCGTTTTCCCTGCGGCACGTAATCTGGATGAACGCCGAAGACCAAGCCAAGTTTGTCTCGCATTTCCCCGCCTTTAAGCTCAATCCAAGCGGGTTCCTCCCTGGTGCGATGCACCTTTGCCCCGACAAGAGTGCGTTCCATCTTCGAAACCTCAACATTCGCCCAAATGGTGACGGGTTTCAATGCGGTTACCCTGTATCTTGTCCGAAAAGGACGGGAACCCATTAACACAGAATTTTTGGGCCGGGGACGTGGCGCGGGTGATGTCGGCTTCAGTCGCTTCAGGTAATAACCCAAGCCGATAAAACCGAGTGCCAGCACCACTACAGCCTGCAAAGGCCGGGACCGCAAGACCGGCTGTTCTGTATTTTCATCAGGATCTCCCGCGTGGTGAATCACGACTGTCTGTTGTCTGGCCTGAAGTTCCTCTGACATGGCCGCAATGACTTTGCCACGGATAATTTGCTTCTGGTTATAACGCTCTCGTCCCACCTTCAATTGTTCTTGAAAGGACTGTTCCGCCTGAAAGAACTGGCTGTTGCGGCGCTGTTTCGCGGCGACCGCATTGGTGCATATTGGCCCTTGCGATATCGCCGCGCCGGCGCGCATTGGCATGGCCAGCGTGATCAGCATGACGGCAATCCCTGTCAGGCTGTGTCTGAAAATAGGATGGCGCATGGGGCGGGTCACAGGCCTGTTCCATTTGGAGGCAGTTCAGTAAAACTATTCACCTGGAGCGGCTTGCCCCAGGGCAGGCCCAGGTTGATGAACTGATTCGGGTTGTTGTGATAGCGGCTGTTGACACGCGAATCATAAACCAAATCGAGATAGTCCTGAAATACGATCTGTTCATTGCGCGAAACAATGACTCCGTTGAAGACGGCGTAGGCCTGCTCCATGCGTATCGCGGCAGCGTGATCCGTGTAAAAAATTCCCTGCAGCGTGCCCATGTTGTCGGTCGCGACCTGACCATAGGGAACTGGAACGCCATTGACGGTGGGATATCCTTGAATGCACGACGCCCGGGCGCTGGTCATGTTGATGTCCGTGTTGTAATTGTAGTTGCTATTCACCAGGCCGTCTCCGTCGGCGTCATACCAGCAGCTCATCGTGCCGTCGGCATGAAGGAACGGGATGTTGTCGTCAGGGGTGTTGGCGATCCCGTCCGCGCCGAGATGCGATTCGTCACCCACCCATTCCAGGCCGCTGCCCGGATATTGGTATTCATAGAACAACCAATCCGAATTGTTGCCGCTGGCGGTGACGTCACCTCCTAAAATAGAGCCTCTGACGGCGTAAGCGACCAAGTCATTGGTCATGTTCTGCGCCACCCAGGCGTCGCGCTGGGCCGGGGTTTGCGTTTCCGGGGGCGCGCTGAAATTCGGGCCGTTGGCGTAAGTGATGTTGCTGGCTATGTAGAGGTTCCCCCCCACATACAGGGTGCCCTGGCCCGTGACGGTTCCTTGGATGACAAGGTCGCCGGGTATTACCACCGTGCCTTTTACGGTAATCGGCTTGCTGGGAGTTCCCGCCACATACAGCCCGGTTTGCGGACTCAAGTTGCCGGCGTTGCCACCCGGATTGGGGGCGTATTGGTTCGACAACGCGCCGGCAACAATTTGGTTGGTGCCTATCCATAGCCCATTGCTGCTTGTATTCGCCAGCGCAGTGGCGATGTAGTTGCTGAAGTTTAGCAGGTTCGGCATGGTCACTCGTGGCGCGCCCGAGTGGACGAGATCGGTGGGATCACTTCCGGCCAGCCCGCCAAAGGGCGCCGTCGGGTACTTTTGGAAGGGTATTTCATTCTCCTCAACTTGATCCGCGGCATAAATGGAGCCGTTGACCGTCGGGCCGTCCCTGAAATCAAAATCCCAGTTGGCGCGTTGGGCGCCATTGCCCGTGATGGTGCTTCCCCACCACCAACCCCAGTTGTTCAGAAAATACTCATAGTCGAATACCTGGCTGACCGGGCGGAGCGTAATCTGGGCCTGAAGGGTGCGAATTTTGTTGTTGACCCTGGCGGACGCGGTGATGACATAAACATTGCTCGTTGAAGCGCCGGGTTGCGCAATTTGCACCCACGCGCCCTTGAAGGTGGCATCTCCATTGGTGGGCGAAATGAGTTCGCCAAGCGGCAGGGTTCCGAGCGCGGTTGAGTAGTAGTTGGTGGTGCCGGGGGGCTGCGCTCCATCGAAGTTTGTCTGGGCCCCCCAGACCAGGGCATTTTCAGCGATGTAGAATGCCTTGTCCCAGTCCACCCGCCCGGAAGCGTTGCTATAGGAATTGACACTCAACACGAGCATGGAACTGGCGGCAACGCATATGATGACGCCGATAACGACGACGGTCAGGAGCGTGGAGCCTTGCTCCCGCCGGTGTTTTAGGGATGGAAGATGCATGGTGGGGGGAAATTTAATTGTCGTTCCGCATTTGAACGGAGAAGTTGCGATATATGCTGGCCGGATTGTTAACCGGGTTCTGCTGTGAAAAACCATTGTCATTCATTTGGAAGAGCACATTCACCAGTGAATTATTCTGCGAGCCATCCAGGTTGTACGAAGGATTGAAGCAAAATTCGGTCAACACTGCGGTCGGGCTGTTGCTCATCCACACCGTCTGTATCGAGGGAGCCAAAATATTGGAAGTATAGATTACCTCTCCGGAGGCGGCGTTGTAACCAATGCTCCCGGTAATGTAGGTGCCATTGGTGACGGGGTAAAATACGAAGATCGTTTGGTATCCCAACAGAAGTCCATTGCTGTTGTAGAGGCCGCTCGATAAGTTCATCCCCTGGTTGGCGCTCATGCTGCGCAGGCAACTGGTGAGGTTGGCCTGCAATTTGTAAGCTTGTTCTTCGACGGTCATGTCGGCGAATCCGCACCGTTGCTCCGTTGCGGTCTGGCACAGCAGCAGAAGCACAACTCCGGCCAGGACACTGCCCACGGCGGTGGCCACCAGCAGTTCCACCAGAGTGTAGGCTCGCCGGGAAATTCGGGCGGCAATGTTGGTTGAGGCTGTTTTCATAGCGTCGGGACATCCACCGTCCGCAGGAAATCAACCTGAACTTCCAGCCGTCCGCCTGCGGCCAATGGAGCGTCCCAATCTATTTTGACGTTGATCTCTATGTCATGCACTGTTCCGGCCATGCTGTTTTGCGTCAGGGTCACCTGCATCATCGGATTGCGATTGGACAACCACACCAGATCGGGATAGAAGGTCTGGAAGGCGGTCGTGTTGAGCGAAACCCAGGAACTGTTGGCCGGGATGGTTATCAAAGGCGCGCCACCAGCGCCGTTATAAATTGAATTGATGGGCAAGCCGGGGGCCACAGATGTGAAAGGCAGCGCCTTGATGTTCTCGACATATTTTGTCAGGAAGTCCATTGCTATCGCCTGTTCCTTTGCTTTTCTGCTGCAGACCTGGTCCGTGACGATGGCCGACATGGAAGCGGCAACGAAAATCCCCATCAGTGCCACAGAGACCACGGCTTCCACGAGTGTGAACGCGGCAACCCCTCTTGTTTTGCGGAATCCAGCGCGGCCTTGACCCCCTCCTTGCTTAAACAAAGCGGAGGAAGCCGGGGCCAGCCCGGGCGGCGAGAATTCCGCAGCCGTCTTGGGACAAGAACATCCAGAACCGCCAAATATGGAAGGGAGAACGGCTGCAATCTTGTTGCACAAACCTTTCCCGGAAGTCCACCGGCGATTCATCGATTGTCCAAACTTCATCGTTTCATTTTTTAGTTCCAACATGTTCATCTGTTTTTCCTTTTGGCCATTTGCGGCTGCCAATCACCATTATCTTTAGACATTTGTACTATCGTTAGAACGGCGGGTTAGGTTAAGCGCTTCCTGGACTTTAATTATTTTGCCTCCCCAAAGACCGTGTTTAAAAACGACAAAAATCTCAAATGAAACTGTGCTTAAGTTCTTGTAATCAAATGGAATGCGGATAATTCAAGGCGGACTGTCAAATGCCCAGGCTGAACTTTAGCAGTTGCGCAGGCGGGATTTTCTCTTAAAATGGCGATGGCGATGACTTCCGACGCTTTTTCAGGGCAGGGGACGACGTTGCAACGCCGGCTCAATGAGACGCTGATTGAAGGGATAAATCTGCGGCTGGCGATGACGGGTTGTCCCACCTTTGGCGATGGCGCCATGAGCCGGTTCCCCAGCCTGGCCGCTCCCATGTTTTCCCGCCAGCAGGAAACCATGCGCCTGCTGGCCGATTATCTCTGCCCGGCCGATTGGCGCATTGACCATTTCCTGCGCGATTACCTCTACGACACCGGCCTGGCCATGAAATTGCCCGCCCGCACTTTTGTCTTGGACAGCCCGGGTCTGGCGCGGGAGTTGTCCCTGCCGCCGGACCGCGATGAGTTCCTTTCTGATCTTGTCCGCTCTTATCGTCTGCGCCAGGGCGTGTTGCATAATCCGGTCAATGACCGTCGCACCACCCAGGGCGTTTTTCATGTGGCCGAAGGCGGATTGCCCATACCGGATGACAAAATCGCCGTGCCCAAAATGGTTTTTGCCCGATTGTTGGACTTGGCCTTGAAACCGCCGCCGGAGTTGTTGCGCCTGCCTTTTACCTCCAGCCAGGCCGCCCAGGCGGAATGTTTTGTTTCGCTCTTGCTCCGGCCGGTGGTTTGTCCGGCGGTCCCCGGTTTCATTGCGGAGAAATCAATGGAAATCCGCTTCTTCGCCCCGGGCAGCCTGGTGTGCAATCTGGATTTTATCGAGGCGATTTTTGGCAACGCCGGCGATCCGTTCCTGCCGGAGAACGACGCCGGTTTGGACGCGGAACATTGGACCGGGCACACGGGTTGCGTCATCCTGGCGCCGCACCTGGTCAAGCTGTCCAAAAAAAGCCTCGGCCTGCCCCACTGGGACCAGGCCGCCGAACGCCAGCGCCGCGATGGGATGTGCTGGAAAGGGGAGCAGGAACTTTACAACAACGGCGCGGCCTTCAAGATCACGGCGCGCGATGGGCGGGGCGTGATCCTGACGGTCATCGCCGACAATTACTTCGGCTATTGCAAAAAGGAGGTCAAGACCCAGATCAGTTACGCGGCCAATCTCTACGGCCTCTGCGAGGAGGAACACGCCGGCGGCGCCCTGGTTTATCCTAGCTACGATTTGGGCGAGGAATTTTTTTCGGACAAGCATGTGCGCTTTCGCGGCCATTCGTTCGAGGAAGTCCTCCGACTGGCCGGCGCGGCCATGGAGTTGCAGCCCCAAGGCCATGCCATTGACAAACAACACCCCGATATCATTTACGTGCCGCGCGATGTTCACTTTGATTTGCAGAAACAAACCGTGACCTGGCCCTCCGCCCGCGGCCAACAGACCCTCAAGTTGCTGGCCGACAAAATTTACGTGCGGCCTTCCGGCTACAAGGTGCGCATGGAGCCGCCCTCCGCCCTCCGCGCCTGGCGCCTCATCGGCACAGTGGCCGAGGGCACCCTCTGCCACAAGCCCTGCACCGTTTCCGGCGGCGGCAAATCCGAGATTTCCAAGTCCATCAGCGACGCCATTATTCACGGGCCGGTCTTCACGGCGGATTTTAAAAAGGACTTCGACCAGGTGGAAGCCCTCCTCCACCGCGATTACTCGGACCGTTTCAAGGACCCGTCGAAAAAGGGTTCGGACACGCGCCCGGTCCTCAGTCCGGAGCGCTCGCTCGGCTCGGTCATCAAATTATTCACCCCCTCGGACCGCGATTACTCGGACCAATTCAACCAATGGCTCCACTCCATTCCGCAATACCTCCTTGAACTGGTCTTCGTCGTGAAACGATTTTACAAACCGGACTGGGGCGACAACTGGCGGGAGCATTTCAGCGTGGACATCATCAATGGCACGCCCGGCAATGAGTTGAAATTCAATAACCGCAAGCTCGTCTCCAATTTCCTCCGCGTCGGTTATGACGCCGATGGTTCCTGGCGGGTCTTTGGGTTGCGCAAAGATTATCATCCCGCCGCCAAGGTGCAAATGGAGGACGACATTACGGCGTCGGTCGTGGTTCCGGCTGAAAGGCTGCCACATTTGAATCCGGATTACTCCAACCCTTCCGTCAAGTTTGTCCATAATTGCGAGGCCCGGCTCTTCCAGCGCCCGGATGAGGCCATTCATCCCGGCTATGACAAACAGACGGAACGGGACTTGTCGGAGCCGGGTAATTTCCTGTCCAATTTCGAGCCGCTGCGGCAGGCGGACGCCCGGGCGCTGGCCGAGGATGCCATCGGTTTTGTCAAATATACAGAGCCGATGCGGCGCCTCATCCTGGAAGCGGCCGGGAACGGCGGCCCGGAGTATTTCGTCTCCTCCTCCCACCCCCGACTCATCAATGGCCGGCCCTCCAAAAACCCGCGCTACCTGCAAAAGCGGCCGGATTTGGCCCAGCCGCGCGAGACCTACCTGGCCGAAATGGCCGCCCGCCTGCAACGGCGCCTGCCCCTCGATGCCCCCGTTTATACGCCCGTCAACGCCGTCATGCCCGGCCGCCGCAATCATCCGCCCGACCCGGTTTCGCATCTCCGGCCGCTGGCCGTTTTCAATCCCATTCATTACCTGGAACTGCCCGAACTGTTCCTGGAATTAATCTCCAGCATGACCGGCAAGTCCCCCTCCACCACTGGCGCCGGTTCGGAAGGGGCCTTGACTAAAGGCCCGTTCAACGCCCTGCCGCCCATCATTGATTTGAACGCCGCCCTGGTCTCTTACGCCCTGACCGGTTACGACGTCTTCATGTCCTCGGCGGGTTACATCGGGCCGAAGGTGCGCGTGGATCATGACATCAGCCTCCTCATCCCCGAAGTCTGGTGCCGGATGAGCCCGGCCGAACGGCAGCCGGCATTTCTGATCGAAAACGGCTATCTTGAAAGATGCGCGGACTTTGAGTTCGACGGCAAAAAGGTTTTGGCCAGCCGGCTCGGCTGGCGCATGACCGCCAGTTTCGTCCGCACCTTTTTCGGGCGCGTCTTCAATTATCCCCACGCCGTCTTCACCGACGAAATCCTGCGCCCCGAAAAACAGGACATGGCCGTGTTCGCGGACGGCATGGACAATATTGTCAACACGCACAAAGAGGCCGCGGCCCGGTATTTTGCGGACGGCAGCGTGGCCTGGGCGTGCCCGCCGCTGCAAGCATTGCTGCACATCATGGCGCGCGGGCAGCACGAAGGCCGCGGCCTGGACCATCCCGAGTTCCGCGCCCTGTTCACGCGCCAGAACGTTTTGGCCAGCGATTGGTATGCCGCGCGTCTCGCCGCCAAACAGGAGCACGACATCCGACTGTGGCGCGACCACGCCAATTACCTGCAAAATTTCCTCAAGAAAAAGAATTACGCCGAAGAGGCCAAACGCCTCGGCATCCCGGCCAAACTGGAAGCCGCGTGGGAAACGTATCACAAGGCAAAGTCCCCTGCGTACCTGGCGGAATTGAAAGGCACCCTCGGCCTGCAACCCCTCTCCGGGTGCATCTGAATTTTTGGGTATCCCCTCCTAATCTTAATCTTAATCTTAATCCTAATCCATCGTGACTCTGCTTTTCACTTCTTCCTTCATAATTCACACTTCTTAATTTCCTTGATCTTCTCCCACAGCGGCTCCAAATCCCGGTCCTCCAGCGCCATCGCTTTGAATACTTTCGGATCTCCGATGGCGAATGCCTTTTCCAGCCACGTCCAGGCTGCCTGCAAATGCCCCAGTTGGCATTCGTAGCAACCCAGATTATACGGGATCAGAGGCTCCTGGGGAATTAACTGCTGCGCCTTGCCAAGAATCTCCCTGGCTTGGGGAATTCCGCCCCCGGGCCTGCGTCTCGTGGCATAGGCATGCCAAATCCAGAACTGCGGCTCTTCCGGGTGGGTTTGGACAAGCTCACGCGCAATTTCATCCGCCATGTCCCATTTCCCGCCGGCCTTGGCGCAGACCTCATACCGGACCGCCAGGACGGCTGGATGAGACCGCCATGCCGGGGCGATCTTCTCCAATTCCTCATTCGCCTCCTGCCAGTTGCCGAGTCCGAGCCAGCCGATGGCAGCCGAAAGATGGTGGCTGTCAGGCGGTTCAAGCGGTTCTATTTCAGCGGGCATTCTACAATAAAAATCTGCGATTGCGCGGGACCGGCCCTTTCACCATGAAATCTGTGTTTACTGGTTTGACGCCTGTTGGTTGGATGAAGTGGCATTGTGAATCACCGTCGGCAGGTCGGATGGATTAAAGCAGACTCCTGATGTCCATTTTCCAAAGCCGCCGTGCTCGTTGACAGCCTTTGCCCACTCGTCAAGGCAGCGCCGCTTCGTTTCGTCCTGCGGCGTATTCTGTCCCTTCATTTCCAAGACCAAATTTGTCCCGTTTGTAAGTCGCACCAAATAGTCAGGCCGGAACTTGTGAAACAAGCCCTCGAAAATGTAGGCAATCTCAAAGCCCAAATGATCGTTCTTCGCCCAGGCTGCCACGCTCGAATTGTGGTCGAGTTCGTAAGCTGCTTGCGCTTCCCATGTCGAATCCGCCACGCACAAATTGATATGCGAGCGAGTCGCCACCACAACCGGCTTGCCGGTGAACCACGGCAGCATGTCCGCCGTTGAACGAATTGGCCGGTTGCTGTCGAACACAGGTTCAAGAGTCACAGTGTTGCCGAAACGGATTTGCTCAAAAACGTGCTGGACGATGCGCCCCATGTTCAAAGTGAGCATCACGCGCCGTCTCATCTCGTCCTGATAGAACAACGGAGGATTGATTTCGAGCAACGGCGATTTGATGAACCTTTCCACAAGACGAATCACTTGGGCGAGCAGGTTTTCCTTTGTGCCTTTCCAACCCGGCTTCATCAGGTCGTAAATATCCCGTGCCGCTTCAAAGACGATCTTCTGGAATCTGAACCGCTCTGCCAATGCCTGAAGGTCAATTTCCGTCAGGACCGCCAGATTCGGTTTGCCAGCCACAACAGCGGCCATCTCCGCATTTTCGATTTTGTCCGCCGCGTTGAGGACCAGCGGCTTGACTTGCTTCAAATCCAATTCCAGCTTCGGGCGGTAAACGTGGTCGATGCGGATGATGTTCGGCCAGCTAATGAGAAAACCCACCTTCTCCCGCGCCGGTTCGATGCGAGTCTTCGGCGGCGGCGGAGGCAACGGGCCGTCACCACCGCCTTCGTGGGGCAGGAATGTGAAAGGAACACCAAAAATGTTGACGTACTCCGGCTCAAACAATTCGGTTTCGTCGCCGGTCACAGGATGAGGCTTTTTTGCCGTTTCGTAACTCGTGCGGCGCAACCCGCGCCCGACAACCTGCTCGCAAAGCAACTGGCTCGAAAACGCCCGCAAGCCCATGACTTGCGTCACCGTTTTGGCATCCCACCCTTCCGACAGCATCCCAACGGAAATGACATTTTGGATTTGCTCGCCCGACTCGCCAATCTTGCCCACTGTATCGACTATCTTGCGTAACTGTTCCGCCCGCTCCGCCTTGGTCAATTTCTTCTGTTTCGGCTCGTCGTCATCGTCATCTCCGCCGTTCTCCTGCTGGGATTCGCCTTCCTCCTCCTTCGCCTCCGCCATTTCCAGCACCTTCGAGTCAATGTGAAGCGTCAACTCCGGCTTGCAGAGTTCATCAATTAACACCTTCTTTTTGTCGAATGCGTTCTTCACGCGGGCGGCGGTTTCCGTGCGGTTGGCGACGGTAATCATCACGGGCGGTGTGTGATAGCCGAGTTTCTGCCAATCCTGATATGTCGCCAGCCAATCCTTGCCCAAAAGCAAATAGGCGTTCATCACCAGGTCCGGCAGCGGCTCAAAATCCTCCGCGCTCCGGTTTAAATCGTCGCGGACGTGCTCGTAAATGTGGTAGAGCTTCGACTTGTAATTTTTTGCGTCCGGCATTCCGTCATCGCGCACGACGACGCGGGGGGTCTTCACCAGTCCGCTTTCAATCGCGTCATTCAACCCGAAATCGCTGATGATCCAACTGAACAACGATTCTTCGGTACTTTGCTTGCCGCTGGGTGAGAACGGCGTCGCGGAGAAGTCGAAGCACCGCAGAATCCGCCGCGTCTTATGAATTCGGTCAAGCCCGCCAACCCACTTCGTTGCTTCTTCGATCAATGCCCGGTCAATCTTCGCCGTCTTCGACTCCGGGTTGACGCGCCAGGCATGGTGCGCCTCATCATTGATAACGAGGATATTATTCACCTTCGCCATGTCGCCAAGGACTTCGCGGACGTAAGCCTCATCGCTCTTTGGGCCGCGCTTGTCCACGCTGCGCTTTTTTTTGAGCTTGTCGTCTGTTTCCCAATTCAGGACGTGCCAGTTGCGAACCAAGACCTTGCCCTGTCGCAACTGCTCTCTCAATCCAGCGGGAACGATGTCAAACTCGTCGTAATAATTCCCCGGCTCCGATGGATACAGTACTTGCAACCGGCTCTTGACCGTCAATCCGGGAGCGACGATGAAAATGTTCTTCGAGAAACGATCATCCTTTGGATAGGTGACTTTGTTCAACACCTGCCACGCGACGACCATTGCCATCACAACTGTTTTGCCGCTGCCGGTCGCCATCTTGCAGCAAAGCCGTTCAAACGCGCTACCGTCGCTTGGAATCGCAATGCCAACTCGCTCCGCCGCCGGGGCTTCCGCAAGCCAGATAAGAGTTTCCATCGCCTCAAGCTGGCAAAAGAACAGCCGCAACCGTTCGTACCGCTCTGAGCCGCGCCAGTGTTCCAGCAACCGCCGCGTGATGCCAGACACCCCGGCGTAACCACCCTCGCGCCAGGCCTTCACGCGGGGACGGATTTGGTTCACCAGTTCAATCGGGATGAATCGTCCCGGATCGTCAAACGCCTTGGAACTTTCCGAGGCGATGACATAACCCGCTGGGCGGCGCCCGGCCTCAAGGGAAAACTTTTGCGTCTCTCGATGATAAAGCCAATGATGTTTCGGCTCGTCGTAGGGCGAGTTGACGATGAGATGAGTGATGCCGGAAACAGGCATGGGTCAGCGTCTCCTGCCTTCGCCTTGCTCGGTGAAAGAGTAAGAGCGGTAGCGGCGTCCGCCGTGAGTGAAACTTGGGGTTTCAAATTGAAACCTCAAGTTCGCGTCGCAAAACTCAATGTAACGCGATGTAGCCTCCAATTCCTGCCCCAAGGTCAGGAAATAGTTCCAATGCAGTGTGTTGACTTTAACCTCAATCATTTTGGCACATAAACCTCCAACTCATGCGGCCAATTTTATGATCTTCCGCTGGAAGTCTTCGCGGGCGTCGAGAGATGCCACCATCTCACCCCCAACGTTTGATAATCGGGCCAGATCACGCCGAGGAATCTCCTGCTGGTCTTGAAAAATCAGCAAGGAATCGAACTCCACCCTGGCTCGCAGCCAATGTTCAAGGATGATGGTGACGAGCATGGCCTTGTCCCGGCTGGCGATTCCGAAGAGAAATATCGGCGCTCGTTTGCCGTCGATTCGAAAATCAATCGGATAATCATTTGCATCTGAGACGTCTGGCAAGGAGTAATTGGGTTGAATTTTCTCAGACGCAACAATGCTGTAAAGGCGCTCTTTCAAATCTTCGTAAAAAGTGTTCGCCACCCGATCACGGTTTAAAAACGTGAGATCATAGACACGGGTGAGCGCCTGACCGAATTGAAGAATGCTCGTGCCGAGCTTCTCGAGGGAGGAGTTCAGCACCAATTTGCCTTGTTCCTCGTCTAAGCCGGAAGTGGCCAATATTTGCTCGAAGAGCTTTCCCCGAGTTCCGTCGCGAAATTTACCCAATTCATTCTCGTAGCTCAGGTGCATGAATGTATGGCCGTAGTCTGTGAGACGCACCCCGCCGGCTGATGTTTCTTCGAGATATAGTTGAAACGTATCCCCGTCGCTGAACGTAAATGGGGTCACGAGTTGCCAATAACCTTGGTGGGTCTTGCGGATTTTTACTTGCCCGCAAAGAGTTTTGCAAAGCTGCTTTTGCACCAATTGTAAGTCAAAGCTCATAGGTCTGGATCGAGTTTCCGTTCTGGCGGTGGTAACGGCAATTCCGGCTGGTCAGCCACGGTTTCAAGGCCGGTAATGTTGCAATCCATGACAAGCGCGTGCAAAGCCCCGTTGCAAGTTTGATATGCGGTTGACTCCGTTGCAAAACCCTCTGCTTTCAGACTCGCTTGAATGTATCGCTCCGTCGCCCGATGGACATGACAGGCAAAGCCGATTTTTGTTTGCTCCAGTTGGTTCGGATGCTCGTGACTGCTTCCGTTGTAACGAGCTAGAATCAAGGCCTCACTCCCGGCGGGCAACCATTGGAGGCCGCAGGAAAAATCATTAAGAATTGTTTTATTCTGTCGCACAAACAATCGAAACCGCTCCGTACCGTCCACACTCTCAAGAACATAGTCCCTCTTGTCATGGTTTGCATCTGTTACGTTGCGCGCGGCTGGGTTCGTGACGCGCTTGGGCATCAGCAAAAGCCGATTGATCTGCTCCTCAGTTAATGATTCGAAGGCCATAAGCTCATGCGATTTCCAAAATCTTCAAGCTCTCAATCCCCCGGTCGTCCACGATTTTCACCGCCACGCGACCATGTTTGCCGGGCGCGAACGGCAGCGACACGGTGCCGCGATAGGCTTCGATCAACGTTTCCTCGATCTCTGCCTTGAGATTCTTCGCCAGCTTTGACCAGCCTTCTTTATCGCCGGCAATCGGGAAGAACACCTGTCGCGGGAAGAGGCTACGCCCGTCGTAATCCGTGTCCAGCATCCAAAGCGCAATCTGCCCCGCGCCGCCCGACACGATTTGACCCGTCTTCGTGTCGTAGTAATCGAAGCCCTTGACTTCCACTTCCCAAAGCTCCGTCTGGTCCTTCTTGTCTTTGGGTTTCTGCTTCGACTTGCGGAGTACAACATCCGGCTGGCCGACGAGCCAGAAACTTTCGTTGCTCGTGCGCTTCTTCTTCAAATCTTCCGTGAGCAAATCCGCGTTCATCTGTGCCTTGAGCGTCGTCACGCCGGGCCAGTTTGTCTCGTCAATGTCCTTCGCCGCTTCCGGGTCAAATTGAAAGGCGGCGAACACCACCAATTGCGGACGCGGCACAAGTCTTCGGGCTTCTTCCAAAGCCATCTCGACCTGCTTTTGTTCCAAGGGCGCGTGTTCCGGCCCGAAGGAAATCACCACCCGCTGCCGCTCTTTAGCCGCTCCTTCGCGCAATTTCGGTGGGCCATCGTCGTTCACTTTGGTTTCCGCATCGGCGTGAAGCCAGCGCGTGCCGGACAACGGCTCTACGCGCGAGAATTGAATCATCTGCCCGCCCTTGCCGCGAATCCCGGCGCGAAGCAACTCGCTCCGCCACTCGTCCTGCCGGACGGTTTCGCCGGAGCGGGAAACGGATTTGTCGGCGGGCATCGGCGCGGCGGTTTCCTCGCCGGAAATCTCCGCCAGCGACTTCACCATCGGCGCGGGCACGGCTTCCACCGTGAACGGGCCAGTCACGCGGACTTTGGAATTGTCCACGAGGGGTTGGTCGTAAAGCGTTTCCGGCTCAGGCGGTTCGTTGTTTGCAACCGTGCTGGAAGTGATGTGCTTTGCGATCTCGTAATTGAAACCGCTGTCCACGCCCTCCGCTTCGCGGGCAAGTTGGTAGTAATCAAATACCGCCGTCATCAACCTTTGCTTGGCGAGTGTGAGGGCAACGCGGGATGTGTCGCACGTAATCCAACGTCGTCCCCATTGCTCTGCTACGCAGGCTGTCGTGCCGCTGCCGCAGGTGATGTCCAACACCAAATCGCCGGGGTCGGTCGTCATCAAGACGCAACGTTGAATTGCCTTGTCTGTAGTCTGGACGACGTAAATTGGATTCGACACGCCGCCAAATTCATCCCAAAGATTTGTGATCGGCGAGTAACCGAAGTCAGCAGCATATCTCTTGAATCGAAGTTGCTTTTCCGAGGTGAACAGTCTTGCGGCTTTTGCAAGCCTGTCCAACCCGGATGGAGTTCCATCATCAGTAATCGCGCTGTGCTTCCAGCAATTACCCTTTGTTATGCCGGGGTCATACTTTACACCTTTGTAAACATAGGGCACGCTTTGAGTTCTACGCTGTCCTCCACTCGTGAGGTTTTCTGACGAAAATAGTTTGGAACCCGGAAAGTCGCTTTCCACTCGCCGCGGGAAACGGCGGTAATCGTTTCCTGTCTCTTCCGATAAGTCCGCCAATGTGACTTCACGACCGTCTGCCATCTCGGCATAACGGAAAACCTCTCCCAATTCGTCGTCTCGAATCGGAACAAACAGTTTGTGGATTCGCTTGCGTGCCGCTTCTTTGCTTTTTGCAGCCCACAGGATGTAGTCGTTAATCGGGTCAAGCGTTCCGCCCTTCTGCCCGCCTTTCTTTTTGAGGATGATTGAGACTACAAAATTCTGATTTCCGAAAACTTCATCCAGAATTTCCCGGACGTGATGAATGTTTTCATCCGAGATTTGCACGAATATCGAACCGGATTCTTGAAGGAGTTCGCGCGCCAAAAGCAGCCGGTCTCGCATGTAGCTCAAGTAGGAGTGCAGGCCGAGTTCCCAGGTGTCGCGGAAGGCTTTGACCATTTCTGGTTCGGCGGTCAGGTCTTCATCCTTGCCATCCTTGACTTCCCTTTTGTTGACGAACGGCTGGAAGTTCGAACCGTATTTGATGCCGTAGGGCGGGTCAAAATAAACCATCTCCACCTGCCCGGCCATGCCCTCCTTTTCCAGCAGCGAGTTCATGACCAGCAGGCTGTCGCCCGCGATGAGACGGTTGCTCCAATTGTGCGAGTGCTTGTAAAACTCAATCGCCTCGCGCAGGGGCGGATTCTCGGCCTTGGAACTGAAAAGGGACATTTGCTCGTAATCGCCGCCATTCTTTTTGCGGACGGCTTCAATAATGGAGCGCGGGTCAATGCGCTCGTGAACGTGCAGCGAGACGGTGGGAATCTCAAAGCTGGTGCGTTCCGCTTTGCCCGCCCAAACGAGCGTCGGGTCCAAATGCGGATCATAAGCGTAAGTCTTCTTCCCTTCAACGGCGTCGCTTTTGGCATCCACCAAGCCGACAGGGGGATTATTCGTGCGCTTCTTGCCCTTGTGGTCGTAAAGCTCGATCGCCTTTTTCTTTGCCGCTGTGTCAGTTCCTTTCGCCATGCTGGTTGGCCGAAATCGTAGTCCGAAGCAGACTTTATGCAACCGCAAAACCTTCATCGGCCCTGCTTTGAGATCCATTAAGGGGCCGCGTGCAGCGCCAGTCCATCCACCGCGCCCATGCGTCCGGTTGACGTTCCCGCTTATTATATGAGCAATTTAAATTTGAACCACCGGAGCCAAACTAACCGAAAACAACGGTTGGGGCATAAACGGCCTGTGCCCATTCCCGGAACCGGCATCAATTCTAAGGCACCGTAGCCAACCAGTCCAAGCTGGCTTTATCGTTAACGTAACGGGCTTGTTACGGGTTTGTAACGGTAAATGTTACGGGCTAAGTCGTTGACTATCAACGGTGTAGCGGGTGTTACGGGTTTTCCAGACCTATGTATCAATCTTGCGTTTCTTGCTTTCGGGGTTCGCGTGTTTCGAGTGGTTCGCGGTTGACTCCGTTTTCCCTGATCTGTCAGGCCATCCATGAAATCCGTGCCATCCGTGGTCAAATTTAGCCAGACCAAAACGAAAAGCAGCTACATGTTGCCGTTGTGTTGCCGATTTTGTTGGGTTCTTCGCTGTTTTCGGTGGAATGGAAATGCGGCCAGTGTCGCCTGGATTCTGGCCTCCACGCCGCCGTTGCCCTGACCGGACGCGGTGGGTGTGATGCCAGGGTGCTACAGGTGCTACAAAAAAGCCCAATTGTAGCACCCTTGTAGCACCCTAAGTCGTTGATAATCAACGTTTGTAGCACTGTAGCGGGGGGGTGGGGGGGTACAGAATCCCAGTCCCTTCAGCCGTGCGCTACGCTCTTCGCTCCGGCTGGCCGCTCCAATTTGGGGCCAAAGAAGGCTTTTAATGAAACTCTATTCCACTCAAAACGTTGAGGAACCTTTTTGTTACCGGCTAAGTCGTTGACTATCAACGATGTAGCCGATGTTACCGATTTTTTGGACCTATGTATCAATCTGAAACCAGCGAAGAACCCTTTGACCCTTTATAAATTGCTTGCTGACAACATGTTGTGACTATTTAACGGATAAAATGCGAAAATTTTACGGTTTGTTCCGGCCTGATTCTCTTGAGAAAATCAAAGCACCTGCCGGTGCAAAATCGGACTTGCGCCCGACATCTCTCCGCCCTGAAAACGTCGCATTGACTGGTGGGCGGAATGGCATAGGCTCTCCTTCAATGAAAACAGCAAAGAGACGGACGGCGCCATGACCAAACACCTTTTAAACAGGACCAAATGTTATCTGTCCGGGAACATCGAAAACAGCAACGCCCCGAGTTACTGGCGGGACGTGGTCAAGACTGCATTGAAGGATACCGGCATCATCTTTTTTGATCCTCTCAAAAAACCCTTTCTGGATTCGGTCAACGAAGACAAGGAACACATCGTCAGGCTGGCCAAATTGCGCGCGGAAGGCAGCTTCAAGGAATTGTCCAAGCTCATGCGAAAAATCCGCGTGGAAGACCTGAGCCTGGTGGACCGCGCCGATTTTCTGATCGCGTCCATTTCCGCCAAGACCGCCTCATGGGGCACGGCGGAGGAAGTCTTCTGGGCCAACCGCATGAAGAAACCGATTTTTTTGGTGGTGGAGGAAGGCCGCCGCGCCTGCCCGTTCTGGATTTTTGGAACGCTGCCCGACGACCAAATATACGACAACATGGAAGACGTGGTGGCGGTCATCAAAAAACTGGATTCCGGGGAAAAGACCATGGACCTCTCGCGCTGGAAAATCTTCCGGGAAGAATACCGCTGAAAAATGACGAATGACAAAATCCCAATGGCCAATCATCGTTTTCTTTGCGCCAGCCGGCGCTGGAATTCCGCCATGATCAGCCGGTGGGTTTGTTCCGGCGTCTGGCCCGATGTGTCAATAAAGACCGCGCCCAGCCCGACCATGAGCGGCGCCGCCGCGCGCTGGCTGTCGCGCTCATCGCGGGCGGCGAGGTTGTCCTGCAGTCCCTCCGCCTGGCGGCGGCGCTTCCGCTCGGAAAGCGAGGCGTCGAGATAGAACTTGAAGTCCGTTTCCGGGAAGACGTTGCTGCCGATGTCGCGTCCTTCCATGACCAGATTGCCAAAGCGAACGCACTCGCGCTGTTTCTTTTTCATCCACTCGCGGACCTTGGGGACGGCGGCGACGTGGGAAGCGGCGAGGGTGATTTCCGGAGCGCGGATCTCCTTTTCCGGACAATAGCCGCCGACCAGGAAGCGGACCCGGCGCACCGGCCCCTCCTCGCACAGCAGGGTTGTTTTCCAGCGGCGGCAGGCGCGCGCCACGGCGGCGGGGTCGGTGACATCCACGCGGCTTTTAACGCAATACCAGGCCAGGGCGCGATACATGGCGCCGGTGTCCACATAGGCGTAATGGAGCGTTTTGGCCGCCAGCCGCGCGGCGGTGCTTTTGCCGCTGGCGCTGGTGCCGTCAATGGCGATGATGATGGGCTGGTTCTTCATGGGGAAGCTCCCGCTGACGGCGGTTGGGGGCGGGCGACGTGCGACACTTTGCCCAGAATGGTCAGCATCAACACTCCGCCGATCGCGCCAAACGGCGCCATGAAATAGAAGTAATTTCCCAGGCTTTGGTCGAGCAGTTTGCCGAGAAAATAGCCGGCGAGGCTGCCCCCGAAATACTGAAAGGAATCAATCAATCCGAGGGCAAAGCCGGCGAAACGCCGCCCGCCCAGATCCATCGGCGCGGCGGCGCCCAGAATGGAATGGGTGGAATTGGCGGTGAAGGAAATGAGCGCGAAAAACACAATGACCCAGTTGACGGTGTGAAATTGCGCCGCCAGCAAAATGATGGCCGTTTCCAGAAAATACAAAATCGCGGCCACCGGCGGGCGGCGGCCCTGGAAAACGATATCGGAAACGTAACCGGAGAACAATGAACCTGTGGATGCCACCACCGGGATGAGAAACGCCAAGACCTGGAAACGATCCGAGTTCAGGTCCAAATTGTATAAATCTTGCATGTAGCGCGGGAACCATTGGTCCACGGATTGCCGCACCGCGCCGGTGCAGGCGTAGGCGCACGCGATAACCCACACCACGGGGTTGGTGACGATGGCGCGGAAGACCTGGCCGAATTCCGCTCGAACTCCATCAGCGCCGCGCGCCGTATCGTCGGCAATCACACCAACCCAGCCGGCTTCTTCCGGGGTTTCCTTTACAACCAGGGCCATGGCGACGGCCATGACCAGGCAAATGACGGACGGCGCCCAGAACACCCACCGCCAATGCTGCGGCGGGATACGCATCAGGCCAAGAAACGTAAAGCCCGCCATCAGCGCGGGACCCAGAGTAAAGATGCCGATGCGGCCCACGTTAATCGTGAAACCAAAAATTCCAGAGAATCGTCCGCGTTCCCGATGAGCGAACCACGCCGCATTGATCTTCACCATCCCGGGCGCGCCGAAGGCCTGGAGGTAACCATCAACGCCGCGAATGGCGATAAACAACCCCAGCATCCCCGCAAATGACGCGACGCCGAAAAGGATGTTCATCAGCACTGTGCCGACAGCCCCGATGAGCATCGCCCGCTTGCCGCCGATTCGATCCGTGATAAGTCCGTTGATGATCTGGCCGAAGGCGTAGGCCAAGAGCGCCGTCGTAATGATGTCCCCCATCTGTTCCCGCGAGAACCCGAATTCATGGCTGATGGCCTTGTTGGCCACCGACAGGTTGTAGCGGCACATGTAGAAGGAGGTGTATAACAGCCCGATGAAACCCCAGTTCAATCCGCGCCGCGCGCGAAACCCCTTTGGATGTACTATAGACTGGGTGGACACAGTGGCGGTTTGCAACGTGTTCAGAACATTGGCGGTGTGTGGTTGCAAGACATGGCAACTTACGATGTTTGTCCCACCGCAGCGGGAGGGACGGGCCGGCGGGCGTCCTTGATCTTTTTATCCTCGACGTCGGCAATGTATTTTTTGGTCGCCGCCGGCAATTCATTCCAAATGCTGACGGCCAGAATGATCCCGACGACGGCAAACGGCATGAGAAACAATGGCCATCGGGTCCAATGCTGTCCCTCGGTCAGATAGCCCACGCCGAAGGATTGCAAACTGCTGCCAACATAAACGAAGCCATCGGTGATTCCCGAACAGGTTGCGGTGGCTTTTCTTCCGCCAAAATCGGGCGCCGCCGTCCCGGCCATCAAGGAATGGACCCCGATCACCGCCATCGAAATCAGGACGGCCGACCATCCCACGATCAAGGGCGACGTGTAGAGGTTGAACGCCATCAGGCCTGTCAGCACCAGCATGGCCGCGCCACAAATCGCCGTCGGCGGACCGCGCCGCGACTGGAAGAATTTGTCCGACACCCATCCGCCGGCAAAGCCGCCAATGATGCCAAAAACACAAATCAGCAAGCCCCAATGTCGGGCGAAAAACGCTGCGCCCGGCTGTTTGGAATCGGCCGCAAAGATGGGATACCAATTCATGATGCCGTTGCGGAGCACGCCCACCGTCAAGCCGATGAAGGCGACGGTGAGCATGAGGCGGCTGGCGAACACCTTTCGGAGCAGGTCCCATGCGGTCAATGTGACATGCATCTGGCCGGACGAGGCATCGGCGGTATCGAAGGCCGGGAAGCGGGCTTCCTCGGGAGTATCCTTGATCAGCCACCAGTCGATCAGCGCCCAGAAAAGCAGGATCGCCGCCGGGATATAAAACAGCGCCCAAGTGGCGTCCACCGACGACGATGGCAGGGCGAAGGCCTTCTGAATAAAGCCGTGAAACCAGCCCACTTGACCTTGGGGATTGGCTTTGGCCATGTCGGCAATCGCCTGTCCCCAATCGAAGGCGAAATAGACGCCGAGGGAGATGAGCGTGCCAAAAACCGCGCCAAAAACACCCCGCTCGCGCACATGGAACCAGTAGGCTTTGACCTTGATGATGGAAACGGCGCCGTAGCTCTGAAAGTACATGTTGCAGGCATAGACCACAGAGAAGGGGAGGACCAGATTCATGCGCAATCGATGCGTGACCAGCATGTAAGTCAAGACGCCAAGGGCGACATTCGCCGCCGACGCGCCAATGGCACCGATCAAAATCCCCTTTTTGCCGCCGATTTTGTCCACCAACGGGCCGTTGACCAGGAAGGAGAAACCATAAATGAAGGCGCCGACGCCAAAGATGATGCCAATGTCCTGATTCGTCATCAGGGCGCCGAGGGAGTTCTTGGCCACGTTCAGGTTGTAGCGGGCCATGTACATGAAGGCGTAAGTCATGCCGAGCGGGAACCAGTTGACAAACCGCCGCACGAGAAAGACGCGGGCATGCTCCAAGGGGTTACTGGCGAAGTAGATGGCGATGGCCGCAATCAGAGATAATGAAACAATGCCGGCGGCCATATACGCGTAGGCGAAGGATAAGTCCGGGGCCAATAGTGTCAAGCCGGATCAGCGGCCACACCCGGCGCACCCGAGGGCGCGGAAGTTGCCATGACGGGCCAGCCGTCAGTATCCCGATTCGTACGAAACGGGAAGTGCGGTGCGGCTTGTTGCGTCGAACAAGGGAAGCTGCGGTTGAGTCTCAGCGGTTGGGTTTGTGTTGCGCAACCAATTGGCGACGTGCAAGGGAGGCGTCGCCGGCTTGAATTGGCTGGCGAACGCGCCCGCGGGGGCGGGACCTCTCAATGTCGCGGCGGGCGAGGAGTCAGCGGCCTGCGCCATCTCCTGTTTGACCATGGAAACCGCGCTCAAACCGAGCGCGCCGCACACCGTCAATCCAAACGCATAGGCCAGACAGGGACGCAGAGATAAGTTCGCGGAAAGCCTGTCCCACAGGTTCAACTGCCCTTCGCCGCGTTCGATGCGCGTCCGGATCCTGGTGGATAATTGATTCAGGTATTCGGGCGGCGGCTGCTCATGCCGCTTCAAGGCCATTAATTTGCGCAATGTCTCAAATTCTTCCGGATCAGAGTTCATATTGCGTTTATTTTAGATAGTCCAACAAATAGCCCTGCAATTGCTGCCGCGCGTAAAAGAGGCGCGACCGCACGGTGCCGACGTTGCAATCCATGATCTCGCCGATCTCCTCGTGGGAGAGGCCCTGAATGTCATGCAAGGTCACCACCATTCTATGGTGTTCTGACAGTTTGAGCATGGCGGCGTTCAATTTGTCCTGCAATTCCGCCATGTTTAAATCGCGCCGCGGCGTCTTCTCCGAGACCAAAGCCACCAGGTCGGGGTCGTTTTCCGCATTGAGGTCCACGTTGTTCAGGCTCATGTGCAGGCGGTTTTTGCGCTGCTTCAGGAAATTGATCGTCTTGTTCACCGCGATGCGGTAAACCCAGGTGTAAAAGCTCGAGTCGCCCTTGAAGGTTTTCAGGGCGCGATAGGCTTTGATAAAGGTTTCCTGGACCAAATCATTGGCGTCCTCGTGGTTGGAGGTCATGTGGTAAACGGTGGCGTAGATGCGTTCCTGGTAGCGGCGCACCAATTCGTCATAAGCGCCGACATCCTCGCGCCGGGCGTTTCGCACCAGGGTCAGGTCGCTGATTTGCCCGCTTTCCGCGCCCTCGGCCTCTTCAGGAATGACGGACGGCAAGCGAACCATGGGTTTTTCCAGTTGTGCTTTCGTAAAATGCTCCTCTCCATCGCAAGTTCTCTTAATAAGCAACCCCCAATGCCTCCGTTTGTTCCGCCAAAAACTCAGTCAATCCCATCAAACCGGCGCGGCCTTCTGACGACGGCAGGGGCGCCAGGGCCTGGCGGGCGGCGTCCAAATAGCGCTGGATGACGAGGCGGGACTCGGCGAAAGCGTCGTATTTCTCGATCCACTCGACCACTTCAGGCAGGAAAGCCGGCTCCCAATTCTCCAGCCAGTGTCGCAACTGGTTTTGGTCCTGGGGCGTGGAGCGTTCGCGCACAATGAGCAGCGGCAGTGTCATTTTGCCTTTGGCCAGATCGGCGCCCAGGCTTTTGCCGGCAACGGATTCAGAGCCTAAAACATCCAGACAATCGTCATACAACTGATAAGCGGTGCCCAAAGCCATGCCATATTGGCGCAAGGACTCCCGGCGCGCCGCGGTCGCCTGGCTTAAACAAGCGCCCAAATCGCAGGAAAGCGCGAAGAGTTCCCCTGTTTTCATGGCCACCATTTTAAAGTAATGGCCGCGGGTGACGTTGAAATCCCCGCGGGAGCAGGTTTGGAGGATTTCGCCCGCGCAGACGGTATTGGTGGCGGCGGCCACGGCCCGGCAAATCTCAGGGGTGGGAAAGCCGGCGGCCAGTTTCAAGGCGTGGGCAAAAAGGCAGTCGCCCAAAAGAACCGAAACTTCATTGCCCCAATTGGCCATGAGCGTGAGCCGGCCGCGCCGCAATTGCGCCTCGTCAATAACGTCGTCATGCACCAGGGTCGCCAAATGGACCATTTCGATGATGACAGCCACGGTCAAATGGGAATCGTTGACTTTGCCCAGCGCCTCGCCGCTCAGGGCCACGAGCATGGGCCGCAACTGTTTGCCTTGCGCGGTCAGGGCATATTGCGCAAAGACGGCTATTTGCGGTTCAAACTCCTCCGTTTGCGCGGCCAGGCGCAAGGCGACTTTTCGCCGGAAAGGCTCCACCGCGTCCGCGATCTGCTTCCACCCCAGCGAAAACTGGGGCGGCGATGCGCTGACCGGAGCGGCGACGGTACTGGAATCAACACCCAACATGTGGCAAATCTAAGTTTCCCGGCTATGCAAGTCAAACTTGGAAAGCGCCTTGCATGGAAATGCGCCGCGAGAGGCCCCGCACGGCGACCGGGTCCGCCTCCGCGGTGCTGCGGCGCGATAAAACGGTCGCGCCCCCCAAAAAAATAAATCCGAAATTTTTTCGAAAAGGGGCCGTTTTTCCGAAATATTTCCGAAATATTTCGGATGATCCGAAATTGTTCGACCTCGTTTAACGCTCTTTTTCAGGAAGGCAGGAAAATGGGTTGGGCAGAAGAATTCGTCAGGGGAATGATTGTCAGGGGAATAAAAACCAAAGGCTCTTTCCGTCTTATTCCTCTGACAATCATTCCCCTGACCATTCCATCTGGCGCGACACGGCGTGCTCATTGGCAGATTTTAGCACAAAGGGCGGAAATTGTACAGGTCATGATGACACTTATTTTTAAAACACGAAACGCCTGCAAACATTGATCGAAATGCGTCTCGGGGGCCTCTGTGTCAAGTATGTATTCTTGACAAGACGCCTTTTTTGACTTCTTAATTCATACTTCTTAATTCTTACTTTCCCGCTTCAGGGGAAGCCGAGGCCGTAGAAGCGGGCGGGGTAATTCGTCCACTGGGGATCGCTGAAATAGAACGAACCGTTGGTGAGCGTGAAGGTCTGGAGCGGACTCCAAACGGGGCTGGCCAGATTGGTGCAGGCTTCCAGCACGACGGTGAGATTGTTTGCGTTGGTGATGTTGAAACCAAATTGATTGTTCTGCACGCCAAAGTCCGCGCCGTTGGCTTGGATCAGCGGGTTCCACAACACGGCCGGAGGACCTGACGTAGGGTAACCCCAAAAAGTGTAACTCCAGCCGGTGGTGCCAGGCAAATAATAGGTCGTCGTGCTGATGTAACTGTCGAAAACATAAGAACCAATGGTGGGAGCGCTGCCCGTGAAATAGAGGCTGGTTAGGCTGGTGCAGCCTTCGAACGCAGAATCCCCGATGCTGGTGACGCTGCCGGGAATCGTGAGGTTGGTCAGGCTCGGGCAGTAATAGAACGCGTTGCTTTCGATGCTGGTGACGCCGTTGGGAACCGTGACGCTCGTCAGGCTGGTGCAAAGAGCGAACGCACCGTCCCCAATGATGGTGACGCCGTTGGGAATCGTGTAACTTCCGCCTATGCCGCTCGGAAATTCAACGAGCGTAGTTTGGTTCTTGTCGAACAACACTCCATTCGAACTGCTATAAAACGAGTTTTCTTCATCCACCGTTATCGTTGCCAGGCTGGTGGAGGCGAACGCACTCTCCCCGATGTTGGTGACGCTGCCAGGAATCGTCACGCTGGACAGGCTGGTGAGAATAAACGCACCACCCCCGATGCAGGTGACGGTGCAGGGAATCGTAACGCTGGTCACGCTGGACTGCTCATAGAACGCATCCGCACCTATGCCGGTGACCAGCAGGCTGTTGATGTTGGTTGGAATAATCAAATCCCCGCCAATGCCACCATGACCGGTGATGGTGATGGTGTTCGTATTGTCCGGATTTATGCTGTAACCGAAACCATCACCAGAGCCTGATTGGGCTTGCACCGCTGCCTGCGCGGCCGAGAGCAGCAGCAAAAGCAGAAAGACGGGCCATTTTTTTTTCATATCATCAATAATTGAAAATTGCTTTTTGAGGCTCCGCAGCCCCGTTGAACCTTCGGAGGCGGGGAAAAATTGGCTCTTGACCGCGCTCATTTCTTGCGGATTTTGACCGATGATAACCGGGGGCCGGTCCGGCGTCAAACTTAAAAACGAAAAACCCTCAAGCGAGAAGACGCAGACAGGATGAACAAGGTGGAAAAACAGGCTGGCGTAGCGGCGTCTGATACGCAGAGTGCCGCATTTATCCGAAGGCACAGGTGGAACGCATCGTGGCCGAACGAGGACGCTATCAACAAAAGGACCGGAATTTTTGACCGCGAAATACGCCAAATACGCGAAAAGGGATTTTCTAAAAACTGTTCGCGTAT
>Ga0326728_10008573_pt1 | contig 25294 bp, 23 predicted proteins | sample MB3enrmetagenome_FD_207602 | JGI IMG/M metagenome (GOLD analysis project Ga0326728, IMG submission 207602) | Lab enriched peat soil microbial communities from McLean, Ithaca, NY, United States - MB31MN | ecosystem: Environmental > Terrestrial > Soil > Wetlands > Peat | place: USA: New York... | reverse complement strand
GATGTGATGATCTCTACCGGACCCATACGCCTCCTTCTGTTTGGTTATAGTACTAGCACTGAGGCTATTACTACAACCAAAATTAGGTTTGTATGGGTGTCCGGTTGAAAGGGGGGCTACTCCAAAACCTCTATATCGGCTCCAGATAGAGATCTATAGCTTCTCTTATGTTCCTAATCGCATCTTCCATGTTGTCGCCTTCGCTTAAGCAGCCAGGTAAAGCGGGGACAAAAACAGTATACCCACCCTCTTCGCTCGGCTCCAGTACGACTTCCAATTGCATAGCCCACCTCTGTCCGAAGTATACACCATTTCCAGATTCGGATGGTAAGGATTATGGCTCGTTGACGGCCATACTTCGGCCGGGGGATTTTCGATGGATTTTTCGTTGTTTTTCGAGGTGGGCCGGCGAGACTGGACATAGGCGGGGTACCCACGCTCCTCGGCGGTGGCGTGGGTCGCAACCGTCGAGCCGGAACACCGAAGAAAACGGCGGAAAAGGCGCGGAAGGACCCCGGCCGCGTGAGACCCAACCCATATCTTCTCCTTCCTTCCGCCCATTCGTCCCCGCGCCCCCCTTGTTTATGGCCGTATCGTGGGGTAAAATAGGCGGCGGAAGGAAGGAAAAGATATGGGTAAGAACATCGTAGAAAAAACCCTCCAGGCCCATCTGCGCGATGGCGCATATGCGGCTGGACACACCATAGGCATAGCAATCGATCAAACCCTAACCCAGGACGCCACCGGCACTATGACATATCTCCAGTTCGAGTCCCTCGGTGCCGACCGTGTGAAAACCGCCCTCTCGGTAAACTACGTTGACCACAACACGCTCCAGGTCGGCTTCGAGAACTCCGACGACCACCTGTACCTGGAAAGCGTCTGCGCCCGCTTCGGCGTCGTCTACTCAAGGGCCGGGAACGGCATCTGCCACCAGGTCCACCTTGAGCGCTTCGGCTCACCCGGCACGACGCTCCTCGGCGCGGACAGCCACACGACGACAGGCGGCGGCATCGGCCAGATCGCCATAGGCGCGGGCGGGCTCGACGTGGCCCTCGCTATGGCGGGCAGCCCTTTCTACCTGACCTGCCCCAGGGTCTGCCTCGTCCGTCTCTCCGGCGCCCTCCCCGACTGGGTTACGGCAAAGGACATCGTCCTCAAGGTGCTCTCCATCGTCTCGACGGCAGGGAACGTCGGCGTAGTCCTCGAATACGGCGGTCCCGGCGTCGCCGGCCTTTCCGTGCCCCAGCGCGCTACCGTGGCGAACATGGGCGCGGAGACGGGCGTCACTACATCGGTCTTCCCGTCCGACGAGGTGACCCGCGCCTTCCTGAAGGCCCAGGGGCGTGAGGCCGACTGGCAGCCCCTTGCGCCCGATGCGGACGCGCAATACGACAGGGTCATAGAGATCGACCTGTCCACGCTTCCGCCCCTCGTCAGCCTGCCCCACAGCCCCGGCAACGTCGCGCGCCTTGCGGACGTGAGGCCGCTCCCCGTTGACCAGGTCTGCATCGGTTCGTGCACCAATTCTTCTTACCACGACCTGATGACGGCAGCGGCCGTCCTCAAAGGGCGCAAGGTCCATCCGCGCGTCAGCCTCGGTATCGCCCCCGGCTCCCGGCAGGTGCTCCAGATGCTCGTGCGGGACGGCGGGCTTGCGGACCTGATAGCCGCCGGAGGGCGCATCATGGAGTCGGCCTGCGGCTTCTGCATAGGCAACCACTTCTCCCCGAGGAGCGGCGGCGTCTCCGTGCGGACATCGAACCGCAACTTCCAGGGGCGCTCCGGCACGAAAGACGCGAAAGTCTACCTGGCAAGCCCGGAGGCGGCGGCAGTCGCAGCAGTGACGGGAGAGCTGGCGGACCCGCGCGCCTTCGGCATGGCGTATCCGAAGATCGCCGAGCCAGCGGCCTACCTGATCGACGATTCGATGTTCGTCTTCCCAACGCCGGAGATGGCCTCTACGCCCATCGTGCGGGGGCCGAACATCGGCGAGCCGCCTAAGAACGGCGCGATGCCCCGCGACCTCGACGGCGTGGCCGTCATAAAGGTGGGCGACCGCATCACAACGGACCACATCATCCCTGCCGGGGAGCGCCTCAAGTACCGCTCGAACGTACCGCGTTACGCCCGCTATGTCTTCGAGCACATCGACCCCCGCTTCGCCTCGACCTGCCTGGAAAACAAGGGCAGAGGCATCCACAACGTGATCGTCGCGGGCGAGTCCTACGGGCAGGGGTCGAGCCGCGAGCACGCCGCCCTCTGCCCCATGTACCTGGGCGTCAAGGCGGTTATCGCAAAGTCCTTCGAGCGCATCCACGCGGCAAACCTCGTCAATTTCGGCATCATCCCGATGGTCTTCGCCGACCCTGCCGATTACGAGCGCGTGCAGGCGGGCGACCGCCTGACTGCCGCGGGCTGGCAGGAAGCGGTCGCAACAGGCGCGCCCGTCATCGTGCGCAACGGGCGCACGGGTGCAGCCTTCACCTGCCTGTGCCCCATCTCCGAGAAGCAGAGGGCCATCGTAGCGGCGGGCGGCCTGCTCAATTACGTGTCAGCCAGCAGGGACGAGGGAGGCCCTGCCGATGCCGAAGATTAAGGTAAGGACGCCCATAGTCGAGATGGACGGCGACGAGATGACCCGCGTCATCTGGGCGCTCATCAAGGAGCGCCTGATTTTGCCGTTCCTCGACATCCCCCTCGAATATTACGACCTGGGACTGAAGGCGCGGGACGCGACGGACGACCGGCTGACCCTCGACGCGGCGCGCGCCGTGCGGCGGCTCGGCGTCGGCGTAAAGTGCGCCACCATCACGCCCGACGAGCAGCGCGTGGCCGAATACGCGCTCAAGAAGGCATGGCCTTCGCCGAACGCCACGATCCGCTCGGTCCTCGACGGGACGGTCTTCCGCAAGCCCATCATGGCGAGGAACATCGCACCCGCCGTCCGCTCGTGGAAAAAGCCGATCATCATCGGTCGCCACGCCTACGGGGACATTTACCGGAGCATAGAAATGCGGATCGACCGGCCGGGAAAGGTCGAGCTCGTCTATACGGACGCCGGGGGGCGGGAGAGCCGCTCGCTTGTCCATGAGTTCGCAGACGCGGGCGTCGTCCTGGCCATGCACAACCTTGCGCGCTCGATCCGCTCCTTCGCAAAATCCTGCATCAACTGCGCCCTCGACGAGGGCGTTGACCTCTGGTTCTCCATGAAGGACACGATCAGCAAGACGTACCACGCGTTCTTCAGGGACATCTTTGCCGAAGAGGTCGCGGCCCGCAGGGCGGACCTCGATGCGGCAGGCATCGCGTACCGATACATGCTGATCGACGACGCGGCCGCCCAGATGATGAAGCAGGCGGGCGGCATCCTTTGGGCAATGAGCAACTACGACGGTGACGTCTTCTCGGATGTTATCGCCGCAGGCTTCGGCAGCCTCGGCATGATGACCTCGGTGCTTGTCTCGCCTGATGGGAAATACGAGTTCGAGGCGGCCCATGGCACGGTGAGGCGCCATTACTACGAGCGCCTGAAAGGCAACCCGACGAGCACGAACCCCGTGGCTTCCATCTTCGCGTGGACGGGGGCAATCAGGAAGCGCGGCGAGCTGGACGGCGACGCGGGGGTTGCTGCCTTCGGCCGGAAGGTCGAAGCTGCGGTGATCGACTGCATCGAGGCAGGCGTAGCGACGAAGGACCTGACGCCCCTCATGACGCCGGCGCCGGCGCGCTCCTGCACGACGGAGGAGTTCATCGACGCGGTGGCCGCGCGCGTGACGTGTTGCGAAGGCTGAAATAGCGAAAAGCAACTGCGGAATACTCCTGGCGGCTGGACTCGCGCCTCTGGCGGAATCGTATAAAGCGCATTCATAAGGCGGCGGTAAGAGCGGGTTGTTCTATTGCCTATGGTGGGATAAGACGTCGTTTAGCATCTTTGTCTGTCTGAGGGGGAAGGCTCCGGCAGCTTTGCTGACGGAGGGGGCGCTGAGCCCCAACAATTGCGCGGCGGTAACAGCGGGCGTACCGTGCGCATAATTTGAGATACTTAAAGGCCAGTACTACGCAGCGGCAAGAGGGAGCTGTAGTATGCACATAGTTTGGGATAGTGAGACGTCTATGATGCCATAAGCCTTTTATTACATCTCCTTTCCACCCCACCTGTGCTATACTGAACCCATGAGAAAGAAGGAGATCCGCGTAAAGCGCATCGTCCTCCTCATCGTCGCCATCATCTGCATCGGCACCATCGGGTACAAGATACTCGGGGGCGAAAAGACGACCTTCCTCGACGCCCTCTACATGACGGCGACCACCCTGACGACAGTCGGCTACGAGGACTACGTAGGGGTGCACCGCACGACTGCGGGCAAGGTCTTTTCGATAATCTATCTCTTTGTCAGCGTCGGATCGATGTTCTACCTATTTACCGCCCTTGCTGCATACATGGTCGAGGGCGAGGTAAGGGCCGTCTTCAGGAGGAGAAGCATGGAGAAACGTATCGAAAAGATGAGGCAACACTATATTGTCTGCGGGATCGGCATGGTGGGCCTCTACATCGTGCACGAGCTGCACGAGACGAAGAGGCGGCAGATCGCCATCGATTCCAATCCTGCGCAGTTCGACCTCCTCAAAGACCGGAATATCGACGTCCCCGTGCTCCTGGGCGATGCGACGGAGAACGAGGTCCTCGAAAGGGCCATGATAAAGGAGGCGAAGGGCCTCTTCGCAACGACGAACTCCGACAACGACAACATCGTCATCGCCCTCACCGCCAAGCAGTTGAACCCTGCCCTGCGCGTCGTGTGCAGGTGCAACGACACGAAGAACATCGACAAGATAAAGCGCGCGGGGGCGGACACGGTTGTCGCCCTCAACTATATAGGCGGCCTGAAGATGGCCTCCGATATGACGAGGCCCCACGCGACGGATTTTTTGGAGTCGATGCTCCACGACAAGGAGCAGGCGCTCCGCGTTGAAGAAGTGCAGGTGCCCCACGACTCGGAGTACGTGGGCAGGCATGTCGCCGACCTCGATTTTACAAGCATGGGCAACATACTCCTCCTCGCGGTGCGGAGGGACGGCGGCGAGTGGGTGTACAACCCGCCCGCGACCCTCACGCTGGAAAAGGATATGCACCTCATCGTCCTGGCGACCCCGGAAGAGCGCAAGCTGCTCCAATTCGAGCTGAGCGCGACGAAAGTTTGATTTGATATCGTCCCCAACCCTAATGATATTCCTTGTTTTGCCGATACATTTATTTAGAGGTCATGTGTCCTTAGGACGGCCCGTGTAGTATCCAGGCCGAGAACCATGTTACGACGACGGTGCAACACACGTTGCTGCGCCTTCCATGGCGGTACGAATGGAAAACATACTATCTTCTTATGATGCTTCCAGAAATCCGGTCGATCCGCAGGCCGCAGAGGGGAACGACCCAAGGTACATGGCAATCCCCCCGGGCGCAATCATACCAGGGACCCTGCCCGACTTTAAGATATATGTCATGGTGGCCCGACGGCGCGTACTTTGGGCGGCAAACGGCAACCGTGTCACCCCGGAGCAGATAGCAAAGCTCGCAGAGGCCGGACATAAGGAAGTCTTTATCGACCTTGAAGAAAAGATCAAGTACGGGGAGTATCTCGAGAACAACTTAGGGTATATTCTAAAAAGTGAGGCGCCGTCCGACGAGCAAAAGGCTTCTATATTCAGCAACGTCTCCGCCAGACTCGTCAAAGACACTTATGAATCGTCCCTGGCAATTGGCGTGATGACCAAGGAGGCCTTACAGCGTACGCAAACAATGATCGAGCGAGCGCTCATTTTCATAGCGGAATCAAAATCACTCGATGCACTCGCTAAGATGATCGGTCACGACTATCAGACGTATGAGCACGCGACTAAGGTTTTGTGGTTTACGATGGCATTCCTGAAGGACAACGAGGATATCCTGGAGGACATTCATACAGATTGCCGGAACCAGGATCACATCCAGAAGGCCGAGATGTTAAGGACATGTGGAGTAGCGGCTTTGCTTCACGACATCGGTAAGGCTTTAATCCCGCCGGAAATACTGGGCAAAACCGGGCCGCTCACCCAAATCGAATGGGAGGTCATGAAGCACCATCCTCTCACCGGGCTGGCCATGCTTACCGATACGAATCTTCCCATTTTCATTAAAAAGACCATAGCGCAACACCACGAAGATTTTCACGGCGGCGGCTATCCCATGGGTCTGGACGGTCAGAACATTACCGCCTTGGCCCGGGTGCTCAGGATAATAGACGCCTTTGAGGCCATGACATCGAGGCGTCCATACAAGGAGGCCATGCCCCCGCTCGAAGCCGCCGGAATCATGGTAGGAAAGCCTGCAGACGGAGCCAACGAGCGCGATCAGGGCATGGCACGATGCTTTGACGCGAAGATCCTTCGCAAGTTCATCATCTTCCTCGGCCGCACGAGACTGAGCATATGAAAGACAGCCTAACTGCGATTTCACGCAGGCGCGAGCATAAAGGACTGCTACACCACCGAAACGGGAACGTTTAAATAGCGTTTTTATCAGCGCCGAGAGTTAGATATTTAGTGATGACCGTCCCCATTGTCCACCTGGTCGTCCCGCCCCCATTGGGCCCGTACTTGCTTCCCAAAATGGCGCGGCTGAGTGGTTCTCTGAATGTTTTCCACACCACGACGGTTGACAGAAACCGCTGCGGATGATACCTTTTCAGGATGAAAGTAGCTATCTCCGGTAAGGGCGGTGTAGGTAAGACGACCCTAGCGGGAGTAATGGCGAGGGTGCTCGCCGCCCAGGGCCACAAAGTGCTCGCCATCGACGCGGACCCCGACGCAAACCTCGCTAGCGCCATCGGTATACCGCAAGCCGAGGTGCAGGCGGTAAAGCCCCTCGCCCAGATGCGCGAGCTGATCGAGGAACGCACAGGCACGGTCAAAGGGTCTTACGGCGCGTACTTCAAGCTCAACCCTCAGGTAGACGACCTGCCCGACCGCTTCTCCCTCTCCAAAGAAGGCGTCAAGCTGATGGTCCTCGGCACCATCCCCCAGGGCGGGGGCGGCTGCTTCTGCCCTGAGAACGTAGTGCTCAAGAGCCTGCTCGCCCATGCCTTCGTGGAGAGGGATGAATACCTCATCGTCGATATGGAGGCGGGGCTTGAGCACCTCGGCAGGGGCACCACTGCTTACATGGACGCCCTCATCGTGGTCGTCGAGCCAGGCAGGCGGAGCTTCCAGACCGCCCGCCAGGTGAAGGAGCTGGCGGCCGACCTCGGCATCAGGCGCGTCTACGTGGTGGCGAACAAGGTGGCGGGCGACGCGGACCTCGCCATGGTGAGGGAGCACCTGCCGGACATCCCGCTCCTCGGCTCGATGAGCTACAACGAGAAGGTGATCGAGGCGGACAAGCTGGGCGTCTCGCCCTACGATACGGACCCTGCGATCAGGGCCGAGGTGGAAAAGATCATAGCGGCCTTCGAACAAGCGGCGGCATGAGACGCCTCCTCTCCTGGCTGAACCTCATATTCACGACCATCGTCCTTGCGCTCATCGCCCTTGCGATAGCGCCGTTCGACCCAAAGGGCGAGCGCCTGCACGCCATCGGCCGGCTTTGGGCGCGCGCCTCCCTGCGGTGCGCAGGCATCGCCGTCTCCCTGGAAGGCGCGGAAACCTTGAGCGCGCCCCCGTACCTTTTCATGGCGAACCACCAGAGCGGCCTCGACATCCCCGTCTTGCTTGCCGCCATGCCCCTGCCCTTCAAGTTCGTAGCCAAGCGAGAGCTCTTCCGCATCCCCCTGTTCGGCTGGGCGATCAAAAAGGCGGGCCACATCAGCATCGACAGGGAGAACCCCAGGAAGGCCCTGAAGGGCATCGAGGAGGCTGTATCGAAGCTCGCCGCAGGCGCGAGCGTCCTCATCTTCCCGGAGGGGACGAGGAGCAAGGACGGCAGCCTCCTGCCGTTCATGAAGGGGGCCTTCTCTCTGGCGGCCCGCGCTGCCGCGCCCGTCGTGCCTATGGCGATTACCGGCACGTATGCCCTCCAGCCGCCGGGACACGCGGTGCCCCGCGCCTCCGGGCGCGTCTGGATACACATGGGAAAACCTATACCGATAGAAGGAAAAGGTTTATCATATAAGGCGGAGCTTATGGAAGAGGTCCGCAGGTCGATAGAGGGCTTGAAGAAAGATGTCTGAGGAGCTGAGGAAGGAGATCATCGGCATAGGGCTGGCCGGCCTCTTCCTTTTCATCTTCGTCAGCCTGATCTCTTATTATCCCTTCGACCCGTCCCTCAACAGCGTGGCGGCCCACGGGGCAGTGAGGAACTTCTGCGGGAGGGCCGGCGCCTATGCGTCCGACTTCCTCGTCCAGCTATTCGGCATCATGAGCTACGCCATCTGCGGCTTCATCGCCACCTTCTCCGTGCTTTTCCTGCGGAAGAAGGCGGTGGCCCGCCTGCCCGTCCTGGCGGCAGGCTTCGTGCTGCTATTCTTCTCCCTGTCGTCCCTCCTCCAGATCACCGTTGGGCAGGTCCACGTGAGGGGCGTCGCCATCCCCTTCTCCGGCTTCGTGGGGGACCTCCTGGGCCGTGGCCTGCTCCATGCCTTCAGCTACTTCGGGAGCCTGCTGCTCTCCATCGTGCTGCTCCTTATATCGCTTTTTCTGATCGCCCAGGCACCCCTTTTCTCCATCGCAGGCGCCCTCCTCGCCAGGAAAAAGGCAGAGGTGCCGCCTAAGCCCCCTAAGGTAATCGCGGAAGGCCCGGAAGAGAAGAAAGGAGAGAAAGAGAAGGAGCGGAAGGAGAAGAAGCCCGTCCAGGAGACTTTCGAGTTCCTGAAGGACATCGGCCCGTACAAGCTGCCCCCCGTCGCCCTCCTCGACCCCGTAGAAAAAAAGGAGATCAAGGTCGATAAGGAGAGCGCGCAACTGAACGCCCGGATACTCGAAAAGAAGCTGAAGGACTACGGCATAGACGGCCGCGTGCTGGAGGTCAGGCCCGGCCCGGTCATCACGATGTACGAGTTCGAGCCTGCCGCGGGCATCAAGGTGAGCCGCATCGCCAACCTCTCGGACGACCTCGCCATGGCGCTTTCCGCCGTCTCCATAAGGATCATCGCCCCCATACCGGGAAAGGCCGTAGTCGGCATCGAGATACCGAACAAGACGCGCCAGATGGTCTACCTGCGGGAGATCATCGAGTCCGAGGCGTTCTCCGGCGCCAGGAGCCTCCTCACCCTCGCCCTCGGAAAGACGATAGCAGGCGAGCCCTTCACGGCCGACCTGGCGCGGATGCCCCACCTTTTGGTCGCGGGCTCGACGGGGTCCGGCAAGAGCGTCTCACTGAACACGATGATATGCAGCATCCTTTTCAAGGCGACGCCCCTCTCCGTCCGCTTCATGATGATCGACCTGAAGATGCTGGAGCTTTCATTCTACGACGGCATACCCCACCTCCTGCTCCCCGTCATCACGGACGCCAAGAAGGCGAAGACGGCCCTCCGGTGGCTCATCGACGAAATGGAGCGGCGCTACCAGGTCATGGCCGAGAGGGGCGTGCGGAACATCGAGAAATTCAACCAGAAGATGCACAAGGAAGAAGGCGAGGAGCCGCTCCCTTATATCGTAGTCGTGATCGACGAGCTTGCCGACCTGATGATGGTCTCCTCCAGGGAAGTCGAGGAATATATAGCGAGGCTCGCCCAGATGGCGCGCGCCTCCGGCATACACCTGATACTCGCCACGCAGCGGCCTTCCGTCGATGTCCTCACGGGCATCATCAAGGCCAATTTCCCTGCCCGCATCTCCTTCCAGGTCACGTCGAAGGTCGATTCCCGGACGATCCTCGACATGAACGGGGGCGAGAGCCTCCTGGGGTCGGGGGACATGCTCTTCATGAGCCCCGGCTACGGCAGGGTGCAGCGCATCCACGGGCCTTTCGTCTCGGAGGGGGAGATCAAGCGGATCGTCGAGTTCCTCAAGACCCAGGGCCTGCCGCAGTACAACGAAGAGATCCTTGAGAGACCCGAAGAAGAGGAGGAAGAAGGCGAGGAGCTGAGCGACGAGAAATACGGGGAGGCCGTCAGGTTCGTCTTCGAGAGGGGAGAGGCGTCGATAAGCATGATACAGCGGCGGTTCAGGATAGGTTACAACCGCGCCGCGCGGATCGTCGAGCGGATGGAGCGGGAGGGCATCGTAGGCCCGTCAACGGGGATAAAGCCGAGGGAGGTCTTGAAGCGATGACGGGCGCGACGCTAAACAAGGCGCTCGCGGCAGCCTGCCTTTTATGCCTTGTATTGCCCGGCGCCGCCAGCGTCCGCGCGGAGACCCTCGACAGCCTGAAAAGGACATACAGCGGGCTTAACACGGTGGAGGCGCATTTCCGCCAGGAGATATTCCTGACTTCCCTCAAAAGGCAGCGCCGGATGGAAGGAGACTTCTTCTACAAGCGCGGGAAAGGCTTCCTCTGGCGGTACACGGCGCCCAAGGAGAAGGTCTTCCTCTACGACAGCTCGGCCGTCTGGCAGGCAGAGGCCGACAAGCCTTACGTCACGAAGGACAAGGTAGACAGGCAGAAGATGGAGGGCAGCTTCCTCGACCTCGTGGACGATGTCGCCCGCCTCGATGCGATCTTTAGGCTGAAAGGCTCGGAAAGGGAAGACGACGTGGAGGCCCTCGACCTTTTGCCCAGGAAGGAAGGCATGTTGAAGTCCGCCCGCGTCTGGGTCGATGCCAATGGGATCGTAAGACGGATCAAGATCGTCGAGATAACGGGGAACGTCAATATCATCGAGTTCTCCCCCATCAAGACGGGCGTCGCCCTGCCCGACAGCCTCTTCGTTTTCAAGCCGGACGGGAGAGAGGTGATCGACTCCCACGGCGAGAGGATGACAAGGCATCCCGGGGCAGAATAATATCTATATGGCTCTCCACAAGGACCAGGCAATAATCCTCTCAAGCCGGGTGTTCGGAGAATCCGACAGGATCATCCGGTTCTTGACCCTCGGCTCCGGCAAGCTCTCCGGCATCGCCAAAGGGGGCAAGAAGAGCCAGAAGAGGTTCATGAACACCCTGGAGCTTTTCAACCGCGTCAACATAGAGTACTTCGAGAAGCCTGGGGCAGGCCTCGTGCGCATAGAGAACGCGGACCTGCTGGCAGCAAACGCCGGCATCGAGTCGAGCTTCAAAAAAATGTGCATCGCCAGCTTCTTCGCCGAGTTCGTGGACAAGCTAACCAGGGAGAAGGAGCGGAACGAGCCGCTCTTCGGCGTGCTCCGGGACGGGCTGGAAAGCGTCAAAACGCTTGAATTTTCCTACTTCCGTATACTATATTATCAATTCCGGATGCTCCATCACCTCGGATACATGCCGAACTTCAGGACGTGTATCCAATGCGGAAAAGACGTGCCGGCGGACGATGCGACGTCCTTTTCCAACGAGAGGGGCGGGGTCGTCTGCCCGTCGTGCGCCCGGTCGCTGCCGCACAGGGCGTATCCTCCCGGTCTTTTTGCGAGGCTGGCCGCCCTGACGGAAGCCCCGGACGGGGAAGGCGCAGACTGCTGCGCCGGCGGCAGTGCGGAAGGCGGCGCCATCGGCTTCGAGCGCCATGCGCGGGAGCTGATGGAGGCGTTCACGTACTACCACCTGAACGTCGAATTCAAGTCTTACAGGCTGCTGAGAGGAGTGGCGGACTGACTATGTACTTCCAGCACCTCATACTCGAGCTTCAAAAATTCTGGGCGGACCGGGGGTGCGTCCTCCAGCAGCCGTACGACATGGAGGTGGGGGCAGGCACCTTCCACCCGGCCACGTTCCTCCGCGTCCTCGGGCCTGAGCCGTGGAATACCGCTTACGTGCAGCCGTCGAGGAGGCCGACGGACGGCCGCTACGGGGAGAACCCGAACAGGCTCCAGCATTACTACCAGTTCCAGGTCATCATGAAGCCCTCCCCCCTCGACATCCAGGACATGTACCTGTCGAGCCTCGTGGGCCTCGGCATCGACCCCGCCTACCACGACATACGCTTCGTCGAGGACGACTGGGAGTCCCCCACGCTCGGCGCGTGGGGCCTCGGCTGGGAGGTATGGCTCGACGGCATGGAGATCACCCAGTTCACCTATTTCCAGCAGGCGGGGGGCATCGACCTGTCGCCGATCAGCGTAGAGATCACTTACGGCATCGAGCGCATCGCCATGTACCTCCAGGACGTAGACAGCGTCTACAAGATCAAATGGAACGAGTCGGTCCTCTACGGCGACATCTACCTGGCGCCGGAGAGGGAGTACTCCATCTACAACTTCGAGGAGGCGGACGCATCGATGCTCCGCAGGCTCTTCGACGCATACGAGGCGGAAGGTGAGAAGCTCCTCAAGGTAAGGGAGCTCGTCTACCCCGCCTACGATTTCTGCCTCAAGTGCTCCCACGTCTTCAACGTCCTCGACGCGCGGGGCGCCCTCTCCGTCACGGAGCGGGCCAACTACATAGGCCGCGTGAGGAACCTCGCCAAGCTGTCTGCGGAAGTCTACGTGAAGAAGCGGCAGGAGATGGGCTTTCCTCTCCTCGGGGCGGGAGGCACACAGTGAGGCAGCTCCTTCTTGAGATAGGCTGCGAGGAGCTGCCCGCGCGCTTCATAGCACCCGCCAAAGAGGGCCTTGCGCGGCTCGTCACGGATGGCCTCTCGGACCTGCACATCGACTGCGGCGAGGCGAGGGCCTTCGGCACGCCCAGGCGCATCGCCCTTATTATCGACGGCGTTGCGGAGAAGCAGAGAGAGACGGTCACCGTCAAATTCGGCCCGCCGGCCGCCCGCGCTTACGACGAAAAGGGCAACCCTACGGCCGCGGCCATCGGCTTCGCCCGCTCCCAGGGCGTCGATGTCTCGGAGCTGAAGGTCCGCAAGAAAGAGTCCACCGAGCTCCTCTGCGTGGAGAAGGTCGAGACGGGCAAAAGCACGGTCGATGTCCTCGCGGCCTTCCTGCCTGACGCCATCCTGCGCATCCCCTTCCAGAAGAAGATGCGGTGGGGCAAGGGGGGCTTCGAGTTCGGCAGGCCCATCCACTGGGTTGTTGCCCTTTTCGGCAAAGAGGTCATACATTTCAATGTAGCGGGCGTGGCGAGCGGCAATGTCTCGAAGGGGCACCGCTTCCTCGCCCAACGCGACCCCGTAGTGGCAGAGCCTTCCCGCTACCTGGGCGCGTTGAAGTCGGCCTTCGTCGCGGCGGACGAAAACGAGCGCATGTCGATGATCGCCGCCGACATCCGCGCCATAGAGGAAAGGACGGGGGCGCGGGGCGTAGCCGGGGCCGGCCTGCTGGAAGAGATCATGTATATCACGGAGTACCCCCACGGCCTGATGGGCAGGTTCGACGACGACTACCTGGAGCTGCCCAAGCCGGTGCTCGTCAACGTGATGAAAGGCCACCAGCGATACATCCCCCTTGAGAACGAGGACGGCACGCTCGTCAACGCCTTTATCTTCTTCGCCAACACGGTGCCGGCCAGCCCGACCGAGGTCGTGCGGGGGAACGAGAAGGTGCTGGCTGCGCGCCTCGCCGACGCACGGTTCTTCTTCGAGGAGGACAAAGGGACGCCCCTCGACGCCCTCTACGGCAGGCTCGACGCGGTCATGTTCCACAAGAAGCTGGGGAGCCTCAAGGAGAAGACCGAGAGGACGGCGCGCCTCGGCCTGATGCTCGCCGCCCAGCTCGGCTTCACTTTCAGGCCGCAGGTCGAAAGGGCGGCCATGCTCGTAAAGGCGGACCTCCTCACCCGCATGGTCGGCGAGTTCCCTGAGCTTCAGGGGACGATGGGCAGGATCTACGCGGAGCACCAGGGGGAGGAGCCGGAAGTCGCCAGGTCGATAGAAGAGCATTACCTGCCGACCGGTACAGACTCTACGCTGCCGAAGACCCCCCTCGGCGCAGTCATGGCCTTGTCGGACAGGATGGATTCCCTTATCGCCTTTTTTTCGGTCGGCATCACCCCCACGGGCAACCTCGACCCCTTTGCCCTGCGCCGCCAGGCGATAGGCAGCATAAAGATACTCATCGACAGGGGCTACCATGTGCCCCTTCCGGCCCTCATCGAGGAGGGGTACGCCGCGCTTTCGGACGTCCGGGGAAAAGTCCCTCTGGAGAAGCTCAAGGAGACGCTGACCGATTTCATCGCAACGCGGTTCAAGTTCCTCATGATCGAGGAGGGGCACGACCAGGAGTTCGTGGGCGCGGTCCTCCCTGCCCTCGCATCCGATATATACGACGCATACCTGCGCTTGCGGGCGCTGGAGACGCAGGAGTCGATAGAAGACTTCCGCAGGCTCATCGTCGGCTTCAAGAGGGTCTACAACATCACGAAGACGCTCAAGGATGAAAGGAACGTCGACAGTGCGCTCTTCGCAGAGAAAGAAGAGCGAAGCCTTTACGAGCTGTTCGAGGCGCGGAAGGGCGCCTTCGCTGCGGCGATGCAAGAACGCCGCTACGCGGAGGGCCTCGCAGTCCTCGTCGGCTTCAAGGAGACGATAGACGCATATTTCGACAAGGTATTCGTCATGGTGGAAGACGAGGCATTGAGGAACAACCGGCTCGCTCTGCTTACGAAGATCAAGGAGATGTTCCTGCGATTCGGTGACTTTTATAAAATACGGGTGGAAGAACTGTAATAATAAAAATTGTCTGCACAAGCAAAAGGAGGAAATCATGTCAAAGTACGTCTATTTTTTCGGGGGTAAGAAGGCCGAAGGCGACCAAGCCCTCAAGAACCTCCTCGGCGGGAAAGGCGCAGGCCTCGCCGAGATGGTAAACCTCGGCATACCCGTGCCGCCGGGCTTTACGATCACCACGGAGGTCTGCACCCTCTTCTACGAAAGCAGGATGAAGTTCCCGAAAGGGCTGGAGAAGGAAGTGCTCGCCGGCCTGAAGCGCGTGGAAGGAGAGATGAAGATGCGCTTCGGCGACCCGAAGAACCCCCTGCTTCTCTCGATCAGGTCAGGCGCCAGGGCCTCCATGCCGGGCATGATGGACACGGTCCTCAACCTCGGCTTGAACGCAAAGACCCTTGCGGGCCTTGCCCGGCTCACGGGGAACGAGTGGTTCGCCTGGGACTGCTACCGCCGCTTCGTCGCCATGTACGGCGATGTCGTCCTCGGTCTGAAGCCGGAGAGCAAGGAAGAAGAGGACCCCTTCGAGAAAATCATCGACGCGAAGAAAAAGGAGCGCTCCATCAAGCTGGACACCGAGTTCACGGTGGACGATCTCAAGGACCTCGTCACGCACTTCAAGGCGCTCATCAAGAAGAAGCTCGGCGTCAGCTTCCCGGAGGAGCCGATGGAGCAGTTGTGGGGCGCCATCGGCGCGGTCTTCAAGTCATGGAACAACGCCCGCGCCATTACGTACAGGAAGCTGAACAACATACCCGCCTCGTGGGGCACGGCGGTCAACGTCCAGTCGATGGTCTTCGGCAACATCGGCCAGGATTCGGGCACAGGCGTAGCCTTCACCCGCGACCCGTCCACGGGGGCCGACCTCTTCACAGGCGAGTACCTGCTCAATGCCCAGGGCGAGGACGTAGTGGCAGGGATAAGGACGCCCCAGCCCATTAACAAAGCGCAGAGGGGCGCCGCCAAGGTGCCCTGCCTCGAAGAGGAGATGCCCCGGGTCTACAAGCAGCTTCTGAAGATACGGTCGATCCTGGAGCACCATTTCAGGGACATGCAGGACATCGAGTTTACCATCCAGCGCGGTAAGCTCTGGATGCTCCAGACAAGGAACGGCAAGCGGACGTCCTTCGCGGAGTTCAAAATCGCCGTCGATATGGTGCGGGAGCGCCTCATCGACAAAGAAGAGGCCTTGACGCGGGTCAGCCCGGACGGGCTCAACCAGATACTCCGCCCCATCTTCGACCCCAAAGAGGTGCAGAAAGCGTATAAGGACGGCAGCCTCGTCGCGAAGGGTCTCAACGCGGGGCCCGGCGCGGCTACGGGCCGGGTCGTCTTCAACGCGGAAGACGCGGAGGCCTGGGCGGCCCGGGGCGAGCGGGTCATCCTCGTCAGGATAGAGACTTCCCCGGAAGACATCAGGGGCATGAACGCGGCCCAGGGCATACTCACGAGCCGGGGAGGCATGACGAGCCACGCGGCCCTCGTAGCGAGGCAGATGGGCAAGGTCTGCGTAGCGGGCTGCGGCGAGCTGGACATCAGCTACCACAACAAGACCATAAAGATCAAAGGCAGGACGGTAAAGGAAGGCGACTATGTCTCTATGAACGGCAGCACGGGGGAGGTCTTCGCGGGCGAAGTGAAGACCATACCATCGGAGGTGCTGCGCGTCCTCGTTGAAAAGACGATGAAGCCGTCGGAGTCGCAGGTCTACAAAGATTTCGAGTCGCTGATGAAATGGGCGGACGGGGCCAGGCGCCTGGGCATCAGGACGAACGCGGACCAGCCCGGGCAGGCGCAGGTCGCCGTCGCCTTCGGCGCAGAAGGCATCGGCCTTTGCAGGACGGAGCATATGTTCTTCGAAGGCGCGAGGATCGACGCGGTGCGGGAGATGATCGTCGCCGAGGACGTGGAAGGCCGCAAGAAGGCCCTCGCCAAGCTCCTGCCCATGCAGAAGGGCGACTTCGCCGGCATCTTCAAGGTGATGGGCGGCCTGCCCGTCACGATAAGAACCCTCGACCCGCCGCTCCACGAATTCCTGCCCCACGGCGAGAAGGAATTGAAGGATCTGGCCGCGAAGATGGGGATAACCTACGAGAGACTCGCGTCGAAAGTGGCAAGCCTCCAGGAGGCGAACCCCATGCTCGGCCTGCGGGGCTGCCGGCTGGGCATCCTCTACCCGGAGATCACGGAGATGCAGGCGCGGGCCATATTCGAGGCCGCCTGCGACGTAAAGAAATCGGGGGCGAGCGTTAAGCCGGAGATCATGATACCGCTGGTCGGCGACGTGCGAGAGCTGCGCCTCCAGAAGGACGTCGTTGACCGGGTCGCAAAGGAGGTATTCGCAAAGCGGAAGATGACCGTCGATTACATGGTCGGCACCATGATCGAGATACCGAGGGCAGCCCTCACCGCGGACGCGATCGCCGAGCTTGCCGAGTTTTTCTCCTTCGGCACGAACGATTTGACACAGACGACCTTCGGCATGAGCAGGGACGACGCCGGGGTATTCCTGCGGCCCTACGTCGAGATGGACGTCCTCGACTTTGACCCGTTCCAGAGGTTGGATGAGGTGGGGGTGGGCAAGCTTTTGAAGATGGGCGTGGAGCTCGGCAGGAAGGCAAGGCCGAAGCTGAAGGTGGGCATCTGCGGCGAGCACGGGGGCGAGCCTTATTCCGTCAAGTTCTGCCACGGCGCCGGCCTCGACTACGTAAGCTGCTCGCCCTACCGGGTGACGGTGGCCCGCCTGGCTGCGGCCCAGGCCGCCATAGAGGAAAAGAGAGCGCAGAGGGCGACAAAGGCAAAGAAAGGGCGGAAAAAATAGACATGGAAAGAGACGGGGGATGAAGGGGTGAAGGTCCTGCTCCATATCTGCTGCGCGCCGTGCACGGTCTATACGCTGGCTGCGCTCCGGGCGGAAGGGGCCGACGTGACGGGCTTTTTCCACAACCCCAATATCCACCCGTATACGGAGTTCAGAAAAAGGCAGGAGGCGCTCGTGCAGTACGGCCGGGTCGCCCTCCTGCCTTTGATTGCGGACGATGCGTACGACATCGATGGATTCCTCCGGGCGGCCGTGGCCGCGGGCAAAGACCGCTGCCTTGCGTGCTACGGGATGCGCCTTACGGCCGCCTTCGAGAAGGCGGCTGCATTGGGGGTGGAGGCGGTGACGACGACGCTCCTTTACAGCATCTATCAGAAGCACGAGGCCATTGCGCAGATCGGGGGCGAGCTGTCCGCCCGTTACGGCCTGCCCTTCCTCTACCGCGATTTCCGGCAGGGCTGGAAGGAAGGCCGCGACGAGGCGGCCAGGCTCGGCATCTACCGGCAGGCGTACTGCGGCTGCATCTTCAGCGAGTACGAGAGGTTCGGCCCGAAAGAGAAGACAGGGGGCAAGGCAACGGAAAAGCCTTTGCAAAAGACGGCCGGAGGCGGCAAGCGATGATGCCCTCCCTGGGCAAGATGCTCATCATCCTGGGGGCGGTCATCATGCTTGTCGGGGTCGTCCTCCTCCTCGCCAACAAGATCCCCTTCATAGGCCGCCTGCCCGGGGACATCCTCATAAAGAGGGAGAACTTCACCTTCTACTTCCCGATCATGACGTGCATCATCATAAGCATCGTCCTCACCCTCATCTTCTGGATCCTGAGGAAATAGACAAATTCCCGCCTGTTCCGGCATAATCTACGGAAACAAATATCTGCAAGAATACGGGGGGTCCCATGAAAAAGAATGACGGCATGTCGAGGCGTCAATTCCTCTCTGCGTCGCTCGGCGCCGCCGCGGCAGGGGTATTGCTGACGCGAAAGGCCATCGGCAGCAACAAGGAGGAGGCCGCGCGGCCTGGCGCCGGCGCGGGCGGCACGCGCCTCATCCTGCTGGGCACAGGCGGCGGACCAAGGCCCAACAAGCTCCGCAACCAGTCTGCCTGGGTAATCGCAGTCAACAAAGCATATTACGTGGTCGATTGCGGCGGCGGGGTAAGCAGGCAGCTCCTGATGGCCGACATCCCCCTCACGGGACTCAGACATATCTTCATCACCCATCACCATTCAGACCACAACCTGGAATACGGGGCGCTCATCTACAACGCCTGGGTGAGCGGCTTCAAGGGCAGGATAGACTCCTGGGGCCCCCGGCCCCTCGCGGGCATTACCGGGGCCTTCTTCGAGACGAACAAGTACGATATCGACATCAGGATACCGGACGAGGGCAGGCCGCCCCTCGTCCCGATGGTCACGCCCCACGAGATCACAAAAGAGGGCCTGGTGATGGAGGACGATTACGTGAAGGTGACTGCCGCCCTCGTGCACCACCCGCCTGTCGTCCCTTCATACGCCTACCGCTTCGACACGCACGGCCGCTCGATAGTCTTCTCCGGCGACACGACCCCCTGCGATGCTCTGGTCAGGCTTGCCGAGGGCGCAGACGTGCTCGTCCACGAGGTCATCAACAGGGAAGCCCTCTCCCGGCTGATGGCGCGCGTCCCCAACGCGGACAGGCTCGTCGGCCATATAGTGGACAGCCATACAACGCGGGAGGACGTGGGGCTCATCGCAAAAAGGGCGGGTGTGAAGACCCTCGTCCTCACCCACTTCGTCCCGTCCGACGACCCGTCCATAACGGACGATATGTGGATCGACCCTGTCAGAGCAAACTTTTCAGGCAGGATAATAGTCAGCAGGGATTTGATGGAGGTGTGAAAAGAGGCAGTCTATCAGCGATAAGCGTTTTTTCGGTCGGCAACAGATATAACCTCTATTTGCTTATCGGTCTCGTTGACAATGTAAAGCATTTTCAGCTTTTCTTGCATCTGTCCGAGAGATATGCATCCAGGGGACGGGATGGTTCTTTTCGGCGTTGCTCGATGATTGCCGCGTCTATCAGGTCCTCCCTGAACTCTTTGTCGTCGAGCATTTTTTCGAGCACTGCCTCTCTGGCCTTTTTCGGCAATGCTTTGAAGGCCGTCATGAATACTTCGGACATTGCTTCGGCAGTCGTCACATAAGCCTCCTCTGCGCAAAAATATGATAACACATAGATGGCGAGGAGTCATGCAAACCTCAAGCGCAAGGACCGGCATGACCGGCCGCCAGGCCATCTGACGGTTGACAAAAGGACCTCGTAAGGGTAATTTCTTGCAAAGACGGACTGCCCTCGATGCAAATCGTCCTGAAAGCGCTCCTCAGCCTTGTCATTATCTTCGCCGCTACCGCTGCGGCGAAGAGGCTCCCCGCGGCCGGCGGCCTCATCGCCACGATGCCGCTGGCCGGCGCGCTTGTCCTCGCCTGGGTCTACGTCGAGAACGGGGGCGAGGCGAGGACCATGCAGGTCTTCTCGAAGGGCGCCCTCTGGGGCATCCTGCCCAGCATCATTTTCTATCTGGTGGCGTTCCTGTGCTTCAGGTGGCAACGCTCTTTGACCGTGACCTTGCTCGCGAGCTTCGGCGCCTGGGGCCTCGCCGCGCTCATACACCAGTTGGTCGTCAGGTGATAGAAGGGATAACGATACGAAGCAAGCCGGCTAGACCATGTTCCTCGGCTGGCCGGTGAGGGCAAGGACGTTTTGCCACACCCAACCGTGCTCCTCGACTTTCTTGCGCCGCGACACCGCCAGCGGGATGGGCACGTGGGTAAACTGGTTCCGCCAGTGGCCAACGACCATGTTCGTCCGCCCGCTCATACCCGCGTGGACGGCCTGGAACCCGAGAAGCAGGCAGAAGCCCGAATCGTCCGCCTCCGCCAGGACGCTCCTGATCGTATAGCTCGGGTCGATGTACTTCAGGTTCAGCTCCATGCCTGCGTCGCTGAAATATTGCTTCATCTTGTCCCGCAGGACGATCCCGACGTCGCCGTAGCGCACGTTCCCCGAGGCGTCCCGCTCCTCCTCTCCGGCCATGATGTTCCGCCCTGCGCCCTCCGCGATGAGGACGACCGCGTGGCCCCTCTTGCCGAGCCGGTCCTTCAGCGCTTCGAGAAAGGCCTCTACCGTGAAGGGTATCTCCGGGATGAGGCAAAAATTGACCTCGCTCGCCGTGATCGCCGCATAGGCGGCGATGAAGCCCGCCTCGCGTCCCATGAGCTTCACCAGGGCGACCCCGTTGCGGTATCCCCGCGCCTCGTTGTGGGCGGCGATGACCGCCTTCCTCGCCTCGGCCCCGGCCGTGAAGAAACCGAAGGAGCGATCGATGTACGAGATGTCGTTGTCGATGGTCTTCGGTATGCCGATGACGGCCTTTCGCAGCCCCCTGCGTCTGATCTCCCCGCTGATGGCGCCCGCTCCCTTCAACGTGCCGTCGCCCCCTATGGTAAACAGGATATCGATGCCCATCCGCTCCAGGGTATCGACCATCCCGCCGACGTCCTGGGGGCCTCGGGAGGAGCCGAGGATCGTACCTCCGAGGCGGTTGATGTCTGCTACCCCGCCCGGGGTCAGTCTTAAGGGCTCGTGGCCGTAATGGGGGGCAAGCCCTTCGTACCCGTTTATGAAGCCGTAGACCTCAGTCACGCCGTAATGGTGGTAAAGGCTGAGGACCGTTGACCGGATGACGTCGTTGATCCCCGGACAGAGGCCGCCGCAGGTGAGGATGCCGCATTTCAGGCCGGCGGGGTCGAAGAATATCTTCTGCCTCGGTCCTGCCGCCTCCATGGCGGGCGGTTCAAGCCCCGCATCGAAGAAAGGCTTCAGGTCGCCGGGGTCCCCATGGAAGAGCACGCGCCGCTTATCGTCCACGTACTTTTCGGTGACGTAAGGCGACGGGACCTCGCACGCCCCCAGCTTCTCCACGGTGAAATCCAACGGCTCGCTGCCTGCCTGGCTATCGAACATGCTCTCTTTTCTCTCCCTTTCGCTTATCTATTATCGGACGGGCCAAAAAAACGCTTTAGGCCGGACCGTTCGACTCAGCCCCCGGCGCGGCTATACATTGAAGCGTATGTGGAGTATATCCCCATCCTGCACAATATATTCTTTTCCCTCGATCCTTGCCAGACCTTTTTCCCTGGCTGCGTGCTCGGAGCCGACGCGGACGAAGTCGGCGTAAGGGATGACCTCCGCCCTGATGAAGCCCCGCTCCATGTCGGAGTGTATCTTGCCCGCCGCCTTTGCGACGGGCGTCTCTTTTTTCACGGTCCAGGCCCGCAGCTCCCTGCCGACGACCGTGTAGAAGGTGACAAGGTCGAGAATATCGTAACCCACTTTTATAATGCGCTCTATCCCGACCTCCGTCATGCCGTACATCTCCATGAAGTCGGCCCGCTCCTCAGGCGGCAGGCAGGCAAGCTCCGCCTCCAGCTTCCCGCAAATGGGGACGACCTTCCGCCCCTTGGCTGCTGCGAGGCGGCCGATGGCCCCGGGCCCCTCCTGCCCGACGTCTTTCTCGTCGATATTGGCGATATAGAAAAAGGGCTTTGCGCATATGAGGCTGAAGGAGCGCATGATCTCCCGCTCCTCCGGCGGCATTGCGGCGGCGTCGATGAAGCGGCCCGCAGAAAGGGCCGTCCTCGCGGCCTCCAGGATGCGGCGCTCCTCCTCGTGCTTTTCCTTCGACACGCGCGCGAGGCGGTCGATCTTCTCGATCCGCTCCTCGACTACGGCCAGATCGGCGATGATCGTCTCCGTCTCGACGATCTCCGCGTCCCTTACGGGGTCTATCGTCTCGTAGACGTGGGGCACGCTGCCGGCCTCGAAGCACCTGACCACGTGGGCGACCGCATCGACCTCCCTGATCTGCCCCAGGAACCTGTTGCCCAGACCCTCGCCCTTGTGGGCGTCCTTGACGAGGCCCGCGATGTCGATGAACTCTATCGTCGTGGGCGTCACCTTCTCAGGTCCCGTCAGCCGTGCGAGGGCGGCAAGGCGCTCGTCCGGCACGGGCACGATCCCGACGTTCGGCTCTATCGTGCAGAAGGGGTACGGCTGGGCGGCGACGGCAAGGGCGGTCAGGGCGTTGAATATGGTCGATTTGCCTGAATTGGGTAGGCCGATGATGCCGCAGGAAAAGCCCATTACGTCTCCTTGCCGCTGTTGAACCGGCTCATCGCCTTTTCCACGCCGTCAGCCAGGAAGACGCCGATGGCCTCAGCGGCCCTCTCCACGCCTTCCGAGATGGCGACTCTCTCGTCCGGCTTGAAGCGGGAGAGGACATAGTCCTCGGGCGTCATGGCGGGGTCCCTGCCGATGCCTATCTTGATGCGGTAAAAAAGGTTCGTCCCCAGCGCCTCCGCGATGGAGCGCACCCCCTTGTGGCCCCCGTCGCCCCCGTCCCACCTGATGCGCACACGAGCGAGCTCCATGTCGAGGTCGTCGTGGACGACGAGGAGATGGTCCGGGGCGACCCCTTTCTTACGCATGAGGGCGGAGACGGGGCCGCCTGAGAGGTTCATAAAAGTGTCCGGCTTGGCGAGGATGACGCCGTCGCCCTCGCCGACTGCGCACCCCGCTATCTTCCGCGAGAAGGGGATGGAGCGGAGCGCCGAAAACCTGTCGAGGACGAGGTATCCTACGTTGTGCCTTGTGTCCCTGTAAGCCGCCCCCTTATTGCCAAGACCGCAGATGAGGAACAAAAAATGTCATTCCTCCTTGGTTGGTGCGGCAGCCTCTTCTCCCTCGGCGGGCGCAGCCGCAGCCGCGGGCGCGACCACCTCTTCCTTCTCCGGCGGGGTAACGCCGACGACGGCCACGTCCGGGTGGTCGAGGAGCTTTATGCCGGGCAGGGAGATCTCGCCTATATGAATGGAATCGCCGATGTCGAGGTGCGATATGTCTACGTCGATCTTCTCCGGTATCTGGCCGGGGAGGCTCTCGACCATGACCGTCCGCAGGTGCTGCTCGATCACGCCGCCCTTTACGAGGCCGACCGGGTCGCCCGTCAGGTGGATGGGCACCTCTACCTGGACGACCCTTTCCATCGACACCTGGAGGAAGTCCACGTGAAGGACCGAGTGGTCAACCGGCTGCTTCTGCACGCTCTTTATCATCACCGGCCTTTCCGCGCCACCTTCCACGCCTTTCACCGACATCCTGATGACCGCGTTGCTCCTGGCGTGCGCCTCGAGCCGCCTCCAGTCCTTCGATGAGATGGTGAGGGCCAGGGGCTCTACGTCCCTGCCGTAGACGATGGCGGGGATGACGCCTGCCTTCCTCATCTTGCGCGCCTGTCCCTTTCCCCTCTCTTTCCTTACCTCAGCCTGTATGCGCAATTCTTCCATGATGCAAAACCTCCTTGTCGCATTATACGAAGAGCGAGCTCACCGACGTGTCGTTGTGGATGCGCCTGACAGCCTCCGCCAGGATAGGGGAGACATCGAGCACCCTGAACCGTTCGAGGAGCTTCGCCTTCTCCCGCAGCGGGATGGTATTGGTTATCACGAGCTCGTGTATGGGCGATTTGTTGAGCCTCTCCACCGCGGCGCCGGACAACACCGCGTGGGTGCAGCAGGCATAGACCCGGACTGCGCCGTCCCTTATCAGGGCCTCGGCGGACTGGACTATCGTGCCCCCCGTGTCGATCATGTCGTCGAGCAAGATGGCGACCTTCCCCTTGACATCCCCGACGATATGCATCACCTTGGAAACGTTGGCTTCTTCTCTCCGTTTGTCGATGATGGCGATGGACGTCTTTTCCCTCATCCGCTTCGCGAACTCCCGCGCCCTCTCGACGCCGCCCGCGTCAGGGGAGACGATGACCATGTTGTCATCGATGCCGGAGAGGTAATCGAGCTGAACGGGCATCGCATATAGGTGGTCCACCGGTATGTTGAAGAAGCCCTGTATCTGGCCCACGTGGAGGTCCATGGCGAGTACCCTCGTCGCGCCCGCCACTTCTATCAGGTCTGCCACGAGCCTGGCGGAGATGGGCGCCCTGGGCGCCACCTTCCTGTCCTGCCTCCCATAGCCGTAGTACGGCATGACGACGTTTACGCGGGCCGCCGACGCACGCTTGAGGGCGTCGAGCATGACGAGGAGCTCCATGATGTTTTCGTTAACGGGCGGGCAGGTGGGCTGGATCAGGAAGACGTCCATGCCCCTCACCGACTCCTCGATCTCAACCTGGATCTCGCCGTCGCTGAAGGTCGTCACGCTCGCCCTTCCCAGCTCGATTTCGAGGTATGCGCATATCCTTTTCGAAAGCTCGCCGTTTGCCCTGCCGGTGAATATCCTCAGCTTGTTCACTTTAGCCTACCCTCCTGGAAAAACCTGTTGCACAAAGGGCGCAGGGATGGGAGGATCCGGGCCTCCCGGATGGGGACCTCAGAGTCCTGCCCCTCGAAACCGCCCGTAATGATCGCTTGTTTGCCTTGAGGCCACCCCTTCCGCCGCCTCGAGAGCGGCCTTTTAATCCCGCAGGCTCAGGCCTCAACGACGGATCGCTTTTACCCTTTACCTCTCTTATTGTACGGCCCCAGCCGGGGCCGTTCCACCTTTCTTTCGCCTTCCCTTCTATCACACGGCTATTTTTCCTATCTCCTTCTCGTATGCGTCGAGCACCCTCGCCTCGATCCTCTGCCTGGTCTCGCTGTTCAGGGGGTGCACCGTGTCCCTGTAAGAGCCGTCCTTCATCTTCTTGCTAGGCATAGCCACAAAAAGCTTGCTGTCCCCATCGATCACTTTGAGGTCCCTGATTATGAAACATTCATC
>Ga0326728_10008572_pt1 | contig 25296 bp, 19 predicted proteins | sample MB3enrmetagenome_FD_207602 | JGI IMG/M metagenome (GOLD analysis project Ga0326728, IMG submission 207602) | Lab enriched peat soil microbial communities from McLean, Ithaca, NY, United States - MB31MN | ecosystem: Environmental > Terrestrial > Soil > Wetlands > Peat | place: USA: New York... | reverse complement strand
GTGGAGCAGGTGCTGGGGGTGCTCTCCGAGGCTTTTGAAGGCCCACGGGACAGCTGGAGCTACTTCACCGATACGGGGAGAGACGGCGGGATGTTCGGAACCCTGGAAAAGCTCGATGCGGAGGGGGCTTCCCGTATCCTAGGCAGGACGAGCATTGCCGCTCATGTGAACCACGTGATATTTAGCCTGCATGCTTCGGCCAGGTGGATCGAAGGGGACCGCACCACGCACAAGTGGGATGAAAGCTGGAGCGTGAGCGCCGTGAACTCCGAATCCTGGGAGCGAACAAGAGAACGGCTGCGCGCCGCGTACAAGGATATTAGGGGGGCGGTTGAGATCTATGCCATGCAAAGCGAGGAGGCCATGGCGGGCGCCGTTGGCGCGTTGGCGCACGCAGCCTATCACTTGGGGGCCATCCGGCAGAAGGTCTCCTTCGCGGCCGTCGGTTGAGAGCTTGCGGGTCGCCTTGACTGTAGGGGGATGCGTCGGTATCCTACACCGCATCGGAGAGCACGTGGGCACAATCATCCCGCTGAACGAAAAGTCCCTGCCGGCAGAATGTCTTGTGTTCAAGCATTCCACGGCCTGCGGTGTATCCGCCAGGGCATCCAAGGAGGTCGAAGCCCTCCAGACGAGCCTTCCCATCTACTGGGTGAACGTTCGAGAGCAGCGTGAGCTCTCCAACTGGATCGCGGACACCTACCAAGTCACGCACGAATCTCCGCAGCTCATCCTTCTGTCAAACGGAAAGCCGACGAAGGTCTGGAACCATTTCCAGGTGAACCGTGAGATCATCGAGAAGGCGCTCGTCAGCCCTGCTTCGTGATGTCTGAAATCAAAAGAGCATACGCTGCATTCACGTCCTTGCATTTCTCAAGACTTGCGGGGTCGACGTCCGGGTGGTGGCGCATCATGAGCTTCCTGTACAAAAGCCGCAGTTCCTCAGCCGAGTAATTCCTTCCCTCCACCCCCATTACACGTAGCGCCCATGTGCGCCTGTCCGGTCCGTGCGCGCTCCCGCCCGCGTCGCGCTTACCCGCGCCCGGCTGATCCTCCGGGTCGATGTACCCCAGCTGGGCGGCCGCAAGACGCAGCCTTTCCACTAGGCCAACCAGAAGGTTCCCCCGATCCAACACGTGGCGCTCGATCATGTTTTGCAGGTAGCGAAGCGCCGTTGTCCTCCCTCGTGCGGGCAGGCCGTGCAGCGCATGGACCAACTCCACGCTTGCCCGGAGTAGCTCATCGAGGTCGATGTGCTCATTGAGGTAGATTCCAAGCGCCGAACGGACGTTGCCGGTATATCGGAGCATCGCGGCAAGCTCGTCGGAAAGGATCTTGTGAGCCGCGGCCATCCTGCGGGCTTGGAACATCACTTCCTCAATCAGCTCGATGCCCAGCGTGTACGGCACGAAGAGACCGGCGCGCACCATCTGCTTTTCCGCCTCATCCCCGATGAGACTCTCCAGGACCGTGACGAGGTCTCCGACGGTGTCCTGGGTCCAGCCGTCGATGGCCTCGGAGAAGCTGATCCTGTCACGGACTTTGTGGACGGCTCGCCAGAATGCGACAGGCTCCACGGAAAGAAGCCTCGCCACGTCCCCCGAGGATATGCTCCAGCAGCCATCACTTTCCGAGATCCCGCACAGTCGCTCAATGAGCGCAGTCACGCGTCACTCCTGCGGGCATCCTTTCAAGCAGAGAGTCGAGAGTCAAGACTGCCTTTCCTCTACGTGATAGTGTGTGCGACATGAACGACAGCAGAGACGGCTGGCCCACCGAAGACGCTGATGGTCGAGCCGTTCGATTCACCTCCACTGACCCGCGGCCACGACCCGAGGAGTACCTGCCCGTGCTGGAAGGAATAGGGATTAGACTCGAGCCTTTGCGGGGAGACCACCTGGAAGCGCTGTGCGAGATTGGCCTGGATCCGGAGATCTCCCGTCTCATGCCAAAGAGGTTGGAAACTCGCGAAGACATGGTTGCCTACGTAGCTGATGCATTGGCTGCGCGTCAGTCAGGCACGGCAATACCTTTTGCAACGGTGAGTACGGCAACCGGTTCAGGATCCCGAGTGGTGGGAACAACGAGATTCTTGAATATAGATCCCAGGAACCGGAGGATGGAGATTGGCGCGACGTGGATCGGGAAGCAATGGCAGCGCACCCGGGTCAATACTGAGGCGAAATACCTTATGCTCCGCCACGCCTTCGAAACGCTTGATTGCCTAAGGATCGAGTTCAAGACGGACTCGCTGAACGAACGTTCACGGACGGCGCTGGCGCGGATCGGGGCCGTAGAGGAAGGAGTATTTCGCAATCATGTCATAACCGCCGACGGGAGGATTCGGCACTCTGTCTTTTTCAGCATCACCCGCGAGGATTGGCCGCTGGTCAAGGCGAAATTGCAGACGATGCGCAGGGAGCGTTCGACGTGAACCCGCCTAGCGTGCACCTATCGGCCTCCAGCTTCCACAGCCTCTATCGCCCCAGCACATGCACACGCCGCGTGTATCTTCTGGCGCACGAGACACCCGCGGGAGAGCCGTCCCAGTTTGAACTGCTTATGCGCGAGTTGGGAGAGCGTCACGAAAAGGAGCATCTCTCCAGGTTTGCCGGGGTGCGGAACCTGGCGGAAGGTAGCCTCTCCGACCGCGCGGAGCGCACGCGGGACGCCGTTCGAAATGGCGCTCCAGTCATTTACCATGGAGTGCTTCGCGCCGAGCTCCCCGGTTCCCGGGACGTCGTCACCGGGATTCCTGATTTCATGATTCTCGACGGCGACTCCCACCGCATCCGGGACTGCAAGCTCTCCCGCAGCGTGCGAGAGGACAGCCACCCGGAAATCTTCCGTCAACTCCAAACCTACGGCTGGCTTTTTGAGAAAACCTTTAATCGACTTCCTGCTGCGCTGGAAGCCTACCTGGGCAATCGCATTCTGGAGACGATCCCGTATCGCGGCCCAACTCGAGCAGAGGCAGATTTGGTCAAGCTACGGAACCTGTTGCTCCTCCCCGATGAACCATGGGAGCCCGTGGGATGGTCCAAGTGCGGGGGATGCCCTTTCCAGCACAGGTGCTGGTCACGGGCTGCGGATGACCACGACGTTTCCGTGGTGTATGGCCTCGACCAGGAAACCGCGCGAGCCCTCCGAGAAATGGGGATCAACACGTATGACGAGCTTTTGCAAAATATGGGCGTAGAGAAGCTTGCCGGACTGACCCGCGCGAGGGGAAGGGCTGCGCAGCGAGTGGGAGCGGCCGCCCCCCGGATCATTGCACAAGCCCGGGCGCTTGCCACGGGCGGCGTGATGCGGCTCGGCAGCCTCGCGCTTCCGTCCGGGCCGGCTGTCATGCTCGACCTGGAAGGAATGCCGCCGCAGAACGACGAGATAGACAAGGTCTACCTGTGGGGCATGCGCGTGTATGGGGAAAACGGGCTCCGGGGGCCGTATCAGGCGGCAATTGCAGGCTTTGAGGAGCACGGGGACCGGGAAGCCTGGCTGCGCTTCCTCGACAATGCGGCGAAAGTCCTTCTGGAGCAGGGTCCAATCCCGTTCATCCACTGGGCGGACTACGAGAAGGCGAAGATCGGATCTTACATCGAACGGTTTGGAGATCAGAACGGCGTCGCAGCACGAGTTATCGAGCTCTGCTTCGACCTTCTCAAGGCTACGCGGGATTCCCTTGCCCTTCCTGTCCCGAGCTACGGGCTGAAAATCATCGAGCGGCTTAGCGGCTACAAGCGCACCATGCAAGACTACGGCGGGGACTGGTCCATTGCCCAGTACCTCCGCGCCTCCCAGAGCGCGGACACCGCCGCGCGATCCAGGATCATGGCGGAGATCGCGCGGTACAACGAGGAAGACCTTGAGGCGATGGCGTCGGTCCTCAGATGGGCACGGGGGCTCGCTGGTACCGCCTGAACACGGTCACCAGGTCCTGGAGCGGCTCCTCGTCCTGGCCGTCATGCGCGCCTTCAAGCGTGAACACATTCAAGTTGTCCATGGCGCGGGTCATCGCGACGTAGATGAGGTTCCGAACCAGCCTCTCCCCCTCTTTGCCTTCGTAGTCGGTGCGCGGCGGCAGCGTGGGAAGAAAAAGCAGGACGACAGGAAAATCCAGGCCCTTGCTCGAGTGCAGGCTCGTGAGCCTGATGATCTTCTCATGCTTGAAGGAGAAATCCTCGTCGCGGATGTTGGCGTGCTGGTAGCCGGCGTGCCCGAGCATGTCTCCAATGGCAGCCAGGTCGGTCTTCGTCGGCGCCAGCACCGCGATATTTTCCGGGTCATACCCGAGTCTCTCGATGAAAAGCGAGGCCTTTCGAAGCAGGAGCCGCATGAGGTCCTGCCGGTCGGGAGCCGTGTAGAGCTCCGGGGGAGGCCCCTCGCGGAAGGCGACTGTGCTCCCCGCCTCGTCGTCGTCCAGACCGGAGAGCTTCCGGTAGGCTTCTGTGACCTCGTGGATCGCGACGGTGTTGCGGAAGCTCGTGTGCAGCACCCGAGACCTGCCGCTGATGTCCACGCCCGCCCGTTTGTACGGTGAGCTGATGCCATAAATGCTCTGCCCCGTGTCACCCGCCATCACCAGGCCGCGGCGCGTCATCAGCTTCAAAGCCTTCAGGTCCGCCGCGCTTAGATCCTGGGATTCATCCACGAAGGCAAAGTCCAGGTCCCTCAAGCGTGCATCATCGGGATGGCTTTCCAGAAACTCGATGAGCTTGATGCGTGAGTAGTTTTTGCTAAGGACGCCGTCATGCTCCATTTCCTGCGCTATGGCGTCTCGAATCCTCCAGACCGCTTCGCGTTGTCCGGCCGTGAGAGGCTGCCGCATGCCTTTGCGCGGGAGCATCTGCTCGACGTACTCGCGCCGCGTCACGACGTTACCGAAGATGAACTCCTCGAGCTCGATGGCCAGCTCCTGGGCGGAAAAGAAACCCGTGGTATTGAGCTTCTCGGCGAGCTTGAGATGGATGGAGTAGTCCACCCGCTGCCTCTGGCCAAGGAGGCGAAGTCGCCCTAGAAAAAAGCTGTCCGCGGTGATGATGAGGTCATCCGCCTCGCGTTCTTTGAGGATCTCCGCCACGTAACGATCGTATTTCACGAGCGTGTTCGTGTAAGTTAGGAAAAGGATACCCATCCCGGGCTTGAGGTCCAGCTCCGCGTCTCTGGCCCGCCTGACTTTCTCCAGCGCGTGAAGAAGGACGATCGTCTTCCCCGTCCCCGCGCCTCCACGCACGAGGAAATCGAACCCCGGTCTGAGGCCCTCGACGGCCTCCGACTGCTCGGAGGTGAGCTTCATCACGCTTCGCTCGTAGTCCATGCGCGTGCGGGTATACAGAGAGAAGCGGCTGACGAGATCCACGTACAGGTCGAGGTCACGGTAGGCATCGAGCTGCTCGCCGAGCATGCGCTTCTGCTCGGCAAGGTGGTCAAGATCCTTGTGAAGCTGATCGAGCCTCTCCGCCCGGGAATCCCGGCGTGACCTCTCTCGGGAAAGCTCGGCGGAAACGCGAATGACCTCACCCTCCAGCTCCGCGAGCCTCAGCTTGTCCTTTGTCCACGCCTCGGTCTGGGCCAGCAGTTTTCCAGAGTCCAGGTGCGCGGAGCGAAGGTCGGTCTGGATCCGGCGCAGCTCCTCGCTCTGCCCGAGCGGAGAACGTTTTTCCGCCCAGAGGAAAAGCAGCTGAGAAAGCTTCCCGAGCGCCTTTGAGGTGATCCCGCACAGATTGCAGAACTGAAGGAAGTTGTGCGTGGCGGCGAGCGCTTCTTCTCTGTCCAGCCGCGTGAACGAGTGGCGTACCCGGTTGGTGACCGTGTGCTCCTGGATGATGCGGGAGATGGTCGGCAGGCTCTCCGGGGGAACACCGCGGGCGGCAAGGGTGTCGGCGAACGCACGCAGCCGACCGGAGAAAGTCTCGATTCCGCGGAGGGCAGGCACCTCGTCGCAAATGTAGGCTTCGATGAAAGAATGCAGCGCAACGACGTAGGAGCCCTCATCTGTCCCCGCCGTCTGCGCCAGACGCTCGAGCCGGTCATCCAGAGTCGCTGCCGAGTTCATTTCGTCACCGACGGGGCCGTGTCCGGCGCTTCCGCGCAGTCTCCTCGGGCGAGCTCCTCGTTCCACTTCATGTGGACCTGGCTAGGAGGGTCTCCGCCGGGGCGTGCGTCATTGACGGTTGCGAAAAGCGGCCAGGCCGTCGCGGGCCCTTCGCTTTCGAACACCGCGCGCGCTCTCTGGTATGCCTCGAGGAAAGACAGGTCGGGGATACGGGAAATGTCCATGGCTTCCCAGACGACCTGCGGCTCGGCTTTCCCCTTGACGCGAACTGTCCGCCGGCGCTGCCACGCTATCCCAGGCATCTCTCCGCAGAGTCGGCAGCTCTCATCGCAGAAGAGTGCCTGGGTCCCGCACTGGGCGCTCGCCGGCTCCAGGGGGTCAGTTGCGATCCACGCCGAGTGCAGGCACCTTCCGCGCAAAAAAAGCACTTTCAGGAGAAAGTCCGCGACGAAAAGAGCGTCGAGAGAAAAGGAGATGGTTCTCGCTGCCCCGCTCGGGGCGACGAACCCATGAAGCTCGAGCAGGTAGAGCCACACGCCAACGACGGCAAGCGCCAGCAGCGGTTTGTCAGCTGCCTCAAAGATCCTCTCGGGGACGGACCGCAGGCTCTCCAGCCGGGCAATCAACGGGACTTTCATGGCTGTCAGGATACAACGGATCCAATCGCAGCGGAACGGGTTGCCCTTTAAACGGTGCTTGCCGCCTATCGTCGCGGGAAAAAACGCTCCGCAAGAAATGCTGCAATTATGACGAAGGCCAAGATGCCAATCAGAACGGGAGTAACCATAATCGCCTCCTACGATTTGGATATAGCGAGGAAACGCTTTGCCGCACATAAAGGACGTATAAAAAAAAGGGCAGCTTCCAAAAAAGCGCCGCTAAAATTCCAACCCTTCAAACCAACATGGGGTTTCGATCTGCACGCACTTATTCTACAGAAATGTAAAAACAGTAGAATCTAGATACAAATATGTAGGTCTTAAGAAAATCTTAGCTACCTTCCATAAAACTTTAACGCCCCGGTAACGGCTTCGCGGATTACCTTCTGCTGCAACAAACAGGTGCCGACAGCATTTTGTGGCGCGGTACCGCAAGGAGGTGGGGGTGAATCTTTTGATCTGGATTCCCGCGATGTTTCTCACAGGTCTCGCGCTCATGGCGATTTGCCTCGTATTTATCAGGGCATGCGAGAAAATATGAAGCCCGAAAGGAGCTCGAATAATGATCTATCTGGCAGCAGGAGTGGCAGCGTTTCTTTTCGTCTATCTGGTTGTCGCGCTGATCAGACCGGAAGAGTTCTGAGTCAGCAGCGGCAATCCACCCTGATCTAGCGTGTGAATGGAGTCAACACTATGTTCGTTCAAACATGGTTCCTTCCTTTCGCGGTGCTCCTTTGCGCGACCGTTATTGCGATCCCCCTGAGCCGCTACATGGCGTGGGTGATGGACGGGAAGTATAGGCCCATCGTCGTTTTTCGCTGGTTCGAGAAGCGTCTCGACAGCGGACCTCAGAACTGGAAGCAATACCTGGCCTCCATGCTGATTTTCAATACGGTGCTATTCGCATTCGGCTTCCTCATACTGGCTTTACAGAAATGGATGCCATTGAACCCCGACCACAAGACCATACTGGCGCCAAGTCTCATCCTCCACAGCGCGATGTCTTTTGCGACGAATACCGATCTTCAGCATTACTCAGGTGACCAGCACTTGTCGAACTTCAGCCAGCTGATTTTCGGATACACGAACTTTTTCCTTTCTGCCTCAGTGGGGTTCACCGCCCTGACCGCGATGATTCGCGCTTTCCGAAGCGACGTCTCGGTTGGAAACTTCTTCCTCGACATGTGGCGGGTAGTGGTCTATATATTCCTGCCAACCGCTTTCATTTTCGCGGTCGTATTCCTCTGGCAGGGCAGCCCTATGACGCTACAGAGCGCTCATCTGGTGTCGACGCTGGAGCCAGGATCGATGGGCCTGACGGACAAAGGGGAGGCAATCCAGCAGAACATCGTAGTCGGTCCCGTTGCAGCGTTCGAGTCGATGAAGATGCTCGGGACCAACGGCGGCGGGTTCTACGGCATGAACTCTGCGCACCCCTTCGAGAATCCGACCTCGTTGTCGAACTTCTTCAACACCCTCACGATGCTTATTTTCCCCTTCTCCCTTGTGCTGATGTTTGGACGAATGCTCAAGCGCATGCGCCACGCAATTGCGATTTTCTCAGTGATGATAACGCTGATGATCGGAGTCATCATCTGGGCGGTGGCATTTGACACCTTCCAGCCGAACCCGGGATTGACGGCCCATCCAGTTGCTCAGAGCTATGACATCGCAAGTGCGGGCGCGCCCGGAGGCAAGATCACCGTTACGATTCCTGCCGTCGCGGGCTTGCCGGTCGACCAACACCTAGGAAACCTCGAAGGGAAGGATCTGCGATTCGGAACCTCCGCGGGAGCAGTATTCGCGGCGCTGACCACCGACGTGACCTGCGGTGCCGTAAACGCGGAAATGGACAGTTTGAACCCTGCGGCAGCGGTTTCGCCGTTCATCGGGATGTGGCTGAACTGCATTTTCGGCGGCAAGGGTGTCGGGATGATCAACATGCTGATGTTCATCATCGTTGGGATTTTCGTCGCAGGCATGATGGTCGGCCGAACCCCCGAGTACCTGGGAAAGAAGATCGGGGGGCGCGAAGTGAAACTCGCGGTGATTGCCCTTCTGATTCACCCCTTGATGATTCTCGCACCAGCCGGATTGTACTCCGCCATGGATTGGGGCACGAAAGCGGTCAGCAACCCTGGGCCTCATGGCTTGTCGCAGATCGTCTACCAGTTCTCTTCGGCCTCCGCCAACAACGGCTCGGCTTTTGACGGGCTGAGTGTCACCTATGGATTCTACAACAATCCAAGTCCCGCTCCGGAAGCGGTAGCCTGGGATATTGGAACCGCGATCGTGATCGCCATCAGCCGCTTCCTGCCGATCATCGCGATGGTTGCAATGGCAGGCTTCCTTGGTGAGAAGAAAACCGTGCCGACTGGGCTTGGGACTCTCAGGGACGATACCTCCACGTTCGCATTTCTGCTTTTTGGAACGATTCTGATCGTGGGAGCGTTGTTGTTCCTCCCTGTGGCTGCCCTTGGTCCCCTGGCAGAACATTTCGGGCCGATTCCGTTCGGTGGATGAAAGGAGATATTCAGTGAAGACTGAGACAAAGGCGGAGACGCAAACCCAAGGCAACGGGATGAAGGCGAACGGCAGTCCGCAGTACATTCCTTCCCCTACGGACAGGCCGGAGCTGCGCCGAAGGAAGATGAAGAGGCTCTTCGACGGCCCGACGGCGCTGACCGCTTTGAAAGAATCCTTCCTGATGCTGCGACCGGACGTCCAGTGGAAAAATCCGGTCATGTTCGTAGTCGAGATCGGCACGATCATGACGCTTATCTACGTCCTTCAGCTCGCGATTGGCGGACACACCGGGATCGTTCCCATCGGATACTTCATCGCCCTGGACATCTGGCTGCTTCTGACTGTCCTTTTTGCCAATTTCGCTACGGCCTTCGCCGAGGCACGCGGAAAAGCCCAGGCGGAGTCCCTGAGAAAAGCGCGCCGTGACACCCTTGCCCACCGGCTGAAGAATGGATCCGTTGAAGAAGTGTCCTCAAACGAGCTCAAACCAGGCGACCTAGTCGCCGTGACGGCCGGCCAGGTAGTCCCCGGCGACGGTGAGGTCATCGAGGGGATCGCCTCGGTGGACGAATCGGCGATCACGGGAGAGTCGGCTCCGGTGATCCGCGCGGCGGGAAGCGACATGTCTGGCGTAACGGGTGGAACATACGTGCTCTCGGACCGTATCGTAGTCAGAATAACCAGCGGCCGCGGCGAGTCCTTCCTCGACAAGATGATCGCCCTAGTAGAAGGGGCCATCAGGCAGCGCAGCCCTAACGAGATCGCCCTTACAATGGTGCTCTCGGGCCTCACGCTCATCTTCCTGATCGTTGTTGTTCCACTGTGGCCAATGGCCTGGAACGCGGAGCAGTACATGACGAGTTACCTGGGGCTCCAGCAGCCGCTGAAGAGCCTCGGCACTGACATTCCCACGCTCATCGCGCTGATCGTCTGTCTGATTCCCACCACGATCGGTGCGCTGCTTGCGGCAATCGGAATTGCCGGCATGGACCGCTCACTGCAGGCCAACATCATCGCAAAGAGCGGAAAAGCCGTGGAGCTTGCAGGGGACATCGATGTCGTTCTCCTCGACAAGACGGGAACGATAACGCTCGGTGCCCGGCACGCAACGACTTTCCTGCCTGTCGGCAAGTTCCCTGCCGCGGAAGTTGCAAGGCTTGCCGGGCTGGCCTCCGCGGCAGACGAGACTCCGGAAGGCAAAAGTATCGTGAAGCTCTACGAACAGTATGAATCCACCCCTCTGAAAGTGCCCGATGAGGCCAAATTCGTGCCCTTCAGCGCCCAAACGCGCATGAGCGGCGTAGACCTCCCGGGAGGACGGAAGATCCGAAAGGGAGCCTCAGACGCCATAGCGGAGTTTGTGGCAGGCGAAGGCGGCAGCATTCCGCCCCAGGTTCAGGGCATCGTGAACGGTATCGCTGTCAAAGGGGCAACACCTTTGGTGGTGACCGACGGTCCCACCGTCGCCGGGGTCATTGCCCTCGAAGACATCCTGAAGCCGAACATGAAGGAGCGCTTTGACCGACTTCGAAAGATGGGATTGAAAACAGTCATGATCACGGGAGACAACCCCTTGACCGCTGCGACCATCGCTACCCAGGCTGGAGTGGACGATTATCTTGCCCAGGCAACTCCCGCCGCAAAGCTCGAATACATCCGCAAGGAGCAGTCGGACGGGAAGCTTGTCGCCATGATGGGAGACGGCACCAACGACGCCCCGGCACTGGCGCAGGCGGACGTCGCGCTTGCCATGAATGCCGGCACACAGGCTGCGAAAGAAGCCGCCAACATGGTTGATCTCGACAGCGACCCGACCAAGCTCACCGAGGTCGTGGAGATCGGCAAGCAGCTTTTGATAACTCGGGGGGCGCTGACCACCTTCTCGATTGCCAACGACGTGGCAAAATACTTTGCCATCATCCCGGCGCTGTTTGCGGGCACACTGCCGTGGCTGAAGGCCCTGGACATCATGCATTTGCACTCCCCGACCTCGGCCATTCTCTCGGCGGTCATTTTCAATGCTCTGATCATTCCCGCGTTGATTCCGGTAGCTCTCAGGGGAGTCAAATACCGCGTGAGCGGAGCCGAAGCCCTGCTGCGCCGAAACCTTCTCATCTGGGGGGTCGGCGGTGTCATCCTGCCTTTCGCCGGCATAAAGTTGATCGACCTGATTATGACCGCGTTGCATCTGGTCGCTTGAAGGAGAATGAATATGTCACGCTATTTGACAAAGAGTCTAATTCTTCTGGGTTTCGCGGTTGGAGTGTGCTGCATCGTTTATCCCGGGTTGATTCTGGCCACAGGGCAGATCTTTTTCCCGTTCCAGGCGAACGGGAGCATCCTGACCGGACCAGACGGGAAAGCGGTGGGATCAAAACTAATCGCACAACCCTTCACCAAGGATGAGTATTTTTGGCCGCGTCCCTCCGCGGCGGGAAACGGATACGACGCTTCAGCATCTTCTTCCTCGGCCATCGCGCCGTCCAACTACGCTCTCAGAGGTCGAGTTGCCCAGACACTGGGTCCGATCGTGACGTACAAGGGCGGACCGAAAGCAGGGCAGCTTGTCGCGCCTGACATCGAAGCCTGGTTCCAGAAAGATGTCTACCAGGGCAGTCCTCATATCGTCGCGCAATGGGCGGGCATGCACAACTCGATGGCGCAGGCTTGGGTGACTGCAGACCCGACTCACGGCGCGTACGTGGATGCTTGGGCCAAAGCTCATCCGGCGCTTGTTACGCAGTTCATCAAGGACAATCCGGGGACCCCGAAACCGCAAGCCTCTGATCTGGCCGTTGTATTTTTCACGAGCTTTTCCCAGGAGCATCCGGGTACTTTCCCCTCTCCCGTGACGAGCACGGATGCGAAAGGAAAATCAGTTACGGAGATCAAGCCAGTCACCGCGGGGAGCGACATTCAGTCGAACTTCTTTGACATGTGGCGCCAGGATCACCCGGACACTGACCTCCAGAATATTCCCGGCGACTATGTCACCACCTCTGCGTCGGGTCTCGACCCCGACATCACGCTGGACAACGCCAACTACCAATTAGAAAGGGTTTCATCAAAGTGGGCCGATGACCTGAAACGCAAGCCGGGTGATGTCAAAGCGGAAATCGAGCAGATATTGCAGAAGAATACGAAGGCGCCCCTCGGGGGCCTGGCAGGCGAAAAACTCGTCAACGTCCTTGTAGTGAATCTGGAGCTTCGAAACCGATACGGAGCCCCGCAGTAATTCCGAGAGCCTCCAATCATAAAGTACATAACACAAAACGCCCCTTCATGATCAGCCGAAGGGGCGTTCCTTTTGAGATATAGACAAATGTAGTGGTTAGACCCAGAAATACACGTATGGCACTTCCGCTTGAGATACCCTGTTCTCCGCGCCTCATTTCGTCGCCGACGACCGAGCAGCTCTGCCGCTGACGCCCTTCAAGCACAGAAGACCAAGTCGTCCTCGCTGGAGCACACGGCGCACATCCCGCGGAAGAATTTGACTTGTGAAGCGCTGCCCCTTGGAGAGGGCGTCGTCGCTAAGGCAACCCATGGGCCCGAAAGCGACCTGGCAGAGCACTGGACACGCCAACGTTGTAGGGGACTGAAGGCTGGAAACTTCGATGCCGACCTTGCGGCCCTTTCCGAATCACTTCTCGATCAGAGGCGCACGAGTGCAAGAATTACCCTAATCGGCCACGGACGCACTACGACAGGTTTCACGCGGCAGGGTTGTGTACCTCCTCGGGCGGTGGTTGAGTCCGGCTCTGCAAACGGGCCATCGGTCTGCGGCTAGAGCACGGAGGGATGTTCTGGACAGTAGCGGGCGCCAACGCGATCCTCGCGCTTCGATACTGCCGACTTAGCGGCCGTTTTGAGAATTTCTGGGGACCCCGTGGCCTTCGAGCTACCGGCTGAAATCCCCTTTTTGTAACGTGCACCCGTATGGCGAAAGGGAGCGGTCTGCGTCTGTGCCGTGTTGGTTCACACCCACATGGAGGCCAAAAGCACCTCGATTCTGCATGTGACAACTGCATTTTCGATTACCGAATAAGTACCGTCCCTCTTGCCTTTCCCCTCCCCGCCGCCCACACTTCGAACATGGCCACGATGATTTCTGATCTTTTCAGACGCGTATATCCCGCCCTGGGCAAACGCCAGAGGGACCTCGAGGCCAAGTGGCAGCGCTTGGAACTTCCGCCCGGCGCCGTTCTGTTATCGGAGGGCGAGGTCTCCCGAAGGGCCTTTCTTATAGAGAAGGGATGTCTGCGTGTCTGGTTTATGAGCAAAGGCCGCGACGTGACCGCTCAGTTTTTCTTTGAAAACGAGGGTCTCTCGTCGATCGAGAGTTTCCGTACCGGGACGCCGAGTCTTTTTACCATCGAAACGCTGGAGCCGTCGGTCGTCTGGGCACTATCAAAGGAAGATTACAATGAGGTCGAACGCGAAGCCCGCAAGGACGTGCGCACGCTCGGTATGATGCTCGACGTCGCATACAAACGCCAGATTCATTACATGAAGCTTTTTCGGTCCTTCATCGGTGATCGTCCGGAAGAGCGCTACGGCCGGCTTGTGGCGGAGGAGCCGCGCATCGTGGAGCGGGTCCCCCAGCGCTACATTGCCTCCTACCTCGGCATCACGCCCGAGTCTTTGTCGCGCATACGCAAACGCCGCGCTGGATCGGCCTCCGACACGCGCGATCGTTCTTGACGAAAGTCAATGCAATCGGCCTTGCACTGTAGCCTCGCCGCAGCGAACTTTTCATTATGAAAGCAGCACTCATTTATGCGCCGGGCGAGACCCCGCGCTACGGTGACATCGACGACCCGGTTCCCAACGAAGGTCAGGAACTTGTCCGCGTTCTCGCGGCTTCGCTGAAGAACATCGACAAGAGCCTGGCGGCGGGTACGCACTACCACGCCGACACGAGGCCGTGGCCGCGACCCGTCGGGATGGACGCCGTAGTCGAACGAGCCGACGGGTCGCGCGTCTATGCGGCCGGTACGTCCGGTTTCATGGCCGAGAAGGCCGTCATAGGGCGCGGCATGGCGGTTGGTGTGCCTGCAGGACTGGACTCCGTCCTTGCAGCGGCCCTTCCCAATCCGGGCCTTGCCGCCTGGTTCGCGTTGAACGGCAAGGCACAGTTTCGAAGCGGCCAGACCCTCCTCGTTCTAGGAGCGACGGGTGCGAGTGGAAGACTCGCGGTTCATTTCGCGAAGGAGATGGGCGCCGCCCGTATCGTCGCAGCCGGCAGAAACCCGAAGGCACTCCAGGAGCTAGAGGGCCTCGGCGCCGACGAGCTGATCTCTCTTTCCGCCCCGGAGGCCGGAATACGGGAGGCATTGGGTCGGACCGTCGCCCGCGGACATGTGGACCTCGTCGTCGACTTTGTATGGGGTCGGCCGGCTGAATTGGCGCTTGATGCCCTGGGTGGTCACGACGTCGAGGCCGCGGCGCGCTTGACGCGCTATCTGCAGATCGGCTCCATGGCGGGTGCTTCGATCAACCTGAAATCGACAATTCTGCGCAGCGCGGAAATCGAGATTTTCGGACAGGGAGGCGGCAGCGTCGCCAAAGACCTCATGGCTCGTGCGCCCGAAGTCCTCGCGAAACTTTTCGAACGCGCGGCCCTTGGAAGATTGCCCTTCAACGTCGAACGTGTTCGCCTTTCGGATGTGGCCGCCGCTTGGAACCGCGACAGCGAAGGTCGCAGGATAGTCTTAGTTCCGTGACTGCAAAGTCTTGAGCCCGAGGACAAAGCGGCGGCGGCAAAGCTCCGGTCGTGTTCCGCCGCTTTAGCTTTTCGCTTAGGCGCACAGCGAGCTTCGTCTTTCGATGAATCAATCCGATCAAGATTGCGAAGCGCCGGGGACCGATGATTTTTTTGATTTTCGGCGGAGAAGGAGAGTCAAGGGTTGGTGAAAGGTTAAAGGTTTCTCACATGGTGACGTGCGCCTCTCCTGGCGCTTGCTCTTGCATCCTCGAGCTGTCTGACTTTTCCTTGAGTTTCTCTATGAACGTACACCTTTGCTTGCTGTGGTGATCACCGAAGGACACCCCCTTTCATCTCTCAAACCTAAACACTTATTCGGATCACTAGCCAAGAGAAGAAAAAAGACTTCTGTCCCGGGGTTACAACGAACGATCTCCGAAGAAGATTGTACTGAGGACACGCCCACAAAAACAGGTTTTCAAACGCACGCCCGACGTACTTACAATCTTGCGTGAGGCGATAGGCAATGGGAAAACAAACCTCATCGGGGCCATCCATGGCATCTTCGCGAATTGCCGCCCTGCTGACGTTTGCAGGAGCATCTGTATTCTGGGGTGTTGGGTCTGCTCGCCATGTTGCATTTTTTGAGGCAGAGTTTAATCCCGAATGGCGAATGATCAACGAGTATAAGCTCGGAATAGTTATGGATGGATGATGCCGCTTGCGTTCTTTTGCATGGGACTCTACTGTCTCGCCGCGGTTATCGCGGTACGGCAACACGACAACTACTTTCGGACGCTTTGGCTTTGTGTTGTTGACCGTTGCTGGCATTTTCGGTGCAGGGGCCGGCGTCTTCAAGACCGACCCTATAACAGCGCCTGCAAGCGCCGCAACTGCGTTCGGCCTCCTGCATTCTTTTTGTGGTTTGGTTTTTATATTTGGCTTTCCGGTCGCCGTCACGCTGATGGGGCGTAGTCTGGCTTCGAATGAAGCCTGGGCACCGAGGCGCCGTTCGCTGTTTTGGGTCACAGTTCTTGTATGGGTCGATGGTCTTGGTTTTCATCGCCTCGGGTATCGTCTTTGCCCCCTGAAGAAATCCATATGCGGATCCCAGAAGGCAAGTCTCTGCGTCGTACCTCGTTCCATTCCATGAACAATCAAACCAGTAGCCCACGGAAGCAGAAAAGTTCAATGGACTCCGACGTTTGCGACTCATTACATGGATTTCTGACAGCTCTTTCAGCATCACAGTAAGATCCTTTCCAGCGCTCCGAAAGCTCTCGAAGCTTTAAAGAAACCCCTCCTCAATGCGCAGACGACTTTCGCATGTGAGGGTGAGTGAAACGGAGATTTTCAACGCCCAGAGCAGCAGTTCGTGCGCTGCACGATGAGAACATCAACCCGGGCCGAGCCTGTACCCGACTCCGGGCTCCGTGAAAATGAACTCCGGTCGCGACGGCTCCCGCTCGATCTTTCGCCTGAGAAGCGCCATACGGACACGAAGACGATTCGAGCTGAGGGTTCCTGCGCTACCCCAGAGCTCCTGTTGAAGCCGCGCATGCTGCACGACTTTCCCATGATGCTGCGCCAGGATCGTAAGGATCGCGTACTCCGACGGCGTCAACCGTATTACCGACCCTCTGACAGAAACATGCCGTAAGTTGAAATCCAGCGTTAGTTCACCACAGACGAATACCGGAGGCGTTTTTTCCGTGACCTTCCGGCGAAGAGCAACCTTCATTCGTGCAAGGAGCTCATTGACTCCGAACGGTTTGGTCAGATAGTCATCCGCGCCCGCATCCAACAGCTCGATGACCTCCTCCCGCCGATTCCGGGAGGAAAGCGCGATAACCGGCGCGTTGGACCAAGAGCGCAATTCGTTGACGAGTTGCACACCGTTGATGCCCGGCAGATCCAAGTCTAGCAGGACCAGCGCGGGCTGAATCGTGCGAGCGAGGCTCACTCCACCAGCTTCGGCTTCCTGGATTCGGTAATCATGTTTTTCGAGATCTGCTTTCATGAGGCGAGTGCACCAGGGGTCGTTGCTGAGAATGAAAACTTCGCGCATAGTGCAACTCCGCCTTACCTTTCGGCCCGAAAGCGTGTCAGAGTTTTCTTCCGACACGCTTGAGCCATCCTTCGCCCCCTGTTACTGCGGGGCTCCGTAGCGGTTTCGCAGCTCCAGGTTCACGTCTATAACGTTGACCATTTTCTCGCCTGCAAGACCCCACAGCGGGGCTTTTGTATGCTTCTGAAGTATTAGCTCCACTTCCTTTTTTACGTCCGCGGCGTCGCGCTTCACGTCTGTGGCCCACGCGGAGGAAACCCGGTCGAGTTGGTATTCCGCATTCTGAAGGCTGATGTCAGGATCAAGCCCCGACGCGGAAGTCGTGACGTAGTCCCCAGGAACGTCCTCCAATGCCACGTCTGGATGATCCTGCCTCCACATATCGAAAAAGTTTGACTGGATATCCGAGCCGGTGTTAACTGGCTCGATTGTCGTGACGCTTTTTCCGCTCTTGTCTGTGGTCGTTACGGCGGAAGGGAATTTCCCTGGGTGCTCTTCGGAGAAGCTCTGGAAAAATACCACTGCAAGGTCAGCGGCGGCCGGCTTGGGGGTTCCGGGGTTATCCTTGATGAACTGCGTCACAACAGTTGGATGCGTCTTGGACCAGGTGTCAACATACGCCCCGTGGGTGGGATCCGCAGTAACCCAGCCCTGCGCCACCGAGTTGTGCATGTTTGCCCACTGGGAAACGATGTGCGGACTTCCCTGGTAGGTGTCTTTCTGGAACCAGCCTTCGATGTCAGGCGCGACAAGCTGCCCCGCCTTCGGTCCGTCCTTGTGCGTAACGATCGGCCCGAGCATCTGCGCCACGCGGTTTCGAAGAGCGTAGTTAGAAGCGGCCAGAGCCGAAGAGGACGATGCCGAGGCGTCGTACCCGTTCCCCGCCGCGGAGGGGCGCGGCCAGAAATACTCGTTCTTGGTAAACGGCTGCGCGATGAGACGCGAGCCTATGACCTTTCCATCCGGTCCTTTCACCATGCTGCCGTTGGCCTGGAAAGGGAAGATAAGCTGGCCGGTTGCAAGGAGCGCTAACGGATACACAATGCACACGGCGACAACGGCAAATACTAGCAGCAAAAGGCTCTTGGACAGATAACTGGATATCTTCATGTTTTTTCCTCCTAGCTCACCAGGTGCAGTGCCGCAAGGACCATGTCGATGAGCTTGATGCCGACAAACGGAAGTATGACTCCCCCCAGCCCCCAGACCAGCAGGTTCCTGCGCAGAAGGGCCTCCGCGCCGACGGCGCGATAGCGTACGCCCTTCAGAGCCACGGGGATCAACGCAGGGATTATCAGGGCGTTGAAAATCACTGCTGAGAGGATGGCAGAGATAGGCGAATGCAGATGCATGATGTCGAACGCCTTCAGCCAAGGGAGCGTTCCAGCGAAAAGCGCGGGTATGATCGCGAAATACTTCGCAACGTCATTTGCAATCGAAAAAGTCGTCAGGGCTCCTCGAGTGATCAGGAGCTGCTTCCCCACCTCGACAACATCGATCAGCTTCGTGGGGTCGCTGTCCAGGTCGACCATATTTGCGGCTTCCTTGGCGGCCTGAGTGCCGGCATTCATGGCCAGAGCCACATCGGCCTGCGCAAGCGCAGGGGCGTCATTGGTGCCGTCTCCCATCATGGCGATCAGCTTGCCGTCGGCCTGCTCTTTCCGTATGTAGGCGAGCTTCGCTTCAGGGGTCGCCTGGGCGACAAAGTCGTCGACTCCAGCCTGGGCGGCGATTGTGGAGGCGGTCAGGGGGTTGTCCCCTGTGATCATGACGGTGCGCAGCCCCATGTTTCGAAGCCGGACAAACCGCTCCTTCATGTTTGGTTTCAGGATGTCCTCAAGAGCGATGACACCGGCGACCGTGGAGCCGTCAGCGATGACCAGCGGAGTCGCTCCCTTGACTGCAATCGCGGAAACAAGGCCATCGAGCTCCGAGGGTACCTTTCCGCCCTGATCCAGAACGAGCTGCTTGATGGCGTCAGGCGCGCCCTTGCGGACCTGTCGGCCGTCGGGGAGATTGACGCCGCTCATTCGCGTTTTGGCAGAGAAAGGAACAAAGTGGGCATTGTCGGGAACCTTCAAAGGGGTCGAGCTTCGCAATTCGAAGAGCTTCACGATGCTCTTTCCCTCAGGGGTCTCATCGGCAGCGGAGGCCAGGGCCGCAAGCCGCTCAATCTCACCTTTGGAAAGCTTCCCGACCGGGGTGATCTCCGTGGCATGCCGTGCGCCAATCGTTATCGTCCCGGTCTTGTCCAACAGAACAACGTCGATGTCGCCTGCCAGCTCCACCGCCTTGCCACTCTTTGCCAGGATATTCGCCTGCATGGCGCGGTCCATGCCCGCAATTCCTATGGCGGCTAGGAGAGCTCCGATGGTTGTCGGGATGAGGCAGACGATCAAAGCAATGAGAGTCGGAACATCCGTGCCAAGGCTTCTGAGAGGCTCGGTCACGCCGAGGTAGCCCGCCATGTAGAGCTCCGCGTTTCTGGCCATAGGCCACAGCGGAATGACCACGATTACAAAGATCAGCGTGAGTCCGGCCAGCACGAGCGCCAGGGCGATTTCATTGGGACTTCTCTGGCGTATTGCGCCCTCGACCAACGCGATCATTTTGTCCAAGAAGGAATTGCCGGCGCTGCTGGTGATCTCCACGACGATGCGGTCGGAGAGCACGAGCGTGCCGCCAGTAACCCCTGAAAAATCGCTGTTGGCAGCCCTGATGACGGGAGCTGACTCGCCCGTGATCGCCGATTCGTCGACTGAGGCAACGCCTTCGATCACTTCCCCGTCGCCGGGGATCATCTGCCCTGCCTGCACCACCACCCGGTCTCCCGTCTTCAGGGCGACCGAGGAGATCGCCTCCAGCGTCCCGTCCTTTTTCTGCCGATACGCCGTCGTATCCCTGCGGGCCTTTCGCAGGGAGTCTGCCTGCGCTTTGCCGCGCGCCTCAGCGAGTGCAGTAGCGAAGTTGGCGAAAAGCACAGTGAGAAACAGCCAAACGTCGAGCGAGATGAAATATCCTATGGGGACGATGCTTGCCTGACGTCCGAATGCGGCCTGAATAATGTAGATCAGCGTCAGCAACGTGCCGATCTCAACGACGAACATGACAGGGTTCTTCCACTGGATGTCCGGCCGCAGCATGACTAGCGAACGCCCAAGGGCGGCAACCGCCGTTTCTCTTTCGAACAGAGCCTTCGGCTTTTTCCGACGAAGAGACTGCGACGGGTCCTGCCGGGGCGTGCGCCCATTTTGCAGATGCTCCTGCCCTTGATTAGGATCAAGGGGATCCCTTTCAAGTATAGTGGATGCCTTCCTCATATTTGCCTCCGTTATGCCTTCCGTTTTCTTCATTCCTCAACCGCCGAACGGGATTGGTCCCAAGTGCTCCGCCAGCGGGCCCAATGCCGCCACAGGCAGGAAAAGGAGAGCCCCCACGATGAGGACCGTTCCCAGGAGCAGGAAGAAGAAGGTCGTAGTGTCATCCCGCATAGTCCCTACTCCAGCGGGGCTCGCTTTCTTCATTCCTAGGAATGCAGCCATGGCGACCATGGCGATGATGGGAAGAAACCGGCTGAGCGCCATGACGATGCCCGCCCCGATATCCCAGGCAACCGCTTCCGGAGCGGGATTGGAATTGTTGTAGAACCCGTAGGATACACCCAGACCGTCGAAGGCCGAGCCGTTGTTGGCCGATGCCGACGAGTACTGATATACAATCTGCGAAAGTCCATGCGGCCCAGGGTTGCTTTCCGCCTTTATTCCCCAGTCTGTCGCGGCGTAAAGACCCGAAGGTGCGAGAATCATCAGGGGATGTATCAGCAGAGCGATGACTGCCAGCTTGACCTCACGCGCCCCGATCTTCTTTCCCAGATATTCCGGGGTCCTTCCGACCATCATCCCTGCGATGAAGATCCCGATGACCACAAACATCAGCATGTTGATCATGCCGACACCTTTTCCGCCGAAAATCGCGTTCAGCCACATCCCCACCATGGGAGAGATGGCAGCGATGGGATTGAGACTGTCCTGTTCTGCGTTGATGGCACCGCAGGTCACGTCAGTGGTGAGCGCCGCGAACGTGGCACCAGCGGATGTGCCGAAGCGCATCTCCTTCCCTTCAAGGTTCCCCAAGTGCTGGTCAACCGGGAGGCCTGCAACTGCGGGAACGGTCATTGAGATCTTGCCGCCCGGCGCTGTTGCGCTGGCAAGCGTATACAAGCGGGCGTCCGGATGGCTTGTTAGCCCGGGATTCGGCTTGAGTGTGTCGAAATAGACTGCCCAGACAATCGTGCCCGCCATAAGCACGGCCATGACAGAGAAAATGACGATCGCGTGTTTCATCCGCCTCAGCATCCGCCCGAACATCAGCACCAGGGCGTAGGGGAAGATCATCATGGCAAGAGTGTTAAAGAAATTGGAAATGGCTGTCGGGTTCTCGAATGGATGGGCCGAGTTCATGCCATAGAACCCGCCTCCATTCGTCCCGAGCATCTTCATAGACTCAAAAGCAGCCACCGGCCCGACCACAATTGTCTGTTGAATAGCTTCGCCTTTGTCAGTCAAACCCATGGAGCCCGGCTCCAACGTTGAAACATGATATGAGCTGGCCAACGTCATCGGACTCCCTTGGGAGATAAAAATGACGGCGAAAATGAAAGCCGCGGGAATAAACATGTAGACAACTACTCTCCACATGTCCAGGAAAAAATTGCCCACCAAGGCTTGGCTTCGAAAGGCGCGGATGATTGCTGTCAGCGCGCTCAGCCCGATTGCAGCCGACATGAACAGGTTTGCAATCCCAAAGAAGACCTGGCTGAAGTTCGAAAGATGCTGGTCGCCAGCATAATGCTGGAGATCCGTGTTTGTCATGAAGGACACAACACTGTTGAAGATGAGGCTCGGGGCGAGCATGACCTTGCCATCAGGATTGAGCGGCGTCCATTTCTGCAGCGCCAGGATGAGAAAGCCGAACACAAACAGAAACGTGTTGAAGATGAGAAGGGAAGCAAGATACTGCTTCCAGTTTTGCTCGCCGCTATTCAGCCTTTTTTCGAACCAGCCCAGAAAGGGCAAGGGCTTGTATTTCCCATCCATGACCCATGCCATATAACGGCTCAAGGGAATCGCAACCAGTGTTGCCGTGAGCATGAGAAGAAATGGGAGAAACCACACTTGAATGAATTGCACTTCGCTACCTCCTCGTGTGAATGGACGCTGCAATCGCCCTAGAACTTCTCCGGGCGAACAAGGGCAACGACCAGGTAGATAAAAAGAAACGCTGCTACTGCGGCTGCCAGGTAGATCATTATTTCATTACCCCCTCTTACTTGGTCATACTTTCTCGCAAGCCCCGATGAACATCAGACATATGCCCATCAGGACAAGACCCAGAAAAAACATCATGGGAATCCACACCAGAAGGTTCATTATGCCATCCTCCTATACTTCGATAATGGCTTTGAAAACCTGGGCTTGGAATAGAGGAGGTGTTAAATAACGCGAGAAACCCGTAAAGAAGACGCTAATTTGGCCCCATTAGTGTGGAGGCCAAATCGCTATTACCATGGCTCTAACAGGCGTTCGACAATCATGCCTGGCGCGGCTGGAGCAGGTCCCATTTATTCCCGTAGAGATCCCTGAACACGGCGACAGTCCCGTACGCTTCCGAACGAGGCTCTTCGAGAAATTCCACTCCGCGACTCTTCATGTCCCGATAGTCGCGCCAGAAATCATCTGTTTCCAGAAACAAGAGAACACGGCCGCCGGCCTGGTCTCCCACCCGGCTCGATTGGGGCTGTGACGCCGCCTTGGCAAGGAGGAGCCGGGCTGTAGACCCGCGCGGGGCCACGACAACCCAGCGCTTTTCACCGTCCAACCGCTTGTCCTCGATAAGGTCAAATCCGACGCAGTGCGTGTAGAAATCGATGGCCTCGTCGTAGTCGCGCACGACGAGGGCAAACTGGGCGATCCGTCGGTCCATGTTTCCTCCGCATTTCTTATCGCATGTCTTCGAGAAACGGTACAAAGTCGCCGATCTGGATCGCGAACACGTGCCGCTCTTCCTCAGGTCGTCGAAATCCGCCGCTCGCAGCCGGGATGTTCTCCATCACTGGCGTAGCGAAAACCTGGCCGCTTAGGAAGCTCGAAGGAAGATTATGCCACAAACGAATTCTTTTGTCCGGAAATTTTACGAGCTTCAATAGAATGTTTCGTACGAAAAGAGCGCATGAAGGTAGCTTGACGGTGACAGACAGGCAGAGGGGGCTATTCGGCCGACCTCTCTCAGTCTCGGAGGATCGCTGTCTTTGAAGCTCGTCACCGAATATCACGAGAAGGCCGGGCAGCACGCCACGATGGAGAAGGTCAAAGAGCCCATTGACGACGCTATTTGGTGAAGACAAAGGCGGTGAAAGGTTACATTGCGCTCTTCAAGCAGTCGTGGAGACTCAGCTTGCGATGGAAGTGCCCGAGGTCGTGGAGGAATTTAGCTCTTTTTTTTCAGGTGGGGTCCCTAGAAATGACGCCTTGCACGAGTTAATCAGGCTGTCGAAAAAACCAATGCGTCCGTGTGCCAGGGGGCGCACCGATGATCGCAGCCGCGCAACGAATGTTCGATGGCGGTAGATTCGAGCCTTCCTGGCAGCTCTCCGCAATCCCTTTCGAGATTAACCAGACGCTGGCGCCATTTTCATGAAGTTGTGCAGCATGAACAACAGGGCCGCCTCCATGCGCACCTTCTCCACTCCCCTGCGCATCACAGCACGGAACTTCAAATTCCATTTCAGATTGCCGTACGGCGACTCTGCAGTATGGGCACGCTTGTTGTACCTCTGATGTGATCTCTTTTTCTCAAGCTTCGTCCGCATTCGTTGGCGAATCTCCTCATTGCGATCCCGAAACACTCGGCGGTGCGTTCCCTTCGTGCATCTGCTCCGATAGGCACACCTGGCACAGGCACTTGGATTCTCGTAGCGGTCATGGAGTCGGCCGTTGATTTCAACAGACCCTGTATTGCTCAATATCCATCCCCTCGGACAACGATAGCTGTCGCTATTGGCCCGAAAGGTGAACTTCGAACGGTCATACTCCCCTTTCGCCATCATCCCGTTTTGCTCTACTTCTATACGTAGGTCGGGGATCAGTGCTTCCTGCCCATCCCATTCCAGCTTCTCATAGTTTTCCATGCTGGAAAATCCGGCGTCCGCTTCCACCTCATGGTGCTTCTCCCCTGCGTTCTCACGGCTGCCCTCGATAGCCTCCGGCAACGCCGCCACATCATCGTCCTGCGCATTCACCTGGAAATGGGTCACAATATCGTGGCCCACATCTGTCGTCGTGGTGATCGAAAACGCTGGATTCCTCTCCCCATTGGCCTGTTGCATGATATGCGCGTCCGGGTCGCTGATGTTGACCTTCTCCTTTTCAACAAGTTCTTGCTTCTTCTTTTCACTTGCCTCGCGGCTTTTCTCTGCCAATCGCTCCAGGAGAATCTTCCTGGCTTCCCGCACCCTTTCGGCACGCCGTTTCAACGCCAGCACTTCCTCTTCCTCGGCGCTCGTGGCGTCCGAGGCAGTCTCCAGCACTTCCTTCAGGCGTTGGGCAATCTTGTTTTCTTCCTTCTTGATCCCCTCGAGGGTCTTGCTCTGTTTGTAGTTGGCATTCGCCCGCAGCTTCACGCTGTCGATGGCCAGAAGGTCAAACTCGATCAGATTCTGCTCCGCACAGCTTGCAACCACTTGGCTGAACAACTCCACGATTTCCCCGGCAAACCGCGCCAAAAAAAGTCCCATCGTCGATTGATCAATGCTCATATCGCCGGTCAGCCACTTGTAGGCCAGATTGTTGATCGTGTCTTCTTCCATCTTACGCAGTGAGAACCGACAGCTGTGAAGTGCCACCAGAGCGACTTTCAAAAGTGTTTTCGGATGAAAGGGCGGTCGTCCATTGTCGGAGTCCACTTCATAGGATTCTTCAATTGCGCGCGTGTCCAAAGAATCAACCAGCTCATCGATGATACGCACCGCGCTCCCCTCAGGAGCGACTGTGGAAAGGTCAACCTGTGTGAGCAGAAGCAACTGAGCTCGATTCGGTGTGAGGAATGCCGGCATGAAGTCCCTCCCGTGCTTCACCAATGGCGGATTCGACTCCTCATTTTACATCCTGCTGTCCCGCCATACAATGATTTTCTTGAGAGCGACTGGGTTTTTCGACAGCCTGATTGTGATAACACTTAAGATAACAGAATTAGGATAACAGAGCGTGTCTTGCGGGAAAGGCTA
>Ga0326728_10008571_pt1 | contig 25299 bp, 26 predicted proteins | sample MB3enrmetagenome_FD_207602 | JGI IMG/M metagenome (GOLD analysis project Ga0326728, IMG submission 207602) | Lab enriched peat soil microbial communities from McLean, Ithaca, NY, United States - MB31MN | ecosystem: Environmental > Terrestrial > Soil > Wetlands > Peat | place: USA: New York... | reverse complement strand
GGCGGCGCGGGCGCTGAGGCCGTCGGGCCGGCTGCTGGTGGTCGATTTCGCCGCCCACGGCGAAGAGTCTTTGCGCGAGCGCTACGCCCACCGCCGGCTCGGCTTCGCCGACGAGGAGATCGCCGGCTTCCTCGCTGACGCCGGCCTCATCGAGATCGCCGCCGAGCGCGTCGCGCCGGCCGCCGGCGAGCCCGACAAGCTCACCGTCGCGCTGTGGTTGGCGCGCGATCGACGGATTATCGCCGACCCCCTGCCGAAACCCGCAATGGAGCTCGCCTGATGGCGGACGATCCGCACCGCGTCAGCCGCTCGCGCCCGCGCGTCACGGTCTCGTTCGAGTTCTTCCCGCCCAAGACGCCGGAAATGGAAACGCAGCTGTGGGAGGCGATCGACCGCCTCGCGCCGCTGTCGCCGCGCTTCGTCTCGGTCACCTACGGCGCCGGCGGCTCGACCCGCGAACGCACCCACGCGACCGTCGCGCGGCTGGTCAAGGAAACGCCGCTCAAGCCCGCCGCGCATCTGACCTGCGTCGGCGCGAGCTCGGCCGAGATCGACGCGGTGGTGCGCGGCTACGCCGCCGCCGGCGTGCGCCACATCGTCGCGCTGCGCGGCGATCCGCCCGGCGGCCTCGACACGCCCTATGTCGCGCCGCCCGACGGCTACCAGTCGACCGACGCGCTGGTGGCGGCGATCAAGAAGGCGGGCGATTTCGAAGTCTCCGTCTCGGCCTATCCGGAGAAGCACCCGCAGAGCCCGACGCTCGAGCACGACATCGAGACGCTCAAGCGCAAGGTCGACGCGGGCGCCGACCGCGCCATCACCCAGTTCTTCTTCGACAACGGCGCCTATTTCCGCTTCCTCGACGCCGCGGCGGCGGCTGGCGTCACGATCCCGATCGTGCCGGGAATCGTGCCGGTGCTGAATTTCAAGCAGACCGCCAATTTCGCCCGGAAAGCCGGCGCCAGCGTGCCGAACTGGCTCGCTGAGCGCTTCGAGGGGCTCGAGGACGATCTGGCGACGCGCCGGCTGGTGGCGGCGGCGGTCTGCGCCGAGCAGGTGATCGACTTGATCGACAGCGGCGTCGAGCACCTGCATTTCTATACGATGAACCGCGCCGACCTCGTCTTCGCGATCTGCCACCTCATCGGCCTGCGCGCGCAGCCGGCGGCAGTCGAAGCGGCAGCGCAACAGCGCAGTCTGGCGACCTGACCGTGGGAGACACGCCCTGTCAGGGCGCGGAAAAATCGGGGAAGTCTTGGCGGCGTATGCTCCAGGCGTGAGTCCGATGTCGCCCGTTCGTTGTCAGCCTTGATGAAGTACCTTCGAAGAGTGCGTTGCTGTCGATCGGCTCACCGACAATCTGAGGGGCGGCCCCATTTGACCGCCCTCCAGCGGGGCCAAACTTGGCTCGGTGATTCGACAGAAGGCCCGCACTCATGGATTGGAGCGGTTGGGACGAGTTCTTGAAAAGCCTCGGCGTGTTTCTCGCTGCCGCCGCATCTGCTTTCGACGGGGCGGCACGTTTGGTGTCGACGCTCCGAAGGCTGGCTGAGCGGCAACGCGGAACCGCGTTGCGAAGAGAGGGAATCAGCGACACTCTTCGCGCCGTCATGCGCGGGCTTGACCCGCGCATCCAGGCTGGGACCGTGGGTGGCAATCGCAACTGTTGCCACCTGGGCGCCCGGATCAAGTCCGGGCGTGACGAGACAGGGTCTTTCGCGCCGCGTCTCGACGCCGGCTGCTATGAAAATGAGCCTCGTGTCGTGAAAGGTGGCCATGTCTACGTCATGACGAACAAGCGCGACGGGACGCTCTATGTCGGCGTCACGGCGGACTTGGCTCGCCGCGCGTTTGAGCACCGGGAAGGGCTCGTTGATGGATTGACAAAGCAATACGGTTTGAAGCGACTCGTCTACTATGAATTTCACGAAGACATCTACACTGCCATCCAGCGCGAGAAGACGATCAAACATTGGCCGCGGCTGTGGAAGCTCGCGCTCATCCAGGAGATGAACCCCAATTGGGCGGATCTCTATGAGACGCTGAATTCGTAACGGGACCCTCGGCGACGCTCTTTCCGCGTCATGCGCGGGCTCGGCCCGCGCATCCAGGCCGGGACGCCGGCGGGCAATCGCGACCGTCGCCGCCTGGGCGCCCGGATCAAGTCCGGGCGTGACGCGTTGGGATGGAAGCGCAAGCCCATTGCGCCGGGACTGCTGTTTCCGAGGGCTCTTCGCGCCGTCATGCGCGGGCTTGACCCGCGCATCCAGCATGAGGCGCATGCAAGCGCCCGCCGCCGCGTGGACGCCTGGATCGAGTCAAGGCGCGACGCGCCCAGTTACCGTGCCAGCCCGGGCAGCATGCGCGCGAGCGTGCGGTCGCGCAGCGCCCAATGATGGAACAGAGCCGCCGCGGCGTGGCCGACCGCGACCACGCCGAGCGCGTTGGCGGCGAGCTGGTGCAGACCAAGCATTTCGCGGAAGAACGCGCGATCCATTGCCCACGGCGACGGGATTTCGAACTGGCCGAACACCGGCAGCGCCTGGCCGCGCGCGAATTGCATCACAATGCCGAGGATCGGCGCCGCGATCAGCAGCGCGTAGAGCAGCAGGTGTCCGGCCGAAGCGGCGAAGCTGAGCCACGGTTCGAATCGATTGGCGTGAATGGCCGGCGGCGGCGGATCGAGCGCGCGCCAGGCGAGCCTCAGCGCGATCAGCAAAATGACGCCGAGGCCGAGCGCCATATGGACGGACAGGCTGGCTTCGCGCGGCGTCCCGCGCGGAAAGATGTCTCTGAACTGGCCGAGCAGCCAAGCGAACAAGACGAACAAAGCGGTCGTCCAATGCGCGAAGCGCGCGATCGAGCCATAGGCTTGTTGGGAGTTGCGCAACGGCATGATTGGCCTCGTCATGAAATGAAGTCTTCGCCCATCTAGGCGACGCTGACCACGATTTCAAAAGCACGCGGGCCGATTTGTCCTTGCCAGTTCATTGCAATTTCGTAACTTACGCGCGCCTCAACTCCGCCCGAGCCCGTCGATCAGCGCCCTCAGCGTCGCCACCGTCGATGCGTCGGCCTCGCCATCGACGCGCGCCGGGCGGAAATGGCGCTGGAACGCGGCGACGACGGCGCGGGTCGGCGCGTCATAGACGCCGGTCAGCTCGATCCCATAGCCGTAGAGCGCCAGCATCGCCTGCAGCGCCCGAACCGGCGGTCCCTCCTGGCCGCGACGGAACGCCGGCCCGTCGACGATCGGCGCCGGCGCGACCCAATGGCCGACGCCGGCCTTGGCCAGCGCGTCCCACGGAAAGCGCTCGCCGGGGTCGCGCTTGCGCGCCGGGGCGACGTCGGAATGGGCGAGCACGCGCTCGGGCCGGATCGCGCGCCGCGCCGCGATGTCGCGCAAGAGCGCGATCGTCGCGCCGATCTGCGCCCGAGGGAAGTCCGGCAGGCCGCCGTCGTGGCCGGGATTGACGATCTCGACGCCGATCGACGCCGAATTGAGGTCGCGCGCGCCGCCCCATTGGCCGGCCCCGGCGTGCCAGGCGCGCTTGTCCTCGGGCACGAGCTGGGCGATCTCGCCGTTCTCCCAGACGAAATAATGCGCCGACACTTCGGCCGACGGATCGCGCAGCAGCGCCAGCGCGCCTTCGGCGGTCGGCATGCCGGTGTAATGCAGCACGACGCAATCGGGCCTCGCATGTCCGCGCCGTTCGCCGAAATTGGGCGAGCCGAGGACGCGGGCGACAAGCGGGCTGTCGGGGGAGAAGGCGTCGGTCATGGCGGCGCGGCCCTTTCCGTGCGGCGGAAGGGGCCGCCGAGCGTCCGCGAAAGCGGCGGACGCGGCGCTATCGCCTCAGTACCAGGCGCGGCAAACGCGATTGCCGTAATAGTCGTAGTACCACTCGCCGCAGCGAGATCCGGGTCCGGGCGGGGTCGAGGCGGAGCCGATCATCGCGCCGGTCGCCGCGCCGAGGGCGCCGCCGACGAGCGCGCCGCCGGCGTGTCCGTGGTCGGCCGCGCTGCCGATCAGGGCGCCCGCCGCGCCGCCGAGCACCGCCCCGGTGGCGGCGTTCTGCTGTTGCGGCGTCTCGCAGCCGGCGATCGGCAGGGCCGCAGCCATAGCGAGAGAAAGAATCATCAGTGTCTTCATCGTATCGGTCTCCTCTGCGTCGCGCGTCGCTGGCGCGCCGCCGCCAAAGTTACGGGCCGACGGCTTTCACGCCGCTGACCCGGGCGCCCAACGCCCGTTCGCCATAGCATGAGTTGCGGCCGATGTCGTGAACGGGCGGTGAACGTCGGGAATCAAGCCGCGCTCGCCTTGGTCAGGCCGGCCATCGCGCGTTCGAGCGCGTCGAAGCCGCGCGGGGCGAGGCTCGCGGCGGCGTTGAAGCGCAGATAGGCGCAAGCGTCCGGCGCGGCGCTGAACACCGGTCCGGGCGCGAAGGCGACGCCTTCGGCGAGCCCGCGGCGGGCGATCTCGACCGCGTCGAGCCCGTCGGGCAGCCGAGCCCAGACGAACAGGCCGCCGCGCGGCTCGATCCACGGCGTCAGGCCCGCCGTGCGCAGCCGCGCGAGCGTCCGGCCCATCGCGTCGGCGAGCCGCGCTCTGAGCGCGCCGAGGTGGCGGCGATAGCCCGCTTCGGTCAACATGCGGTAGAGGAAAGCGGCGGCGAAGTGGCTGCTGCTGAGCGCGGTGGCGAGCTTGAGGTCGACGACCGGGTCGACCCAGTCGGGGCGCAGCGCGAGATAGCCGCAACGCAGCGCGGCGGAAATCGTTTTCGAATAGCTGCCGACCTGGATCACCCGCTCCAATCCGTCGAACGCCGCGAGCCGCGTTCCCGGCGGCCCCGGCTCGAAATCGGCGAAGATTTCGTCCTCGACGATGACGACCTGGCGGCGTTCGGCGAGCTTGAGCACGCGATGGGCGACCGCCGGCGACAGCGCCGCGCCGGTCGGATTGTTGAGCCCGCCGATGGTGAGATAGACGCGCGGCGCCCGTTCGGCGAAGACAGTCTCCATCGCCGTGGTGTCCGGCCCGGCCGGCGTCAGCGGGACCGCGGCGACGTCGAGACGATGCGCTTTCAGCAACGGCAGCAAGCGGAAGTAGCTCGGATCGTCGACCGCCACCGTGTCGCCGGGTTGGACGAGGAAGCGCAGCGCGAGGTCGAGCCCGTGGGTGCTCGAGTCGACCAGCACGATCTGCTCGGGCGAAGCGACGACGCCGCGCTCGGCGAGCCGCACCGCGAGCTGGCGGCGCAGCGGCGCGTAACCGATCGGCGAATCGTATTGCGTCTTGCGGAAGGAACGGTCGCGCGCGAGGTCGCGCAGCGCGCGCTGCATGCCGACTTCGGGCAGCCAAGATTCCGGCAGCCAGCCCGATCCCGGCTGCACCACGTCGGGGTCGGATTCGAGCGCGGCGCGCACCGAGCGCAGCCAGTCCGCCGACGGTTCGCGCGGCTCGGCCGTATGGGCGAGCACCAGCGGCCGGGTCGGCCCGGCGACGAAGAAGCCGGCGCCGCGCCGCGCCGCCACTTCGCCCTCGGCGACCAGGCGTTCGTAAGCCTCGACGACCGTCGACTTCGACACCGCGAGCGCGGACGCAAGCGTCCTGACCGAGGGTAGGCGCGCGCCGGGCGCCAGCGCGCGGCTTTCGATGCGCGCCTTCAGCGACGCCATCACTGTGGCGACCCGGGTCGGCGCGCGCGCCTTGGGCGAACGATCGAGCATCTGTATCACATATTGACCAGTACAGTTCGGCCAAACTGTACACAATTGTCTCTGGCCGCGCCAGACCGATTCGGCGACCAAAGGGGCGAAAGGAGCCCCGTCCCATGCGCCTCCCGCCTCGCCTGACCGCCGCGCTCGTCTCGCTTGTTTTGTGGCCAATCCGCGTCGCCCAGGCGCGGGCGACGTTGCGCCGCTTGGCCGCTCTCGACGCGCGCGCGCTTGCCGACATCGGTCTGACGCCCGCCGACCTCAACGACGCGACCGCGCTGCCGCTCGCCGCCGATCCCGGGCTCTTTCTCGCCGCCCGCGTCGACGGCGCGCGCGCCGCCCGCGTCTGGCTCGGCGGTCAGCCGCGGCGAGCGCGGTTTCGGCGGCGGCTGGCGAGGACCGGCTCGTGAGTCGTCCGGCGGCGGCCGAGACCCTCGGCATGGCGCTCGGCTTCGTCGCCGTCGCGGTTTTCGCCGGCTCTCTGCCGGCGACCCGACTGGCGGTCGCGAGCCTCGACGCCAATTTCGTCACGGCGGCGCGGGCGGCGATCGCAGGGATCATCGCGCTGCCCGTGCTTGCCGTCGGCCGTCGCCCGCCGCCCTGGCGCGACCTGCCGAAGCTCGGCCTCGCAGCGATCTGTCTCGCCGCCGGTTTTCCGGCTTTTTCCGCCTTCGCCTTGCGCTCGTTGCCCGCCGCGCACGGCGGCGTCGTGCTCGGCGCCTTGCCGCTCGCCACCGCGGTCGTCGCGGCGCTCGTCGACCGCGAGCGCCCCTCGCCGGCCTTCTGGCTCTGCTCCGGCCTCGGCGCGGCGCTGGTCGTCGGTTTCGCGCTGAGCCGCGGCGGCGGCGCCTTGCGCGCGGGCGACGCGCTGCTGCTCGTCGCCGTCGCCTGCGCAGCGGTCGGCTACACTCTGTCGGGGCAATTGTCGCGCCGCCTGCCGGCGCGCGAGGTCATCTCATGGGTCGTCGTCCTCGCGCTGCCGATTTCCGCCCCGCTCAGCTTCGCCTGGCGGCCAGCCGATCCCGGCGCCGTCGGTTTGCTCGCCTGGGCGAGCCTCGCCTATCTCGGCGCGATGAGCATGTATCTCGGCTTTTTCGCCTGGAACGCCGGCTTGGCGCTCGGCGGCGTGGCGCGGGTCGGCCAGGTCCAGCTCGTCCAGCCGTTTCTCACCTTCGCGATCGCCGCCGCGCTGCTCGGCGAACAGATCGACGCCGAGACGGCGATCTCGGCGCTCGTCGTCGTCGCGCTCGTCTTCGCCAGCCGGCGGACGCGCGTCGACGCCCCGCGAACGGCGGCGGCCCAGGCGTGAAGGCGCTGAAAGAATAAGGGCCGCCTCGAAGGGCGGCCCGAGTCAGGGAGAACGTCCAAAAGGACATTGCGACGACCGTCGCGCCTTTCCCGTACGCCAGGCCTTCGATCATGGTTTTGATGCGCGTCAATCCTGGCCAAGACATCGCGGCGCTTGACCCGGCGGCCGGCAGCCGCATATTGGCGCCGCCAGCCGGCCGGACGGCCGTCGCCTTCGGGCGGAGGAAAGTCCGGGCTCCATGCGGACACGGCGCCGGATAACGTCCGGCGAGAGCGATCTCAGGGACAGCGCCACAGAAAGCAAACCGCCGGCCTTTGGCCGGCAAGGGTGAAAGGGTGCGGCAAGAGCGCACCGCGTCGGCGGCAACGTCGGCGGCAAGGCAAGCCCCGCCGGGAGCAAAACCGAATAGGAGCGACGCGCGCCCCGCAAGGAGCGCGGGGCCGGTCCGCAGGCCCGGTCGCTCGGGTTGGTTGCTTGAGGCGCCCGGCGACGGGCGCCCTAGAGGAATGGCCGTCACGCCGGCAGCCGCAAGGCTTCCGGCCATACAGAACCCGGCTTACAGGCCGGCTGGCGTTTTGAGGCAGTTGGCAATAGGCAGTAGGCAGTGGGCAGGTAGCCGGGCGCGCCGATCCGTCCCAAGCCAACTGCCAACTGCCAACTGCCCTTTGCCAAGAGGCACCCATGCTTCACGCTCATTCCGTCACTCCCGCCGGCCAATGGTCGGGAGAGCCGGCCGACGTCGTCGTGCTCGAATACGACGAACGCTATCGGCGCCGCTTCGCCATGACCGGCGTGCGCGGCCTCGGTTTCCTGCTCGACCTGCCGGAGGCGGTGATGCTGCGCGCCGGCGACGGGCTGAAGCTTGAGGACGGCCGCATCGTCGAAGTCGTCGCCGCGCCGGAGCCGCTGACTGAGATCCGCGCCGCCGATTCCGCGGCGCTGACGCGCGTCGCCTGGCACCTCGGCAATCGCCACCTGCCGACCGAGCTGACCGGGAAAAGCTTGCGTATTCGTCGCGACGCGGTGATCGAGGATATGGCGCGCGGCCTCGGCGCCAGCGTCGCCGCCATTGATGCGCCGTTCAATCCCGAAGGCGGCGCCTATGTGCGCGCGGCGGGCGGCCCCGACCACGACCACGCGCACGAACACGGCCATCCCCACGACCACGATCATGACCACGGTCACGACCACGACCACGATCACGACCATCCCCACGACCCCCGCCACGATCCGCACAACCATCCGCACGGTCCCGACCCCCACGATCATCGTCCCGACCAGACCCACGTTCACCGCCACGGCCACGGTCATGACCACGGCCACGGCCGCTGACGCCGAGGCGTGGCGCGAGGCGCCGCTGCTGCTGTGGCTGTCGCCGGCCTTCCCGGTGGGCGCCTACGCCTATTCGCACGGGCTCGAGTGGGCGTTCGAGGCGGGCGACGTGACCGACGCCGCTTCGCTCGCCGCCTGGCTCGCCGACCTCGCCCGCTTCGGCGCGCCCCATCTCGACGCGGCGCTGTTCGCCCATGCGTTCCGCGCCGCCGCCGCCGCCGACTGGCCGGCGCTCGACGCGGTCAACGAACTGGCGGTCGCGTTCGCCGGCTCGGCCGAGCGGCGGCTGGAGACGACCGCGCAGGGCGCGGCGTTTCGCCTCGCCGCGCGCGCCGCCTGGGATTGCGAGGCGCTGGCGCGGCTGCCGGAGCGCGACGGCGAGCCGCTCGCCTATCCGGTCGCCGTCGCCGCGGCGGCGGCGGGCTGTGGCATGGCGTTGAGCCGCGCAGCCGAAGCCTTCGTCATCGGCCAGTTCGCCAATCTCGTCTCCGCCGCGACGCGGCTCGGCGTCGTCGGCCAGACCGACGGCCTCAAGATCCTGGCGGGGATCTTGCCGGAGCTCGCCGCGCTGGCGCGCGAAGCGGCGGGCGCGACGCTCGACGATCTCGGCGCCTGCGCGCTGCGCTCCGACATCGCCGCGATGCGGCACGAAACGCAATATTCGAGGCTGTTCCGCTCATGACGCAAACGCATTCGCCGTTGAGGGTCGGCGTCGGCGGCCCGGTCGGCTCCGGCAAGACGGCGCTGATGGAGCAATTGTGCAAGCGGCTGTCGGGTACCTACGAAGTCGCGGCGATCACCAACGACATCTACACCAAGGAGGACGCGCGCATCCTGGTCGAAGCGGGCGCGCTGCCGCCCGAGCGCATCATGGGCGTCGAGACCGGCGGCTGCCCCCATACCGCGATCCGCGAGGACGCCTCGATCAACCTCGCGGCGATCGACGACATGCGTCGCCGCTTCCCCGCGCTCGACCTCATCCTGGTCGAATCGGGCGGCGACAATCTCGCCGCGACCTTCTCGCCCGAGCTCGCCGATCTGACGATCTACGTCATCGACGTCGCCGGCGGCGAGAAAATCCCGCGCAAAGGCGGGCCGGGCGTCACCCGTTCCGATCTGCTGGTCATCAACAAGATCGACCTCGCCCCCTACGTCGGCGCGTCGCTAGAGGTGATGGCGCGCGATGCGGCGCTGATGCGCAAGACGCGCCCGTTCGTCATGGCCAACATGAAGACCGGCGAAGGCGTCGACGCGGTCATCGCGTTCATCCGCGACAAGGGCGGGTTGTAGTTGCGGCCGATGACGGCGGGGACCTGTGCGGCCCCCGCGACCGGCGGCGCGCGACGGCTTGTGTTGCCCGTGCGGCGCGTCTAAGAAGCCGGTCCCGGGCCGCCGCGGCCGAAGCGCCGGCTTCGGGCGCTTCGCGCGCGAACGGGTCCATAGCGAGGAAGAATCCCCACATGCGTATTTCGTCTCTTGTCACCGCGATCGCTTTCAGCGCGCTCGTCTCCGGCGCGGCCTTCGCGCTCGACGCCGCCGATCCGACGCCGGGCGCGACGCCGGCGGCGGACGCCGCCGTCAGGGCCGCCAAATCGGCCGATTGCTACAAGCAAGCCGACGCCAAGGACCTGCACGGCAAGGACCGCAAGAAGTTCCATCACGAATGCATGAAGGCGCAATGAGCCGCCCTTGAACGAGAGCGCAAGCCGCGACGGCCGGCGACTCCGGCCATTTCCTCTGAGCGCGGCGCGCCGCGCCGCACGCGGGCGAGCCCATGGTTGAGCCGCCCGCGATCGCCGCCGCCGACGAGCGCCTCGCCGAATTCGCCACCGTCCGCGATCTCTTCCGCTACGCCGTCAGCCGCTTCAACGCCGCCGAGCTCGCCTACGGCCACGGCGCGACCAATGCGGTCGACGAAGCGGCGTTCATCGTCCTCGAAGGGCTGAAGCTGCCGATCGACGCGCTCGATCCGTTCCTCGACGCGCGCCTGACCCGCGCCGAGCGCGCGCGGCTCATCGCGCTGATCGACGCGCGCGTCTCCACCCGTAAGCCCGCCGCCTATCTGCTCAATCGCGCCTATATCCAGGGCGTGGGGTTCTATGTCGACGAGCGCGTGATCGTGCCGCGCAGCTTCCTGGGCGAATTGCTGTTCCACGGCCTCGTCGGTCCCGGCGCGCTGATCGACGACGCGAGCGCGATCGAGAGCGCGCTCGACCTCTGCTGCGGCGGCGGCTCGCTGGCGATTCTCGCCGCGCGCGTCTTTCCCCACGCCGAAATCGACGCGGTCGAGCTTTCCGCCGAGGCGCTCGCGGTCGCGCGCCGCAACGTCGAGGAGCACGGTCTCGCCGACCGGGTGAGGCTCCACCAGGGCGACCTGTTCGCGCCGCTCGGGGCCAGGCGTTTCGACGTCATCCTCGCCAATCCGCCCTATGTCGACGCCGAGTCGCTCGCCGCCTTTCCGCCCGAATACGCCGCCGAGCCGCGATTGGCGCACGAGGGCGGGCGCGACGGGCTGGACATCGTGCGGCGCATCCTCGCCGAAGCGGGCGCGCATCTGACGCCCGAAGGCGCGCTGGTGTGCGAAGTCGGCCGCGCCCGCGCGCGGCTCGAGGCCGCCTATCCCGACCTGCCGTTCCTGTGGCTCGACGCGGAAGAGAGCGAGGCCGAAGGCGAGGTGTTTGTCCTGCGCGCCGGCGAGCTCGCGCCGCGCGGCAGGCGCGTTCGGCGCGGTTGAGGCTTACTCCGCCGCCTCGCGCATCGCGGCGCGAATCGCGCCGCGGAATTCGTCGATGCTGACCAGCTTGCCCGCGCGCTCGACGTGCCAGAAGCTCCAGCCGTTGCAGGCCGGCAGGCCCTGGGCGAGGGCGCCGATCTTGTGGATCGAGCCGATCGCCGGCCCGAGCGTCAGCGCGCCGTCGGCGCGGGTCAGCGCGCGATGACGGCGCCCGGCGTCGAGAAGCGTCTCGCCCGGCTTGACCAGGCCCGCTTCGACGACGCTGGCGAAGGCGACGCGCGGTTCGCTGCGCTTGCTCGGCATCGCCGCGATCGCCTCCGGCGCGACCGGCAGGACGGCGTCGATTCGCGCTCTCGCCGCCGCGGCGTAGCCCGCGTCGCGTTCGAGGCCGAGAAAATGGCGGCCGAGCCGCCGCGCCACGGCGCCGGTCGTCCCCGAGCCGAAGAACGGGTCGAGCACGAGATCGCCGGGGTTGGTGGCGGCGATGAGCAGCCGCTGCAACAGCGCCTCCGGCTTCTGCGTCGGATGGGTCTTGCGTCCATCGGCGTCCTTCAGCCGTTCGGCGCCGGTGCAGATCGGCAGGAACCAGTCGGAGCGCGCCTGGACGTCGTCGTTGCCCGCCTTCAGCGCTTCGTAGTTGAACGTGTAGCCCTTGGCGTCGGCGCTGCGCGCCGCCCAGATCATCGTCTCGTGGGCGTTGGTAAAGCGCCGGCCGCGGAAGTTCGGCATCGGATTGGCTTTGCGCCAGACGATGTCGTTGAGAATCCAGAAGCCGAGATCCTGCAGGATCGCGCCGACCCGGAAAATGTTGTGATAGGAGCCGATGACGACGATCGTCGCGTCGCGCTTCATCACCCGCCGCGTCGCGTCGAGCCAGGCGCGGGTAAACGCATCGTAATCGGCGAAGTCGGCGAACTTGTCCCAGTCGTCGTCGACCGCGTCGACGACGCTCTGGTCGGGCCGCGACAGGGCGCTTTCGAGCTGCAGGTTGTATGGCGGATCGGCGAAGACGAAATCGACGCTCGCCTCGGGCAGCCTGGCGAGCTCGGCGACGCAGTCGCCCACGACGATCGCGTCGCGCGGCGGGGCGGCGAGCGTGGCGGGGCGCCGCGCCTCGTTGCGTCCAGTACGCAGAACCTGAAGCTGGACGGGGAGGCGGGTCGCCCCGGCACGCGAACCACGCATTACGCAACTCACTTGACGCGAACGTCAGGGCGAACCGCTCTGACACGCGCGATAGTGAGCATTTTAGGTAAAGGCCGGGTTAGGCCCGGCGAAGCGCCGCTGTCTCGTTTTCGTACGGCTCGGCGGCGCGAAGAATCTTCGCCGAATCAACGATTTCTAAACCGTCATGACGGGTCCGGCGCACGCGCCGAGTCGCGGTCGAAAAGCCCCTTCGGCTTGAACGAGCGGCGGTGCAGCGGACAGGGCCCAAGGCGCGTCAGGGCCGCCGCGTGCTCGCGGGTCGGATAGCCGGCGTGGCGCGCGAAGCCATAGCCCGGATGGACCGCGTCGAGCCGCGCCATCAGCGCGTCGCGCGCGACTTTGGCGACGATCGAAGCGGCGGCGATCGACAGCGACAATCCGTCGCCGCCGATGATCGGACGCGCCGGACAGCAAAGCCCCGGCGGCGTGTCGCGGCCGTCGATCAGCGCATAGTCCGGCTTGATCGAAAGCGCCGCGACCGCGCGCGCCATCGCCAGCAGCGTCGCGCCGCGGATATTGAGGCGGTCGATCTCTTCGACGCTGGCGAAGGCGAGCGCGACCGCGATCGCCTTGGCGTAGACGGCTTCGGCGAGCGCCTCTCGCCGCGCCGCGGAAAGCGCCTTCGAATCGTCGAGGCCCTCGGGCAGGTCGTCGGGGTCGAGAATCACCGCGCCGACGCCGACCGGCCCGGCGAGCGGTCCGCGGCCGACCTCGTCGACGCCCGCGACCATTCGCCACCCCCCGGCGATCAGCGCGCGCTCGTTTTCGTAAGTCGGCGCGCCCATCGCCGGTCAGCCGAGCGGACCGTTGGCGAGCCGCTCGAGATCGAAGGCGACGACGTCGCCGATGAGCTCGACAAAGGCCCTAGCGCCGTGGTCGGCGGCGGCCTCGCCCTTGGCGGCCGAGGCCGCCGCGGCTTCGCCGACCGCGCCTTCCGGATTGAGATCGCTCGCCATCCAGGCGAAGCCGAGCGGCCCGGCGGCGCGCAGGCGCTTGAACGCGGCGGCCATGCCTTCGCCGGCGCTGGCGAAATCGCGCGCGCGGTCCATCTTCGCCGCGCCCGGGCGAAAGGCGAGCGTCAGCGAGGTCTCGGCGTCGCCGCCGTGCACGCCGTAGACGCGCTCGCGCTCGGAGAAGAGGCCGTCGGGATAGCCGAGCCGCCGCCAGCTCGCGTGCACGCACAACATCGTGTGGCGCGCGCGCAAGGCCAGCGCCGCCGCGTCGATCGCCGCCACGTTGCCGCCGTGCGAATTGATGAAGACGAGCTTACGGCAGCCGGCGCGGGCGACGCCGTCGCCGATCGCGGTCAGCACGCCGACCAGCGTCGCGAACGGCAGCGTCAGCGTGCCTGGATATTCGGCGTGCTCGTCGGAAGCGCCGATCGTCTGCGGCGGCAGGAACAGCACCGGCCAGTCGGCGGGCAGGCGCGCGATCGCGCGCTCGAGATAACCCTCGCCGATGAAAGCGTCGACGCCGACCGGCAGATGCGGTCCGTGCTGTTCGATCGCCGCGACCGGCAGCACCGCGACCGTCTTGGCCATGTCGGCGGCGGCGAAGTCGCGCCACGACATCTCGGCCCAAAACTTGGTTGGCGGCATGGATCTCCCCCGCGGGTCGCCGGCGCGTCACCCCCTCTCCCCGCTCGCGGGGAGAGGGCAGGGGTGAGGGGCCGGGAGATTGATTCCGCTGCCGCGGCTAGCCGCCCTGCCCCTCATCCTAACCTTCTCCCCGCAAGGGGGGAGAAGGGACGACGCGGCCGTCTCTGGCTAGCCCCTGCGGCGCCCGGCGGCAAGCCGGCTCACGGCTTCAGCGCCTCGTCGAGCAGGCGCGCCAGCGCCTCCGGCTCGCGCGGGAAGCCGGCGCGGATCCACAGCGCCTGCAGCTTCTTCAGCGTCGCGCCGACGCGCTGACCGTGGGCGACGCCGCGCGCGACGAGGTCGGCGCCGGTGATCGGGAGGGTCGGCTCCGGCGTCGCGGCGAGAAAGGCGCGGGCGTGAGCGAAGCGCGAATCGTCGGCGGGCGCGCCGCTGTCGGCGTGGAAGAGGGCGAGCGCGTCGAGCGCGCCCTGGCGGCGGCGCTCGAACAAGAGCCGCCGCAGCGCGCCGAGCGGCGGCGGCGCCGCGCCGTCGTGCAGGTCGGCGAGGCCGCGGGCGATCGTCGCCAGCCGCTCGGTCTCGGCGTTGGACAGGCGCAGGCGTTCGCGCAGCCGCTCGGCGTCCTCCGTGACGAGCACGCAGAGCGCGGCGAGGCGCAGCAACGGGTCGGGCGCCGCGGCGCCCGCCGCCTCGATCGCCGCGAGGCGAGCGAGGCGCGCCGCATCGGTCTGGCCGGCGACCAGCGGCGGCAGCAGCCCCGCTTCGCAGATCGCCGCCAGCACGTCGGCGGCGCGCGGCGCGACGACCAGCTTCATCAGTTCGGCGCGCACCCGTTCGCGCGACAGGATCGCCATGCCGTCGCGCTCGGCGATCGCCGCGTCGAAGCCCGCCCGGTCGAGCCGGCCGTCGCCGTAGCGGGCCGAGAAACGGAAGAAGCGCAGGATGCGCAGATAGTCCTCGCGGATGCGCTGGCGCGCCTCGCCGATGAAACGGACGCGGTTTTCGGCGAGATCGACGAGCCCGCCGACGTAATCGTGCACCGTCCCGTCGAGGGTCAGCGACAGCGCGTTGATGGTGAAGTCGCGCCGCAGCGCGTCGTCGCGGAAGTCGCGGCCGAACGCGACCTTGGCGTGGCGGCCGTCGGTGTCGACGTCGCGCCTCAGCGTCGTCACTTCGATCGGCCTGCCTTCGACGATCACCGTCACCGTGCCGTGGGCGAGGCCGGTCGGCGCGACGCCGAAGCCGGCGGCGCGCGCGCGCTTCATCACGACGTCCGGCCGCGCGGTGGTGGCGAGGTCGAAATCGCCGGCCGCCGCGCCGAGCGCGAGGTCGCGCACCGCGCCGCCGACCAGTCGGGTCTCCTCGCCGCCGCCGTTCAGCGCGGCGAGCGCGCGGGCGAGCCGGCCGGCGTCGAGCAGATGACGGTCGGCGAGGCGCCCGTCTCGCAGGCCGGGCAGCGCGGTCATTCGATCCGCCCCGGCACCAGCACGCCGTTTTCGACATGGGCGGGGATGTAGACGCCCTGGCCGCGCGGCGCGAACAGCGACGCGCCGATGAGCCCCGCCAGCGCCGCCGCGAGGCCGGCGATCACCAAAGTCGCGACCCGGCCGCGCGTCCAATGCTCGATCGCCAGCGGCCAGCGCATGCTGAGCGCGAGATAAGCCGCGAACAGCAGGAACGGCAGCAAAAACAGGCCGAGCGATTCGGCGACGGAGCGCCACATCAGGTGAACAGCCTCTCGTAGAGATTGCGCAGAATGCCGGCCGTGGCGCCCCAGATATACCTCTCGCCATAGGGCATTGCGTAGAATTTTCGCGTCCGGCCGCGCCATTGCCGCTCCTCCAGCCGGTGGTTGGCGGCGTTCATCAGGAAGGCGAACGGCGTCTCGAACGCCTCGGCGACCTCGTCCGGGTTGGGCGTCGGCGCGAAGGCGGGGTCGATCAGCGCCACCAGCGGCGCCACGCGATAGCCGGTGCTGGTGAAATACGGGTCGAGCCAGCCGAGCGGCTCGACCAGGCTCGGCGCGAGGCCGATCTCCTCGCGCGCCTCGCGCAGCGCCGTCTCGGCCGGCGTCTCGCCGGCGTCGATCTTGCCGCCGGGAAACGCGACCTGGCCGGAATGGCTGCGCAGATGCGAGGCGCGCAGGGTCAACAGCACCATCAGCCCCTGCGGCCGGGGGACGATCGGCGCCAGCACCGCCGCCGGACGCGCCGCCGCGACCGTCCGCGGGTCGAGCGTCAGGCCGTCGAGCGCATGGTCGCCGCTCGGCGTCGAGGGCGACGAAAATGGGGGCGCCGGCAGCTCGGCGGCGAGCCGCGCCCGCGCGAGCCGGCGCAGGCCGTCGGCGGAAAGCTCGCTGGGCGAAGGCGAAGCGCTCACAGTCCCTCGATCTCGCTGGCGCGCGCCATCGGGAAGAACAGCCCGCCGCTGCGGACGCCGAACCAGTCTTCGCCTTGCCGTTGCGCGGTCTCGCCGAGGGCGACGAGATCGTAATAGAGCGGGCGCTTGACCAACGCCCACAGATCGTCGCGCACCCGCAGGTAGGGCTTGAGGCCGCCCGCCGCCGCGCGTTCGAAGCGCAAAGGATGATCGGCGTCGACCGCGACGATGTCGTCGACGTTGGTGCGAAAAACGAGCCGCCCGCCGTCCTCTTGCGTCTCGGTCGCCATCTCGACGGCGACGAACGGCGCGTCGTCGACCGCGATTCCGACCCGCTCGACCGGCGTCACCAAGACGTGACGGTCGGGGTCCTTGCGCAGGATCGAGGCGAACAGCTTGACCAGGGCCGGCCGACCGATCGGCGAGCCGCAATAGAACCACGTTCCGTCGGCGGCGATGCGCATGTCGATCTCGCCGCAATAGGGCGGATTCCAAAGGTGAACCGGCGCCGGGCCGCGGCCGTGCGCCGCCGCCGCTTCGGCGAAGCCGCCGAGCGCGTTCTCCGGCGCGCCGCCGCCCGCCATAATCTCGCGCTTGTTTGTGGGCAAGAACGTCGTCCGTGTGTTACGCCTCGTTATCGAGCGGGCGTTCCGCCAATCTAGTCCGGGCGCCGGCGAAGGGGAATTCGCCCGCGCCGCCCAGTCGACTCGTTGTTCGGCAAAGGGAGAGAACATGACCGTCGCCGATCTCGACGCCAGCGTGGTCAAGGCCGCCGAAGCGACTCTGGCGCGCGTCGCCGCGGCGCGCGAAGCGATCGGCGCGGTGATCTTCGGCCAGGAACGGGTGGTCGAGCAGGCGTTGGTGACGCTGCTCGCCGGCGGCCACGGACTTTTGATCGGCGTCCCCGGCCTCGCCAAGACCAAGCTGGTCGAGACGCTCGGAATCGTCATGGGGCTCGAGGCGCTGAGGGTGCAGTTCACCCCCGACCTGATGCCGTCCGACATTCTCGGGGCCGAGGTGATGGAGGAGGGCCTCGACCGCAGCCGCAGCTTCCGCTTCATCAAGGGGCCGATCTTCGCCCAGCTGTTGATGGCCGACGAGATCAACCGCGCCAGCCCGCGCACCCAGTCGGCGCTGCTGCAGGCGATGCAGGAGCGCCACGTCACGGTCGCCGGCGCGCGCCATGACCTGCCGGCGCCCTTCCACGTCCTGGCGACGCAGAACCCGCTCGAACAGGAAGGCGCCTACCCGCTGCCCGAGGCGCAGCTCGACCGCTTCCTGATGCAGATCGACGTCGGCTATCCCGACCGCGACGCCGAGCGCCGCATCCTCATCGAGACGACCGGCGACAGCGAGGCCAAGCCGAAGCCGGCGATGACCGCCGAAGAGCTGATGGCGGCGCAGCGACTGGTGCGGCGCGCGCCGATCGGCGAAAGCGTGGTCGAGGCGATCCTCGATCTCGTCCGCACGGCCCGCCCCGGCGAAGGCGATCCCGAGCTCACCAAGCCGATCGCCTGGGGACCGGGCCCGCGCGCCGCCCAGGCGTTGATGCTCGCCTGCCGCGCCCGCGCGCTGGTCGACGGCCGCTTCGCGCCGTCGCGCGACGATGTCGCCGCGCTCGCCGAGCCGGTGCTCGAACACCGTATGGCGCTGAGCTACGCAGCGCGCGCCGACGGCGAAACGATCCCCGCCGTGATCGCGCGACTGGTCGCAAAGACGCTTGGCTGAACCGATGGCCGCGTCGGCCTCCGAGCGACGCATCCGCCACGAGGCGTCGACGCTGGCGGCGCGCCTGCCGGGCCTCGTCATCGCGGCGCGCCATGTCGCCCATTCGCTGCTGCATGGCGTGCACGGGCGACGGCAGGCCGGCCCGGGCGAAACCTTCTGGCAGTTCCGCCCCTTCATCTCCGGCGAGCCGGCGGCGCGGGTCGACTGGCGCCGCTCGGCGCGCGAAGACCGCGCTTTCGTGCGCGAGCGCGAGTGGGAGGCTTCGCACACGATCTGGATCTGGTTCGAACGTTCGCCGTCGATGACCTTCGCTTCGTCGCTCGCGCCCTGCGCCAAGGTCGACCGCGCCGCGGTGCTCGCTTTCGCGCTCGCCGACCTCGCGGTGCGCGGCGGCGAGCGCGCCGGGCTCCTCGGCCTCACCGCGCCGCTCGCCGGACGCGACGTCATCGAGCGCTTCGCCGAGGCGGTCGCGGCCGAAGAGCGGCGCGGCGGCGTGACCCCGGGCCTGCCGCCGGCGGCGCCGATCAAGGCGCGGACCAAAGCGGCGCTGATCGGCGATTTCCTCTCAGAGGCGTCGGCAGTCGAAGCGACCATCGCCGGCTTCGCCGCGCACGGCGCCGAGGGTCAGGTGGTGATGATCGCGGACCCGATCGAGGAGATTTTCCCGTTCGAGGGCCACACCGAGTTCCTCGCCGCAGCGGGGCCGGCGCGGCTGCGCGCGCCGCGCGCCCAGAGCCTGCGCGACGGCTATCTCGAGCGGCTCGCCGACCATCGCGAGGCTGTGCGCGCGGCCTGCGCGGCGCGCGGCTGGGGCTTCGCCCTGCACCGCACCGACGCTTCGGCGGCGCAGGCGCTGCTCGCCTTGCGGGCGCGTCTCGCCGGCCCCGCGCCGGCGCGCGCCAGCTGGAGCCGCTGAGATGTTCGGCCTGCCGCTCGCCTTCGCCGCCCCGGCGGCGCTCGCCGCGCTGGCGCTGCTGGCGGCGCTCTATCTCTTTCTCAAAGTGACGCCGCCGCGCCCGCGCGAGGTCGTCTTCCCGCCGCTGCGCTTGCTGATCGGCCTCGACCGCAAGGACGCGACGCCGGCCAAGACGCCGTGGCCGCTGCTGGTGCTGCGCATCGTCGTGGCGGGGCTGGTGATCCTGGCGATGGCCGGGCCGATCTGGAACGCCCTGCCCGGCGCGGGCCAAGGGCCGCTGCTGATCGTTCTCGACGACGGCTGGGCGGCGGCGCCGAGCTGGGAGTTGCGCGCAGCCTACGCGCGCGCGGCGCTCGAAGCGGCGACGCGCGCCGGGCGTCTGGTCGCGTTGGCGCCGACGTCGCAAGGCGGCCTGGAGCTCGCCGCGCTCGACGCGCCGCGCGGCGAGGATCGCCTGCGCGCGCTCGCGCCGGTCCCGTATGAACCGCAGCGCCTGGCGACGCTGCCGCCGATCGCCCATTTCCTCGCCGCCAACCCGCAGAGCGAAGTCGTCTGGATCGCCGACGGGATCGAGCTCGGCGGCGCGACCGCTTTCGCCCGCGCGCTCGCCGACGCCGCGCGCGGTCACAAGCTCTCGGTCGTGCTCGGCAAGACGGCCGCGATCGGCGTCGCCGGCGCCGACAATCTCGCCGGCGCGCTGGAGGCGCATCTGACCCGCGCCGGCCCCGACGGGCGGCGCGCGGGGACTGTGCGCGCGCTCGACGCGCAGGGCCGGTCGATCGGCGAAGCGCCGTTCGATTTCGGCGCGGGCCGCGCGGCCGACGCGAAATTCGACCTGCCGGTCGAGCTGCGCAACCAGATCACCCGCCTCGTCGTCGCCGACGAATCCTCGGCAGGGGCGACCTGGCTGGTCGACGAACGCTCGCGCCGCCGCCGCGTCGCGATCCTCTCCGGCGCGAGCGCCGACGTCGCTCAGCCGCTGCTGTCGCCCGCCTACTACATCAAGCGCGCGCTCGCGCCCTACGCCGAGATCCGCGAGGGGGGAGAAGCGGGCGCCGACACGATCGAGGCGCTGCTCGCCGAGAAGCCGTCGGTGATGGCGCTCGCCGACATGAGCGTGCCGCCCGGCCCCGCGCACGACGAGCTCGCCGCGTTCGTCGAATCGGGCGGCGTGCTGCTGCGCTTCGCCGGCACGCGTCTGGCCGCCGGCGACGACGATCTGACGCCGACCGCGCTCAGGCGCGGCGGCCGCACGCTCGGCGGCGCGCTGTCCTGGGAGACGCCCAAGCACATCGCCGCCTTCGACAAGGAGAGCCCGTTTTTCGGCCTCGCCGCGCCCGACGAAGTGACGGTGACGCGCCAGGTGCTCGCCGAGCCGGAGCCGGGCCTCGCCGGCAAGACCTGGGCGCGGCTCGCCGATGGAACGCCCCTGGTCACCGCCGCGCCGCGCGGCAAGGGCCTCGTGGTCCTCTTCCACGTCACCGCCGACACGACCTGGTCGAACCTGCCGCTGTCCGGCCTGTTCGTCGACATGCTGCGCCGGGTGGTCGCCCGCGCCGGGCCGGCGCCGGCCGAGTCGAGCGGCGCCGAGAAGGTCGGGACGGAGGCGACCCGCGCGCCCTATCGCACCCTCGACGGCTTCGGCGCGCTCGGGGTTCCGCCGGCCGAAGCCGCGCCGATCGGCGCCGATTTCGCCGGCCCCGGCGATGCACATCATCCGCCCGGCTTCTACGGCCCCGCCGACGCGCTCGAAGCGGTCAACGCGCTGGCGCCGGGCGCGGCGCTCGCGCCCGCCGATTACGGCGCCCTGGCGATCGCCGCCGGCGGCCTCGACGTCGCCGAGCCGTTCGACCTCAGGCCATGGCTGCTGCTCGCCGCATTCCTCGGCTTCCTCGCCGACGGCTTGGCCAGCCTGTGGCTCGGCCGCCCGCCGCGCTTCGCCCGGTCCGCCGCCGCGGCGCTCATCGTCTTGGGCGCGCTGGCCGGGGGGGCGGCGCTCGCGCCTCCGGCGCGCGCGGCCGATGCGCCGATCGCGGCGCGCGACGCCGACGCCGCGCGCCAGACCCATCTCGCTTATGTCGAGACCGGCGACGCAACCGTCGACGAGACGACGCGCCTCGGCCTCGAGACGCTGTCGCGGGTGCTCGGCGAGCGCACCTCCGCCCAGATCGCCGACCCCATCGCCGTCGATCCGGGGCGCGACGACTTGAGCTTTTATCCGCTGCTCTATTGGCCGATCGTCGCCGGTCGGCCGCAGCCGCCCCCGGCCGCGGTCGAGCGCATCGCGTTGTTCATGAAGAACGGCGGCACGATCGTCTTCGACACCCGCGACGCGCTGGACCAGAGCCCCGACGGCCGACCGACGCCGGAAGGCCTGTGGCTGCGCACGCTGCTCACCGGCGTCGACGTGCCCGAGCTCGAGCCGGTGCCGCGCGACCACGTCGTCACCAAGACGTTCTATCTCATCGATGGTTTTGTCGGCCGCACCGAGGACGGCCAGACCTGGATCGAGGCGCTGCCGCCGCCCGATCCCAATGACCGCACCCCGCGTCCGGCGCGCGCCGGCGACAGCGTTTCGCCGATCGTCGTCACCTCGAACGATCTCGCCGCGGCCTGGGCGTCCGACTCCGGAGGGCGCCCGCTCTACCCGCTCATTCCCGGCGGACCGCGCCAGCGCGAGATGGCGCTGCGCGGCGGCGTCAATCTGGTGATGTACACGCTGACCGGCACCTACAAGGCCGACCAGGTCCACGCCAAGGACCTCCTCGAAAGGCTGTCGCATTGAACGCGTGGTCGATCGCCTTCGCGCCGCCGCTGCCGCAAGCAGCCATGATCGCGCTCGCCTTCGCGGCGCTGGCGATGGTGGCGCTGACGGCGTGGCGGCGGCCCGGCGCGGCGGCGCTCAGGGCGCTCGCCTGTGCGCTGCTGCTCGCCGCGCTCGCCGATCCGTCGCTGGTCGACGAAGACCGCCGGCCGCTCAAGGACGTGGTCGCCGTGGTGGTCGACCAGTCGGAATCGAACCAGATCGGCGAGCGGCCGCGGCAGACCGCGGCGGCGCGCGCCGAGCTCGAACGGCGTCTGGCGGCGCTCGACAATGTCGAGGTCAGGGAGGTCGAGACGCCGCGCGGCGATCCCGACAACCGCGGCACGCAATTGTTCGCCGCATTGCGCTCGGCGCTCGCCGACACGCCGCCGGAACGGGTCGGCGGCGCCTTCCTGATCACCGACGGCGTCGCCCACGACATCCCCGCTTCGCCCGAGGCGCTCGGCTTCGACGCGCCGGTGCATGCGCTGATCACCGGCCACGAAGGCGAGCGCAACCGCCGCATCGAGCTCGTCGAAGCGCCGCGCTTCGGCATCGTCGGCAAGGACCAGACGATCGTCGCGCGGGTCCTCGATTCCAACAACCAGGGCGAGCCGGCGATCGTGACGGTGCGCCGCGACGGCGAGACGATCGCGACGCTGGACGCCGAAGTCGGGCAGGAGCTCGATATCAAGGCGCCGATCGACCACGCCGGCCCCAATGTCGTCGAACTCGAAGTCGCGCCGGTGAAGGACGAGATCACCGACCGCAACCGCAAGGCGGTGGTCGCCATCGAAGGCGTGCGCGACAAGCTGCGCGTGCTGCTCGTTTCCGGCGAGCCGCACCAGGGCGAGCGCATGTGGCGCAACCTGCTGAAGTCCGACGCCAACGTCGATCTCGTCCACTTCACCATCCTGCGGCCGCCGGAGAAGGCGGCCGACGGCACGCCGATCAACGAGCTGTCGCTGATCGCGTTTCCTGTCGCCGACCTGTTCGGCAACAAGATCAAGGACTTCGATCTCATCATCTTCGACCGCTATTCGAGCCAGGCGATCCTGCCGCGCTTCTATCTCGACAACGTCGTCGCTTACGTCCGCAAGGGCGGCGCGCTGCTGATGGCCGAGGGGCCGGCCTATGGCACGCCCGACGGATTGTTCGCCACGCCGCTCGGCGCGATCGCTCCGGCGCGGCCGACCGGCGAGGAGTTCGACGAGCCGTTCCGCGCCGAGGTCTCGCCCGACGGCGCCAAGCATCCGGTGACGCGCGGCCTCGCCGGCGGCGACGCCGATCCGCCCGCCTGGGGGCGCTGGCTGAGGCAGATCGGCGGCGAACAGACCGCTGGCGCGACGCTGTTGCAGGGCGTCGGCAATTCGCCGCTGCTGGTGCTGAACCGGGTCGACAAGGGGCGCGTCGCGCTGCTGCTCTCCGACCAGATGTGGCTGTGGGCGCGCGGCTTCGACGGCGGCGGCCCCTATCTCGATCTCTTACGCCGGCTCGCCCATTGGCTGATGAAGGAGCCCGACCTCGAAGAGGAGGCGCTGCGCGCGCACGCCAGCGGGCGCGACCTGACGATCGAGCGCCAGAGCCTGAAGGGCGAGGTCCCGCAGGCGACGGTGACCGGGCCGGACGGCAAGACGACGACCGTGCAGCTCTCGCCGGTCGCGCCGGGCCTGTCGCGCGCGACCTTGAGCGTCGACGAGGACGGGCTCTATCGCGCCAGCGACGGCGAGCATGTCGCGCTGGCGGTGGTCGGGCCGCAGAACCCGGTCGAGTTCCAGGACGTGGTGTCGACGACGGAGAAGCTCAGGCCGCTCGCCGAGGCGACCGGCGGGGGCGTCCATCGCCTCGCGCGCGGCGCCGACGATCCAGTCACGCTGCCGCGGGTGGTCGCGATGCAGCCCTCGCCGAGCTATTCCGGGTCGGACTACGTCGGCGTCAAGCGCGCCGGCGCGAGCGCGCTGATCGGCGTGAAGCAGACGCCGCTCGCCATCGGCTTCCTCGGCCTGGCGCTGCTGCTCGGCGCACTGGTGTGGGTGTGGCGGCGCGAAGGCGGCGGCGCGCGCGGGTGACGGCCGCTCTCTCGCCGTCGCGCCCGTCCCCGGACTTGACCCCATAGGCGCTGAGATAAGGGGCTTCCGCCGTCATGGCCGTCCCCGGATCAAGTCCGGGGACGGCCATGACGCAAAGGCGCGCGAACTGAAGCGCGCTGCTCGGCAAGATTCCGATAAATATTATCGATCTTCCCAAACGTAATTTTGCAAATGGCGGGTTACGAAACGTCAGAGGGGCCGCGCATCGGGGCGACGTGGGCTGATCGAAACGCTCTCCACTCTCGCCGGCGAGGGAGTCAGTCGAAATGTGGTTCAAGGTCGAAGGCAAGCGCGCCTCCAAGGGCCAGAAATTCGTCGTCCGCTGCGCCTCGGAGATCGCCGGCCAGAAAGTGACGGAGGAGCGCCCGGTCGTGGGCGCCGCCGCCGCGCGCAAGACCGCGGAGATGTTCGCCGCCAGCCTGAACGTGACCGCGACGGTCTACGGCGCCGACGCGCAGGGCGAGTTCGTCTACGGCGTCTATGAACCCGCCGACGGGGCCGGCGAGGCCGCCAGTCCCGTCATCAAGCGCCTGTTCGCCGAATCGGCCGCCGCGTCGCTTTCGCTGAAGGACCAGTTGATCACGGAAATCCCCGAAGACTCGATTCGCGGCTTCGCTTCGCTGGCCGCGTCGCTCGGTTATTTCGTCAGCCAGCACAAGCAGGTGAAACGCACCGGGGCCGCGCGGATCGGCTATGCGACGCTGTTCCGGGTCTTTTGTGGCGGCGGAGAGCCGGGGATCTTGAGCCTTCCGGCGAACGAGGCGACGCTCGCGCTGCTCAGCCGCCGGCTGTGCGAAACGCCGGGCTGGCTGTGGCTGAGCGAGCTCGTCGGCGTCGGCGTCGCCGAGCAACAGGCGATCAACCCGCGCTTCACCCCCGGCAAGGTGACGATGGATCTCGACGGCGAGCCGCGCGTGATGCGGCCGCGCACGGTGTTCCGCGGCGTCGCGCCCAGCAGCGGCGGGCACTTCATGCTGATCTTGCAGGGATCGCCGCGCTCCGAGCTTCCCAACGGGTTCGCCCTCGACAGCGTCGGCCTCGTCTATCGCGAAGCCGACGAGGCGGAGGTGGTCGGGCTCGTGCGCGGTCTGATCAAAGAGGCCGACCCGTTCAAGAATCGCGTCGTGCTGGTCAATCGCGACCTGTGGACCGTCCGCTCGCGCATTTCCGAGCGGACTTGGAAAGACGTAATCCCCCACGAACGCTCGCGGCAGGAACTGGATTTCATCGCCGCTTCGATCCGCGATCGGGACATGCTGAAGGCGGAAGGCCTGACGATCAAGCGCGGCCTGTTGTTGTCGGGGCCGCCGGGGGACGGCAAGTCGACGGCGATCGAATGCTTCGCCAACAGCGTCGCCGGCGAGGCGACGATCATCATCGTCGAGGCGGTCGAACATGTTCGCGCCATCTACCACCTGGCGCAGGCGCTGGCGCCGGCGGTGGTGGTCCTCGAAGACCTCGACCTGATCACCCGATCGCGTCAGAACCC
>Ga0326728_10008570_pt1 | contig 25299 bp, 31 predicted proteins | sample MB3enrmetagenome_FD_207602 | JGI IMG/M metagenome (GOLD analysis project Ga0326728, IMG submission 207602) | Lab enriched peat soil microbial communities from McLean, Ithaca, NY, United States - MB31MN | ecosystem: Environmental > Terrestrial > Soil > Wetlands > Peat | place: USA: New York... | reverse complement strand
AAGCGCAGACTCGCGGAATTCCTTCGTGTACTTTCGATACGTCCCTCTCCGACCCATTTGCAGTTCCCCCTTCCCTGCAAACTGTCAAAATCTTATCTGTCTCACTTTGGGGGTGCAGTCCACCTTCCCATACAAAACAACACAAAACGAACCACGCAGGCCGATATCTCCAATGCCTCTTGGCTCAGTCTTGCTGGGCGGGTCAACCTGATGGGCCCGGCTAGAACTGAACCACTTGGAAGGTTAGTATTTCGGCAAAGCCAGCCTTAAGAAGGGCGAGGAGATTTTGCCGATGAAGAAGAAGTTTTCCGCGGAGCAGATCGTATCGGTTCTCAAGCAGGCTGAAGTAGGAGTGCCAGTGGCAGAGCTGATCCGGAATGACAGCAAAGTGACCTGCACGGCGACGGTCCAGCCCCGCCCCTGGAAATGCCCACGCGCTCCTCTGACGGGGTCGCGCTTCAACCGCGGTACTCGCATGATGGTGTCTTTGTTGCGCCCCACCGTGCCCTGCGCCGACTGCCGGATCATCTCACCACGGCCGGTTTGATCATCTGCCTGATGCCAGGAGCGGCCGCGCCCGTGAATGAAGACGAAACCGGCGATATAGAAATCGGCCACGCGCAGCGTACCACCATCGTCGATCTCGCCCTCGGCCCGGGACACAGCCAGATTCTGCACGACGGCGTCACTCCTACCCACGAAATCGTCATGGTCCTGTAGCGGTAAAAGGAATTTGGTTTCGGGGACAAAGTCAGGCAGTGTTGAGGTGGGAAACATGGGGATCACATGCACAAGGTGGAGTTCCGCGTGAAAGTGCTTCGCAAGATCAGCCGCTATCTCCAAAGCCGCTTGGGAAGATGAGCTAAAGTCGATGGGCAACAAAATCTTCTTGGGCATGGAGTGGAAAGCATGAACCTTAGACACAGCAGATTCCTCGCCGAACCGCAGAATCAACTGGTTTCTTAAATTGTCTTCTCGTCACAAGAGCAAAGACTGTGCTCTTTAGGACACTCGCTTCGTGGACCATTTGCTCCCATGGGGTCGAATTCGCCTTGATTGACCGATGCGGCCGTTACAGAAGCATCCTACTTGCCATTGCGTGCAAATGTGACCATCCCTGAGTGTCTCCACTCTGAAATCATCTCTTTGGGTGTAGCGATACGACGCGACAGTTTATTGGCGGCGCATGCCGTGTCTGAGATGGACGATGCCGATCAAAGGAGAGACCGATGAGTTCATCCAAGTGGATCGCAGAGTCGCATTTCTTATCGGCCTGCCGGGCAGGTCTGGCGGGAAGGTGCGTTGGCCAATCGGGCAAAAATCCACCCGGTACGAAGATTCATCGGGCGATGCTCCTGGTGTTGGTCACTGCGGCCCTGGCCGCAATGCCTGTGTTGGCAAGATCGCAGTTTCTGCTCTCTTCTGGAGATCCCCTGTCAACTTCAAGTGTCACGGCCCCAGTGAAACTGGACCTGGCCTACATCCGGCCGACTGAAAGAACAAAGGTGAGCAACTACACTTTCGACGCATTCGGCCCGTATCCTGTTGCCGGCGCCGCGTTCGCCGCCGGAATCAACCATTGGAGCAATGCACCGCCGGAGTGGGGCCAGGGGGCTGAGGGCTTCGGCAAGAGATTCGGTTCTGACTTCGCCATCGCGGCTATCGGAACGACCACGCATTATGGGCTGGCGGAAGCCTTCAGGGAAGATACCTTGTACTACCGCTGTGAATGCAGCGGCCCTTTACCGCGGCTGCGCCACGCAGTGATCTCCACGTTGACAGGGCGCCGCAGCCAAGACGGCCATCGCGTCTTCTCTATCTCCGCGCTTGCCGCGCCCTATGCGGGTTCCATGATTGCGGTTCACTTGTGGTATCCGGACCGCTTCGACGCAAAGGATTCGTTTCGGATGGGCAACTACAGTCTGCTGGGATATATGGGCGGTAACATTGCCCTGGAGTTTTTCTATAGCGGCCCTCACGCCTTGATTTCACGTATGCATCTGAACAATGCGCACGGCTCGCCGGACAAAGGTCCAAATCATTGAGCGATCGTGGATTTACATCTGTTGCGGACATAAGCCCACCACTTCCGGCGCGGCGGACCGACTTTATGTCCTCCGTTGCAGACTCTGCTGCGAGCCTGTTCAATGGGTTTTTCGAGTGGTTCGGCAGCCTGGGAATCTTTTCCTGGCAGGTCTTGCGGGCAGCGGTTACGCCGCCGTATGAAGGCCGCGAGCTGATTCGGCAGCTCGACGAAGTTGGTTCGAAGTCGCTGCCGCTGGTCGTCATGGCTGGCGCTGCAATTGGCGTCATCATCTCGCTCGAAGCGCGCTACAGCCTCACTCGATTCGGCGCCAAATCGATGTTTCCCGCCACGCTCGTGTACTCCGTTGTTCAGATTATGGGGCCCGTCATTACCGGCCTGGTCGTAAGCGGGCGCGTGGGCGCAGGTATGGGCGCGGAGCTGGCATCGATGAAAGTGACCGAGCAGATCGATGCCATTGAGGCATCCGCGATCAATCCTTATAGGCTCCTGGCGGCGACACGAATACTGGCCTGCATCCTGATGCTGCCGCTGCTGACCTTGGCCACCGACGCATGTGCCTTGCTCACTGGCTGGTTTGCGCAGGCTCTGGTTGAACCGCTCTCGTTCCATCAGTTCATCTCAAGTGGCTTCAATGGCGCCACTTTCAATGCATTTATGCCGCAGACATTCAAGACCGCCGTCTATGGCCTGATTATCGGGCTCATCGCGTGCTTTCAGGGGATGCGCACGCGCGGTGGGGCTGCGGGCGTGGGCCGCGCGGCCACGAACTCAGTCGTGCTGGCCTCGCTCTTCCTTATCCTGGCCGATGTTGTCCTGGTGAAATTCATCCTTGTCTTTTTTTCTTAACTGTTGTTTGAAGCACGCGTGAAACAAGTATGGCCACAGCTTATGACATTGCGACGCAGCAAGCGGAACCCAAGCAAGACGGTCCTGTGCCCGTGATTGCTGTCGAAAACGTGTACAAATCCTTTGCGGGCCACAAGGTGTTAAACGGGATCAGCTTGCGCGTGAACCAGGGAGAAACCCTGGCCGTGCTTGGACGCAGCGGTACGGGAAAAAGCGTGCTGCTGAGGCTCATCATTGGCCTCGATACGCCCGACTCTGGATCTGTCTGCATTCATGGCCAGAACATCGCAGGTCTTGCGCTTGACCGCATGGGTGAAATCCGGAAGAAGATGGGTTTCCTGTTTCAGCAGGCAGCGCTTTACGATTCGCTCACTGTCCGGGAGAACGTGGCCTTCCCCCTCGAACACCATCGCAGAGACCTGTCCAAATCCGAGCGAGCCGACCGGGCAAGGCAGTTACTGGTCGAAGTAGGGTTGGACGGCGACATCGATAAGATGCCGGCGGATATTTCGGGCGGGATGCAAAAGCGCGTAGGCCTGGCGCGCGCGCTGGCTCTGGAACCGGAGATACTGCTGCTCGACGAGCCGACGGCCGGCCTCGACCCCATCAGCTCCGGCGAAATCGACGAGTTGATTCTCAAGCTTCAGAGGGAACATCGCATGGCGTCCATCGTAGTGACGCACGATCTGCATAGCGCCAAAACCATCGCCGGCCGTCTCGCCCTGCTGAATGAGGGCGACGTAGTGATCGAAGGCACGTTTGAAGACCTTCAACAAAGCGACATCGGGTTTGTTATGGAGTTTCTACAGCAGTCGTAGGAGGAGTTATGTCAAGAGTGGCAAGGTTAGGAGCATTTATCGTTGCGACGCTGGCAGTTCTGGCTGCCGGTGTCTTCATCATCGGGAGCCAGGAGTATCTGTTTCGCTCCACCTACCAACTCAAGGCGCAATTCGACAATGTTGCGGGCCTGGCTGTGGGAGCTGACGTCGAGGTGGGCGGCGTTCACAGCGGAAATGTGCATAGCATAAAGCTGCCTCACGAACCAGGTGATAAGGTCATCGTCGTCATGGATCTCGACAAATCGACAAAGGAGATCATCAAGCAGGACTCTGTGGCTTCAATTGAGACCGAGGGAGTATTGGGTAACCAGTTCGTGGCCATTTCGTTTGGATCTGCCGGGCAAGCCGAGGTGAGGGATGGCGAGACCATCCAGAGTGTGCCGCCGCTGGAGTTGGGCCAGCTGCTGGCAAAGGCGAACGCGATCCTGGACAGCAGCCAACAGGCCATCCAAAATACAACTTTGGCCACGGCCCATCTGAATTCGGTGAGCGCCAAGATCGATTCGGGCCAGGGAACCGTGGGAGCCCTGGTGAACGACAAGCAACTCTATGACAACCTGGAACAGACCACGACCACAATGCGTGACACGATGCTGCAGGCGCAAACCGGCGTAACGGACTTCCAGGAGAATATGGAAGCTTTGAAACATAACTTCTTCCTGAGCGGATATTTCAAGAAGCGTGGATACGAAGACTCCTCCGATTTGGCGGCGAACAAGATCAGCGGTCTCCCGCCGGGCACGCCTCAAAAGATATTTGCTTACACAGCAAAGCAGCTCTTTGATGGCCGCGCTTCGGCAAAAATGACGGATCAGAAAACTCTCAAAGCCGCCGGTGACTTCCTGGCACAGACTCGATTCGGACTTGCGATCATCGTAGTTTCTACTGGCATGGATGGCGATACCCAGAAGGACCTCGTCCTCACCGAGGCTAGGGCGATGGTCATCCGCGAGTATCTGGTCGAAAACTTTGGATTTGACGACAGCCAGCTTAAAACGCTGGGCATGGGCAAGCAGACGGGCGCGAACCTGGACACAGATTGGGGTACGATTCAGATTCTCATTTATCCAACAGGAACTGCGATACCGGCCGGCAAGCCAGCGCCGGCGGTTAGCGCATCCACACCAGACGCCGACAAGCCCGTGCCGATCACGGTAGCGGCAACTCCCAAACCATAGTGGTGCGCACTGAGGGCAAACAGCAATTGCTGGCGCGGGGCGCAGAGCCTTGGCTCATGTACTGAATTGCTCAGCATCCCAGCCTCGAAGGTGGAAGACTTACTTAGAAAGCGCAATGTAATTCCACCGCGGAATTTCATGCATTCCAGCACAGAGCTGCAGTTGGCATGCCGGCAAGTCGGCCTTTGCAGCTGCAGTGCGGATCGAGGGCGACGGTCCGAGGGAATTGAAATTAATGCTGACCGGATCGAATCCGGGAAGTGATTGGAGAAACGATATGCCACTTACCACCGTACTCATCACGATTGTCGCAGCAGGCCTTCTGTTGTGGATTGTGAACAGATTCATCCCCATGCAGGGACAAGTGAAATCGATCCTGAACGGCCTGGTTGTCGTCGTTCTGGTCATATGGATCGCGAATCTCTATGGGGTTTTTCAACACCTCAATGGGTTCCGCGTCGGGCGCTGACAGATCACACCATCGAAGCCCGCACGGCTTGGCCCGCAAACTTAACAGAACACCGCAATGCGGCAGTTTTCTGCCTGCAGGAGAACTCGTGAAGCATACACTTTTGCTCGTGATAGGTAGCGCGCTCAGCGTGAGCGCGTTTGGTCAGGCCGGTCCGCAACAGTCGATCACCCTTGTGCCTGTCGGCTCAGTGCCCGTCTTTGCCGTGGCCGAAACCAGCCGCAACGTCGAAGCAATTGACTATCAACATCGCAGCGGAGCCTCGGAAGTGGATCTGGCCGGAACCGCTTTGCTGCCCTCAGCCGATGGAAAAGCCAAAGTGCGCAGCAAGCGCGGCACCATGGAAGTGGAAGCGAACTTCGGGAATCTGCAAAGCCCCACGACCTTTGGCGCCGAATACCTCACCTACGTGCTTTGGGCGATCTCACCTGACGGCCACGCAGTAAACCTTGGAGAAGTCTTGATCGGCGACAACGATCGCAGCAAGCTGACTGCCACCACCAATCTCCAGGCATTCGCACTGATCGTCACCGCGGAGCCCTATTTTGCCGTTCGCCAACCCAGCAATGTTGTCGTGCTTGAAAATGTGATTCGCGCCGACACCAAGGGAACACCCGAAGCAGTGAATGCAAAATATGAACTCATGGAGCGCGGCGGTTATATCCCAACTGGATACAAGTTCGACCCTGTGGTTTTGAATGCCAATCTGCCTTTGGAATTTCTTGAAGCGCGGAATGCGGTTCGCATCGCTCAATCGGAGGGAGCCGAGACGTACGCCGGCGAAAGTTACCAGCACGCTGTCGAGTTGATGAACAGTGCTGATGCATACGCCACGCAAAGGCATTCAGATAAGAAGCAGCTGATCGCGAAGTCCCGAGAGACGGTGCAAACTGCGGAAGATGCGCGAGAGATAGCCGTCAAACGGATCGACGACGATCGCAGGGCGAGGGAACTCCAGGCTTCGGCCGATGCGCAGGCACAGTCGCAGGCGCAGGCCGATGAGGCAACCCGGCAAGCCGATGAGGCGATCCGGCAAAAGGCACAAGCCCAAGCCGATGCGACAAGGGCCCAGGCCGATACGGCTAACGCCGAGGCCGCCACGACAAAAGCCCAGACTGACTTGATAAACAACCAGGCAGCATCAGATGCGGCCATCAACGCCGCCCAAGCCGATGCTGACCGGTCGCGGCTGATTGCCCAGCATGCGCAAGAGGGAGAACAGCAGGCAGATACTGACAAAATGACAATGCGCGCGCAATTGGAAGAGCGACTCAATGAGATCCTCGAGACACGCGACAGCGCACGGGGACTGATCGTCAGCATGTCCGATGTGCTCTTCGACACTGGGCAATACTCGTTGAAGCCAGGGGCGCGGGAGAAGCTGGCAAAGGTCGCCGGAATATTGATTGCATACCCGTCGCTCAACATTGCGGTCGGTGGATACACCGACAATGTGGGTGGCGATGAGATGAATCAGAAGCTCTCAGAGAATCGCGCGGGAGCTGTTCGCGATTACCTCGTGCAAGAGGGTGTAGTCGCAAGCTCAGTCAGCGCAACGGGCTTCGGCAATAGTTCGCCGGTAGCTTCGAACGATAACTCCGCCGGACGGCAAGAGAACCGGAGAGTGGAACTGGTCGTATCGGGCGAAGCCATTGGAAGCCCTGTCAATGCTACGACTGGAAGCCTGCGCTAACTTCAACCCACTATCCTCTGCGGACCCAATAAAGGCCGCAGAGGATATGAACAGAACGGCCGGAACTTCAATGGCTCTTATCAAGAAAATCGACGTTGACAAATATTTCGCAGCGCGGCGAGCCATGAGGCTGGGCAGGATAGGGCTCTTGAGCCAGCCCGATGCGGCCGTGACCGTGCCCGCCGGAAAAGCCGCAAAGGTTCCACGCCTGATTGGCAATCGCGATTTAGGACATTCTTCTCCGGGCGTTTCTGCCCCTTCGATTCCGATCATGTCCGATTCCGGCCGGAGCCAGTTGCTCAGACCGCCGGGGAGCAGGCAAGAGTGAAGATCAATGCGATGTTCCTGCGGGATGAATGTATCCTGCCCGGTCAATTGGCTCTGCTCCAGGAGCCGTTTTCCAAAGGATGGACAGAGGCGATCGGGACCGTGGCATCAGAGCTGGATGCCGCAATCCGCGGCGTTGACTGGCACTTTATGTGGATGGTGGATTCGCAGTCGTCGTTTGCATTTGGCAGAACGGCAGAGGCTGCGATCCATGGGGCACTGGCTCGCGCTCTTCCTGGGGTGAAGAGGCGGTTCAATGCTGCCGAGCTGGATTCCATCCACGTTACGAATTTTCCCGGCTTTCGCATTGCCAGAGTCACTGTCCAAGCCCGCCAGATACAAAGTCAGGCATCGCTGGATTGACCCGAGGCAACGCATCTTAAACGGGCAAAGGTGCTCCGGGTCCATTCGAGGGCCCGCTTTCAAATACAAGGTCCCACCTGTATGAGCATTTTTGTCACACAACCGGCTCCGTTGCCTGCGCGCCCTTTGCATCACTCGCTGATGCCGCATTGGCTCACGCACCTGGGAGCGCTGGGGCTTTTCTCCGTTGCCATCGTCGACTCCTCCCCCATTCCTTTGCCTCTGCCCGGAAGCACTGACCTGCTGCTGCTGTGGCTGGTGGCGTACGGTGGAGATCCCTGGCTGCTTGCAGCGCTCGCCATCGCAGGCAGCCTTGTGGGCGGATACTCTACCTGGCACCTCGGGCGCAGAGGGGGCGAAGCGGCATTGCGCCGCTACGTGCCGGCGCGTCTTCTTGGGCGAGTCGTCGGGTGGGTAGAGCGTCACCGCATCCTTGCCGTGTTTCTTCCTGCATTGCTTCCTCCGCCGATTCCGCTATTGCCATTTGCGCTTGCCTCCGGCGCGCTGGGTGTCTCGCGCCGCCGCTTCCTGATCGTCTACGGCTCGGCTCGAACCTTGCGTTACTCTCTCATTGCCTGGCTCGGCATTGTCTATGGACGCCACGCCATCCGCCTGTGGTCAGGGACGCTTCAGAAATGGTCGATTCCGCTGGTCTGTGTATTCGCGGGCCTGCTGATTGCCGGCATATGTTTTGGAATCTGGAAAGTGAGTGGCCTTCGCAAGATCGATGCGGCCGAGAAACTGGCTCAGCATAACTGCATAACTCGAGCGGGTGATCGCATTTTAGACAACTCCATGATCCAAAGCGGTTGACCCAACCTGGCGTGAACAGCCGGAAAGGCGCCATTTATGAACGAGCGTCGCGACCTATCCTTGGTTCCTGGCTGGTTTCCCGGATCGCATCCTTCGCCTTACCCAAAGTATTTTCAAGTTTTCCTTTGACCTGCTGTGCCATGCCTTTTACCTGGAGCGGCGTATTACCAGTTAACTTGCCCGCCTTTCGCTTGACGCTTCCTACCACTTCGTCGATGGTGCCATTCACTCGATTACTATTCATTTTCCACCTCCGTGGATTCAACTCGTGGGGCTTTGACGAGGGCGCCTGAGTGTGTCTTCGGTGCCTCGATCAAAGAGCATGCAACTTCTTGTCTGTGTCGAAGCGCGCGCAAGCAGCTAGCCCTCTGAGAGTGGGTGGCGATCCGAATGCTAGCCAGGACAACTGGGTGGTTTGACTGTTGGCGCAGGCTGCGAGTGGTTAGTGCTGCACTTTGCCGCCGGAGCTTTGTCCACCTATGTTGCCGTGCCCGTCGTGCACTTCATTTCCCTTGAATTGCTGAGGGGATCTGCGCTGCGCTGCGGGCTTATCGCCAACCTTGGGCAATGGGCCGTTATATCCGTGCTGTGGATCAAAGCTGTTATCCACCTTGCCCTGAAAGTCGTTGGAGCCATGAAACCAGGGACCCGTGCCAATGAAGACGCCGGCATTAAACCATTCCGCGCCGAAGTAGCCGTCGGGAGCGCAGTTATGGGGGGCGTAGTCATAGTAACCGTAGGGACAATCGGGGGCGACTCCGATATTGAAGGTGACCTGAGCCGCCGCCCTGGGAGCGCCAGGCGCTATGGCGAACACGGCAATAGCGGCTAACGCGAGAAACTTGATCCTGTTCATGAGGTCTCCTCACAATGGCCCAGGCAGCCATTTGCCTGGTCCAACCTTTTTTGAGCGTAGCGGCTCAACTCATGTGAGTCTGAGCAGATTCGACCACTTGCCGCGCAAAGGATGAGGATCGCGACTGCGACCATTCAGTCTTGAGCATCTATGTTTCCGTGCGGGCGGCCGGCGCATCTTCGGTGTTCTGCACGTCCCCCGCGCTTTGGGAAACGGCCGGATCGTTCAGCGCTGCCGAGGTGTTTTCCGCGACCCGGCTTTCCAGAAGATCATTCGACGTGGGACCGGAATCGTATTGTTGGATGCTCATTCCGCGCCCCGCAGAGAGACCCAATAGTACCGCCGCCAGCAAAACTTGCAGCGCACGGGGCGGAGGAAAAACAAGCCAAGGATGCCATCGAAAGGGCGCAGCTCGCCTGCCTTGAACTGAACGGATTTGCAGCGAGGGCACCTTCGCCGAAAGCAAAGCACTTTGGGCAGCCAATCCGGCCAGGTCATGGTGGCAACATTCATAGGGAAGTTCCTTTCAATGGAAGAGTGGCATCGGTCACTGCTCGGTTCCATCTCCCGCGCTGGAATTCGCGTCAAGCCACGTGAGAAGACAACGAATGCTTCCCGTGGCTAAAGCTATGCTCGAATCGGCTGCTCCGTAATAGAGGTTGATGGTATCGCCATCGGCGGCGATAGTCTGGCCGCAAGGAAACACGACGTCGTGCACATCTCCAGAGCGCTCGTAGGGGGCGTCGGGACCAAAGATCCACGAGTTTCCGCGCTGCAGGCAGATCTCAGGATGTTCAAGATCAAAGAGCGCCAGGCCCAGGCGATAGATGCTTCCCGAGGCCGTTACCCGCACACCGTGGTAGATCATCAGCCAGCCCTTAGGCGTTTCGATGGGTGGAGAGCAAAGGCCAATCTTGTTCGCATCCCACCATCCCCCACGCCGTGCTACCAGAATGACTTTATGGCTGCCCCAATGCCGCAGGTCGGGAGAGTACGAGATCCACATATGAGCGCCGGTGGTGGTCATGGGCCGGTGGATCAAAGCCCAGTAGCCGTTGATTCTTCGCGGCAGCAACGCGGCATCCTTATCCTCAGGAGACATGATGACGCCGTACCGCTCAAAACTTCTAAAGTCCCTGGTGAGCGCCAGGGAGACTCCCGGACCGCCGCGAGCAAAGGAGGTATACGCCACCGCATACTGCTCGAGTTCCGGAACATAGGTGATGCGCGGATCTTCGATGCCCCAGATTTCCTCAGGAAATTCCTGGGGATTCGCCATCAGTGTTGGCTTGGCATCAATACGCCATCCGTTGATTCCATTCTTTGAACGTGCCGCGCACAAGTGCGACAGGCCACTGCGGTCTTCCGCGCGGCAAAGCAATAACGTGTCGCCGTCGGGCAGCAGCACTGCTCCCGCGTTGAAGACGCTGTTCACCGCGTAGGGCCAATCGTGCCCGCTAAGAATCGGATTGTCGGAATAGCGCGTGAGCAGAGGAAGGTCTGTGCATGGTCCCGGGTTCGGCTGTCCTATAGCAGAGGCCTCTGGCAAAGTGGGTGGTTCAATGACTGGATTCAAAGGGAGATGCTCATTTCCTGAAACATGGGTTCTGCATGGATCACTTTCGCTCGCTGCATTTCCAGGAGCGCCATCAGGAACGAAAGCGTTGACTCCGCCCCCTGATTTTCATTGACGCGGTCGGGATGCAGTCCATCTTTGCATCCGCCCGTGGTTGGGTCGTAGACCGGCGTCTGCAAATCGTTTTTGCCCAGGAACCAACGGAAGACGCCATGAGCTTCGCCGGTCCAGCGCTTATCGTGAGTTAGCCTGTATGCCTCAAGGCAGGCAGAGATGGTGGCGCAGGCTTCGACGGGTTGCTGATCAAAGCGGGGCTTCTCACCGCCCTCGGTGAAGCATCTGCTGGAGCCGATGGGCACAAAGACCTCCGGGTCACCGCAGTGCTGAGCAGCAACAAGCCATTTGAGCGACTCGATTCCCGCCGCGACCATCTTCTTGTTCCTGCTGCGCCCACCGGCCAGGATGAGCGCCTGCGGCAGCCTCGCATTCGAGTACGCAAGACTCTTCTCGAACCAATGCCAGGTCGCGGAGCGGCTGTGTTCGTAAATATCCAACAGACGATTGGCGAGCGCGTTGCGCGCGTTTTGGACGGCCCTGTCGCCGGGGAACCAGTCGAGATAGGCCTGCAGACCGAGAACACTGAATGCCCACGCCCGCGGGCTGCTGAACGTCAACACTGCCGGCACGGCAGCCTCAAAAAGTCTTCCTGCCGCACCCCGCAATCCCGCATTCTGCGATTGGCCGAGCACCGAACCGAGAGCCCACAATGCGCGCCCATGGCTGTCTTCAGAGCCAATGTCCTCAAGCCATTTGCGGTCGTAGCCGAGAAAATTCCTGAAGCGTCCGGTATCGGAATGAAATGCGAGCCACAGAAAAGCCAGGTAGCGGCGAGAGAGGTTGAGATGATCTTCGCCTCGCGTTGACTCCGCATATTCATCGAGAAGAGTGGAGACGATCAGCGCCCGTGCGTTGTCGTCGGTGGTATAGCCCTCGCGTGTGTTTGGTATGGAAAAGATGGCGTGTTGCAACATGCCCGTGTCGTCGGTCATGGCGGACAGATGAGCGGTATTCAGAACCGGTAGGTGCTGCATCGGGTCGATGAGGTCCACCGCGGTTTCGTCCGGCTGGGCGGCCCTGGGCTGCAACGAGCGTTCGCAACGCGCCCGCTGAAAGGTCGCCATATAGGCTCGCGCAGTCGTCGGCCACGTGGTTCCGCGGGAGTGCAGATAGGCTCGCTTACGCATGGCATGGCGCTCCGCATCGTTCTCTAACAATGCGAGAACCGCTTCTGCGATGGCATCTGGACTGTCAAATGGCACAAGCACGCCTCTTTTATCTGCGAGCAGTTCCTTGGCGTGCAAATAAGGTGTGGAGATAATTGCCTTGCCGGCTCCCAGCGCGATGGCCAGCGTACCGGAGACAACCTGCGCCTCCTGCCGGTAGGGTGTGATGTAGATATCGGCGGCGCCGACATGCTCAACCAGTTCTTCAGTACTTACGAAGCGATTATTCAGAATCAAATGGGAAGAAACATCAAGCTGCGCGGCCAGCGCCTGCAACTCTTCGCGGTAACGCTCGCCGTCACGCCGCCGGATATGAGGATGCGTCACTCCGGAGACGATATACACCACGTTCGGATGCCGCTTGAGAATCGCCGGCAGCGCCCGAATCACGTTTTCAATCCCCTTGTTTGGAGAGAGCAAACCGAATGTAAGCAGAACGGACTTGCCTTCGGTGCCAAACTTATCCTTGAAATAGTTGGGGTCCATGAACGTCATGTCGGGTACGCCGTGCGGGATCACATCGATCTTTCCGCCGGGAACCGCATACACTTCGCGCAACAGCTGGGCCGCCAGTTCGCTCATGACAATCAGGCGATCGGAGAGCTGTGCGATCTCTTCGAGCACGATGCGTTGATTTGCGTCCGGTTGGCGCAGAACCGTATGCAGCGTGGTGACCAGCGGCATTTTCAATTTGCGCAGCAAGGCCAGGATGTAGCGGCCCGCGGCGCCGCCGTAGATGCCGTATTCATGTTGCAGGCAGACCAGATCGTTGCTATTGAAGTTCAGGAAATCGGCGGCCCGCTCATAGGAGGCAATGTCCTCCTGCTCCAGCTCCAGGCGCACGCGGTCAGGGTAGTCGTAGCTCGAATCGGGATCGTTGACGGGAATAGCAAACAGGCGTTCCTCTCCGTATTCGGCGGCGAGCGCGGTACAGAGGTCGGTGGTGAAAGTCGCAATGCCGCACTCGCGCGGCAGATAATTCCCAATAAAAGCGATGCGGGTGGGCAATGGAAGGCGGCTGGCTTTCAACGCGACGGGGATGGAAGCCGATGTTCCATCTCTCTCAGCCTGTATCTCGGAACTTATGATTGCGGGGAAGGTCATGATTTCCTCTTTTCCATCGGGATTCGCTCTGCGCTTGAGATTCGCTGCACGATGTAAGTACGGATGAGTGGTGCATGACTTACCGCTTGGCCCTCGTGCTCTGCGACCCTCGGCTTATCGAACGGGCACTGCCAGCCGATGCCATTCTTCTGCAATTTCCAGCCACGTATATTGCTGGACCTGGCGAGGTTGCAAGGTGACGTTTGCGATGTGGAAGCCTGGATACCTCCTGGCCTTATCTGCAATGAGCTCCGCGGCGTTGAATCGTCTCGCCACTGCCTTCAGGGCACGCATTAAAGCGCGCTGGGTCGCAGCCTCCTGCGTCAACCCAAAGCCTCTTCCTGTGCAGGGGCGATGCACCCACAGGAAGTGCCAGCCCAGGTGGCGAATCATGGTGTCGAAAACCGCCGCCGTGAGCTCTTTCAAAAGGGTCCAGTGTTCACCGCAGGGCTCCCGGAGCGGATCCAGACGCTCCGGCAGGATGCACGCCTTGCGCAGAAAAACGGAATGCAGCTTCACGCTTGCGCACTTTTCGAATCTTTGGTCACCGGAGGCCCGACGGAACCGGTCACAGGACTCGGCGGCGCGATGGCTACGCCAGATGATGAATGTTCCGCAACGAAATCCTCAGCAAAACCCGATGCATTTGCTTCGATTGCGTCCGGCTCGGCCGCGGAAAAGCCGGTGGCGTCGGGCTGACTTTCGGGCGGGCACAGATGTATCTTTGTTCGAAATTGTGGAGACAAGTGGTTCTTGACATCGCTTTGCTTGATGAGGCTCATAGCGGCTCCAGTTTTTCGGTTGCGTACCTGAAAGATGCTCGTCTGGAGCGAAGCCTGGAATGCCGAAGGCGAGAAAGGAAAAACGTACTACTCCTTGAATCATACGCCAAGCAGAGCTTGCGTGCCGGCAACTTGCTTTTCATCGTGGTCAAAAGTGCACACGTGGAAGCAGCGCAAGGAGTTCGCACGCAAGGATACCCTGGATAAACTGCCTGGGCCACGGCCGAATAGGCGCCATTTTTTCCGACACTACCTGTGTAGTATTCGGTCTCGAATCGATAAACGCCGGCTCCCTATGGTGCGGTGGGATTGCCCCAGTTTGAATGGGGGACGAAGCTTTTACTCCCTGCTTGACTCGGTGGTCCGATATGCCTCGCGGCCAGCCTCGACCGCTGCAGCGACCCGGTCCGATTGGTCACCCACGAGGCGCCGGCCACGCTCCACATACTCACCTACCTGTTCTTTGCCCTTGTCCACCAGCGTCCCCACGTGTTCGGCGGCCCGCTTTGCATGAGTGCTCAAGTACTCCGATCCCTCGCGAGCACCACGAGCAATGTCCTCTCTGGTTTCGCGACCACTCTTGGGGGCAAAAAGAATCGCCACCAGTGCACCGACGCCGAGTCCCACCAGCAACCATGCCAAACCCTGTACCTTACTTTCCTCTGCCATGATGAAACGTCTCCTTTCGCTCGGTTCCTAGAAAGCTCAGACGTGCCAGAATCGATGGCACGCTATAAATATTACCAACCGTTTTGTGCGGCCAATTCAGCGGTCCGGCGAATGCTCTCGCCGGGAAGAATGCGCGCCAAATTCCATCGCATTCGCCGCAACTTCAGAAGCAGTCGATTTTTTTGATTCTTAAATCCACCTGGAAATAAGCACCTGCGGTAGCCAGACAAAAAAACGGAATACACAATCCCTGCATCGCACGGGGAAATACCCGATGAGCAGCTCCGGGGAATCTGACAGGCGAAGCCGCGAAGCCTTGATCCGGGAACCACCGCAAAGAGGGCAATTCATCAAGAGCAGACCGCCTGAGTCTGAGTCATCCCAGAACCTGGATACTCCCTCCGCTCGCTTTCTCGCGGCACGAGACGCTGGTAATGGCTTTGATTGGCAGAATTCGTCAATCGCTCAGCGCCGGGATGAGGAGGAATCGTCTCGTAAATCTGGAATCCAAACAGGTTTTCCATGCTCAGACGTTTGGTCGGGCGCCCTGGCCGAGTCATGGCGTCCACGGACTCGATCAAAAGAGCCGGCCCTGTGCCCTTTTGACAAAAGACATCAGCAGCAACCCCAGGGGGTACGCAATTGCCTGAAAATCCGCCGCTCATTGCAACCACACGGATCGATGGAAAGCGGCGCCGAACCGTTAAGAGAAACTCCAAGCCGGACATACCCGGCATATTGAGGTCGGAGAGGAGGATGTCGGGGAGATCCCGCTGGATCTCCGACAGCGCAGAGGCTCCGTCTTCGGCAAGCCGCAAACTATATCCAATTTCGGAAAAGAGCTCCGATAAAGAAGCTCGAATTGAGACGTCATCGTCAACAATGAGAAGCTTCACCGGCATATCGAGCATAGACAACCTTCCCCTGATCGCCAAATTACGGGCGTGGATTAAGCATCCATTAGCTCCGACCAACATGCTGTTCAATTTTGCTCAGGTCCTGAGGTCTCCTGGCCGCTGGTCGGGCAAGCCTTGTGAAATGAAAGGAACACGTGGTTTCTCCGCGTTGTGTTCGGGTAATTGATCGAGCAGGACCACATTCAGCAGCGACTTGTGTACCTGGATGCGGCCGTTATAGCTGACAAAGCCGAGCCTGCGAAAGCGATTCATAAAGAAGCTGACACGCGACCGGGTGGTGCCGATCATATCCGCCAGGGTTTCCTGCGTGATGGGAGGGATGAAAGTGTCCGGTTCGCCGGGCTTGCCGAATTCCGCCATCAACAGGAGAATTCGCGCCAAACGCTTTTCGCTGGAGTTGAAAAGTTGATCGACAAGGTCGGCCTGTGTTCTCATGCTGCGGGCCAGGAGGAATTTCAGAAACATGTCGGAGAGGGTATGCTCCTGGTGCATCACCTGGATCATCTCCTCCCTTCCAATCCTGAGCGCAGTGCACGTGTTGATCGCGGTGGCCGTGGCCAGGCGCCGTCCAGGCACCGCCGCAAGGGACTCCTCTCCCACGAAATCGCCGCTGGAGAGAAGCGTGATCGTGGCCTCTTTGCCTTCGTGCGAAACTACTGTAAGTTTTGCCCGGCCGGACTGAAGATAAAAGACAGAGTCTGCCGGATCTCCCTGGACAAAAAAGTTCTCTTTCGGCTTCACGTCGCTGATTCTTCGGTCAACGCCCGCGCGCGCAAGGTAGGAGATTGGATCGAATGTCACGTTACTCGCCGCGGCGTTTACCATGGGACCTCCTCCGAGGCAGTTCGGGTGCAGATTGCGGACTGCTGCAGGTTGATCGAAGGGTAATGGGGGAGGGCTTCAGAGAGCAGGAACAAAGCATCCTTCGCAACCTGGCGTCAACAGCGCAAGGTGAAGCTACACTTTTGCAGCCTACACATAGTGTGCTGCACACGGAATCGTAATGCTATCGGGGATGCTTCTAATAATGAGAGGCTTTGTCCGGGAAAACCCTCACAAAGGACGCAAGTAGAGCACATACCGGTATGGAAAGGCAGCCCTAATTTAACTTCTTACCGGGCCGAGCCGCCGGGCTCACTCTCCAGTGCTTCCGGGGTCAATAGGCCCATCTGCACGGCAAAACGAATCACGTCACGACGCGTCCGAAGTCCGAGCTTCTCAGCAAGACGTGAACGATATGTCTCGATCGTCTTTACACCCACAAATATCTGTTTCGCTATTTCTGCACTTGTGTAGCCCCGAGCCACGAGTGTGAGCACCTGCAATTCGCGTTGGCTAAGGATGTTTACCGGTCGCGTGGAACCGGCTTTTGTACCTTTCTTCGCCAGCACGTCCTGGACAAGAACGTTGGCCAAACGCGGATCCACGAAGATCCCGCCGCGATGCACTGCTCGTATTGCGGCAATCAGTTCCGCATCCACCGCCCTTTTCAACAGGTAGCCAGACGCGCCGGCAGCCAGTGCCGATCTTAAGTACGCAGGGTCATCGTGCATCGTGAGGACGAGCACCCGGGTTTCGCGGCAGTCTCGCGCCATCTCCTGGAGCGCTTTCATGCCCCCAACCCGCGGCATGGTGAGATCCAGCAAAGCCACATCCGGTCTCGTTTCCCGCGCCGTTTGCACCGCCTTCTCTCCATCGGGAGCTTCCGAGACAACTTCCATATCGGCCTGGACATTGACCAGCATCCTCAGTCCTGCGCGGAGAATTGCGTGATCGTCAGCGATCATGACCCTGATCTTGGGGGTGCGCGCCGGCATTTCAGATGCTCCTCTGCCCCGTTATGCGCTGGGAGTCATGGTCGGCAAGTGGGACTTTCACCAGAATTTTGGTTCCCTTGCGCTGGGGAATGAAACTGATCGTTCCGCCTATCATTGCCGCTCTCTCGCGCATACTCTGAATCCCCAGGCGATGCGAGGAAATAGCCACGGCCTTGGCGTCAAAACCACATCCGTCGTCGATTACTGCTACCTCGATTGCCTTGGGCATACGGGCAAATCGAATGCTGACCGCTCTGGCTCCCGAATGCCTGGCAACGTTGGTCAGGGCTTCCTGGAGAATGCGGTACAACGCGGTCTGAACCGCTGATGGCAGGTTGCAGGAATCAAGCTCGTTGGGTGTGAGATCCACAGCTATATTGTGGGTCTTTGTGTACTCGGCAGCGTATCGGCTCAGTGCAACCCCGAGGCCATGATCGTCCAGCACCGTTGGGTGAAGTCCGCGGGCGAGCCTGCCGACTTCGTCGATGGCCTGGGCGGCGATCTCCCGCAGCCGCTGTCCCTGTACCTTCGCATCTGGCAGTTTCCGGGCGTCTTCCAGAGTTCGCAGGCCGACCAACAGAGCGGTCAGCAACTGGCCAGCTTCGTCATGCAATTCGCGGGCAATCCGGCGCCGTTCCTCCTCTTGCGCCGAAAGCGTACGTTCCAAAAGGAGCCGCTGCGTCGCTGCGGCTTGTTTGATTTCTTCAGCCTGTTTACGCTTTTGCTCGCTCAGATCGGTGATCACCATGCCCATGGTCTGGTCCTTGTATCCACGTAATCGATTCATTGACAAATAGACCGGAATCAGACTTCCATCCGTACGGCGCAGGCTGAATTCGCCTTTCACGGCTGTCTTCCGGGCATCGCGAAGCAGAGTCTCAAATCTGTGCCGCTCCGTTTCCGCAACCAGCGACTGCACTGCAACTCCGATGAGTCTTGCTGGTGGCCTGCGCATCATTGCTGCAAACCTGCGGTTGCAGTAGAGCACGGCGCCATCCCGTGACAGAGTCGCTGCGCCTTCACTCATGGCCTCCACCAGCATGCGATAGTTGGGTTCGCCGCCTTTTAGAGGAACCGCCCGCTCCCCGCGGCGGCCTGAAACCATCAAAGCGTCCACTTCGCCGGACTGTATGGCGCTGAGGGTTTCCTCTGCAATTTTCAGCCGGGCGCGAAGCTTGGTTTGCTGATTCGAAGGCGTGGATGACGGAAGTTTACGTGAGGCCGGTCCGGAACTTCTGCGAGATCCTTGCGGCGTGCCGGCTTTGCCGTGCGGCAGTCTGGGGAGGACTCGGCCATCGGAATGGGCTCGCTTGTTGGCCATCTGTTCTTTGAGCCTTCATTTCAGCGTGCTGGTTGAAGATCCAACCCCACAATGACACTCTCGGTCTTGGAGAGGTTGCCAATGATTTTCTTGACCGGCGGCGGGAGCCTTCTCACCAGGGTGGGAATAGCGATGATCTGATCGCCCTTGGCCAGTTGCGGCTTCTCAAGCAAATCGACGACTTCGATGCGGTATTTGCCATGCAGCTTTTCCTCGCAGATCTTCTTGAGGTTGGCGATGGCAGTAATCGAATTAGGCGTTTGGCCCGCTATGTAAAGCCGCAATATGAAAAAGTCGCTACGGCTGGTCTTGGACTGCCGCTTCTTTGCTGCGCTCTTCTTCATGCCGTTGCTCGGATTCCGGCCAGAATCGGCCAAACTTGTTACTCGCCCGCCGCAGTTGCTCATTGGCCCGCGACGTGTGTGGCTACAGTATGATCGCTCAGAACCACGCCCAGGTCGAGGCCTCTCTTACTCACGATCAGCTCACGAACTTCGCGCGAATGCGCCATGCCGCGGGATTTCAGAACGTAGAGCTCGCGTCTCGGCCGTCCATTGGGTTTGCTGTCGCGCAACACAATCCAGGTGTCCATGAGCGAAGAAACCGCGGCCGCAGTTCTTTCCTGGGGATCACCCGCGAAGGTCAGATTCGTGAACATCGACGTGATCTGTTGTACTTTAAGGAAATCGACCAGGCGCACGAGCATCGATTTGACGTCATAATTGCCTGAAGCCGAAACCAGGTTCGTGATTGGGTCGATGACCACCACACTTGGCTGAAGCTGGGAGATCAGTTTGTGGATAACAGCCAGGTGTCCCTCCAGGCCCGTGCTGGTTGACCGCATGGCACTGAAGCGCAAAAGTCCCTTTCTTACCCACGGCTCCAGGGATATGCCGACCGAGCGCATGTTGCGGAGGATCTGGCTGGGTGACTCTTCAAACGTGAAATAGAGGCAAATTTCACCCCGGGTGCAGGCCGCGCGCGTGAAGTTTGCCGCCAGGCTGGATTTTCCGGTCCCCGCCGTACCCGTCACCAACACACTGCTCCCACGGAAGAATCCCTTGCCTTCCATCATCTCGTCCAAAGCTGGAACTCCCGTTGAAATGCGATCCATGAGAGCTTTGTGGGTAAGCGCGAGAGAGGTGATGGGCACCACCGAGATGCCGTCTTCATCGATCAGGAATGGATATTCATCAGTGCCGTGAGAGGTGCCCCGGTACTTGACGATTCTTAGCCGCCGGGTAGAAATCTGTTCCGTTACCCGATGATCCAGCGCAATCACGCAGTCGGCGATGTATTCCTCCAACCCGTGACGGGTCAACGTGTCGATTCCGGCTTCCCCAGTAACAATCGCGGTAAGGTTATGGTCTTCAAGCCAGCGAAACAACCGCTGCAGTTCCGACCGCAGTGTTGCTGAGTCGCCTACGCCGGCAAAGAGTGCCTGCACGCTATCCAGGACAACTCGCTTGGCTTTGATCGTATTTACGGCGTGGGCCAAACGGACGAACAGGCCATCGAGGTTATATTCTCCAGCCTCGGTAATCTGGCTTCGCTCAATGAAAACGTAATCGACCAACAGCTTCTTGCGCCTGGTAAGGTCACGCAAATCAAATCCCAGGGATGCGACATTGGCCGCCAGCTTCTCCTCGGTTTCTTCGAAGTTCATGCATACGCCAGGCTCGCCGTATCGAACCGCGCCGTGCATCAGAAACTCCATCGCCAGCAGGCTCTTGCCGCTGCCCGCCTTGCCGCACACGAGCGAAACTCGGCCTTTAGGCAGGCCTCCGCCTGTGAGTTCATCCAGTCCCTGGATTCCCGTCGGGGACTTGGCAAGCGAGGGGCGAGCAGCTTTGGGCTTGGGCTTGGCATGGGGCATCATAAGGCTCCTGAGATTAAGGTTGGCCTGGCTTGAGCGCCAGGTTTCAGCCTTATCCCGGTATGGGAGTTAATTTTACGCCAATGCCCTATCGCGGTACTCCCGCTTGCGATCGACAGAAGTTTTGGCAGCACGCGGCGATTAGTAGCCCGTTTATCACCTTCTGGGGCCTTGTTTGCGGGATGGGGACGCGGAAGCTAGTCGCGGAGAACTACCGCAAGAAGTGAACTATGGATCTCGAGCCCGCTCCTGCTATAAGTAAGGAACCCTGATTCTCTGAACCTGTTCATGAAAAACCCGGCGCGCAACCGGGTTGTGCCCGCCATATCCGCGAGGGTCTCCTGACAGACTTTCGGGATTGCAGTCTCGGGCTTGCCGTCCTTGCCGAAACGAGCAAGCAAGAGCAGAACCCGGGCTATTCTCTTTTCGCAGGGATCGAAGAGTTGGTCAACCAAAGCCTCATGATAACGGAGGTTCCGCGCCAGCAAAGATGCGACGTACAGATCGGCGAGAGTGTATTCCCGGTGAAGCGCAAGCATCATTGCCTGCTTGTCAATCTGCAGCAGTTTGCAGTCCGTCATTGCGGTTGCAGAGTCCATGCGCAAAGGCTGTCCAGCCAGGCCACCGTCTCCGAAAAACTCTCCCTCGCTCAATATGCTGAGGGTCGCTTCCTTGCCAAACTTTGATACGACGGTGAGTCGAACCTTGCCTTCCTGGATGTAGAAGACTGCGCCGGCCGCGTCTCCCTGCGCGAAGACTGTTTGTTTCCTGGGAAAGGCCACGACTTTTACACCCTTGCCAATCGCTGCAAGGATTCTCCTTGAGTTGAAGTCGTGATCGGTTCTTGCCGTCGTGGTCTGCGCCATCAGGGGTTTCTCCCGGCTCGAAGCTATATTTCCTAACTTTAGGTCAAAAGGGATCGCCAAAAATGTTCAACTTTGCTCACAAACGGCGCCTGGCGCAAAGGATCTTTCAACAGTATGTCCAGGACATTGCCCCGGTGGGAGCGCTCGCCCATTGAAGTTCCAACAGCGTTTCGCGATGTCGAAATAACTCACTCTTCTTCCGTGGGTTTCAGGCTGGCAGTCTTGACCTGGCTCACAAGGCCGAGTCTTTCAAGGAGACGAATACCAGAGTAATTGACATCGATTTCATACCGGGCCAGCAATGACGCTCCACGACGTCATCCATCAAAAACCTAAAGCTCCGCCCGGCAAGAAGGAGCAACGATGACCCACCCAAAAGCTTCGCGATACGCCTCAACATTGCTCCGAGTTGAGCAATTTTGACCATCCCTCCCGTCCCAGCCTGCTTCACAGTTGACAAGGGTCGTGCGCCTGCCTGGACATGCCGCTCAAGCTAACGCGGGCATTCTTATGCAAAGGAGAACGCTATGTCCCACCTTACGATTGTCCTGTTGATTGTGGGCGCCTTCGTCTTCATTCTTGGCACGGTTAAGGCCGTCAGAGCGTACCTCGAGAATCGCAGTGAAGAAATGGCGCCATTCCGCAATTACTTCGGGCCCGAGTACGACCGCGACCTTCTCCGGCAAAGCTCCTGGTGCGACGACGAGAACCAATATGATCGTCGAACCCGCATTGACGCTTTCAACGTTCGCGATCGGGGCGCCACCGAGCGGTATTCAGGTGGCAGCGGTACAACCTAGCGGAATCGCGACCGGGATTGATCCGGGAGCCATTCGGGCTGCAACGGCGGAAGGCATTTTCCCAGGTTTCTCTTACACTCCTCTCCATTCCACGGTGTGCAATTGTGGCCAGCATTCACGCGCATGGCCGCTCATGATGGATTCTGCGTAGGTTCCTTCCCGGTCTGCAAAGCGTCTCCCATTCACTCTTTGCGGTCGAGGAAATCCCGCATAGGAGAACACAATGTTCAATCACTTCACGAACGCGCAGCTCATCATTGCAGTGGCTGTACTCGTCCTGGTTGCCATCGTCGTTGGCGAGTATCTTAGACGCCGCAAAGCCAGGACCGCGGCCTTCCGCACTCGCTTCGGAACGGAGTACGATCGCGCTGTCCTGGAGCATGGCTCTTCGCATAAGGCCGAGGCAAAACTGGCCGATCGTGAATCCCGCGTGCAAGCACTGAAGATTCGCGAACTCGGCGCCATTGCACGGGAGCGATTCGTCGCCGAGTGGCAAACGGTGCAATCCCGCTTCCTCGATCACCCCGAGGCCGCGGTCACTGAGGCCGACGACCTGATCGCTTCGCTCCTTGAGGCCCGTGGCTATCCCAAGGACGGCTTTGATCAGCGCGCCGCGGATATCTCCGTCACTTACCCTCGCGTGATGCAAAACTACCGCGCGGCGCACGCCATCGCGGTGTCGACCCGAGGGACTGAGGCAAGCACTGAAGAGCTCCGTACTGCGATGATCCAATTCCGTGCCATTTTCGAGGAGCTCGTCCAGGCTGATATCCCTCAAGAGAAAAGGCCAGCAGCATAGCGCGCAGTACGCAGCACGAAGGGCTCCTGGAAAAGGTGCACGTTCTGGAGGATCGCAAAATGAGACGGCTCACAAGGTTCATGCGATGGGTCCGCAAGTCAGGGTCCTCCAGCTTGCTGCTCGCGGGCTTTTTAGCACTTGGAACTACCCTGGGATTCTCCAGCAGTCCAAGTTCAGAAAAGATTCAGGCCACATTCGCAAAAGACGGAAATGTGGTCCGCGCAACGCTGATCGTTTACAACTACACCACTTCTGCGGATCTGCAGGTTCTTTCCCTCGCATTCCAGGAGGGCCAGGATCGGGAATTGGCCGCCGTGCTCTCCAAGACCAAAGCGGCTGGTCTTTGCTCAATTGCCGGTGGTCTCAGCTTTGACGTCGCGTTCATCCAATTGGTTATGACGCCAACCGGGCGGGAGATCACCTTTATCACCAACCGCCCGCTTCAACCCGATGAAGTCAATCCGAACTCGGATTCGCAGTCCTTCGATCTTATGGTTGGTCAATTCGACATCAATGACACCGACAGTTCCAAGAGCACAGGATTCCTATACCCGGCAAGCAGACTCGTGATGGATGAGCAGGGAGAGTTTCACTATGATCTGGCCGGCAGCCCCTGGTCGATGGTCAACGTTCTCGACTCAAATTGGGCTCCGGTGTTAGCTGGGCGCGAGACTCCCGATGCAACTAGCCCACTTGCCCGGTCTTCGCTCCCATAATCTACAGTGCCTGCGCGGAGCCGGCATGCAGTTTTCCTCAAACTGAGACCGGCTACCGCGACAAACTGTATAACTTTGACCATCTTTAACCCATTGTCTCCCTGCAGAATCCGAATCGTGGAGGAAAACGGCGGAGGGATCGTTGTCCGAAGAATCGACGATGAGCGCTCTCGTTTACGCGAGCGAGTCCGGGACGGCGCCGTATCGCCTCGTTTTCCTGCCGCAAATGTTGTGTTGATGTCGCAATTTCCCTCGGCAGCACTACAATTCGAGGGAATCTGCGCCGATACAGAAGATTCCAGCCGAAGGCAAACCATGGAGGAAAAGGCATGTTTCACTTACTCTGGTATGTTGTTATCGGGCTATTGTCGGGGTTGATCGCGAAATCGGTGATGCACGTGCACATGACGATGTTCTGGACAGTCGTGCTCGGCATCGTCGGATCGGTCCTCGGCGGCGGCGTTACCCACATGATTTTTCGCTCGAGAAACGACCGATATCATCCCGCCGGCCTCATTTTTTCAACTCTGGGCGCTATCCTGATTCTCTTCATTTGCTACAAGCTGAAGATTCATCTCCCTTAGGTCTTGATTAGTTCCCCTGGCTCATGGACCGCCCGGCGAGTTCTGCCCATTTGGCGTGGGACGAACTGGCATGGAACGCTCACGCCGCTTTCCAGGCGGCGCAATCAGCGCATGCAGCGAGCCCTTGTTTGAAGTTGCCAAACTGGCGCCCAGACAGCGCCATGAGCTGGCCCTGGCCCATGGGAAGGGGCAGAGGGGAAGCGATGATCGCGCTGCGCTCGCCGTGGCAGGGAAGATGTCTGAGCGTGGTCTGGCTGGAGAGCACAAAGGCCCACGGCTAACCGTGGGCCTCTGACTTTACGAACCAGGCTTCAGCACTACATGCCCTTTGGCTTGGGCCCCTCCTGCGGTGCGGCGTGTTGCTGCGGTGCTGCGTGTTGTTGCGGTGCAGCCTGTTGCGGCGGGGCAGCGCGTTGCTGAGGCGCAGCCTGTTGAGGAGGAGCAGCGCGTTGCTGTGGAGCAGCACGTTCCTGGGGCACAGGGCGTTGCTGCTGAGGCGCAGCAGCCCGTTGCTGAGGCGCAGCCTGTTGAGGAGGAGCAGCGCGTTGCTGTGGAGCAGCACGTTGAGCTGGCGCAGCTCGTTGTTGCGGAGCGGTACGTTCCGGCATTGCAGCGCGTTGCTGCGGCGCGGCTCGCTCCTGCGGTGTGGCGCGTTGCTGTGGTGCAGCCCGTTCTTGCGGCACGGCCCGTTGTTGCGGAGCAGTACGTTCCGGCATTGCAGCCCGTTGCTGTGGTGCGGCGCGTTGCTGTGGCGCAGC
>Ga0326728_10008569_pt1 | contig 25300 bp, 19 predicted proteins | sample MB3enrmetagenome_FD_207602 | JGI IMG/M metagenome (GOLD analysis project Ga0326728, IMG submission 207602) | Lab enriched peat soil microbial communities from McLean, Ithaca, NY, United States - MB31MN | ecosystem: Environmental > Terrestrial > Soil > Wetlands > Peat | place: USA: New York... | reverse complement strand
ATTATTCACCACGCGCGGGGCCCCGTTGACTTCGGTCTGCAGCGAGTCCGAAGCGTTAAAGAACTGGGAGTGCTCCTCCGTCGGCGGCGCCGTGCCGGGCACGAGGGCCAGCAGGGCTTGATAATTGCGGTTGCTGACCAGAACCGGCAGTTCCGACACCACCATCGTGTCGATGCTGCGGCCGGTATCGGCGCGGTCCGTCTGCAACACCGGTGCTGCTCCTGTGACCTCGATGGTTTCGGAGACGTTGCCGGGCTGAAGCTGAATGTCCACGCGCTGGCTGGTGTTCACCAGCAGCGCAATATCCCGGCGCTCCTCTTTCTTAAATCCGGTCATCTCCACCGTGACAAAGTAATTGCCCGGGGGCAGATCGGGGAAAACAAAATTGCCGCTCTCATTGGTTTGACCCCTGCGGCTGACGTTGGTATTGGCCTCGGTGAGCGTCACCTTGGCGCCTACCACGACCGCGCCAGTTGAATCGGTAACGGTTCCAAGCAGTGTGCCGTTGACGGCCTGTGAATAGGCCAAACTGGCGCTGAAGAATGCCATCAGGACCAGAACCGGAATCACACGTAGACGAGACATGGTCTTTAACTGACTCCTTCCCTAAAGCAACGGTTCACGATTCAACCGGATCATCGCGCCACAATACCCGAACCTCTGAATCCCGGTTCGACTCCGGCAAGTGACTATCCTGCTTGTTTCGTGCAACCTATCCAACTTGCCCGGGGAGACTGCCCGGGGCTCTGCTACGATTGCGCTAGTAGTATACGCCTCGCCTACCCGTCGGAAAAGAAGATTCGCAGTAATTTTCGTTAAACCGCCGCAAGCCAGCCGGCTCGCAAGCGCCGCATTCCAAAAGTGGAAGCGCATTCTCTGTCCGCTTCCGCAATTTGGGAGAGCCCAGCCCAAGCGGCGGACTGGCCGGTTCGCCCGCACACTAGGGCGCGCGTGGGACTCCCCGGACTGGGCGCGTCGCAAGAACGAAGAACCCACGTGTAAGAAATGGCAGTTAGGTGCAGGCCGTCTCTAACTGCCGGAACTACTGGTTTTTAATGAAACCGCCGGGCTTTAATGAAACCGACGAGACCGCTCTACCGCACCTTTTCCAGATGATCGGCGATCAGTTCGGCCGTGTGCCGGACTTCGACGGCCGCGCCGTCTTTGTCGAACCCGCCGCGGATTTGCATGGCGCATCCCGGACAATCCGTCGCCACGATGTCGACGCCGGTGTTCTTGATGTTGGTCAGCTTCCGTTGCAGAATGGGCGCCGAGATCTCCGGAAGTTTCAGCGAATAGGAGCCGCCCATGCCGCAGCATATATCGGACTCGAACATCTCGGTCAGTTCGTAGCCGGCCTTCCCCAGGATGTCGCGCGGCTCGCGGTCGGCCCGCAGAGTCTTCTTGAGATGACAGGAATCGTGATACGTGATCCTGGCGAGGTGGTTGCTCTCCACCAACGTCAGGCGGCCCTCGTCGACCAGCTTCTTGGCCAACGTGGAGAAATCGATCACCTTGGCGGCGAGTGCGGCTGCTCGGGCAACACTTCCGGTCATGCCGAGGCTCACGAATGTCTTGGTGAAATCGTGCTTCAGCGCGACGGTGCAGGTGGGGCAGGCCGAAACCACGTAGGCGACGTCTTCCCGCAGTAACGCGTCGATGTTGGCGGTGGCGTTTCCGGCCGCCACTTCATATGCTCCGCTGAAACGGGCCGGGGCTCCGCAGCAGGTTTGCTCGTCCGGAAACACCACTTCGAGACCGGCTTTGTTAAGCACTTTGACCACGGCCTCGCCGGTTTCTGGGTAGGCGAAATCGATCAGACATCCCGCGTAAAAAGCGACCTTTTCCTTCGAGGGCTCCTTCGAGACCGTCTGCCGGATCTTCCGGAAGCGGTCGCGAAACGGCTCTTCGGCCACCGCCGGAAGACTGCGGAATTCGCACAGGCCCGAGAGGAACATCGGCAGGTGACGGATGAAGCCGTCCTTGGCGAAGGGCTTTTGCATGGTGGACGCAGCCCGCAGCATGGCGTGAAAGAGCCGGCGATTGTTGACGATACCAAACGCCGCCTTTTCCTTGAGAGATTGTCCCTGCCGCTTGGCGAGCCGGCGGCGCAGCTCCAGAATCATATCCGGAATCGGCACCTTGCCGGGACAGACATCCACACAGTTGCCGCACTGAATGCACAGCCCCTGGATCTCCTCGGACTTCTTCAATTCGTCGAACCACGCCGTGAGAATGGTCCCGATGCCGCCGGTGTAAGTCTTGCCGAAGACGTGGCCGCCCACCAGCCGGAACACCGGGCAAACGTTGAGGCACGATGCGCAGCGGATGCACTGCAGCGCCTCGCGAAACGCGGGGTCGCGCGACATGTCGCCGCGGTGGTTGTCCATCAGGACGATGTGGAGATTCTTCAGGCTGCCATCGGGATTGGGCGACGGCCCGGTGAGGATGGAAACGTAGCTGGTGAGCAACTGCGCCGTGGCGCTTCGCGGCAGCGCCGTCAGAATGGGCAGAATGTCGGCAAAATGGGCCACCAGCTTCTCCACGCCCACGATGGCGACGTGCGTTTTGGGCAGCGTGGTGACCAGGCGGGCGTTGCCCTCATTGGTGACGATGACGATGCTACCGGTCTCCGCCACCGCGATGTTTGCGCCGGAAATCCCCATCTCCGCGTTCAGAAACTTGGTCCGCAATTCCTTGCGCGCCAGCTTCACCAGCGCGGGGATATCCGCCGCCAGCCGTTCTTCCACCTCTTTGCTGAAGATCTCGGCCACCTGCTCCTTGGTCATGTGGATGGCGGGCATCACCATGTGCGACGGCCGCTCGCCGGCGAGCTGCACGATCCACTCGCCCAGGTCCGTTTCGCTGACCGTCATCCCCGCTTCTTCCAGGCGCCGGTTGAGGTGGATCTCCTCCGAGGCCATGGATTTCGACTTAACGACGCGCTTCACGCCGTTCTGTTGGGCCAGGTTCAGAATGTATTCGTTGACGGCTTGGGGATCGGCGCTGCGGAAAACCTTGGCGCCGCGCGCTTCGGCATTCTTGGTGAAGATTGCGGCCAGCTCATCCAGATGCGCCGCGGCCGAGCCTTTCACCTCTGCGATGCGGGTACGCAGCTCTTCGAAATCGATGCCCTCGTAAGCTTTGGCGCGGCCGATCCGGTAGGCTTCCGAGAACCGGCCGAGCGCGCCCGTGAGGTTGGCGTTGTTGACCGCGGAGTGAATGGATTCCTTGAAGGCCGTGCTCATCGGTTTCCCCCCAACTCGTCGACGAATACGATCACCAGCCGCGACGGTCCGTGAACGCCGATGGTGAGCACGCGTTCGATGTCCGCGGTCCGGCTTGGCCCGGTGATCATGGAGATGTAACCGCTCTGACTGGGATGGATTCGCGCCAGCGCGGCCGGCATGTCGGGCTGAATGGCGCCGGTCGGGACCACCGCCACGTGGATCACGGGAAGCGCCGAGGCCAGCCGCCGTTCCACGGGCGCCGCATCCGTAACCAGGGTGCCGGTGTCGGCAATGGCCCACTCGATCTGGCTGATCCCCACCTTGGACGCTTCGGCCGCGTCTTGGGTAACCTGGAACGTCAGGCCGGGAATCTGTTCCGCGAGGCGCTCGCGGTCCACGCCGTCGAGCAACGAGCCGGCGACCCACACCGCGCGCGACTCCCTGGCGTCGGCCACGCCTTCCGCGCGCAGGAAAGCGAGGATGAAATCCAGCGCCTCGTTTCGCGTGCCGAAGCGATGCACCTCGGCGCTGACCGCCTCGGCGCGCGTCTTAAAAGTGTCGAAGAGCGGAGACATGGGTTCCTTCCCTGGCGCTCCCGCAACAAGGATTCGGCCGCGACATCTCTTTCAGGATAACTCCGGGGATGGAGCGCAGAATCTACCGAACGTTGAACCCCTCCACTACGATGCGTGGGCGTTCCCCCCGCGTATCGGCGTCCTCCAGTTCGGTGCGGATGGTGCGGCGCTCGCCCGGCATCAGGGCGATGTAGTTATCGCTGGAGATGGCGGGGAGAATGCGGTCGCCGCTCTTTTCGCGCACCGGCTTGACGCGCACCAAGAGCGCCGGCTGGTCGCCGGTATCGTGCAGTTCGGTCGAGATCACCCACCGGCTGCCTTGCCGCGCGATGGTGGTGGAAGCTTCCACCTTGACCTTGGGCAGGGTGCGAAGGGCCTTGAGGTTGTAGCCCAGCGAGCCGCCGCCGCTGCCGCCCGGGCCAGCCGGAGAAGACGCGAGAGTCTCTTCCAAGCCGCGCAAATAGAAGTTATCGGACACCACCTCTTCGCCGCGCGCGAGCCTCAGCCGGATGTAATGCACCGGAGTCAGGCCGGAAGGGAACTCCAGCTTGATGGGCGACGCGACGCTGTCCTCCGGGATATCGAGCGCGGCGGATTTCTCCCACTTGAGGGCGCCGTTCATGTTCAGGATCTGGGCCTGCGCGCTCAATCCGCGAACGTCGCCGGCGTTGTAGTTCACTACTTCGACGGTGTCGCCGAGAGGATTCCACTGGATGTGCAGCGGCTCCGATCCTTTCTTACTCCCGAAGTAACCGGCATTGGTATCGAAGTAATAGTCGTAAGTCTGCCATACGAGCGAGGGCCAGCACGGATGACTCATCCACAGCAGAACGCCCATGCGATTCTTGCTCTGCGCTTCGAAAATGGCGCGGTAGCCGTCGTAGTTAATGAATTGCGAGAGTTCCACCCAATCGGCGGCGTTGGTGGCCCCGCCGTAGCTGCGCTCGACCATGTCCAGCCAGGCAGTGCCGCCTTGCGCGCCGGTGCGGGTAAAGTCGTGGATGCCCCAGACGTCGCCCTGCGGCCACAGCGCCTCCTCGGGCATCATCTGCTTGAGGCTGTCCAGCGTGACCACGTTGGGCATTCCGAGTTCGCTGTGCAACTTGGTGGTGGCGCGTGTCTGGAAGTATTGCTTGGGCGGAATGGAGCGGTACGGACCGCCGCCGCTGACGGCGCCCTGCGAGGAACTGGGGATGTAGCGAATGCCGGGGTGCAAGCCGTCGATCTGGGCCTTCAGGCCGTCGTCGATCGGCCGGGGCGGATTGCCTTCATTGCGCCCGCAGTAGATCCCGATGGAGGGATGGTTGCGAATGCGCAGGATGAAGTCGCGGGAATTCTTCAAAAACAGATCGTTATCGTTGGGATTCGGACCGTCGGCGGGATTGGCCAGCCAGAAATCCTGCCACACCACCATACCGTACTTATCACAGGCATCGAAGAATTCGTCGTCTCCGGTCTGCCCCACCCAGTTGCGGATCATGGTGAAGTTCATGTCCTTGTGGAGGCGGACGGCCACGTCATATTCGCGCGCGCGGTAGCGCAGGTTGACTTCCGGGAAACCCCAGTTGCCGCCGCGGGCGATGAACCGCCGGCCGTTGATGAAGATTCTGAGCGGGTCGTTTCCTTCTTCGGCGTAGGTGAACTGGCGCACGCCGGTCTGGAAGCTCTGGGTATCGGAGACCTTCGCGTCGGCCGTCTCAAAGGTCAATTCGACCTTATATAAGGTCTGCGCGCCGTATCCCGCGGGCCACCACAGTTGCGGATTCCGCAGGCGCAGCGCGGGGGTGGTGGCGGGATCGAGCTTCACGGTCTTCTCCGCTCCCGCTTCGACGGTTACGGCGGTTTCAAACGCCACGTCGCCGAATCGGCCGCGCAGCGTGCCGCTGACCGCGGTGGTGTCGCTGTTGCGCAGCGTGGCTTCGACGGTGACGTCGGCGCGCGTCGTGTCGGGCAGCGGCAGGTTGGCCGACACGAAGGGATTCTCGATGGTTACGGGCCCGCTGGTATCGAGATAGATGTCGCTCCAGATGCCGATATCGCGGCCGCGCACGGAGGGGATCCAGTCCCAGCCGGCGGTGGCGTGATACGTAGGATTGTCGGCGCCGATTGCGCCGCCGTTGGCATCGGGGCTTTCCCAGGTCTTCTCTTTGACGCTGCCGGGCGTGGCGTTCTTCTTGATCCGCACGGCGATGGCATTGTTGACGCCGGGTTTGAGCTGCTTGGTTACGTCGAACAGGCCGCGCATGAATCCGCCGTCGATGTGGCCCAGCAACTCGCCGTTCAAGTAGACGTCGGCCTTCCAGTCGATACCGCGGAAATGCAGCCACGCGTGGCGGCCGGCCGGCAGCGCCGGCGCGACAAACTCGTCGCGATACCAGAAATCGGCGTAGAAGAAGGAATCGGATATGGCGTGGAGATTGTCGCCGTAGTTGGGGTCCGGAATCGCCCCGGCGTTCCAAAAGCTGGAAAGCACGGTCGCGGGCACGGTGGCCACCAGCCAGTCCTTGTCGGGGAAGCCCGGCCGGGAGAGCGCCGGGCCGCCAGCGGCGACCAGCGAATCGCGCTGTAAGCGCCAGTTGCCGCCGGAAAGCCGGAGCCGGCCGTTTTCATCCGGGGCCGCTGGGTGAGGCCGCGGCGCCGGCCCGCCGCGCCCGTAGACTTCGAACTCGCTCAGGATGTAGCCGTCGGCCGTGGCCGGTTTGGTAACGAAGAGGCGGACGTACCGGCCGCGCGCGGGTTGGGCCAGCTTGAAGTCATCCACCGGGCCGCCGGACGCGGGCAGCGCCTGCAGGGTGCGCCAGCTCCTGGCGTCGTCGGAAACCTGAACGAAACCTTCGCCGGCGCGGCGGATCCAATCGAGCACCACGCGATCGAACGTGCAGGTGGCGCCGAGATCGACGTAGACCCACTCCTGCCCGTTACTCGCGGGCTTCCAGGCGGAGGTGAAGTGGAACGGTCCGCCGACTTCCACGCGCTCGTTGTTGTCGTAGAACGCCAACTCGCTGACGGACCACGAAGCACCGCCGCCTTCGCGCGCCACGCGGTACATGCGATTGTGGGCGGGCGCGGAGAACTTCACGGATACGGGAGCCAAACCGGTGGCGCGGCCGAGTTCCTTCCACGATTGTCCATCGTCGGAGCCGGCGACCACGATGCCGCCGTCCCCGGCGATCACATCGATGCGGTCGATCTCAAAAGGCGTCCCGCCGCCGTGGAGCTCCACCTGAATCCAGGGATGCGAACCGCCAATATTCACGCGGGTTGTCGCGTTGCGATCCACCGCGTGCTCGCGCTCCTGCCGGGTGAGCGTGCCGCGATCGCTGGTGGAGACCGAAATCCAGCGTGGGAGCGTGGTGTCCTTGATGCCATCGGTGACCAACTGGGCCGTGTGGTAGAAGTCGTAACTGCTGGATTGGTAGGCCGCGCGGTGTAGGGCGAGGTTACGATACGTCTCGGTGTCCGGAACCAGCGCCGGGGCGAAGTCTTCGCTGGGATTCCCCGGGTACACTCCCACACCGCGGGTGTACTCCTGCGCTTCGAGCGCACACAGCAAGGGGAGCATAAAAAGGACCGTCGGTCTCATGAATCCCGCTCAAAGGGATCATATCAGCCGGTGGAGATTCACGCCTTGCTGCAAACCGCGCCCGCGCCGCCTTGCCGGCGCAGGGAGGGTTCGATGGCGGCGGCCGCCGCGTGGGCGTCGAAGGGTTCGCCGAGGAAACGCGCCAGCTTGGCCGCCGCCGCCGCCGGGTCTGCCAGCGCCTCGGCGTAGCTCACCGCCAGCACCGGGATTTCCGTGCGCCTTCTCAGCCACGCATGCACCTGCACAAGCTGCTGCGTATACGCGCGCATCAACCGCGCATCGGCCAATTCGCCGCCCTTGCGGCCGAGCCGCTCCAACATGGCTCTTTGCGACGCGACCACTTCCCGCACGTCGCGGTGCATGAAGATGAGCCGGTACTGCTCGCCCTCCGGGAGAAAGGGCAGCAAGTGCGCGACGATCTTGACCGCCTTGCCGCGCGCCTGCGGAATCCACGAAGCGTCCCGGTGGATCCGCGTGGCCTGTTCGTGTTCGAAATAGCCGCGCGGGTTATCTGCGTCCGGCGGGCGGTGGTTGTCGGCGTATGCCGGCACGCCCGCGGCCACCAGCATCTGCATTGCCATGGACGTTCCGCTGCGTGGCAGTCCCACCACCACGGTCACCACCTGCGACCGGTCGGCGGGCGGTGCGACGTCGCTGCGATCGAAGTGGGGCAGCCCTCCTGGCGGCGCGGATTCGGCGGGCGGGACGGACTGCTCCACATGGCGCTGCTCTTTCGCCCGGCGGCGGAACTCGGCCGCGCGGGCCATATACAGGCTGCCTTCGCCGATGCGCGCCCGGTCCTGCGAGATCAGCCGGCCCAACGCCTCCAGCGCCGCCGGGAATTCCGGCGCCTGCGCCAACGCCGCGCGAAAGGCCTGCTCCGCCCTCTCTTTCTCGCCCAGACGTTGCAGCGCGAGCCCCAGAAGGTGGTGCAGCGCGGGTTGGAAATAGATCAGTGAGAGAGATTCCACCGCGCGGTCCACGGCCTGCTCGTAACGTCGCGCCTGGAAGTGGATGCGCGCCTCCAGTCCCAGCGCTTCCCAGTTGTCGGGGTCGGCCCGCCGGATGCGTTGGAGCTGTTCCAGCGCGGCGTCGAATTCCCTGAGAGCGGCGAAGCCCTGAGCTAGAAAAAGGCGCAGCCCCGGGGACTGACGGCGAACCTTGGCAAGGTTACGCAGCAGCGCTTGGACCTGCTCCTTGCGGCGAGTGGAGCGTGGCTGGCTCAAGGCCAGACGGCAGTGCAGGAACATGCGCTCGACGGCGAACCCGCCGGCTTTCTCGGCAAGTTGCCGCCGCTCGAACATCTCGCGCCGGGCTTCGGGTTTCTCGCGATCCTCGAAATCCCGATCGGGCTTCTGTTCGCGACGGTGCTTCATTTCTTCGGCGGCGCGGGGCGCGAACTCGGCGCAGGCTTTGTCGAAAGCGTCCAGCAGTTGCCGGCAGCCGTCGCGATCCTGCAGTTGCATCAGGCAGGACGCCAGGGCGAAGTAGTAGCGGCCCTGCTCCGGATCGCTGGCGATCAGATCGCGCAGCAGCGGCGCAGCCAGGTCGGGACGGCCGGCATCGGTGTGCGCCCGCGCCAGGTTGTAGCGCTGCTCCGCCAGGCACTCTTCCACGGCGTCGCGCCCTTCTTCGCCCGGCGGCGCGACGTAGCCCAGGGCCACCAGTTGCTTGAGCGACTCGGCCGCCGCCTCGCCGTCGTACTGTTCGCCGCCGGCGTGCCGTCCGTCGTCGCCCGCCACCGCGTCCCAGCTTTCGATCTTCTCCACCACGCGGCCGTCCTCAAAGGCATTCAGCAGCACCTTGCCGTCCATGTCCAGTCCGGCCGGAAGCCCGAGCAAGTGCAATGCGGTGGGCGCTGCGTCCAGCACGGTGGCGCCGTACACCTGGCCGCCCGCGCGCACACCGGGAGCGCGCAGGCAGAAGATGCCGAACCAGCGGTGCTCCACAGCCGGCCCGGCGGCTTCGGCGGGAATGTAGTCCGGCAGCAGGCGGTCGGAGTGGAAGCCGTGGTCGCTGACCAGCATCACGGCCGTATCCGGCCCGGCCAGCGCCATCAGGCGTCCCAGCATCACGTCGTGGTAGCGGTAGCCATTCTCCACGATGCCGGCGAATAGCGCGGGGTCGGTAGTCTGGTCCCGCATGCGCTTGCCGGCATGGTAGCGCATGAAGCGGTGGCAGAAATGGTCGATGCCGGCGTAGTAGACGGCGGCCAGGTCCCAGGGCTCCGTTTCCATCAGGTCGGTGGCGGCCGCGTGGACGCTCATGGTTTCAGCCACGATGCCGGCCAGGTCGTGCAGGCTCTTATCCTTCTTCTGGTCGATCTTCCGCCACTCGGGCACGAACAGGCTGAGGATCTCGCCGGAGATCTCGGTGGGATGCACGCGCAACTCGGCCATGCGAACGGCGAGGGATGCCGGCGACACGGTTCCCGGCGGCATGGGCGCGCCGGGAGGGTGTTCGCCCTTCAACGGAAAAAGGTCGGACACCATGGCGCCGCGTACCGGCTCGGCGGGGTGCGACGGCCACCAGCCCACCACGATGCTGCGCTTTCCGCTCTGGTTGAGGATGTTCCACAGCGCCTTGGTTTTGCGGCCCAGATTGGAGACGGGGCGCACGCTCAAGCCATCGGGGGTGGGTTCGGTGAAGCCGAAGATGCCGTGCTTGGGAGGCCGCTTGCCAGTGGCGATGGAGGTCCACACCATGGGACTGAGCGGCGGATGGATGGTAGCGAGATTGCCGCGGACTCCCTGTTCGAGGAGGCGGGCGAGGTGCGGCATCTCACCCTTGGCCAGAAGGGGATCGATGACCTTCCAATCGGCGGCGTCCCAACCGACCAGAAGGAGCCGGCTCATGCGGCGTTCTTACGTGCGGCGCGCCACCGCCGCAGTCCGGTGGCGCCCAGAGCCAGGGCGGCCAGACCGCTCAGGGCCGTGGTGGAGGGTTCGGGGGTGGAGTTTTCTTCGTAGCCATATCCCCAGATCGTGACGTCCGGTCCGCCTGGGGGCGGGTCAGGCAACAACGAGGAGGTGGACACCCAGTTACTCAGATCCATCCAGCCGTAAACGGGCACGCCGCCGCTTTGAAATTCGAACAGGGCGTACTCGTGGTGGAAAGTGGAGTGGCCGCCGGTGAAGCTCCCGATTGTGCCCCAGCTTCGTCGCGCGATTAAAGCCCAGGTCCCAGGGCGGCTGGAGGCGGTGCTCCACCTGGGTCTGGCGTGCCAAACGCCCAGGTTGCTGTCCCCGGTAATCATGAATTGGACGCCGAAGCCGTTAACCCGCACACTCCGTTCGCTCTCCTTGAAGTGTGTCGTGGCCGGAAAAAAATCGCTCAAGACCTTGAAGGAGGCGCCTGGCACCCACGCCACATTACCAGGCCCCAAGTATACGGAGTGACTCCCCGGCAAGTTGATGGTTACCGATGGAAGGTGACCCGGGCCAACGGTGACGTGGTCGGGAACCCAGATGACGCCCGCTTCCGCCGTGCCGGCGGCCACGCCCAGCGCCCCCGCGCCGAGAGCCGAGAGGGATGCAAGTCGCGCGACGTTCTTCTTTTTGATCCGCATACGCTAGCTCAATAATTGCCGTTTCTTGCGGCCCAGGCGGTATGCATGGTTCTCGTTCGCAATAGCCCAGGTTCATTCTCCGTCGGATCGGTGTCTATATCAAGCTATTTCAATAATTTAGGATCTGAATTTTACAGAACCACCGGGTGCTCCCGGAACGGCGGCTGATGGCGCGAGTTGGCCCGCGGCGCTGGCGGCTAAGCCCAGCGCGCCCGCGCCGAGGGCCGAGATCGAGGCCGACTGCGCGACATTTCTCTTTTGGATTCGCGTGAGTTTGCCGAACTGAGGCAGGAAACCTAAACCTCCGCCGCGGCGCGCCGTTCGGACGGCGGCGGCGAAATACGCGCGGCTTGCAACCGGCAGGGCGGTGCTCCGGTCTTGCAGTTGGGGCGCAGAGACCGCCGGCGCCACGGACTGTGGTACCCTGAAGGCATTCTGCGACCGCGACAATCCCACTAATCAAACCCCCAACCTGGAGGATGGATGAGTCCGCAAGAAGTATTGGAATTTGCAAAGAAGAACGATGCCAGGCAGCTCGATTTGCGTTTCACCGACATCCCGGGCTTGCAGCATCATGTGTCCTACCCCAAGAGCGAGTTGGACGAAAGCAGCTTCGAAGAAGGCTTCGGCATGGATGGATCGAGTATCCGCGGCTGGGCGGCGATCCACGAGAGCGATATGCTTCTCATCCCCGATCCCAACACCGCGATCATGGATCCGTTCGCCGAAACGCCCACGTTGGTGATGATCGGCGACGTCAAAGATCCGATCACCAAACAGCGCTATGAGCGCGATCCCCGGTGGATCGCCCAGAAAGCGGAACTGTACCTGAAGAACACGGGCGTCGCCGATACCGCCTATTACGGCGCCGAAGCCGAGTTTTTCATTTTCGACAACATCAGCTTCGACCAGAACCAGCACTCCGGCTTCTACTTCATCGACGCCGAAGAGGGCCGCTGGAACTCGGGCCGCCGCGAGGACAACCTCGGCTACCGGCCGCGGTACAAGGAAGGCTACTTCCCGGTGCCGCCCACGGACCACTACCAGGATCTGCGCAGCGAGATGGTGCAGGTCATGATCAAGTGCGGGATCCACGTCGAGTGCCACCATCACGAAGTGGCCACCGGCGGCCAGGCCGAAATCGATCAGCGGTTCGACACGCTGGTGAAATCGGCCGACAACATGATGCTGTACAAGTACATCATCCGCAACGTGGCCAACCAGTACGGCAAGACGGTTACGTTCATGCCCAAGCCGCTGTTCGCCGATAACGGCAGCGGGATGCACACCCATCAGAGCCTGTGGAAGGAAGGCAAGCCGCTGTTTGCCGGCGATTTGTATGCCGGTTTCAGCCAAATGGGGCTGCACTACATCGGCGGCCTGCTAAAGCACGCGCGCGCGCTTTCGGCGATCATCGCGCCCACCACCAACAGCTACAAGCGCCTGGTGCCGGGATACGAAGCTCCGGTCAACCTGGCGTACTCGCGCCGCAACCGGTCGGCGGCGTGCCGCATCCCCATGTACTCGGCCAATCCCAAGGCCAAGCGCGTGGAATTCCGGCCGCCGGATACCGCGGCGAATCCATACCTGGCTTTCGCCGCCATGCTGATGGCCGGCCTGGACGGCGTGCTCAACAAGATCAACCCGGGCGAACCGCTGGACAAGGACATTTACGATCTCTCGCCGGAAGAGATGAAGAGCGTGCCTTCCATGCCGGGATCGCTGGACGAAGCGCTGAGCTGTCTGGAAGACGATCACGCCTTCCTGTTGCGCGGCGACGTGTTCACCGAAGAACTGATCGAGACCTTCATCGATTACAAGCGCAAGAACGAAGCCGAAGCCGTGCGGCTGCGTCCGCATCCGTACGAATTCGCGCTGTACTACGACATTTAGGCTTTAGGCTTTGTGGGGCAGGTTGCCAAGCTGCCCCACAAGGCGGTCCTGTCATGCAGGGCACCATTCTACAGGTCAACGTTTCACCCGGAGGCATTCCCAAGCGTCCCATCGCGGGAGGCCTCATCACTTCTTTGGGCATTGAAGGCGACGGCCACGCCCATCCTCAATTTCACGGCGGCCCGGAAAGGGCCATTCTGCTAATCGCCATGGAGACCGTTGAAGAGCTGAAAACCCGCGGTTATCCATTGTTCGCGGGCGCCATGGGCGAGAACCTCACCACCAGGGGCATCGATGTGCGCGCGCTCCGTCCCGGCGACCGCCTGCGCGCCGGCGGCGCCGAATTGGAAATCACCCGTCCCCGTGTCCCGTGCAGCCAACTCCGCGTGTACGGAGAAACGCTCGGCCACGAGATCTACGATGAGTTGGTGAAGGCGTTCAACCCGGATACGCCGCGCTGGGGCATGAGCGGATTCTACGCCCGCGTGGTCTCGCCGGGCGAGGTGCGGCCGGGCGATATAATTGCAGTCGTGAGGGATGTCAGTGAGGAGCTTTCCAGCCTGGCCGGCGGGAGCTGAACTACAGTTCCGGAATCGGCTACAGTAGGAAACGTGAAGCGTCTTTGCGTGGAAGAGATAGCGGGGCCAGAGTGGGCGGCGTGGTATGCACTGAGCCCCGGCGAACGTTTCCTTGAATCCGCAAGGCTATGGGAGACCTATCTCGCGCTTGGAGGATCACTTGACCCAGAGCCCGATACTCAAAGCCCTTTCTTCGATCCAGCGGAGTGGCGCGAGAACGCTTCTCATGGGCGGTCAAGCGTGCATATTCTACGGCGCGGCGGAATTTAGCCGCGACCTGGACCTCCTGATTCTGGCGGACGCGGCTAACCTGCCAAACTTGGCGCGAGCGCTCGACGCTCTCGACGCCGAAGTGATTGCCGTTCCCCCTTTGGAAGAGCGGCATCTGCTGCGCGGGCACGCGGTCCATCTCCGCTGCCGCCGGGAAGATGTCGCGGGACTGCGAATCGATTTGATGTCTTCGTTGCGCGGTGTCGCCGGCTTCGAGGAGCTATGGGCCCGCCGCACGACCATTGAAGCCGCCGGTGAGCCCGTCGATTTGCTGTCGATGGAAGACCTGGTGCGCGCGAAAAAGACCCAGCGCGACAAGGACTGGCCAATGATCCGGCGCCTGGTGGAGCAGAGTTACTTCGGGCACTCCGCAGACGCGACCTCGGAACTGGTGCGATTCTGGCTGCGCGAGTTGCGCACCCCGGAGTTGCTGGTGGAAGTGGCGGGCGCATACCCCGAGTTGGCAGGCGCCGAGGCCGGTTTGCGCCCGGCCGTTCAAGCCGCGCTGTCGGCGCGGCCGGATGATGTGAGCGAAGCGCTGGAGGCTGAAGAACGGGAGGAACGCCGCAAGGATCGGGAATATTGGGCTCCGCTCAAGCGAGAATTAGAGGAGTTTCGGCTGGGTCGAAGGAGGAAGTGATCTTCAGGCGGCACACGAACGGCTGTCGCCGCTTACGGCGGGCAGCCAAGCGTTTCGTCGGGGCAATTACGGGATCGTGGTGCTGGTAGCCGGGGTAGCGACTACATCTCCGACCGCGCGACGCTGTGCTATTGCGGGAAACCACTCCCTTACGGTTTTGCAATCGAACCGAATCCCGCAGTCAAAGACCTACCTGCCAGTTGTCGATGAGGTGAAGCGACTGGGCAAACGGGTGGCAGATGGGTGCCGTACCGGCCGGTCATCGTACCGACAGCCTGTCGAGCGCGGTGAACAACAGGAACAGCCTGGAGGAGTTCAACCAGCGCTACGAAGCCGTGATGAAGTATTACGGTGCAAAGCCGCAGCACGCCAATCCGGTGAGTCCGAACGAGAACGGCGATGCCGAGCAAAGCCGTCCCTGGTTTAAGAAGGTGGTGGAGCCAGCGCTGCTGTTGCGGGGCAGCCGCGATCTTACCAAGGAAGCGGAATACGCGCAGTTCCTGAAGAATCTGATGGCGCGCCGGAGTGCAGGGCGCCGGCAGCACCTGGCAGAAGAGTTGGCCGTAATGCGGGAGTTGCCAGCACGGCGAATGGAATCAGCCCAGCGGGAACGGGTGAAGGTAGATTCAGGCAGCCCGATCCATGTGGACCGGAATGGGTATTCGGTGAACAACCGACTGATCGGCGAGAAGGTGGAAGCGCGCTTGTACCTGGACCACATCGAGGTCTAGTACGGGCAGAAGAAGGTGGAGTATCTACCGCGGTTGCGCGGAGTAGTTGACGCCAGACAGACGTGCTTATGCTGGCTCCTCGAGCTGTTTTGGCAAGACATAGACATGCTCGACGTAATGGCCCATGAACAGAATCGCATCATCAGCGTCTTTTTCGGTGATCGTGGCATCGATGTCCGAATAATCCCCATGCGCTCCCTGCTTACCTAACAAGCGGATACGGTGGGCCAGTTTTCTAAGGGGATCGGTGATTCTTTGCTTTGACGCTAGATCGTCGATTTGCCTGAACAGGTCATTCCCCTCAGCTCGCTCCATATCGCAGCTCACCTGAAGCGCCCGGCGACACATAAGCACGGTAGCGCCAAAGGCCTTGACCCATCGACACCGTAAACCTTGTTTCAAATCGTGTGCAATCTCTTCGGGAACGTGCGGCGAAAGAAAATCGTCCGGCTCCCCGAGCGGATAGTGGCGGAGGTACTTCCAGGGGGAAGGGCCGCTCCTGCTTGCACACCCAAGAATCAGGTGCAAGCATCCTGGGCACTGCATGATCGCCCAAATCGTTTGAACGGGACTCTGCGACTCTACCATATGGATCGCCAACTGTGATCCTCCAACGTTGGTCGGAACGATGGTGAAAGTAGCGTCAGAGCGGCAATCGGCATGGGGACATGTTCCACGAAGGGAGAATAACCCTTGCGGCGGCGGTAGAGCTACGGCGGTGAAATCCATTGGCCACTCCTTTCAGAGGATCGCCAAGGACGGCAGCAAAAAGTCTATCAGGTCGCCCTGGGCATCATCGGCGTGCTGGTTGATCGGCTCCATATATCCTATTCCCGGCCAGCTATGGTATGCCGGCCTTGAGGATTCTGGATGTAAGTCACCCTTCCCATGGCTCTCTAGGCCCTTCGGGATTCCGGCCCGAAGGTTCCAATCCATGCGAAGAAATTCAGACGTTTCGCACGCAATTCCAGTATAGAGGATAATTGTGTGCAGAGACCCTATTTAATTACCCACGATTTAAGTTCGGACACGCGCACGCTGGGGTATGATTTTGATATGGCAACCGTCTTCTATGCGCAGGTTAACAACAACCTGCACCCGTGCAAAATAGAGGCCGAGAAAATCGCCGAACCAGGAGACGAGAATACCAATGCGGGGAGGCTGCTCTTCAAAAACGAGAAGGGCGAAGTGGTCGGCACATTTCGAAGTTCCTCAGTAATCGGTTGGTGGAAACCACTCCGATGACCGACGAGGCCAGTGGGCTGGCCTAAATGTGGATCACACTCGCGCTTGTGCTCGCCCTGGGGCTTCTCTGCGTCAGGGGTCGTTGGCGAAAAATCCTGTCTGAAGCCAAGCTCCGTGGACCGACTGCTGTAGCGCTGGACCTCATAATCGCCATGCTGATTATGGGCGGCATCGGCCTGTTGATGGACAAATACTGGCGCTAGTCCCCTGCATCTTCTTCAACGCAGGTTTCAGGCACTACCGGGCCGTGTAGAATGAGCCTTATGCCGGGTTCCTTTCAAGGCTTCGGAACAGGGTTCGTCGGCAAAAGAGACTTCTGGCCAGACGGCTCCTATCTGACGACAGAATGGGTGATTGTTTTTTTCGTTCCTTTGGCCCCGCTTCGAAGCCTGCGCATCAAACCAAGGCGGCGTCGGGTGACGTTCGTTTACGTCGCTGGCTCCGAGGAACGGGATTATGCAATCTATGACGAGGGGCCGCCACGGCCGATACAGGTGGCCTGCGTGTACGCCTTCTTGGTTTTCTACTTGGCGTGGGTGCTGGGCATCTTCGTTGTACTGTCACAGTTCGGGATAAGCCTTGATGGACCGTTGGGTGTCGCGCTGATGCTGGTGGGTTTTGGCTCGCCATTGCTCATCCCTTGGTGTGTTCGGGAGCGCTCAAAGAGGTGGCGACCGGGACTCAGGTGATCCAAACTCGATCAGATTTTCCGTCAACGCACTTTTCACACGCTACCCATCCCGGCCACGCCGCCACCGGGCGATATAATTGCAGTCGTGAGCCAGGCTGCCTGATCCATGTCCAGTTCGCTCGACGCATTACGGCCACATTGGGGCCTTCCGGATGGCGCGGCGGAACGCGTTGAAGCGTCTCTGGCCTCGGTGCCGGACCCAGAAGCCGCCGCCCGGTACCTCGACCGGCTGCGGCTGGAAATGCCCGCCGCGTTCGAACGCATCGCCAATTTTCCGGCGGCGCTGCAATATGCGGTGCACGTGTTTTCGTACAGCCGGTTTCTCTCCGACGCGGTTCTGCGGCGGCCCGAGTCGATCCTGGAAATCGCCAATTCGGGCAGCTTTTACCGCGTGCTGACGATGGATGGGTACGAGGAACGGCTGTTCGAGTTTCTCGGCAAGGACCACATGGGAGTGCCCACCGGCGTGGAACTCGCGCGATTCCGCCGCCGCCAGATCCTGCGCATCGCGCTGCGCGACGTGCTGGGCGTGGCCACGCTTTCCGATGTCACCGAGGAATTGTCCAGCCTGGCCGACGCCATCCTCGACGTGGCCTGCGCGCGCATCCGCGCCGAGCTCGTGGCCCGCCACGGGGAGCCTCGCCTTTCGGACGGAAGCCCCTGCGGCTTTTCCGTGATCGCGCTGGGCAAATTGGGCGGGCAGGAGCTGAACTACAGTTCCGATATCGACCTGATGTTTCTCTATGCGGGCCCGGGCGAGACCGATGGGCCGGCGCCGATCAGCAACAAAGAGTTCTATAAGAAAGTCGCCAACCAGTACATCGCCCTGCTGTCCACTTATACCGCCGACGGCCAGTGCTACCGCGTGGACCTGCGCCTGCGCCCCGACGGCACGCTGGGCGAAATCGCCATCTCGGTGGAGGGCGCCAAGGCGTACTACGGCCAGCGCGCCCGCGATTGGGAAAAGCAGATGCTCATCAAGGCGCGGGTCTCGGCCGGCGATCCGGAACCGGGCGCGGAGCTGCTGGAGTTCGTGGAGCCCCTGATCTATCAAAGCTCGCTGGACTTCCGGGCGGTGGAGGCGGTCTCGGAAACCCGCCAGCGCATCAGCGAGAAGATGGCCGCCAAGCGCGGCTTGAGCGGCGGGCTGGACATCAAGCTGACGCCCGGCGGCATCCGCGACATCGAGTTCCTGGCGCAGTGCCTGCAGCGCCTGCACGGCGGCCGGGAACCGTGGGTGCGCCACGGCGGCACCGCGCTGGCCTTATTCCGCCTGCGCGACAAGGGCCTGCTCTCGGGCGTCGAATACCCGCGGCTGGCGGCCGCCTATCAGTTCCTGCGCTACCTGGAGCACCGGCTGCAAATGGAGGAAGACCGCCAGACCCACACCTTGCCCTCGGATCCCGATGCGCTGGAACGTCTCGCCGCCCGGATGCCGTGCGACGGCTCGGGATCGCGGCTCACGCGCGCCACCCTGCAATCCACGCTGGACGAGCACCTGGCCGCGGTGCGCGAGACGTATGAGCGCGTGGTCTACGCGCAGAAGCCCATGTACTACACACCGCCGGTGGGGAACCTGCCGGGCGGAGAAGCGGATTCCGGCGCCGGCGAAGAAGCCGAGCCGCGCGCGCCCTCCACCAGCCTGACGCGCCTGCTGGAACAGCGTGCGCCGCAGTTGGCCGCCATCGTGGCGTCCAGCGGACTGCGCCGCGGCCTGCAACGCTTCGAGCACTTTCTCGAGAAGAACCAGGCGGGGTCCGACGGCGTGTTGGACCGTCTGAACGGCGACGCCAAGCTGGCCGCCCAGGCCATCGATATTTTCGAGCACAGCCCGTATTTCGCCGACAACCTTCTGCGCTATCCCGAACTGCTGGGTGAGATCGGGGAGCCGTTTCAGTTGGAGGGCGGTCCGCTGGGCGATGGCGCCGAACTGCGCCGCTTCTACCGCCGGCAGATGCTGCGCATCCAAAGCGCCAGCATGCTGGAAGGGACGCCTATCTTCGCCACGCTGGCGAAAACTTCGGTCCTGGCCGACAGCGTCATCGCCGCGGCTTACCGCATCGCCCTGGCGGAATCGCCGCCGCCCGCGGACCTGTCCTACACACCCCGCGACCAGATGATGGTGGTCGCTCTGGGCCGCCTGGGAATGCGCGAATTCGATCTGGGTTCGGACGCGGACCTGGTCTTCGTGGTCCCCGACGCCGATTCGTCCGAGCACGCTTTCTGGACCGCCGTGGCCGAGCGCATCATCCAGACGCTGAGCGCGTATACCGGCGAGGGGGTGATGTTCGCCGTCGATACGCGCCTCCGCCCCAACGGCCGGGAGGGCGACCTGGTGCAGTCCGAAGGCGCGTACAAGACGTACTTCGCCAGCCACGCGGAAGCCTGGGAAGGCATCACCTACATGAAGTCGCGCGCGGTGGCGGGCAACCTGGAACGCGCCACCGAGTTTCTGCACGAGCTTCAGGTGGTGGACTGGCGCCGCTACGGCCAGGGCATGCGCTCGCGCAAGGAACTGGCCGAGATGCGCGCACGCCTGGAACGCGAGCAAGGCCCGCGCAATCCCCTCAAGGCGGGAGCGGGCGGCTACTACGATATCGACTTCGCGCTGATGTACCTGCGGCTGCGCGGCGCCGGCATCTTTTACCGGGTGCTGAACACGCCGGAACGCATCGACGTCATCGAGAAGATGGGCCACCTGGAGCTCGAAGACGCCGACTTCCTGCGCGAGGCGGCCACCTTCTACCGCGCCGTGGACCACGGCCAGCGCGTCTCCGCCGGCCACGCCGAAGGCAGCCTGCCGACCGCCCAGGCGCAGTTCGAAACGCTCACCAACCTGGTGCAACGTTGGACCCCCGAGCACCTTCACCGCCAACGAATCGACACTACGCTGCGGGAGATCCGCCAGCGCACCCGCGAGTATTTCAACCGCCTCTTCGGACGCCCATGAAACCGCCCATGAAGCCGCAACGGGTTTGGCGTTTCGCGGCGTCCCTGGGTGGCGTGGGCGTGGTGGTGGCCCTGTACCGCACGCTGCTGCACGTCAACAACACCACGGTGGCGCTGACGCTCCTGCTGGTGATTCTCGGAGTTTCCGCGCGTTGGGGCTTGGCCGAAGCCACCGTGGCGTCCGTCGCGGCGGTTCTGGGATTCAATTACTATTTCCTTGAACCCATCGGCAGGTTCACCATCGAAGATCCGCAGAATTGGGTCGCCTTCCTGGCGTTTCTGGTGACCGCGGTCACCGCCAGTCAACTCTCCGCCTACGCGCGCCGGCGCACCGCCGAAGCCGAAGCGCGGCGTCAGGAGATCGAGAAGCTCTATGCCCTGCTGCAAGCCATGACGCTCACCGGAAACGCCCGCCGCACGGTGCGCGAGTTTGTCCACCGCACGGTGCAGATTTTCGAGTGCGGCGCGGCCGCGTTCTATTACAGCCCCACCGGCGACATTGTGCGCTCCGGACCGGAAAGCGCGCCGGTGAGCGACCATGATCTCAAGGCCGCGGCCGAAATCGAAGAGCCTTCGCTAGATCCGCGCCACACCGCCTTCACCGCGCCGGTCCGCCTGGGAGGCCGCACGCTGGGAAGCATGGCGGTGCTGGCTCCGCTCCCCGCCGAAGCGACCCTGCGCGCCCTGGTCAACCTGGTGGCCATCACGCTGGAAAAGGCCCGCGCCATCGAGGACGCCAGCCACGCCGAGGCCGCGCACCAGAGCGAGGTCTTGAAATCCGCGCTCCTGGATTCCCTGGCGCACGATATCAAAACTCCGCTCACTTCCATCAAGGCCGCCGTCACCAGCCTGCTGGGCAGCGCGCCGGGGACCGAACAGGAACTGCTGACCATCATCAACGAAGAGGCCGACCGGCTCAATCGCCTCTCGGCCGAGGTGATCGCCATGGCGCGCGTGGACGCCGGCAAGCTCCACCTGGAAAAGCAAACCGTGCGCGTGGGCGAGCTCATCGCCGATGCGCTCTCCGAACTGGCCATCGCGCTCAAGAACCGTCCCGTAACCGTGGCCGCCGCGCGAGACCTGCCGCCCGTGGAGGCCGACCCGGAGCTCATGCAGCAGGTGGTCAAGCACTGCATCGAAAACGCCGTCAAGTACTCCCCGGAGCAGTCCCCCATCGGCATTTCGGCTACCCTGAAGAATGAGAAAATCGTGATCGGGATCGCCGACCGCGGCCCCGGCATCGAAGAGAACGAGCGTTTGCGCATCTTCGACCGCTTCTTCCGCGGGCGGCAGCACCGTTTCGATACCAAGGGAACCGGCATGGGTTTGGCGATCGCCAAAGGCATTGTGGAAGCGCACGGCGAACGGATCTGGGTGGAAAGCGAGCGTGGGCAGGGCTCGACCTTCTACTTCTCGCTGCCGCTCGGCGGAGCGCGCCCGTGAGCGCCGGAAAAGTGCTGGTGGTGGACGACGATCCCCAGATCCGCCGCGTCATGAAAGCCACCCTGGTGGGACACGGCTACGAGGTGATCGAGGCGCGCACCGGCGAAGAAGCCCTCGAAAAGATGCCCGCCGAAATGCCCAACCTGGTGCTGCTCGACATGAACATGCCCGGCATGGGAGGCCTGGAAACCTGCCGTGCGGTGCGCGGCGGCTCGGATATCCCGGTCATCATTCTCTCCGTCCGCAACACCGAGAAGGACAAAGTGGCCGCGCTCGACGCGGGCGCCGACGACTACGTCACCAAGCCGTTCAGCATCGAGGAATTGCTGGCCCGCATCCGCGCCGCGCTGCGGCGTTCCTCGCCCGAGAGCGGTCCGCATGCCTTCTCGTCGCCGCAACTGGAAATCGATTTCGAAACCCGCCGTGTCCGCGCCCGCGGCGGGGATGTCCGCCTGACGCCCAAGGAATTCGAACTGCTCCGCTACCTGGTGGCTCACGCCGGCAAACCGGTCACGCACCGCGAGCTGCTGCAGGCCGTCTGGGGCCCAGACTACGGCGACGAACCGGAATATCTGCGCGTCTTCATCAACCAGGTGCGCAAGAAGATCGAGCCCGATCCGGCCAAGCCAAGGTTCATCCTCACGGAGCCATGGGTGGGCTACCGCTTCGTGGCGCCGTGAGGCACCGTTACCTGTCGGATTCTTGCCGCTGCGATGAATATCGCCTCAATCTTACATGTGGTAAGATGTTTTTATGGATAAGGTTACAGTGTCCTCAAAAGGGCAGATCGCGATTCCTAAGGCCATCCGGGATGCTTTGAATTTGTCCGAGGGCACCCGGCTCACTCTCGAGGTCCGGGGCCAGGAAATTGTGCTGCTGAAAGAACCTGCCTGGAGAAAACTCCAGGGCGCAGCCGCGGACCGTGATTTGATGAGCGCATTCGCCGCCTTCAAGAAACAGGAGCGTGAACGTGAAGACGCGGGTTCTTGATTCGTGGGCGATTCTCGAGTGGATGAGTGGCAGGCAGCCCGCCAGCGATCATGTCGGGAGACTGCTCTCGGAGGCCGAAGAGGGTCGAATCAGGCTCCTGATGAGCGCCATCAATGTTGGCGAGGTCTACTACTTCCTCAAAAAGCAGCGCACCGAGGCGCTCGCCGAATCCTGGCGCGAGTGCTCGCGAACGCTGCCCGCAACCATCGAGGTACCCTCGACCGACGACATCTGGAGCGCCGCCTCGCTAAAGGCTCGGTTCCCGATTGCCTACGCCGATGCATTCGCGGCCGCCCTGGCGCAGAAGTACAACTGTCCGCTGGTCACCGGAGACCCGGAATTCCGGCGCGTGGACCAGTTGGAACTTGACTGGATTGGCAGTAGCGAGGCGCCCAACTAACCCGGCGAAGCTTCGTTTAGCCATTACCCAATCCTGATCCTTTCCTTACGACTTCCTTATGTGCTCCCCGATACCCTGTTTCCTGGGAGACCGCTGATGCGCACTTCCGGAAAGCTTCGGATCGACCCGGGAACACTCGAAACCGTCGCCCCCGGCGCGGACATCGAAATCGTCGTGCCGTACACCGAATGGGCTTTGGCCGAGGGCGTCCTCAAGCGGGCTGCGGTCCTGACGGCCGGCCTCAAGGCCACCATCCGTCTCATCGCGGTCCACGCCCTGCCCTATCCCTTGCCGTTCCACTGCCCCGCGTCGGCGCATGCTCACCTGGTCGAGCAACTCGTCGACCTCGCTAGCCGCAGCCCGGTGCGCGTGGAACCTCAGGTGGTGCTGGCGCGGTATCATGAAGACGGATTCCGCCACGTCCTGAAACCGGCCTCCGTCGTGCTGATTGGCGCCCACAAGCGGTTGTGGCCCACGCGCGAGGAGAAACTGGCGCGCACCCTCGCCCGGGACGGCCATCAGGTAGCCTTGCTCTATATCGACTAGGAAAAATTATGTTGGATCTTCTCTTCGTGCTCATTACCCTGGCGTTTTTCGCGGCCGCCTGGGCTTTCGTGAAAGGATGCGACCACCTGTAAGGCGCCCCGCGCCCGGTTGGAATACGTACTTTCGTTGCTAGTTGCCATCGCGATCGGCGTGTATTTGTTCTACGCGCTGCTCCGCCCGGAGCGTTTCTGAGGCTTGTATGACCACCAATGGAATCCTGCAGATTCTCCTCTACACCGCGGTAGTGATCGCGCTCGCCAAGCCAGTGGGGGCTTACATGGCCAAGGTCTTCTCCGGTGAGCGCACCTGGCTGCACCGCGTGCTGCGCCCGCTCGAAGTGGGCATCTATAAGCTGTGCGGCATCGATGAAACCGTCGAACAGCGCTGGACCCGCTACGCCGGCGGCGTCCTCGTTTTCAGCCTGGTCACCCTGCTGCTTACCTACGCGATCCAGCGCATCCAGCAGTGGTTGCCGTGGAATCCGGCCGGCCTGGGAAACGTGGGCACCGACCTTTCCTTCAATACCGCGGCCAGTTTCACCACCAATACGAATTGGCAGTCGTACGTCCCCGAGACCACGGTCAGCTACTTCACCCAGATGCTGGCCCTGGCGACGCACAACTTCTTCTCCGCGGCGGTCGGAATTGCCGTAGCCATTGCTTTCGTGCGCGGCTTCGCGCGGCATTCCGCCAAGACGCTGGGGAATTTCTGGGTCGACACGACGCGCGCCATCGTTTACGTTCTGCTGCCGCTCTCCATCGTGGCGGCGCTGCTGCTCTGCTCGCAAGGCGTCATTCAAAACTTCGACGCCTATGTGAAGGGAACAACCCTAGAAGGCGCGGTGCAGACCATCCCGCAAGGTCCGGTGGCCTCGCAGGAAGCCATCAAGATGCTGGGCACCAACGGCGGTGGCTTCTTCCAAGCCAATTCCGCGCATCCTTATGAGAATCCCACGCCCTTTTCCAATTTTCTCCAGATGCTGTTGATCTTCCTGATCCCCGCGGGCCTCACCTACACGTTCGGCAAGATGGTCAAGGACACGCGCCAGGGCTGGGCGCTGCTGGCCGCCATGACCATCCTCTACCTGGCCGGCGTTTTCGTGACATACCCGTCGGAGCAGGCCGGCAACCCCAACCTGGCCAAACTCGGCGTGCAGTCCGCCGCCACCGAGACTCAGTCCGGCGGCAACATGGAAGGCAAGGAAGTGCGATTCGGCATCGCCAATTCTTCGCTCTTCACCGTGGTCACCACGGACGCAAGCTGCGGCGCGGTTAACAATGCGCACGACAGCCTCACGCCGCTCGGCGGCCTGGTCCCGCTCATCAATATCGAACTGGGCGAAGTGGTTTTCGGGGGCGTGGGTTCGGGACTGTATGGCATCCTGCTGTTCGCCATCCTGGCGGTCTTCATCGCCGGGCTGATGGTGGGCCGCACGCCGGAGTATCTGGGCAAAAAGATCGAGCAAAAGGAAGTCAAGATGATGATGCTGGCCGTCATGGTGCTGGCGTTCACCATCCTGGGCTTTGCGGCCACCGGCGCGGTGATTCCGTTCGCCCACAACAGTTCCGTCAATCCGCCCGGGCCGGCCATCGCCAACCTCGGCAACAACGGCCCGCACGGCCTTTCGGAAATGCTGTACACCTACACCAGCGCGGTGGGCAACAACGGCAGCGCCTTCGCCGGCATCAACGCCAACACGCCGTATTTCAACACGACCATCGGCATCGCCATGGTGTTCGGCCGCTTCCTGATGCTCATCCCCTTGCTGGCCGCCGCCGGCAGCCTGGTCCAAAAGAAACAGGTCCCGGTCTCGGCCGGCACGTTTCCCACGCACTCGGCGCTGTTCGTGGCTTTGCTGGTGGGCGTGGTGGTGATCGTCGGGGCGCTGACATTTTTCCCGGCCCTTTCGCTGGGGCCGGTGGTGGAGCATTTCTTTATGCACGCCGGAAGGCTCTGGAGTTAATCGCA
>Ga0326728_10008568_pt1 | contig 25302 bp, 19 predicted proteins | sample MB3enrmetagenome_FD_207602 | JGI IMG/M metagenome (GOLD analysis project Ga0326728, IMG submission 207602) | Lab enriched peat soil microbial communities from McLean, Ithaca, NY, United States - MB31MN | ecosystem: Environmental > Terrestrial > Soil > Wetlands > Peat | place: USA: New York... | reverse complement strand
AGCCGGCCGGGAGGCCGGCGCTACAGTTTCATGTCTCGCGGGCCGGCGAAGCCGGTGGACGACTGATACTTCGTGCCGCAATGAAAGTTTTCTCGCACAACTATCACAACGCCCTGACACATCGCGCAATTACGAATATCATTTTTCGCAGATAGTTGCGCGGGATTATTCATTGATTATCTAGCGCGCGGCGCTGAGGTCGAGGCGCAGCAATTTTGCGGGGTCGAGATATGCGCCTTGCCAGCGTACGGCCCAGTGCAGGTGTGGGCCTGTGACGCGGCCGGTGGCGCCGCTCAAGCCCAGCTTTTGACCGCGCACGACATGCTGTCCCTCGCGGACGGACATCTTGCTGAGGTGCATGTAGAGCGTGAAGATCCCCATCCCATGGTCGATGAAGACGCTGTTGCCCGCATAGTAAAGCGGGCCTGCGAGCACCACGACGCCGCTATTGCTGGCGCGCACCGGCGTTCCCGGCGCGGCGCGAAAGTCCAGCCCCTTGTGATTGCTGGCCAGCGTGCCGTTGAAGATGCGGCGCGTTCCGAAGCGTTCGGATTGCGGAGCGTCCATGGGCGCGCGGAAGTTGCCCTTCCACAGCGGCCTGGGCGCGCTTGCGGCATAGGCTTTTTCTGTACGCAACTGATCGTCGGCGATTTGCTTGAGCGCCTTGGGACCGGGCTGGACGAACTCCGGAGCCACGGTCAGGGCGCTGGTGTGGTAGTGAGCGGACTGAACCCGGACAGTGCGGCTCAAGGGGCGCATGCCGCTGCTGGCGCCGAGGACCGTAATCTTGATTGCAGAAGGCCCAACGGGCGCGTCAACATCCACGCCAGCCAGGGCAAACCAGTCGTGCCCATCGAGTCCGCGAAAGAACTCCAGCTTGCGGCCGAGCCATTCGCCGTCAATGCTTGCAGCGTCGGGAGCAGAGACGCGAATCAGTTCCGGGGAGCCGGCCATGACCACGGCCGGTGTCAGCGTAATGGCGGGAGATTGGGCGCTGATCGCGGCCAGCGCAAAAGCAAAGAGGCAGGAAAGAAAGAGCCAGCCCCGGACAGACCTGAGAAACAACCACATTCGCATTGTCTTTAGCATAATGGTTTTAATCATGTTGCGAACAACCTAGAATTGTATACCAGATGCAAGAAAGCATACCTCAGGGGCTAAAGCCCGGATGATTTTGTTTGGCGTAAGTACGGGCTGAAGCCCGTACCCTTCAACGCGCTAGCCATTCCATGTAGCCGGAGTGTCTGCTACTCGGTTGTACCGGATCGTGGATGGGCGGCAATCCACGCGGCAACTCGCTCCTGGACCGCGTCCAGCTCTTCAGCAGTGATGTGGGTCCCGATCAATTGGCGGTTGGCGGCGTACTTCTCCTGATTAGGCCCCTTTACGGAAGCGGCCAGGTCAAGCCAGAAGTAGGCCTCAATATCGTTGCGCGGAACGCCCTGGCCGATGGAGTAGAGCACGCCGAGCGAGGCTTGCGCGGTTACGTCTCCCTGCTCGGCAGCTTTGCGGTACCAGGCCGCGGCCAGCTCCATGTCGCGGGGAAAGCCTTTGCCCCCGTCGCGATAAAGCGCAGCCAAATGCAATTCGCCGGGGATGAAACCCCGCTCCGCGGCCTTGCGATACCACTCAGCCGCTGTTTTATAGGCTTCGCCGGCCTGGGTAACATTGTGCAACGCCGCCGCATTTGCGGCGTACCGCTCACCCACCTGCACCTGTGCGGCCGCGTCGCCGGAATTGGCTTTAGCCAGCAGGGAAGGGTCGATGGCTGCTGTCTGCGCAAAGGCCGGAAACAACGCCAGAGCGAAAACCATCGTCAGAACAAGTTGCTTTCGGTAGATTCTCATGCCGCCTCAATCATTTATCGAAAACGATAACAGATTCCGGCAATGCATGGTGATAGAGATTCTGAAGGGCTTCAAAAAAAGAACAAAAGACGAATTCACGTTCTGACTTGAAGCCGGCGCTCCCCGAGCCTATCAAAGCAGCCGGCTCAGGGGCTAGAATTTCAATATGACAGACCGCATCTCTCTCTCCCTTGCCCAGGCCGATCCCGAAGTAGCCGCGGCCCTAGCCCAGGAAACTCTCCGCCAGCACGAAGGGCTGGAGATGATTGCCAGCGAGAACTTTGTCTCCGAGGCGGTTCTGGAGGCGGCCGGCTCGATCTTCACCAACAAATACGCCGAGGGATACCCCGGGCGGCGCTACTACGGCGGGTGCGAGTTCACCGACGTGGTGGAGAATCTGGCGCGGGAGCGGGCCAAGCAGCTTTTCGGCGCGGAGCACGCCAACGTGCAACCGCACTCCGGCTCACAGGCCAACGCCGCGGCTTACGCGGCGGTTTTGCAGCCGGGCGACACGATTCTGGGCCTGGACCTTTCTCACGGCGGCCACCTGACCCACGGGCACAAGCTGAGCTTCAGCGGCAAGCTCTACCGGCCGACGTTTTATGGCGTGCGCAAAGATACGGAGATGATCGACTATGACGAGCTTGAGGCTATCGCAGAGCGCGAGAAGCCGAAGGTTATCATCGGCGGGGGCAGCGCCTATCCGCGTCTGTGGGATTTTGCGCGGATGCGGCAGATCGCCGACAAGGTGGGCGCGGTCTATATTTTTGACATGGCGCACATCGCCGGCCTGGTGGCGGGCGGGGTGCATCCTTCGCCGGTGCCGCACGCGCAGATTACGACGACGACCACGCATAAGACGCTTCGCGGACCTCGCGCGGGATTGATTCTGTGCGGACAGGCGCTGGCCGCGGCGGTGGACAAGGCGGTCTTTCCGGGCCAGCAGGGCGGCCCGCTGGTGCACATTGTGGCCGCCAAGGCGGTGGCGCTGGGCGAGGCTCTGCGGCCTGAGTTCAAGAGCTATGCCATGCAGGTTGTGGCCAACGCCAAGGTGCTTGCGGGGACGCTTCAAATGGCGGGTTTCCGTATCGTCTCCGGCGGGACTGATAACCACCTGATGCTGGTGGATGTCTTCCAGAAGGGCATTCTGGGCTCGGAGGCGGAGTTGGCGCTGGGCAAGGCGGGCATCACGGTGAATAAAAACACCATTCCTTACGACACCAATCCGCCGCTGAAAGCTTCAGGAATTCGCATTGGGACGCCGGCGCTGACGACGCGCGGGATGAAGGAGGCGGAGATGGTGGTGATTGCCACATGGATTGCCAAGGCGCTGGACCGGCGCAACGACGATGCGGCGCTGGAGCGAATTCGCAAAGAGGTGGCCGAGCTGGCCAACCGCTTCCCGCTGTACGCGTGGCGGCGGGGTTAGCCGTCCAGGCCGTAGGGCGCTTACGCGCCAGGAGCTTGAATTCCCACCCATTTCGCAAAGAACGCGCAATGGATGGGGCACGGAGCGTGATTCCCACCCTTGACGCGATAATACCGCGTCAAGGATGGGGCACCCGATTCATTAAGGCTCAGGCGCAAAATTTACATAACGCAACTTGCGAGGATGAGCCGGGTTGTATTTAATGATGTTTGGAGATGACCCGCCAAGGGAACAAGGACGGCCAAGAGCCGCTGTTTACCCGAGGGTCTCCGGAGGAAACGATGAAGATCATTCAGCTAGCATTGGCCACGGTACTGGTTCTTTCGGTTCCAGCGTTCGCGCAGCATAATCAAGGAGGGTCCCATCCCTCTGGCGGAGCGCAATCCCATCCCACGGGAGGTGTAGCGCATCAACCAATCCCATCTCACGGGCCCAGCGCGTTCACCGGCACACCCCATGCGGCCGAGCCCAAGCGCAATTTCAGCGACCAGGCCGGCCACCCTAACGCGCCGCACGTGGATACCAATAAGTCCTTGTTCGGCAGTCACAGCAACTGGGTTGGTCACGACACCGGCCGAGGCGATGCAAACTATCATCTCGATCACCCCTTTGAGCATGGCCGCTTTACCGGCGGCTTTGGCCGCGGCCACGTGTGGCGCCTGGGCGGCGGCGGCCCCAACCGCTTCTGGTTCAACGGCTGGTATTGGAACGTTGCGGCCTTCGACATGGCTTTTTGCGACGGTTGGCTATGGGACTCAGACGACATCGTGATCTACCCCGATCCTGACCATGACGGCTGGTACCTGGCTTACAACGTGCGTCTCGGCACCTATGTGCACGTGATGTACCTGGGGACGTAAGCTGACAGCAGAGCGTAAACAACTGGATACATCACAGGGGGGCAGGCCGCGATGCCTGACCCTCTGTTTTTATGAGGGAACCTCTTGCGGCAGGCGTGAATCTATCTGCTGCCAGGTGAAGCGATAAAATTAGTTATTTGCGCGGGGAAAGCGCGGCGCGCGTTGAAATGCGGCGATAGCATAATGCAAATTCATATTGCCAGGAGATGAAATGAAGAGTATGCCAGTTTGCCTGCCTGCACGGATAAACGCACGGATCGCCCGCGGGGTGTTTCTTGCCGCATTTTCCGCCACATTGACTGGTGTCACCGCTGCCTGGGCCGCGCCCGCGCCCGCGCCGATGATCCTGACCGGCGCCGATCGCAGGCCGGCGATCTCGCTGAATGGCGAGTGGGCCGCCATCGTTGATCCGTATTTTTCCGGCTATTTCAGCTTTCATCACGAAGAAATGAAAGACGGCTGGTTCATGAACCAGAAGGCTCAACCGGGAGACACTCAACCGATAGAGTACGACTTTTCCAAGGCTTCCCGGCTGAAGGTACCCGGCGACTGGAATACGCAGCGGGCGTCGCTTATGTACTACGAAGGACCGATGTGGTACGAGCGGGAGTTCATTTACCAGACGAAAGAGCAAACGCGCGTTTTTCTGCATGTGGGCGCGGCTAACTATAAGTCATGGTTCTGGGTAAACGGCGAGAAGGTGTGCGAGCATGAGGGAGGTTTCACCAGTTTCAATTGCGAGGTGACCGCGGCGGTTCACGCCGGCGAAAATTTTGTGGTGGCTGCCGTGGATAACACGCGGCTTGAGGACGGAGTTCCCACGTTGCAGACCGATTGGTGGAATTATGGCGGGTTGACGCGCGCGGTTTCACTGATTGAAGTTCCCGAGGCCTTCATCGATCAGTATGATGTGCATCTCTCTCGCGCGCCGGAGACGACAATCACCCCTCACGGCAACGACATCGGCATCATCGGCTCCTTGCATCTTGCGCATATAGAGGGCTGGGTCCACGTTGTAAGCGGGCAAATTGGTGATAAGGTTGAAGTCCAGATTCCCGAACTCAATTCCAAAGGCACCGGTGTTCTCGACGCGGACGGTCGCGCAAAGTTTCTTTTGGTGGCGTCAAATTTGCAGCGCTGGTCGCCGGAGACGCCGAAGCTTTACAAAGTCAAAATTAGTTCTGGTCAGGATTCCATTGATGAAGAAATCGGTTTTCGCACGGTGGAAGTGCGCGGGACGGAGATATTACTAAACGGCAAGCCGGTTTTTTTACGCGGCATCTCGATCCATGCCGAAGCGCCTTACCGCACGGGACGGGCTTACTCGGAGCAGGACGCGGAGACGCTGCTGGGCTGGGCAGAGGAGCTGGGCTGCAATTTTGTGCGGCTGGCGCATTATCCGCACGATGAGACGATGCTGAGAGCGGCGGACAGGATGGGTCTGCTGGTGTGGTCGGAGAATCCAGTCTATTGGGCGATCCAGTTTGACAATCCCCAGGTGCTGGCCAAAGCGGAGCAGCAACTGGACGAAGAGATCGGGACCTCGCGCAATCACGCGTCGATTATATTGTGGTCGATGGCGAATGAAACACCGAACACCGAGGCGCGGACGAAATTCATTACAGCAGAAGCGGCCTATGCGCGGCAGCTTGACCCGACGCGGCTGATTACCGCGGCGCTGTTGGTGCGCGCCGAGGGAGATACGAAGATTGTCGATGATCCACTGGGCAAGGCGCTGGATGTAATCGGCGCCAATGAATATATCGGGTGGTATGAGAAGAAGCCGGAGACAGCCGACATAACCCAGTGGCGCATTGACTACCAGAAGCCGTTGATCATGAGCGAGTTTGGGGGGGACGCCAAGGCGGGCCTGCATGGCAGCAAGACCGATCGCTGGACAGAGGAATATCAGGCCGATATCTACCGCCATCAACTTGGAATGTTCAACCGGATTCCGCAACTAAGAGGGTTAAGCGCATGGATACTGATGGATTTCCGCTCGCCTAACCGGCCATTGGCGGGGATTCAGGACGGTTACAATCGTAAGGGACTTATCTCCGAGCAAGGCGAGAAAAAACTGGCATACTTCATTTTACAGAAGGCCTACAAGGAGAAAAGCGTAGGTAAGCCGGAATAGGATAGCCGTGATTACAGCAAGATAGGCTGGATAATTGATCTATCAGTCTGTGCAAAAGCGGATTTATGAGTTATGCTTGAGCTATGGCTATTGACTCAATCATCGCACTCATCGACGCCGAAATTGCCAGCCTCCAGCAGGTTCGCTCGCTACTGGCCAGCACTGGTAAAATCGCCGCCAAGGGAACAGGAAACATAACCAAGAAGGCCGCGAAAGCCCCCAAGAAGGGGAAGAAACGCCGCGTGTTGAGCGCGGAAGCGCGCAAGCGGATTGCCGATGCTCAGCGCAAGCGGTGGGCCGCACAGAAAGCCAAGGCCAAGTAAGCAGCGCGGTGGAGGTCATCTCCCCCACGGCGCGGCCGACCCACCCCACACGCTACGCCCAGTCTAGAGACCTGCGAGCACCAGCAGGCGCGGCCCGGGCCTCTCTTCGATGGCCGAGCGTATCCCATTGCGCCCCAATCCCGAGTTCTTGACGCCGCCGAAGGGCATGGGGCCGAGACGCTAGATTGGCGTGTCTCCCCCAATCAAGGCGCACCCATCAAGTTCGTGATAAGCGTCTCTAATGAACGGAGGAACACGATGCGCAGGCTCATTCCAATTCTTGCGGCGGTTCTGTTTCCGATGCTTTTTGTCTCTCCGGTCGCCTCGCAAACGTCGAACGGCGCCGGTGAACAAAATCCGGACACGTTGACGGCTGTTTATAACCAGGCCATGCAGTCAAAGGCATGGCCCCTCGCCGTCACCACGGCGCAGCAACTGGTAGCGCAAAAGGCAACGTCTCTGAACCTGAAGTTGCTCGGGACCGCGCAGCTTTACTCCGGCGCGGCGGATGCTGCCCTGGCGACCTATGAACAGGCTCTGGCCGCGGCGCAACAGGAAAAGCCCGTTAACGATCAAGCCATGGGCAACTGGAAAGACGGCCTGTCCCAGATCTACATTGGCAAGGGCAATGCGCTGCTCAAGCTCAAACGCACCGCGGAGGCGATCGAGGCGTATAACCAGTCCGCCGGGTTAGCGACCAATGCCGGGCAGGCTTACTTCAATGTGTGCGCGGTGCTCTACAACAACGGCAACACAAAAGATTCGGCGGCGGCCTGCCGCAAGAGCGTGCAAGCGGACCCGAGCAGAGCGAATGCCTGGTTTGTCCTGGGATCAGATCTCTTTGCCGATGCACCTATAGACAACGGCAAAGTCGCGGCCACAGCAGAGACGCGAGAGGCGCTGGAGAAGTATCTTACTCTCACCCCAGACGGCCCTCACGCCGCGGACGTGAAAGCCATGCTGCAGATGCTCGCCAAGTAGGAAGACGCCGTCTTCGACATTTGTTAGCTCAGCGCGGTCATCACTAACATGCGCGGCTCAGTCATCTCTTCGATGGCCGAGCGAATGCCCTCGCGTCCCAATCCCGAATCCTTGACACCGCCGAAAGGCATGGGGTCGAGGCGCCAGCTTGGCGTGTCTCCCACAATCAAGGCGCCCACTTCGAGCTCGCGATAGGCGGTGAAAATGCGCCCGGCATCGCGGGAGAGCAGGCCGGCCTGCAAGCCGTACCTGGAGTGGTTGACGGCGGCCAACGCCTCTTCAAAGTCGTCGAAGGGTTCGATGACCACGACCGGGCCGAAGACCTCTTCGTCGCGAACCTTCATCCCCGGAGAGGTTGCGGTGAGGATGGCCGGAGTTACTACGGAGCCGTGGCGCTCGCCGCCCGCCACCAGCTTGGCACCTGCCTTGACGGCCTCCTTAATCCAAGAGTCCACGCGCTCAGCATCGCTGGGCCGACAGAGCGGGCCAACCTCGGTGGCTTCTACGGTGGGGTCGCCAACCGCGAGCTTGGCGGCCGCCTCGACTACCTTCCATAAAAAAGTCTGATAAACGGCTCGCTCGACAAAGACTCTTTGCACGCTGATGCAGGACTGGCCCGCGTAATTGAAGGCAGCGTGCGCGGCGCGGACAGCGGCCTCGTCCATTTCGAGCCAATCGGCGCAGACAATGAGCGCGGCATTGCCGCCCAACTCCAGCAGCACGCGCTTGCGTCCGGAGTGAACCTTCAGTTCCCACCCAACCTTGGCCGAGCCGGTAAAACTGACCAGCTTGATGCTATCTTCTTTTTCGGCGAGCCAGGCGGCGTCCACATTACTGAGCGGCAGCACGGCCAGCGCCTCCACCGGCCAGCCAGCCTTGAGAATCACTTCGCCCAGCGCCAGAGCGGTAAAGGGAGTTTGCGAGGATGGTTTCAGAATCACCGGGCAGCCGGCGGCCAGCGCGGGAGCTACCTTGTGGGCCACCAGATTAAGCGGGAAGTTGAAGGGGGTAATGGCCAGCACCGGCCCCATAGGGAAGCGCTGCACCAGCCCCCAACGGCCTTCGTTGCCCTCCATCACGTCCAGCGGAATGCTCTCGCCGCCCAACTGCGAGAGCACCTCAGCAGCGATTTTGAAGGTGAGCACAGCGCGGTCCACCTCAGAACGCGCCAGGCGAATGGGCTTGCCCGCCTCGGCAACAATCAACTGCGCAAAGCGCTCCTTTTGCTCGATGAGCGCGGCGGCCACGTCCTCGAGAATCTCGCGTCGCTTCCAGCGGGGCAGGGCGCGAAGGCGGCGCAGGCAGGCCACGGCGTGATGCACGGCCTGGCGCGCGTCGGCTCGGGTGGCTATGGTTACGCGGCCCACCAGCCCCTGGTCCCATGGCGAGCGCACCTCCAGAGCCTCGCCCTCCGTCCACTCCTTGCCGCAGAGCAGAAATCCCGTTTGTGTTCCCGGCCGCATCTTCATGGCGTTGCACCTCTGGTCGTACACTGACCTGGATTCTACAGCGAGTGGGCAAGCGGGCGCAGCCTGCAGAGGGGTTTGCGCAACTCCGTGCCAGAACAAAGTCCCAGCACGGTACACTATTCCCTAATGATTCATGACGGGCGCAGCAGGAAACTCCCCTTCGACGTTGCCGAGGCATTGGCTCATTTACGCGCCAATGACGCGAAACTGGGCGCGCTGATTGACCGGGCAGGGGCGTTTACGCTGCGGCTCGATCCTGCGCCCTCACTGTTTGAGTCGCTGCTGGAGTCGATTCTTTACCAGCAATTGCATGGGAAGGCGGCGGCTACCATTCACCGGCGGGTACGGGAGTATTATGGCGGAGACCCGGCACCGCAACTGCTGCTGGACACGCCCGATGAAGTGCTGCGAGCGGCAGGGGTTTCCTTCAATAAAATCAAAGCGCTGAAAGACCTGGCAGCGCGGACGCTGGACGGCACCGTACCCAGCCATGCGGCGATCAAAAAAATGACGGACGCGGAGATTGTGGAGCGGCTGACCGAGGTGCGCGGGATCGGCCCTTGGACGGTGGAGATGCTGCTGATCTTTCGGCTGGGACGGCCTGACGTGTTGCCGGTAAGCGATTACGGGGTGCGCAAGGGCTTCGCGCTGACCTTTTTGCGCGCGCCCAAAGCGCGACCTCTGGAGGCGAAAGACCTGCCCAAGCCGGAGGTGCTGCTCAAAAGGGGAAAACGCTGGGCGCCGTTCCGCTCCGTGGCCAGCTGGTACCTGTGGCGAGCTTGCGATCTGGCCAAGACAATCGGCTAGCGATACCGGCTCCGCAGTTTATAGAGCGTGTTTCATCAATGGCCGCAATGCCTCGTTTGCAATCCCTCAGGGGTTAAAACCCCTTGTTTTTAAGGCCTTTTTCGGCACGACTGAAGTCGTGCCCTGATACAAAGACGGGTCCAGAAGGGTCTAGGATTCAGCGGCATGGAGAAGGCGCAGGAGTTTCTGTGCTAATTCTGTGCTACGCATGTTTGCGAGAGATAAGAACACGCGTTCCGTCTGCTTAACCTTCCGCACAAGCGGTGATACCGCCGGGGCACCCTCCGTCGTTGAAGAACATGCGTCCCAAAGATCCGGGCCACGCTAATCTTGCTTCCTATGATTGCGGCGACTAATCTTGACCGTAGATTTGAAATTCTCCATCGCTCATTTTCATCGCCCCGAATTGCGAGGAGTTGAATCTGATCAGAATGGCAGGGACATCTCTCCGCCGGACTCCATTGACCGACCAGTTTCCTTTGCCGATGGAAACGATCTGCGGCTTGTGGGTCCTGTAATCACTCAGTTTGGCGTCGTGGAATGGGTCCCTTACCCAGAGGATCTTCCCCTCCTTGGAGATTGCGGCTACATGGAGCCCGTCGGACTCCACGTAGAATGTAATCCCGGTCGTCGAATCACGGTAGCTTTGAGGGCCCGGAAAGACCGAAACAGGACCGTTCGACCCTCCGATGGGCTCGCAGCCAAAGAATTGAGCATTGGCGCTGGAAACGAGGAAACAAAGAAGGAAAATCAGCCGGATCATTGGGAACCTCTGTAAGATGCCGAAGCTTCGGATAGTCAAATGGCTCATTCATCGATTCTAAGGGCTGAGAGGAGTTTTATTTGGCAAGAATATGGCTCGTTGAAAGAAAGCAGCAGATCCTTCGCTTCGTTAAGGATGACACCCCTGATTGCGAGTGGATTGTCGGGGATTGGGAGTTTCGCGAACCAGCGACCAAAATCTGTGCTAATTTGTGCTAACGACTAGGACATTGAAAATAGATAACTTATTTGATTTCAATGGCCATTTGAGTCGTGCCCTGATACAAAACTGGTTTATGAACACTCTCTAGTAAATTCCTGTTCCACACAAAGAAGCGCCCCGGTTTTTCGCCGGGGCTTTTTGCACTCACGAGGATTCCGGCAACTAAACAGACATTAGCCTTCCCTTCAATTTTTCGGAGCCAAGCCAGATTAACACCAGGAATCCGCTGCCAAATAGCGCGAGGCTGCCGGGCTCGGGAATCACTGACCCAGCGGGCGAGGAACCGTCATAGGTCCATGTGCCGGGCGTGTAGGAGTAGCCGCTCTCATAGGGCATCCATGCATTGTAATTAAGATATTGACTGAATTCAACGTTAGCAGGATACCCGGAAATTCCGAAGGTGGTTTCCAAGTGCGAAGAGCCTAAAGGCACAGTACCGGAGGGAAAGTCCAGCGGGACCATCTCGTCACCAACATTAATGGTCCAGCCTACGATATTACCGTTGGCGTCCGTTATCAGTTCAGGTGTAATTGTCCCCGCGCTCGATTGCTGTACGGTAATCGTGCCGTCGGTAACACTCCAGTTCAAAACTGGATCACCGCCAATTAATTGCAATCCTGGATACTGATACAGTGAACCCGCAAATAGTTCACCAGAGGATGGTACGGGAGCGGCCAATTCGAGAACAACTGTTAAGTTACCGGCAAGAAATGAACCTGACGGGTAATAGGTCGTGAAAGGGTTTCCTACGTAGGTGTAGTAGGCGGGGTCGGCTAGCCCGCAAATTGGAGCTGCCAGGATCAGCAGCAGCGGGAGCGCCATTCTTGCAATTTTCATGCATCCTCCAGCGATAGGACCGAATATTCCTTTGCCAACAACCAGGAACCTTCATTTGATGAGTTTGATGTGAAATACTATATCCTTAAGGTAATTTTCTTGTCAAATTATGCGATATGAATTTTCCGCAGCCAATGAAGCCGCGCCCGTTCAAAACACAGACTTACCAGAGCCCCAGGCTAAGGGCACAGCGCCGGGCAGCCGATAAAGTCTACAATAATCAAGCACAACCGGATGTGATTGCGAGTCGCCGGCGCGAGACAGGGAAGGTACATGGCGGTCAGTAAACGATTTGTCTGCATACACGGCCATTTTTACCAGCCGCCGCGGGAGAATCCGTGGCTGGAGACGGTGGAGACACAGGACACGGCCGCGCCCTACCACGACTGGAACGAGCGCATCTGCGCGGAGTGCTACGCCACCAACGGCGCGGCGCGCATAGTGAACAACAAAAACCAGATCACGCGCATTGTGAATAATTACGCGCGCATCAGCTTCAATTACGGCCCCACGCTGCTGAGCTGGCTGTTGGAGAATGCGCCGCGCACCTATCGGATGATTTTGGACGGGGAACGGCGCAGCCGCAAGAGCTACAAGGGGCACAGCTCGGCGATGGCGCAGGTGTACAACCACATCATTTTGCCGCTGGCCAATCGCCGCGACCGCATCACGCAGATCCGGTGGGGCATCGCCGATTATCAGCGCCACTACGGCAGCGCGCCGGAGGGGATGTGGCTGGCGGAAACCGCGGCAGACAACGACTCGCTGGAGCTGCTGGCGCAGCTTGGCATCAAGTTCACGATTCTGGCGCCGCACCAGTGCAAGCGCATTCGGAGCCTAAAGGAAGGCGCGAACTGGAAGGATACCCCCAACGCCAGCGTGGACATTACCCACCCGTATCTGATCCGATTCGACTCCGGGGTCTCGCTTGCCGTGTTTTTCTATGATGGTCCGGCTTCGCGGGCGATTGCCTTCGAGGGTCTACTCAACTCCGGCGAAAGCCTGGCAGCGCGACTCAAGGGAGGTTTTAAAGATAACGCGCAGCCGCAACTGGTTCATGTGGCGACGGACGGGGAATCGTACGGGCATCATCACAAGTACGGCGAGATGGCGCTGGCCTACGCGCTGCGCCTGCTGGAAGAGGACAAGAACGTAAATCTGATCAACTATGGCAGCTATCTGGCGCAGTTTCCTCCCGAGTACGAGGCGGAGATCGTGGAAAACACCTCGTGGAGCTGCACGCATGGGATCGAACGCTGGCGTTCGAATTGCGGCTGCAACGGCGGCAAGGCGGGCTGGAACCAGGCTTGGCGCGCGCCGCTGCGCAAGGCGCTGGACGCGCTGCGCGACGCACTCGTTCCATTGACCGAGCAGGAAGGAGGGAAGCTCTTCCAAGATGTTTGGGCGGCCCGCGACGGATACATCGACGTGATGCTGGACCGCAACCCGCAAGCGGTGGAGCAATTCTTCCGCAAACACCAACTTCGCGCGCTCACCGCGCAGGAACGAGAGCGTGGCCTGGAATTGATGGAGATGCAGCGCCACGCGCAACTGATGTACACCAGTTGCGGATGGTTCTTTGACGACATATCGGGCATTGAGACGGTGCAGGTGATTGCCTATGCCGCGCGGGTGCTGCAACTGGCGCGAGAGATCTTTGGGGAAGCAGCCGCGCCGCTGGAGCCGGCGTTTCTGGCGCGCATGGCCGAGGCACGCTCCAACGTAGCCGCGGCCGGTGATGGCGCCAAAATCTATAAAGAGCAGGTCAGCTCCAGAGAGCTGAACCTTGAACAGGTGGCGGCTCACTACGCCATCAGCTCCATTTTTTCATCCTTTGCGGAAGAGACCGACCTGTTCTGCTTCCGCGTCTGGCGCGACTCCTACGAGGCGTACTCCTCCGGCCGAGGGCGGCTCGCTTTGGGCAGGGTCAAGATTGTCAGCGCTATTACCGGCAAGCAGCAGGGCTTCTCTTTTGCGGTGCTGCATTTTGGCGACCAGAACATCACCGCGGCCGTCAAAGCGTATGAGCCGGAAGATGCGGCTGCCTTCGAGGCCTTCGCCAGCCAGGCCGCCGGACACGTGCAGCGCGGCGACTTTCCCGAAGCGATGCGCCAGGTTGACAGTTACTACGGCCACGTGGACTACTCGCTGACCTCGCTATTTACCGACGAGCAGCGGCGCATTGTGCAGATCATCCTCAACTCCACGCTTGCGGACATCGAGAAAACACTCACCACCATCTATGAGGAACACGCCAACCTGCTGCACTATCTCTTCTCGGCAGGACTGCCCAAGCCGCCGGCGCTCACCCTGGCCGCGGGCTTTGCCATCAATGCCGGGCTGCGCCGGGCTTTGGAGAGCGATCCCGTCGACCAAGCCCAATTGCGCTCCTTTCTATCGCTGGCCAAGGTTGACCAGATTCCGCTGGAGACGGCCACGCTTTCCTACATCGCCGATCAGCGCATGAAGCGCGCCATGGTGGAGCTGCAGATGTCGTCGGGGTCGCTGGAGTCGCTGGAGCGGGCGCTGGGGCTGGCGCGCACGCTGGTGGAGATGCCCTTCGAGCTGAACCTGTGGCAGGCGCAAAACATCTGGTACGAGATTCTGCGCAACTCCGGCTATGCGCTCACCGCTTTGGCTGCCGAAGACCGCCAACGTTGGGAGAAGAACTTCAGCGAACTGGGCTCATGCCTGTCGATTGACTGCGCGGCGATCAAAGCGCAGGATCCGGCAGCAGCGACTACGGGGGATTAGGGTTGTAATGTATGCATTCCCTCCGGGGCTAAAGCACAGCTTTTTTATGAGTGGTTTACGGCACGAAAGAAGTCGTGCCCCTTCAAAGCCAGCGAAGCTTATCGCCCCGGTTTTTCCAGCTTTCCGTTTTTGAGCGAGAAGCGCTCGCCGCGCCAGACTATAGTGTTGCCGGCGAAGCCCGCGACCCAGACGCCCATGGCGACGATGTCGCGCAGAGGCAGCAGCCAAAGGCAGGGCAGTACCTGGCGATCGGAAAGCACTTCGGCGCCTACCGTCATAGCCAGCGCGATGCGCAGACAGAAGCTCAACCCCAACAGCCAAAGGCTCAACAGGCTCGCTCCGCTGGCGACTACATTGAGCAACGCCCAGCCCAGCCCGTGGGTGAAGATGAGGCCGGCGTAACCCCAGGGGCGGGCGTCGCGGACGGTGCGTGCCCAGCGCAACTGGTGATCGAGGAAGCCGCGAAGGCCGTAGGCGGCGATGTTGGTTTCGACAACTTCGTCGCTCAGCGCCACGCGGTAACCGGCCGCGAAGATGCGCGCGCCCAACTCGTAGTCGTCGGCAAGATGATCGACCAGGGGTAGGAGGCCACCGATTTTATCGAGCGCGTCGCGGCGAACGGCCAGAGTGGAGCCGAGGCCATAGTGAAGGCCGCCTTCAATCCACTTGGAGAGCAGCACGCCGGCATGAAAATCGGTGGCGATGCCCAGGGCTTCAAGCGTGGAGGCCAGGGTGTGGTGGGCGCGGCCGCGATAGAGGGCGGTGACGAGGCCGACTTCTTCCTCGGGGGCTAAAGCCCCGGCATTTTTTTGCGGCATTTGCGGCACGACAGAAGCCCCACCCCATCGACGAAGACCTGTCGATGGGGACCCCGGTGAAGTCCCGCCCTGATACAAAACCGATTCAATTTTGAATTTTTCTGTAGCCTGTGGTGTTTCTGAGGAAGTTGTTTCCGGAGTGAAGCAGGCCATTACCCGTTCCAGGTAACGCGGCGAAACGGTGATGTCCGAATCGTTGATAAGCAAAAAGTTGTGGCTGGCGTGCGGGACGAGCTGGACTAGAGAGCTGACTTTGCCGTTGGTTCCCAGCCGCTGAAGGCATTCGATGAGCTTGATAGGCAGATTGGGAAACTCGGCTTGCAACTGCTGGACGGCTGCCGCGGCGGGATCGGAGCGGGACGCGACGCCGAAGAGCAACTCGAATTCACCGGCATAAGACTGGCGGCAGTGGCTGCGGAAGGCGTCGATCATGCCGGGGTCAAGGCCCTTGAGAGATTTAAGAATGCTGACTCCGGGCGTAAAAGCAGCTAACGGCTTGCTCCGCGCCGACAGAAAGATGCGCGCGGCAATCAAGGCGGCGAGGAAATAGCCTATACCGGCCACGGCCAGAATCGCGGTCAAAATTCCTAATAGTTGCGCGAAAGTGTGCTGCATCACAGATGTAAGAATACAGCTCCTAGTGCGCCGTCCTAGAAATACGAGCACAAAGCGGGGAAAGTTTGAGGTGAAAGTCATTTTCTGAAAAATGACTTTCACCTCAGGTTGTTCAGCTTAGAATCAGCCTAAGCAGAAAAAAATTTTAAGCCTGCCAGATAAGCAACAGTCCAAAGAAGAACCTCAATTTCTGTTGGCATTGCATCCTCCTTTTACAAAATTGGTTACCCGTTTGTGCTGTACATTTCTCAAATAATTAAATCTACAGCGATCACTGGAAATGAAAAGCACATCTCGACAAAGCACAACACCGACAACATATCCTCATGCAGACACAAATAATGCTTAGCGTTGGTTTATGTCAAGAACATAATAATCACGGCGCTCAAAGGGTTGGTCAGCTATTCGTACCGCAGGGCCTCAATGGGGTCCAGGTTGGCGGCTTTCCATGCGGGATAGATGCCGAAGATGAGTCCGATGGCGCAGGAGACACCGAAGCCGGTGAGCACCCACACGGCGGACAAGGCGGGCGACAGGCCGATGGGCAATAAGTAGATGATCCCGGTAAGCGTGGCGCCCAGGATTACGCCGACTATACCGCCTACGGCGCACAGGGTTACGGCCTCGGTGGTGAACTGGGTCATCATGGTTTTCTTGGTGGCGCCCAGAGCTTTTCGAATGCCGATCTCTCGCGTGCGCTCGGTGACCGAGACCAGCATGATGTTCATCACGCCCACGCCGCCCACCATCAAGCCGACGCTGGAGACGGCAACCATCAGTCCAAACAGCCCGCCGGTAATCTGTCCCCAGAGCTTATTAATCGAGTCCGTCCCGAAGATATCAAAGTTATCGTCGGCGGAGATCTTGAGCTTGCGGCGGATGCGCAGCATCTCGCGAATCTCCTCCTCCACCAAGGACTTGTTAGCGGGATCGTCATACTTCGCCTCGAGGAACAGATCCTTGACCTCGGGGTGCAGACTATGGAAAGTGCCCATGGGGAAGATGATCACGTTGTCCCGGGGATTCCTGCCGCTGCCGAAAAGTTGCTTGCGCTTGTCGAGCACGCCGATGACGGTATAGAGGCCTGTTTCGACGTTGACCTCCTTGCCGATAGGGTCTTCTCCATTCACAAACAGTTGCTCCGCGGTGTCGTGTCCCAGCACGCACACCTGCGCATGACGCTGATCTTCCCCGTCGGTAAAGATGCGTCCAGCCTGCAAGGTGGAATTCGATACATCCGCGACCTGCGCGGTGACTCCCGCCAAAATGGAGCCGGAGACTTTGTGCCCCTGGTACTTAGCGCTCACGCCGCCCACGAAGAACGCCTGTTCATAGTCGGCCTCGGCGTTAGTGGCCATCACGTGAGGCAATGCGCGCAAAGCCAGCGCATCGTCGAGGGTGAGCATCTTGCGCGTCAGTTGCTCGGTGGTGGGGCGTCCGATGCCGAAGGGCAGGCGGGTAACCAACAAGACATTTGTACCCAGCGAGTCGGCAATTTCGGCGACACGGTTGTTGAGCCCGTTGATAAACGACGAGATGACGATGACGGTGGTGACGCCGATGACGATGCCCAGGATGGTCAATCCCGAGCGCAGCTTGTTCGCCCTCAACGTATCGAGGGCCATCTTGACGGATTCGCTTGTCTGCCCCTGTGCCATGAAGAACAGCTCCTAGCTGCCAGCTTCTAGCCTCTAGCTAAAAGCTCCTGATGCTTAAGCCATACAGAAAAACAAATTGCAACAACCAAATCAGGAAGAACCATGCCCAGCGGCCCAAATAGCTAGAAGCTAGAGGCTAGTAGCTATAAGCTGCCTTTATAGCTCCGCTCTCAGAGCGACCACCGGGTCGAGCCTGGCGGCTTTGCTGGCCGGATAGACGCCGAAGAAGATGCCGGTAGCCGCGGCCATGAACAGCCCCATCAAAACGCTCCACAACTGCACGCTGGTGGGAAAGCCGAGGACGATGGTAATCAATTTGGCGACGATTACTCCGATGAGTACGCCGATAGCTCCGCCCACCAGGGCCATGGTTGCGCTTTCAATAAGAAATTGCAGCAGCACGTCGCGCTGGCGCGCTCCCAGGGCCTTGCGCACGCCGATCTCGCGGGTGCGTTCGGTGACCGAGACCAGCATGATGTTCATGATGACGATGCCGCCCACCACCAGTGAGATGGAGGATATACCAATCACCACATCGAAGAACAGCGCGGAAATTTGCTTCCAGATGTCCATGAAGGTGTCGTTGGTATTGATCTCGAAATCGTCTGGCTGGCCGGGGGCGTTATGGCGCCGGGCGCGCATCATCACGCGAACCTCGTCTTCGGCCCGCTCCATGGAGACGGCGTCGCCGCTAGCGCGCACGTAGATGCCCAGCGCGTCGTTGTGTCCGTAAGTCTGTATGTAGGTGGTGATGGGCACAGCAACCCAGTTGTCCTGCGACTCGCCCAGCGTCTTGCCCTGCCGGTCGCCCACGCCGATGATGGTGTAAGGGACGCCATCGACGCGAATCTCCTTGCCGAGGGGGTCGCCCTCGCCGAGAATATTGTCCACGATGTCATAGCCCACAATGACGTTGTGGGAGCCGAGGTCGTCGTCGGCGGGGGTGAATCCACGCCCGATCACAACGTCCAGATTACTGAGATCAACCATGGTCCAGGTAATGCCGCGCACTTCGGTATCGGTGCTGGAATGGCCGTTGTAGGAAACTTTGGTGGAGCGGCTGCTCGACGCGCCCACCTCAGCGCATTCGGCGCACTCGTCACGCACCGCCTGAAAATCTTCGTAGTTCAATTTTTTGCGTTTTTGATACTTGAAGTACTCCTCAGCGGAGAACGACACGGGCGGGAAACGTCCCACGCTGAACACATCGGCGCCGTGGCTGACGAGCTTGGTACTGACGTATGTGTTGGCGCCGTCGACCAGGGTGACGACCATGATGACCGAGGCTACGCCCATCACCACGCCCAGCAGCGTGAGGACGGAGCGCATCTTGTTGGCCCACAAGGATTGCAGCGCGAGTTTAACGGCCTCACTGAAAAGCATGGTCCTGCTTTCTGTTGCCAGGTTCTATTAAGGTTCTGGATTCCCACCTTTTCCTCAAAAAGAAATGGAAAAGATGGGGAACGGGGGCTATATTGAGCCGCCACCCCGCTTTCTCCAGTGTACGCAATCCCGGGTACTGCCATGAACATAGAGCCGACCGTCCAGGCGCTTCTGGTAGGCGAAAAGCGGCCACAGCCCGGGGGGAGGGCATTCAATTTCTGATACGCAAAGGGCTGCTCACAGGTTCCTGAACCGCGCAAAAGGAGAAGAAAAGCCGAAAAGCAGGCAATTTTACGGAACCTTTTGTCCTCCTTATGGCGTAGCATGAGGGGGCGCGCAGTTTTGCGCCAGTTTCTGAATTGGATCCAAAATAGCATCGATCCGGAGGCCCGATGAATCGCGTCTACTCACGCTTTGCGCTTGTTCTGCTGGCGTTGTTTGTGCTGATGCCGGTAATTGCAACTGCCCAGGCTGCTCCAGAGTCCACACCCGCCCAGGCGCCGCTGTTGCTGCGCTTCCCTTCCCTTTCACAGGACAAGATTGCCTTCCGTTACGCCGATGACATTTGGACGGTCAGCCGCAACGGAGGCGAGGCCGAGCGACTCACCGCAAACGGGCAGGTGGTCGCGGGGCCGTTCTACTCGCCCGACGGCGCGTGGATTGCCTACTCGGCGCACCTGAACGGCAATACCGATGCCTATGTCATCCCGGCCACGGGCGGCGTTCCGCGGCGCATCACATGGCACCCAGCAGGCAGTGGTGTAGTGGGCTGGTCGTCTGACGGCAAGGACCTGCTGATTGCCAGCAACATGGCCAGCTATCGGCATTACACCCGGCTGTTCCGCGTACATGCCGACGGCTCCGGCGTTCCCGAGCCGCTGCCACTGCCCTCCGGCAATCAGGGTTCCTATTCGCCCGACGGGCAGTCGCTGGCCTATTTGCCGATTAACCGAATCCAGGCAGCCTGGAAGCGCTATGTCGGCGGCAATACTACCCCGATCTGGATCGTCAATCTGAAGACCCTCGATCTGGTGAAGGTGCCGCGCGAGAACTCCAACGACTCGAACCCGGTGTGGGTGGGCGACCAGGTTTATTTCCTCAGCGACCGCGACAGCACGGGAACGAATAACGGCCCGGTTACGCTCTACCGCTATGACACCAAGAGCAAACAGGTTTCGCAGGTGATGGCGAACCACGGGCTGGATATCAAGTCGTTCCAGGCCGGACCCGCAAAAAGCACGGACGGGTCGGACCGAAGCGCGTTGATCGTGGAGCAGTTTGGCCGCATTCTGTTGGTAGACCCTACCACGGGCACAAATATGCCGGTTCCGATTCAGATACATGGCGAGCTTGCCGGCCTAGCGCCGCATCGGGCGAACATCAACCCGCAGGAGATTCAGAACGCCGCCCTCTCACCCACCGGAGCGCGCGCTGTCTTTGAGGCGCACGGGGAGATCTTCACCGTGCCGGCCGAAAAAGGCGACACGCGCAACCTGACCGAGACCCCCGGCGTGGCGGAGCGCGACCCGGCATGGAGCCCGGATGGCAAGACTATCGCCTACTTCTCTGACGCCAGCGGCGAATATCAGCTCTACTTGAGAGACCAGACCGGCTTCAAGCCGCCCACGGTGATTGACCTGGGCCCCGAGCCGAGTTACTTCTACAGCCCCACGTGGTCGCCCGACTCCAAGCACATTGTCTATACCGACAAGCACCTGCGGCTGTGGGTTGTGGATGTGCCGGCGGGCAAGCCTGCGCTGGTGGATAAGGAAATTTTCGGCAACTGGGGTCCCGACTTCGGAGCCGCGTGGTCGCCGGACTCGAAGTGGATCGCCTATCATCGCGACCTCGACAACCAACAGGACGCCATTTTTCTGTATTCGCTGGAGACGCACAAATCGACCCAAGTGACCGACGGCATGAGCGACGCTTCCAGCCCGGTCTTCGATCCCAATGGCAAGTATCTCTACTTCCTGGCATCGACCGATAACGGGCCGTCGAGGGCGGGCATCGACCTCTCCTCGCTGGACCGTGCGCAAACCAACGCCGCCTACGTGGTGGTGCTGGCCGCTGACGGGGCTTCGCCGCTGCCTCCGCAGAGCGACGACGAGAAGATCAAGGACAAGACAAAGAAGGACGACAACAAGAAAGACGCTGACAAGAAAGATGCCAAGGACGAAGCCAAGGAAGGCGACAAGGACAAGAAAGACGCAGATAAGAAGGACGGCGACAAGGACAAGGAGGATGCCGAGAAGCCGGTCGTGGTGAAGGTGGATCTGGAGAAGATCGGCGACCGCATTCTGTCCGTGCCTATACCGGCACGCAACTATGGCTGGATTGCGGTGGGCAAGACCGGCGTGCTCTATCTAGGCGAAGGTGCACCGGTTGGCCGTCCTACCAGCAATGACGGCGGTTCCGGCGTTCGAGCTGTCTGGCGGTTTACGCTGGAAAAGCGCAAACCGGAGATCGTACTCAGCGATGTGGACGCTTTCATCGTTTCGTTCGATGGGTCGAAGGTTCTCTACGCGCGCAAAGGCAATATCTGTAGCATTGCCCCGGCGGACGATCTGAAGCCGGGCAGCGACTCGCCGGGCAAGCCGCTGAACCTGGGAAATCTGGAAACCGTGATCGATCCCCGCGCCGAATGGCGGCAGATGTATCACGAGACCTGGCGGATTGAGCGCGATTTTCTTTACGACCCGCACACCCACGGCCTGAACATTCCCAAGATCGAGGCCAAGTACAAGCCCTACCTGGACGGGCTGGCTTCGCGCTCGGAGTTCAGCTACCTCTCCACCGAGATGCTGGGCGAGATTACCATCGGCCACATGTTCATCCGCAACCCCCACCTGCCGGAGCACGGGGCGAAGACCGGCCTGCTGGGCGCCGATTACAAGACGGAAAACGGGCGCTACCACATCGCCAAAATCCTCGGCGGGCAAAATTGGACCCCAGGGCTGGCATCGCCGCTGACGCTGCCGGGCGTCTCCGTGAAGGAAGGCGAATACCTGCTGGCGGTGAACGGCCGTGAGCTGAAGGCCGGCGACAATCTTTACGAGTTCTTCGACGGGACAGCCGGCAAGCAAACCGTGCTGCGCGTGGGCGTTAATGCCGACGGCAAGGACGCCCGCGACGTGACGGTGATTCCCATCAGCGACGAGGACGGGCTGCGCAACCTGGATTGGATTGAGGGCAACCGGCGCAAGGTAGGCGAGCTTTCCGGGGGCAAGGTGGCTTACGTTTATATGCCCAATACCGGCGGCTCGGGCTACACCAACTTCAACCGCTTCTTCTATTCGCAGCTCGACAAGCAGGGGCTGGTGCTGGACGAGCGCTACAACGAGGGCGGCTTCATTGCCGACTACGTGGTGGACGTGCTGAAGCGCATTCCTCTTTCCGGAGCGATTGAGCGCGACGGCAAGCCGATGCACGACCCGGTGGGAGCCATCTTCGGGCCGAAGGTGATGCTGGTCAACCAGAATTCCGGCTCGGGCGGCGACGCCATGCCCTGGTACTTCAAAAAGGCGGGCATCGGCAAGCTGGTAGGGACACGCACCTGGGGAGGGTTGGTGGGCATCGGCGGCTATCCGACGCTGATTGACGGCGGCTCAGTGAACGCGCCGCGCTACGCCATCTACGGCCTTAACGGTGAGTGGGAGGTGGAAAACCACGGCATTGCTCCCGATGTGATGGTGGAAGACCTGCCCAAGGATGTGGCTGCCGGGCACGACCGCCAACTGGAGACAGGCGTGCAGATGGTGCTGGACGAGCTGAAGGCGCATCCGGTGCCGGCGATTCCAGTACCGCCATATCCGAATTATCACAAGGGGGATGAGCTGGGGACGCAGTAGCGAATTAGCAAGTTATCGGGATACCCCACCATCGACGTTAAAACTGCATCGATGACGGGGTATCCACAATTTCATACTGCCCTGAGCCGCCAAAGCCCTTTTTCGCGTGGGCGGTGATTGTTCAAAACGCAGTGATGGCGGTGGTAAATTGCAGCACTTTACCTGTGCCTTCGGTGACGGCGCCCATGGTGTAATTGCCGGTTGAGGAGTCGTCGGGCGCTTCGGGCTCCCAATAGAACACTCCCAGCCCCATGTTGCCGGGCACGGCATTCATCGCCTGGATGGCACCCTGTATGTCGGTGTAGGCATCGGTTGGATCACTATACAGGTAGCCGATCTCGCAGATCATCACCGGCTTGTTATAGCGGGCGGACAGCGTCTTCAGGTTGGCGGCAACCGTGGTGATATTCGTGGGCCCGTCGTAATAGGAGCCACCAATCACGTCGAAATTTCCGCCGGCGGCCGTCAACCCGTCAAAGAACCACTCAAAGTCGGTGAGATTGCTGATGGTGGCAATGTGGATGACGACCTGCGTGGTGGGGCTGACCGCCTTGACCGCGCTGTAGCCGCTGTTGATGAGGCCGGTGACCTGGGTGAAGTTGTTGCCGTTTGAGGTTGTGGCGCCAACCGAGCCGATGGGCCAAAGCATTCCGGAATTGATCTCATTGCCCACCTGCACATACTGCGGAGTGATTCCTTCCGCCGCCAGCGCCGTCATAAAGCCAAAGGTGTAGTTATAGACATCGGTTTGCAGTTGGGCATAGCTATCATTCGTCCATGCGGCAGGAGTGGTTTGATGCCCGGGGTCGGCCCAGGTGTCGCTGTAATGGAAGTCGATCATGATCTTGAAGCCCATCGAATTGGCGAGCACGGCTAGAGCGATGCTGCCTGCCTGATCGTTGTCGCCCACGCCCAGTACGCCAGCGGTGATGGTGGGATTCACAAAAGTGCGGATGCGGATGGTGTTCACGCCATGATTCTTGAGAATCTGCAGCGCGCTTCCGGATGCGCCGGTGGTATCGGTCCAGGTATACCCCATGCTCTGCAGTTGGGTCAGCCATCCGACATCGGCTCCAACGACGTTGGCCGTTGCCGGGGTCATCGTATAAATGGCGGATGCGACCGGGGAGTTTGCGTAGCCCGTGGCCACAGCGATAGCCTGGATGGTCTCGGAAGCCGAAGTCGCCGGAATGGCGATCGCGCTGGAGTAGACACTTGAGGCGGTGGTGGGCGTCGTTCCGTTGGTGGTGTAGTAGATCGTCGCGCCGGAGATAGTGTCGGAGATGGTGACGTTTTGCGCCGTCGTGTAGGTTCCGGCGGCAGGCGAGAAGGTGGGCGCCGGCGCCGTGGGCGGATTCACGTTGTTGGACGAACCGGAACCCCCGCAACTGCCGAGGAGGAGCGCCTGAAAGGCGAAAAGGAAAACGAGAAAGGAGCGGAGTTTGCGCACGTGTGCCATGGCGGGATTCCTACTTGCTTGTCTATCCTAGGCGCGGCGATGCGCGCTTGCATCCGACGAAAGTAGGAGTGATGCTGATCTCCGCGGAGTTGCGCAACTCGATGATTTTCAACATCCGGAGCTGCCAAAACCCTTATCGGCGCGGGCGGAGTCTTCCAGTGATTCGACTACGTGGACGGGACCGGTGAGGACGGGGACGGGAATCATCTGGGCGATCTTTTCGCCGGCCTTGAGATGGACGGCGGCATCGGAGAGGTTGGTCATCAGGATCAGAATTTCGCCTCGGTAACCGGCGTCGATGACCCCGGCGGTGGTGGCGACGCCGCGCGCCGCCATGGAAGAGCGGTCGCGCACCAGAAGACCCAGCGGAGAGCCGGTGGCGGGGTGGCGGGCCTCGACGCTGATGCCTGTGCGGACTTTAACTGTGGAGTGCGAGGCGAGCGTGACGGCTTGGAGGGCAAAGAGGTCATAGCCGAGGTCTTCGCCGGGATGGGCGACGACGGGGGCGCGGGCGGCTGGGTCGAGGAGTTTTACGCGCAGCATGGATTGATGGTAAATGGGCGGGGTTAGCGAGTCAGCGAGTCAGCAAGTCAGCGAGTAAGCCGAAAATGGTCAGCCCCGGCAGGAAAGGCTCCCGGCCGGGGCTGTCGTTTGTCACCCCAACGACGAAGACCTGTCGTCGGGACGTCGCATTCGGCAAAAGGACCTGTAAGCCGAATTCTGTCGTGTGCGGTCATTCCTCTAGACGCCGCGTTGCCGCGGACGCTCATCAGCGACCTACCCGGAGGTTTCGGCGTCCCGCGGACGGCATCCCCTTGCAGGGCTGGGTATCCGCAGATCGTTCAGAGCCGCCTGGGCGCGTCGGGCCGATGCGCAGCGGAGCCTGACTCCTGGCTCGCGCTTTCCTCCCTATTTGGTCTTGCTCCGTGTGGGGTTTACCCTGCCTCCGGCGTTACCGCCGGAGCGGTGCGCTCTTACCGCACCATTTCACCCTTGCTCCGGCACTGAGGCAGCAAGCTGCTTCAGGGTCGCCCTCCCGAAAGAGGGGTAGCCGGGGCGGTATCTTTTCTGTGGCACTGGCCGTCCACG
>Ga0326728_10008567_pt1 | contig 25305 bp, 25 predicted proteins | sample MB3enrmetagenome_FD_207602 | JGI IMG/M metagenome (GOLD analysis project Ga0326728, IMG submission 207602) | Lab enriched peat soil microbial communities from McLean, Ithaca, NY, United States - MB31MN | ecosystem: Environmental > Terrestrial > Soil > Wetlands > Peat | place: USA: New York... | reverse complement strand
CTGACCGGCCAGGACAACCGCAACCGGCACCCAGAACTCCCACCACCCACACATTTCTCGCATGGTCCTGTAGAAATCAGGCGAATGAGGGCTGGTGTCCGCGGCAAGGACCACAAAGATCGGCACGAGCAGCCCCAAAACAATCAAAGCGTAGACCAGGGTGATGACGATTCCCCATTTGCGCATATTTCATCCTTTCCGTGGATCGTATAACAATCTGCCGGTTCGCGAGCTGCGCCGGCGATTCCGCCCGGACCCCCTATGCCTTGCCGATAACCCGTGCCAGCGTCGCTCCGATCTCGGCCGGAGAGACGACGACGTGGATGCCGGCCGCAGTCATGGCCTTCATCTTGTCGGCGGCGGTGCCCTGGCCGCCGCTGATGATGGCGCCGGCGTGGCCCATGCGGCGGCCGGGGGGCGCGGTCTGCCCGGCGATGAAGCCGACCACCGGCTTCTTCACGTGTTGCCTGACGAACTCCGCTGCCGCTTCTTCGGCCGAGCCGCCGATCTCGCCGATCATCACAATAGCTTCGGTCTCGGGGTCGTCGTTGAAAAGGCGCAGGGCGTCGATGTGGCTGGTGCCGACGATGGGGTCGCCGCCGATGCCAATCGCGGTGGACTGGCCGATGCCGCGCTGGGTCAACTGGTGGACGGCTTCATAGGTGAGCGTGCCGGAGCGCGAGACGATGCCGATCGATCCCTCTTTGTGAATGTTGCCGGGCATGATGCCGATCTTGGCCATGCCCGGCGAGATGATGCCGGGGCAGTTGGGGCCGATGAGGCGCGCGGTCGAGTTCGTCAGCTTGGCCCACACCTTGACCATATCGAGCGTGGGGATGCCCTCGGTAATGCAGACGATCAGCGGAATGCCTGCGTCCTCGGCCTCGAGAATGGCGTCGGCGGCAAACGGCGGCGGAACAAAGATCATGGTGGCGTTGGCGCCGGTCGCGAGAACCGCATCCTGAACCGTATTGAAAACAGGCCAGCCTTCGTGCGTAGTCCCGCCCTTGCCGGGAGTGACACCGCCGACAACATTGGTTCCGTATTCGGCGCAGCCTTTCGCGTGGAAGGTGCCTTCTTTGCCGGTGATTCCCTGAACGATAAGGCGAGTGTTGTTATCAACCAAAACAGCCATTAGCTTCTAGCTCCTAGCTTCTAGCCCTTGGCCCCTAAAGACTGGATGAACGCTCCGAGCATCTTTGAGGTCTCAATGCACAGATTTTCCGCTCTCTTCACCATCTCTTCATTCCCCAGCTTTAGCCGCCTGACCAGCAGCAGTTGTGTTTGCACCTCATATGTTGAGCCTTGCGCCATCCCCAAGAACTGCCTAAATTCGCCGTCAGTCATTCGTCCCCTGCCCTCGGCAATATTGCTTGCGACAGAAACACTTGCGCGACGTAATTGCGAGGTCAATCCATACAATTCGTCCTGAGGAAATGTCTTAGTGAGGCCATAGACACAAACCGTCATTTCCATAGCTCGCTGCCAAACGGCAAGATCCTGAAACGCTTGCGCCAAGTTTCATCTCCATTTCTGTCGCCAATCCACCTAGTAGCTAGAGGCTAGAAGCTAGAAGCTGTTACTTCGCTGCTTTCACCACAAGTTCCGCCGCATCCTTCATCGTTTCGCCCACCTGGAAGTTGAGCCCCGACTCAGCAAGAATCCTGCGGCCTTCTTCAACATTCGTTCCTTCCAGCCGCAGCACAATCGGCACCTTTACATTCAGATTTCGCGCCGCGGCCACCACGCCTGTGGCCAGGCGATCGACGCGCAGGATGCCGCCGAAGATGTTGATGAAGATGGCCTTGACGTTGGCGTCGGAGAGCAGGATCTCGAAGGCGTGCTCGATCTGTTCCGGGGTTGCGCCGCCGCCCACGTCGAGGAAGTTGGCGGGGCTGCCGCCGGCATACTGGATGATGTCCATGGTGGCCATGGCCAAGCCTGCGCCGTTGACCATGCAGGCGATGGAGCCATCGAGCTTGATGTAGTTTAGCGAGTATTTGCTGGCCTCCACTTCTAGCGGATCCTCTTCGGCGGTATCGCGCAGGGCCTTGATCTCGGGATGGCGGAAGAGAGCGTTATCGTCGAAGGTGATTTTGGCGTCGAGGGCAATGAGCTTGTCGTCTTTGGTGGTGATGAAGGGATTGATCTCGACCAGCGATGCGTCGGTCTCGATGAAGGCCTTATAGAGGTTTTGCAAGAAGCCGACGGCCTGGTTGATCTGGGTGGGTTTGAGGCCCAGGGCAAAGGCCAGCTTGCGGGCCTGCCACGCGCCAAAGCCCACGGCCGGATCGATGGTCTCCTTGAAGATGGCCTCGGGGGTTTTGGCGGCTACCTCTTCAATCTCCATGCCGCCCGCCTGCGAGGCCATGAAGACCAGCCTGCCAGCGGCGCGATCGAGCACAATGCCGAGATAAAGCTCGCGATCGATGGCCGCGGTCTCTTCAATGAGCAGGCGCCGCACCTTCTGCCCCTGCGGGCCGGTCTGGTGGGTGACCAGCCTCATGCCAAGAATGTTCCTGGCGTGGAGCTCGGCGTCCTCGCGGGTGAGGGCTACTTTGACGCCGCCGCCCTTACCGCGCCCGCCGGCATGAATTTGTGCCTTGACCACCACGCCCGAGGCGCCCTCGGCAAAGAGCTTTCGCGCTACCGCCGTGGCTTCTTCCAGGGTGTTGGCCATTTCGCCCCTGGGCACGGCAACGCCGTATCTCGCCAGGATTTCTTTCGCCTGATACTCGTGAATCTTCATGTCGGTTGGGGTCGCCCATGTCCACTGTGGTTGGGGATTCGGAACCGGACCCGGTTGATCCCGAGCCCGCGACACCGTGCCAGCGGTAACCAAATAGTATCTTGCCCGCCGAGCAAGCGGCAAACGGCCAGTGCCCCAGCCGTCCGCCCTTTCACTGGCGCAAGGGCGGGAGATAGCGGATGGGGAACAGGCGATTTCCCGAAGGACCGATGCCTTTCCTGGGAATCTGAGCTACAATACTTACAAGAGTGATGTTGTAAGGAATTCGTCGTGAGAACAGCCCCTTCGATGGTCGTCAGCATGCGCCTCCCGGCGGAGAGCGGCAAGCGCCTGAAGCGAATGGCCAGCCGCCATGGATGGACCCCGAGCGACGCCAGCGCGCGGCTGGTGGAGGAGGGCTTGCGCCGGTCGGAGTTCGCATTCATCGACTTTCGGGATACGCAGGCCGGCCGGCAAGCCTGCATCCAGGCGAGTTCGCTGGCGGTGTGGGAGGTCATGCTGCTCCTGCGCGGCTACCAGGGAGACGCCGCTGCCGTGGCGAGACATCTCGGATGGCCGCAGGCGAAGGTGCAGGCAGCGGTCCACTATGCGGATGCGTTCCCATCGGAGATCGATGAGGCGTTGGCCGAGAACGATGCGATGGACTTCGAGGCGCTGAAGCGCATGTTGCCTCAGGCCGTCGAGTTCGTTGCCAAGAAGGCCGCGAAAAACTGAGATGTTCAAGCTGCTGCTCGATGAGCACATCTCGCCGGAGGTAGCCGGCGGGTTGCGCCTCCGCAGCCCGGAGATCGTTGTTCATGCGATGGTGGAATGGGAAGGCGGCAGCTTCCTGGGCCAGGATGACTCCGCCTGCCTGCGTGAGGCTGCGGCCCAGGGATTGACCCTGGTCACCTATGACCGGCGGACGATTCCACCGCTGCTGAAAGCCTGGGCGGAGCAGGAGCGCCCGCACGGCGGCGTAATCTTCGTTGACGAGAAGACCATATCGCCCGCGGACATCGGCGGCCTGGTCCGCGCCTTGTCCAACCTGATAGAAGAGGCCGGGAAGTGGGAGTGGACGGACCGGGTTTCCTTCCTGCGGCGTTAACGCGGGCTTGCCACTCAGCTCTCAGGATCATCCTTTGGGCCGGACGAGAGATTCAGGGTTGTCAAGTAACTTGCGACAGGTCCCCGTATGACAAGAGTGGGAGGTACCAGAAACGGTGCAATCCGAAGAAGAAGCATCAGAACTAGAAATGCTAAAGGGATCGAAAGCAGAATAAAGCCGAAAGGAACGACAAGGAAACGGGACACCGGACCGCGAATTCCCGCTTCCCACGCAAGCGAATATCCAAGGATGACGCCCACCAAGACGACCATTCGCCCGTAAATTGGCGATATTTTCAGAGCCGCACCGCAATGCTGGCAACGGAAATCGGGAAGAAAAACAAGCCGAGATACCTCAACTGGGCTTGAGCATCTGGGGCAAGCCACCGTCCGGACTAGGGTCATCTTGATCGCTCCAAAACTGGGCGTTCTTGAACCGCCCGGTTCCGGGCACCCAGGTCTCGATTCTGAGACCTGGGAGACCGCCGAACCTCAAAATCGCTGCTCCTCGCTCGTCCGCTGGCCCGCTGCCTCACGGCCGGTCGTAAAACCGGAAGAAGAGCGACGGTTTGGCGACCGGTTCGGCCTTTGCGACCAATTCCGTTGCCTGCCCGTCGCTCAGGGGGGTAAACTCACGCGCCAACTGGACGTTCTCTTCCAACTGGGCGATGGTGTCGCAGCCGATGATGACCGTGCTTACGGGGCGGGAGAGCGTGTAGTACATGGCCTCGCGCATGGTCAGCGTGCCGGGAGTGGTCGTCTGGATCGTCATGCCCTCCCAGGAGTGCTTCTGCGCCTCGATGGATGGCGGCGTCCAACTGGAGAGCAGGCGGCTGCGGCCTGGGATCTTCATGCCGATGATGCCCATCTGCCGCTCGACGGCCAGGGGCAGTAGCTCCTGGTTGAAGCTGAAGTGGTGGGGATCGGCGGCGTTCATGGCCATCAGGATCGTATCGAAGGGATGGCGGCGGATGCACTCCATCAGCGCGTCGGGCCGGTAGTGGCCGGTAATGCCCAGGTAGCGCACCACCTTCTGCTGCTGCATTTCGAGGAGCGCTTCCATGGCGCCGCCCTTGGCGAAGACCTCATTCACATCGGTCATCGTGCCGATGTCGTGAAGCTGCCAGAGGTCTACGTGGTCGGTCTTCAGCAGTTCCAGCGACTTCGCGATCATGCGCATGGAGTCGTCGCGGCTCCGCTCCTTGGTCTTGGTGGCGAGGAAGGCTTCGTTGCGCCGGTGAGCCATCACTTTGCCCACATACTGCTCGCTCCAGCGCTCCGGTCCGCCGTAGATCGACGAGGTGTCAATGTAGTTGACGCCCAGGTCGAGCGCGCGCTCGATGATGGGAACGGCGGCGTCGAAGTTGTTGGCTCGTTCCAGCGCGGCCTGCCCGCCGAGGGAGAAGATGCCTACCTTGTAGCCGGTCTTGCCCAGGTTGCGCGTGGGCATGGCGGTTGGGGTTACGGGATTGGAAGGAAGACCGGGGAGGGCCTTCGGTGTTTCGGCCAGCGCCCCTGGAGCCAGCAACGCGGCGGTCAGCGCTCCACCCGTCTTGAGGAACTCGCGACGGCCCTGCCTGCGCGCCGCAACCGGTTGATTTTCGCTCATGAAGACCTCCTCGCCCTCAGCGGGCGTTGTGAGCCATTATCATAGACCCGCGCTGTGTGGATCGGGAATCACGGAACGGCCGGGGCGTGCGGCCAACGCCGAACGGACGCTTGACAATTGTATATATGGCGATCAGACTTCATATATACAAGAGGAGCGAAGATGCCTGCCAAATTGACCTCGATTCGACTGGACACGAAACTTGCGGATGAAGCCGTGCGCGCGCTCGGAGTCAAGTCACGAACCGAAGCCGTGCATATCGCATTGAAGGAGATTGTCAGGCTGAAGGGCTTCAAGAAGCTTATGAAGGAAAATGAAGGCAAGCTGACCTTCGCCAACTACGACAAGTGAGATGGTGATTTTCGACAGCTCGATTCTTGTCGATGACCTGCGCACTGGGTGTCATAGTCAGCGCATCGCTGCCCTCGATGAATTGGTGCGCACTTCCGCCGTTGTCCTCGCGGAGCTTTGGCGTGGCGCCACAAAGCCGCGAGAGCAGGCTCTTCTTCGCACCCTTGAGCGAAACTACCCCATCTTGACGCCCACCGAAAACAATTGGCTGGAATCCGGCCGCATTCTGGCAGAGATTCACGCGGACCAGGGCTTCGAGCCACACAAGCTGCGCGATCTGCATTTCGACGTGCTGATTGCTTTGACGGCGAGGACGTACGGTGCTTGCCTGATTACTTCGAATCGCGCCGATTTCGAGCTGATTCGCGGTTATCGGGATTTCAAGCTGGAAGTCTGGTGAGAGCTTGGAAGGAGTGGTCTAGCCGAGCTTCGCAGCTACGATGGCTTCCGCTGCCTGCACGGTCTCTTCGAGAGTCATACGGGTGGAATCCAGCACGACCGCGTCGGGCGCGGGTTTGAGGGGTGAATCGGCGCGGTTGCGGTCGCGCTCGTCGCGGGCGCGCAACTCGCGCATCACCTCTTCCGGCGGCTGGGCGGGCTGAGCAACGGCATCAATCTGGCCAACCGGGCCAACCTGGACAAACCGGCGCAGACCGCGAACCTCGGGAGCCGCATCGAGGAAGATCTTGACCGCGGCCTGAGGAAAGACCACGGTGCCAATATCGCGGCCCTCCATCACCACACCGCCCTCGCCGGCGAGTTGCTGTTGCAAGCGGACCATCCAGGCGCGAATGGCCGGCCAGATGCTCACTCGGGAGGCGGCTTCAGTCACGGCCGGGCTGCGAATCAGGCCAGTGACATCCTCGCCGTCGAGCAGCACTCGATTGTCTTGTTCTGTGGGTTCAAGGCGGATGGCGGTCTCGGCGGCAAGGCCTTCCAGGCTCTTGCTTTCGTCCAATGGAATGCCCGCGCGCAGGGCCTTCAGGGCGAAGGCGCGATACATGGCGCCACTCTCGAGATTGAGCATGCCAAAATGCTGCGCGAGATGCCGGGCGACGGTACTCTTGCCCGCTCCGGCAGGTCCGTCGATGGCGACGATGATCTTGGCAGCGGGCCGGCATGCGTGCAAGGGGGCTTGGTCCGCACTCATGCGCGCTTCTTCGTCTCCTGCCTCGATTGGGGCTTGGGCCGGGCGGTATAGCCAAACCGCTTGCTGTTGCCCGCCTTTGCACCCGCGGTCAAGGCCGGCTTGCGGCTGCCGCGCATGGTCCGCGCCTCTGAGGCGGGCTTGGCGGCGTTCTTGGCGCCGCTTGCATGGCCATTGCGCTTGGACCACGCCGGACCGGAGGATTTCGCCGTCCGCGCGCCGTTGCCCGAACCGTTGCCCGAGTGACTCCCATTGCCGCTTGCACTGGCATTCGCGTTCCAGCGTGCGCCCGAGGCCGCGCGGGAGCCGCCCGGACGAGCAGCCGATGGACGGGCCTCAGAGCCGGAGCGCCGCGCCGGGCGGTTGCCGGTGGACGACTGTGCCGGTTTGCGATCTCTGGAATGGGTAGTTGAACGGCTGAAGTGAGGCCGCGCGGCAGAGGTCTTGCCGCTGGTCGCGGGCTTTCGCGCCGCTGAACTCCGCGAAGCCCGGGGCTCGACGGGGTGGAGCGATTCTTCCGCCGCGGGCGAGGGCTGAGCAACCGGCTGCGGCGCTTCAACCTCCAACGTCTCCTCCTCATGATCCCAGGAACGGAGGAAATAAGCGGAGGCCGGCATGGAGGAGCTGGCGTAAACCGTTGGAGCGACAGCAAACTCCGGCAGCGTGCCCGCCACGTAAAAGTGCGGGGCGTGGCCCATGGGGATGGTATGCACCTGGCGCGTAGCCACCAGGCCGCGGAGTACTTCGCGAATCTTGCTGCGCGCGGTCAGCGGAGCCAAGAAGAGCTCCACCTCTTCCATGGTGGCCGCGATGACAGCCTGCAAATAGATGGAGGCCAGAACGGAGATGGCAGTGACCTGCGAGGTGGAGGCTCCTTCGGCAATCGCCTTCTGGAAGCGTGTGCGCAGCAGTTGCCATTGGGCGGGCTGGCCGGGAGCTGAGACCACGGGAATGATGCGAAGCTGCTGCCAGAGCTCGGTAATGGCGCGCAGCACGGCGCCCTCGGTCACTTCCCTGCCCAGAGCATGGGTTAGAGCGGCGATCGTGGTGTCGCCCGCCTCCAACAGCTTGTAGGCTTGCACGGCCAGTTGCGAAACCTGGCGCGATCCGGTCAATTGCGGGCTGCGGCGCCAATCGCGGTCGCCTCTGAGGGCATAGACGTAAGGCAGAACCCAGCCGGCCACCACAAAGTCCGGCTGCTCGCCCGGCTGGCCCAGAAGGTTGAGCCGCACTGCCACGCCATCGGTCTCAAGGCGCACCAGCAGCTCTTCAGCCGCCGCAATATGCCGGGGATCGGGGTTCGCGTCCCGCTCGCCTGCCACGGCCTCGACAAACGAAGGCGCGATCGACGAAGAAAACTGCCTTCGGGGCAGAAAGAGACACAAACCGGTCTCTTCAATCCAGGTCCGGGCGTCCTCCAGTGTGAGTGTCCCGTGTCCGTTTTGGCGCATCCTTTCGGCGCGCGACGCTTCCAATTGCTCTGCTGTCAAAGAAAAACCTCGCTTCCAGGCTGGCGTTAGCGCCGGGCTGCCCTCACTCCTGAGAGTGGGGACGACCACCTTCCAAATGTCCTAAATCCGATGGAAGGCCCGCTGGATCTCCTTCCAAGAATACACCAAAGCTATTGGACGTCCATGCGGGCAGTTGGTTGGGTGTTTGGTTTTCGCCAATTCCAACAGTAACCATTCCATACGCGCCGGGTCAAGAGCCGTATTGACCTTGATGGCGGAGTGGCAGGCGATGGAGGCGGCAATGCGCGTGCGCAGAGCCATAAGGTCTTCATTCCGTTTGGGTTCATCGGAATCGGCGCCGGATTGCTCGATCACCTCGCCGAGCATTCGCTCCAGAGCCGCTCCCTCCAGCCCGACCGGCGCAGCCTTGACCGCAAGTGTATGCGGGCCAAAGGGTTCCACTTCAAAGCCGTTGCGGTCCAGCTCCTCGGCGATGCGCGCAAACACCACCATCTGCCAGGGCTTAAGTTCCACCAGCATGGGCATCAACAGCCTCTGGCGCTGCACCTGCTCCACCTGGCGGCCGCGCAAAATCTTTTCAAAAAGTATGCGCTCGTGTGCCACATGCTGGTCGATGATCCACAATCCATCGTCGCCGGCGGCCAAGATGAACGACTCGCGCAACTGCGCCAGCGGACGGAGCGAACCCAGATGGTTCAGGTTGGCCGCTGCCTGTTCCGCCTCCACAAGTGCGGTCGCCGCCGCCGTTCCTGGGTCGTTCGCGCTGCCGGAACCTGGAGAGCAACCCTCCGGCCCAGCCAGGCTCGCCGGCTGGAAGAGCGCAGCGGCAGCTTCGCCCCAGGCCTGCTGATCCTGATCTCCCCATCCCGCTGGATTCACGTTCCGGGCATCGAACGGCAGCTTGCCGGGGACGGGCGTGGGCTGGCGAGGGGTGAGTTGGAAGGGCTCCGCGTCGGCAAGCGCACTCTCAGACGCCATGGGATCGGAGTCCGGCGGCATGGGAGGCAGGCTGTCTGGAGCTCCCGGCACGGGCGAAGCGACCGGCGGCATCAGCGAAGGACTGGCGGTGGGCGCGCTGTGCGCACCCAGAAATCCAGCGGCCGGCCGAGCCTGGATGAGCGCCGTGCGCAGGCTGTCGCGAACAAAATCATGCACCAGGGATTGCTGGCGGAAACGGACTTCGGTTTTGGCGGGGTGGACGTTGACATCGACTTCCTCGGGCGGCATCTCAAGGAAGACCAGCACCACGGGAAAGCTGCTGGGCGGAATCACGTTTCGATAGGCTTCGGTGATGGCGTGCATTAACAGCCGGTCGCGGATAAGACGCTTGTTCACAAAGATATAAATCGAATTGCGGTTGAGCTTTTGCAACTCCGGCTTGGAGTAGAAACCGCTCAGGCGAAGGATGCCGGGGTCGCGGGCGGGCAGGTCGGGGTCCCGCTTCCACGGGGGCGGATCGGGCAGTCCGGCGTGAGCCAGCGGGGTCTCGGCGGCCACGGGCAGCAGTTGCGCCAGTGTCTCCTTGCCGAAGATCTGGTAGATGCGCTCGGCCGTGCGTTCGACCGGCGGCGCGTTGACGATGGTGTGCGTGGCCGAGACCAGTTCGAAGTGCTTCTCGGGGTGGGCCAGGGCGTAGTGAGTCACCAGCGCCGTCACGTGGGCCAGCTCGGTGCTCTCGGCGCGCAGGAATTTCCGCCTTGCCGGGGTGTTGTAAAAGAGATCGGCCACGGCGATCGTCGTTCCGCGGGGCAGGGCAGCATCGTCCACGTGCAGAATCTTGCCGCCCGCAATCTCCACGCGGGTTCCGGGCTCGGCCTGATTCGCGGTGGGGCCGGTCGCGGTTTCCAGCGTCACGCGGGCCACCGACGCTATGGAGGGCAGCGCCTCGCCCCGGAAGCCCAGAGTTGCGATGGAGAGCAGATCGTCTACCGTGCGCAGCTTGGAGGTGGCGTGGCGCTCAAAGGCCAGCAGCGCATCGTCGCGGTTCATCCCTTGGCCATCGTCGGTCACGCGGATGAGCCGCCGCCCGCCCGCCTCGACTTCGACGCGAATGCGTCCGGCGCCGGCGTCCAGCGCGTTCTCCAGCAGCTCCTTCACCACCGAGGCCGGCCTGTCCACCACCTCGCCCGCGGCAATCTGGTTGGCAACCTGGTCGGGAAGAATGCGGATGCGGCCCATAAGCCTCTAGGGTAACGCAGAGAAGGATAGATTTGGGGGTCAGTGACCCGGAGCAAATCGGCCATCGTGTTGACAAATGTACTCATAATGAGTACATTTGTCCTCATTATGAGTACGGAAGTCGGCGCATTGGGCGATTTGATCTTTGGACAGACCCGCGGGCGCATCCTGGCGCTCCTCTACGGTCATCCTGATCGGACGTTCTTTGTCCGCCAGATTTCGCGGCATGCCGGTACAAGTCCAGGAGCGGTGCAGCGCGAACTTGAGACCCTTTCGCAGTTAGGATTGATCGGACGGTCTGCGTCGGGAAGGCAGGTCTATTACCAGGCAAACCGCGCCCATCCTGTCTACGCGGAACTCCATTCCCTGATTGCAAAGACCGTTGGCGTCTTCCATTTGCTTGGTTCAGCCCTCGCCCCTCTTGCGAAGCGAATACGCCTTGCGTTCGTTTATGGATCGATGGCGCGGCGGAACGAGAACGCCGAGAGCGATGTCGATTTGATGATTGTCGGGGATGTCACGCTCGATGAGGTATTGGCGCAATTGGCGCCTGTCGAACGCGAGATTGGGCGAGAGATCAATCCGACGGTCTATTCTACCGAGGAGTTCAGGACCAGGCTGGAAGTTGGCAATCACTTCCTGCAATCGGTCTTGCGCGGCGAAAAGGTGGTTCTCCTGGGAGACCTGGATGAGTTTGGAAAAATGGGCTGAGTATGGCTGGGTCAGAGCCGAGCCGGCCAGTGCGGAAGAAATCGCGGATTTGCTTGGAATCGTCAGCCGCGACCTGCGTGACGCCGGGGTTGAAGCGATCTCGGAAGACCGCCGCTTCGAGGCTGCGTTCAATGCGGGGCGAACTGCGGCGAATGTCGCCCTTCGCGCGTGCGGCTATCGCGCGGCCACGCAGTTGGGGCATCACCTCAAGACTGTCGAGTCTCTGGAACTCACTATCCAAGCCGATCCCAGGTTGATCCAAAAGATGAGGGTCTTCTCGAAGAAGAGAAACGCAACCAGTTACGATTCCGCCGGAAATGTTTCCCGCCAGGAGCTTGAAGAGGTGATCGGCGTTGCGAACGAACTTGAGCAAAGCGTGACCGCCTGGCTGCGGGAGAATCATCCGGAACTAACGAAAGGCTCGCAGTGAGCGGGAGGGCGCCAATCCACTTTTCGCGCTGTTGCGTCGCAATCCCGATGGGCTATATTGACTACGTGCCGCGCCGGAAGGCGGCCGGCAGGGGCCAGGAGGGACCGATGAAGATTACCGACACCATCGGATTGGTGCTCGATAGCAAGCGCGAGAGGAAGGTTCTGTCGATAGCGCCCGAGCAATCGGTCTACGAGGCGCTGGAGAAGATGGCCGAGCACGACATTGGCGCCTTGCTGGTCCTGTCGAACGATCGGCTGGTCGGCATCCTTTCGGAGCGCGACTATGCACGCCGGGGAATACTGAAGGGCCATCCCGCCAAGGAAACCCAGGTGCGCGAGATCATGACCACCCCGGTGATCTCCGTGAGTCCGAAGCAGACCGTGGATGAGTGCATGACCATGATGACGGAACAGCATTTCCGTCATCTGCCCGTGCTGCAGGGCGACGCCGTGGTGGGCCTGGTTTCGATCGGCGACCTGGTGAAATGGGTAATCTCAGGCCAGGCGCAGATCATTCAGGAGCTGGAGGGCTACATTGCGGGTGCATATCCGGGGTAACTTCCGCGATCGCCATCTCCGAGCTCCAGGACAGGCCTGAGCCGCGGAGCCGCCATTCCCTCAAGGCCAGGCGGGCTGCGGCAGGACGGGAGACGGCTCGCAATCTACTGTGGACCGGGGCAGGAGTCTTGCAGCGTGGGCCCCAGATCTTCCTTCTGGATTTCCAGCGTGGCTCGCGGAGCGCCGTTCTCGCCGGATCGCGCGATGTGAAAGATATAGATTGTTTCGTAATCGCTGTTGGGCCAGTCGGGCACCTGCGCTGGGTTGGTTCCGTAGGACCTGAGCATCTGCTGCGCGAACTCATAGAGCTTGATGTGCTCCCAGGCAACAAAGATCAGCGAGTGTGCATAGGCCGGCTGGAGCAACTCCTTTTGAAGCTTAGCGATATGGAGGTATCCGATCTGGGCATTCACGGGCATCCCCAGACGAATCGCCGTCGGCTCGATGGTGGCCAGCGGCCTCACATAAGAGTAAGCAGGCACAGCCTGGCCGTCGTTCACTTGCTCCGCTGGACTGGGCGCGTAGATGAAGTCCGGCTTGCCATAGCGTCCAATCAGCAGGGAGGGCAGGGCCAGCGACCGGTTCAGCCCTTTGCAGGTTAACTGGCCAAGTCCGCCTTCCGGCTTTTCGCCGTGCCGCACCAGCACGATGGTCTCCTCGTTCCTCTGGGGCGTCTGCTGGCCACGCGACGCAAAGCTCGCGAACAAGCAGGGGAGTACAAGACTCATTCTGAGGCTGCGTTGCAGAAAAGCCATCTGGATCATAGGGTTTCTCCCTGGGGCGGATTCGCCCATCAGTTTACCAGAGCAGCGGGCCGATTTCCGTCTTGCCGGCGCGCTCAAAGCTGGAACCTGGCCGCTGTAATCCCCGGTTTGCCCCCGACTCATGGGAATGACCCAAAAACTCAGGGCTTTCGCCCGCCGTAAACCGCGAAGTTGTAATACTTCCAGAGCACGTCGACATCGGTAAAGCCTGCCTCAGCCAACCACGCCAACTGCTCGGTCAGCTTCGCGGGATGGTCCTCGGCTTCGTAATTCGGAATCCACTTGCCCTCGACCTCTTCGCGCGAGATGTTGCGGCACATGAAAGCGCGCCACTGCTGCATATACACCTTTTGTAAAAAATCGCTCGTGCCCAGCACCGCGTCTGCGTTATAAAAGACGCCGCCCGGCCGCAGGCTTAGATAGATGCGGCGATAGAATTCGCGCTTCTCGGCATCCGCCGCCAGATGGTGCAGCGCCAGCGAAGAAACGACGACGTCGTAGCTTTCGTCCCCGGCCATTGCGGTGAAATCTCCATGAACGTAGGACACGCGCGGATAGCTGGCCAGCTTCTGCTGGGCCGTCGCAATCATGTTCCCGGCGAGATCGAGACAGGTGAGTTGCGCATTCGGAAATCTCTCCAGAAGATGTCTGGCCACGGTTCCCGTTCCGCAGCCCAGGTCGAGAGCTCGTATCGGGGCCGATGCATCAAAGGGAATCGCCAGCACCAGCGATTCGACCATCTGCAAGTAGTGGGGGATCAGCGTTACGATGATGCGGTCGAATTCTCTGGCTTCCTGCTCGAAATGCTCTTTGACAGCGTCCATGGCAGCAATAAATCCGATCAAACAGAACTTTGTGCATGCGACATTGGTTCTCTTGAACACGCGGCAATTCTTACCGGGAGGCCTGGTTACCTACTGCATGGTTGGAATTCAGAACCTTCGACGCAGCCTCAGGCGGCTTTCCGCACCGCCGTAGCTTTTTCCGGCTCATCGCCGCGCCGTCTGGCGGCCCATACGATCAGCGCGATGCCCGCAACAACCGACCCGGCGCTGGCCAGCTGCGCATTCGACAACCCCCACAGAACCTTGGGGTTGCGGCGAATGAACTCAACCAGGAAGCGGGCAATGCCGCTGAGCACAAGGTACTGGCCTACGATCGCGCCGGTTCCATGCGGCTTTCCGCCGCGCTGCCAGAGCCACCAGCCGATGAGCAACCCCGCCGCCAGTTCGTAGAGCGGCGTGGGATGCACGCGAACCAGCGTGGGCTCAATGCCATGCGGAAAGCTCATGCCCCAGGGCAGAGAGGTCGGCAGCCCGTAGCAGCCGTCGCCTGAAAGAAAGCAGCCGATGCGCCCGATGCCGTAACCGATGGCCGCCGCCGGAGCTGCCAGGTCCAGCGTCCGCAACCCACCGATCTTGGCCCACCAGCCCTGAATGACCAGCGCCGAAATGCCGAAGAGCAGGCCGCCGAACCAGGCAAATCCGGCCGTATCCCACAGCACCCGCCAGCCCAGGTCGCGGAACTCCATGGGCGTGTCAAGGACGTGCCAGAGCTTGGCGCCCACAATCCCCAGCACCACCGCAACCGCCACCATGCCCACCGCGTCCGGCCTACCGGAGCTCCCGCTGCTTCCTTCCGCGCCGATCCGCGCCCGCTTGAAGCCTCGATCCACCACAAAAGCCGCCGCCACGGCAGCCAGCCACAGCATCAGGCCGAAGGTCGGCAGGTCTTTGTGCCATAAGTACAAATTGAGGTGGATGTAGGGCAGCATCGCTCTTCAAGTATAGACGCGCGAGCGGGACTACCCGGGTCGGGCCCGGCTTGCGATTTTACACAGATACCGTTGCCCCGAGGCGCGGCTTTCAAGGATACTGTCTGCATGGCCACGCCCAGCTACCCGAACCTGGAGGTTCTTTTTACCCGTCAGCAGATCGCCGAACGCGTCGCCGAGATGGGCGCGCAGATTACCCGCGACGTGAATGGCGAGAAGCTGGTGATGGTGGGCGTACTCAAGGGCGCGGCGCCCTTTCTGGCCGACCTGTCGCGCTCCATACAGGCCGACGCCACCTTCGACTTTGTGGCCACCTCCAGCTACGGAAAGGGCGTGCGCACCTCCGGCGCGGTCAAGCTCATCAAGGACCTCGACGAGCCCATCGAGGGCAAGAACGTGCTCATCGTCGAAGACATCCTGGACACCGGCCTCACCCTCACCTACCTGCGCAAGCTCTTTCTGCAGCAGCGCCCCAGGAGCCTGCGGATCGCCACGCTGCTTGACAAGCCCTCGCGCCGCATCGAGAAGATCGAGGCCGATTATGTGGGCTTCTCGATTCCCAACCTGTTTGTGATCGGGTATGGGATGGACTACGCGGAGCGCTACCGGAACCTGCCGGATATCTGCCTGATGACGCCGGACCATCCCGAGTGATTTCGCCCGTGGCAACTGAGTTCTGCGGAATCCCACCCTAGCCGCAAGAACAAGGACGCGGCGAAGGTGGGGCACCCAAATCCTTACACTATCCGCGAAAATGCTTTAGACCTTCGGCGATTCAGCTTCAATCGAGAGAAAGAAACGAAACTCGGTTTTGCCGTCCGAATTCGGACAGCAAGGATCGCTTTTGGACAGCGCTCAGGGAATCGTCTGTAGATAAGCCATTTATTTTCATTCTTATAGTTTGGATTGCGAATTGCTGCAAAGTGGCTGTCGATCCGTCGATTCCTTCCTGGTTTCACACTGCGATTGTCTGGAGGAAGCGCCGAGATCTGCCGAACAATCGGCTCCGATTCGAAGCGCGTCTACTCCATCTCGAGGCAGCAGCTGCGATTCGCGGGCAGCGGTACAAGGGAGGATTAAGGTGATTTACCTCATTCGCAATGTTCGCTTTGCATTTCGCAGATTCAGGCGCGCTCCTGTTCCGTTTCTGGCGGCCATCGTCACGCTGGCGCTTGGCATAGGGGCAAACACCGCCATCTTCAGCCTCGTGGACGGGATCTGGCTGCGGCCGCTGCCGATCGCGGATCCCTCCCGCCTGGTAGCCATCGAAAGCGTGAAGGACCACGCAGCCGCGGATTCTGAAAGGGACAACACCAGGTCGTCCTATTCGGAGTTCCTGGATCTTCGGGAACGGGCGCCCGCCTTTGCCGACGTTGCAGCGTCAGACCGCCGGGGAATGCCGCTGGAGACAGCCGGCGGCCTGCAACTGTTGCTGGCCGAGGTAGTCAGCGACAATTACTTCACATTCATGGGTGTGAAGCCGGAGCTGGGGCGTCTTCCAGATGAGAACGAACTGCGCAACTCCCAAGAGCCAGTGATTGTGCTGAGCCATGGAGCGTGGAAGCGCTTCTTTGGTGGAAATCCAGGCGTGGTTGGGCAGACTGTCAAGGTCCATGGCGGCTTGACGACAGTGCTTGGCGTTATGCCGGCGGGATTCAGGGGAACGGAACGCATCATCGATCCTCAGGTTTATGTTCCGCGGTCGGCCTGGTTGATGTGGAATGGGGGCGAGCGGAACTCGCCGCGCACTTTCCGTCAATTTGAAGTCTATGGGCGGCTGCGGCCCGGCGCGACCATGGAGCAGGCAAGGGCGCAGTTGCAGGGTTTGAGCGCGGACCTGTCGGCGAAGTTCCCGCAGGCGAACAGCGGACGCGGCTTTACTGCCGACTGGCAGGCGAAATCCGCAGCCGGAATCATGAAATTGCTCAGCCTTCTGTTACTTGCCATTGCAGGGGCCGTTCTGCTGATTGCATGCACCAACATCGCCAATCTGCTGCTGGCGCTGAACGACTCGCGCCGGCGCGAGATTGCCATGCGCGTGGCGCTGGGGGCCACGCGCGGGCAGCTGCTGCGTCAGCTCGTGACCGAGTACACGGTGCTCGCTGCGGCTGGCGTTGCGGGCGCGATAGTCCTGGCGCAGCGCCTGATTGCGCTGGTTCCAGCGCTTTTACCCGATGTCGGATTCCCGCTGGGCTTCGATTTCCGAATCGATCATCGCGTTCTGGCTTTCACCGTAGCCGCGGGCGTGGTGTCGGTCCTGCTCTGCGGACTGGCGCCGGCCCTTGCAACCACCCGAACCTCTCCGCTCGATGCCATGCGGGCACAGGCATTGTCAGGCGCCAGGCTGAAGATGCCGGCGCGAAAGGTCTTCGTTGTGGCGCAGCTTGCAATGTCAATGGCGCTGCTGATGGCAACTGGGCTCCTGGTGAGGACTTTGATTCACATTGAAACCATGGATATGGGTTTCAACAGCAACCAGAACGCCCTGCTTATCAGGATTGCGGCGGGCCGGGACGGACCGCAGCGGCAGGCGGAGTTTGACGCCTTGGTCGCACATTTGAAGGCTTTGCCAGGCGTGAAGAACGCAAGCGTTGCGCGCGTGGTGCCATTTCCTCTCAGCGGAGGGGGCGCAACCAAATTCGTGCTGGCGCCCGGAGAGATTCCATCGGAAACTGCGGGAATCCCGGTCTGGTTCAATTCCGTCGACAATGAGTATTTCCGGGCGTTGGATGTGCCCATCGAGCGCGGCCGGAGCTTTCAGACCCAGGACACGGCAGCCGGCGAAAAGATCGCAATTGTGAATCAAACCCTGGCGAGAAAGCTGTTTGGCGGTGAGGATGTGGTCGGGCGGCATCTGCGAATCGGGCGGCAGCAGCCGGTTGACGTGGAGATTGTCGGCGTAGCCTACGATGGCAAATATGCCGATGTGACCGAAACTCCACAGCCGTATCTTTATCTGCCACTCACGCAGGATACCCAGTCCGAGGTGATGCTGATTGTCACGACGCCAAAGGATCCCGGCACGCTCATTCCGGCAGTGCGGGCGGCAGTGCGCGAGGTGGACCCCAATACCATGATTACGAATACAGAAACTCTCACCGACCACATGCGCTTTGCAACGTTCACCAATCGCATGGCCGCATGGCTGACGGCATCGCTGGGAGTTCTGGCGCTGCTGCTGACGACAGTCGGGCTGTATGGCGTAACGGCCTACAGCGTGTCGAGGCGGACCCATGAGATCGGCGTGCGGATGGCGCTTGGGGCGTTGCGCGGAACCGTCTTCGCTTCCGTCCTAAGAGACGGCATGAAGCTGGCGCTGGCTGGCATTGCGCTGGGAACAGGATTGGCTGTGCTGCTGGGGCGCGCCACCAGCGGCTTGCTCTTTGGCGTGAAGCCGCTGGATCCGGTTACGTTGCTGGTGGTGGGTGCAGCGGTCATGGCCACATCGGCCGCTGCATTGGTTGCCCCGGCCACGCGCGCCCTGCGCGTCAATCCCGCGGACGCGCTGCGCGAAGAATAGGAACGCGGCGTGCGGTCACTGCTCAGGCGAAGGCACCAGAACATCCCGGAGGTTGTGAGCAGACCAATCCGCTCATCCAAGTCCGGCGCGAATCAGAAGGGCGAGTTTCCGTCGACTTGCCACCTACGCGGAAACTGCACCGGAACTCAGAGACCAGGGCAAACGGATCTAAATTCGCACCTGTATGCGAAGAAGAAACACCGCGCAAAATATTGAATTCATGCGCTTTGTAACAAGGGCACGACTTCAGTCGGGCCGCATATGGGCGGAGGATATACGATGGGCTTTAGCCCCTGTGTGCGGCATCGGCCGGCAACCGTCCAAGGCGAACTGGAGAGGCCGGCAGGGGCTAAAGCCCTTATTGTCTACTGCTTCCGTTGTGGCCCGACTGAAGTCGTGCCCTTGTTACAAAACCGACCGTCGATCACTATCAGGGGAATTAAGATGCGTTTGCCCTGACGCAGTGACCACGCCGCTTTTCTTTCCGGCCGATTCGAGGTAGGATCACCGCATCCTTCCTTGGAGAGTTCCCATGTGCCTGCGCGGTTTGCGCTGGATCGTTCTGATGGCGTTTGCCGCGAGCGCGCCGGCGTTGGCTGCCGCGAAGAGGCCCTGCGTTACTGCCGAGGAGGCTTCGAAGCTCATCCACAAGGACGTGTGCGTGAGCGCCTATGTCTACGACGTGGTGCAGTTGCCGGATGGGACGCGCTTTTTGGATGTGTGCTCGCCGCAGACCCCCGACGAAGCCTGCCGGTTCACCATCGTGAGCCTGTGGGAGGATCGCGAGGAGGTGGGCGAATTGGGCAGGTATCGCGACATGAACGTGCAGGTTCGCGGCATCGTGCGGCCCATGCACGGCAGAGCAGGGATGGTTCTCAACCATGCGCGCCAGTTCTCCGGCGGTCCGCCCAAGTTCAAGCCCAACCCGAAGCTGGCGCGCGGCTTCAACGCGGAGCAGGAACGCCCGCCCATCGACGACCCCAACCTGCGCTCCCAGGGCTCGGGCCGCGCCTTCATGAATACCCGCGACCAAGAGACCCGGCCGGCAAAGTAGCCGCTTCCGGTGGTTCGCGGTTTCCCACTCTAGCCGCAAAGACAAAGACGCGGTGCCCAGAGGGCTCCCAGGTGGGGCACCCAGCCTTTGTGAATAGCCGCGACCAGGAGACCCGGCCGGCAAAGTAGGAACTGCCCTGCTCACCAGCCGCGGCCGGCATGGCGGCGGAGCTCGGCTAGCGGATAGCGTGTGCCGCGCCACTCTACGCCGTTGCGGAGAAGCGCGAGCACCATCGAGCGCAGGGTTGCAAAAAAGACGATGGCGATGGCCGGAGCGAAGAAGACCGCATACCACGGCGAGACCTGGGTGGCGCGGCAGTTGGCGCCGTAGGCCAAGGCGACGGACGCATAGGTGAGCAATCCAGCCGCTAAGGCCCACCCTCCGGCTCCCATAGCGGCCAGCGGCCAGACCATGGTCGCGGCCAGCCCCAGGCAGGCGAGCAGAGTCAGCCCTACCCGGTAGCGGAAGACTGCGAAGGCGTTCTTCTCCAGCAGGTTGACCACGCCGAAGACTCCCTGTAGCCAGCGAATCCGTATCAGTCCGGGTCCAATGGCCACGCGCTGCGCATAACCGGCGCGCTTGACCAGCCAGCCGAGACGCAGGTCATCCACAACCTCCATGCGCAACGCCTCAAACCCGCCCAGGCGCGCGTAGACCTCGCGGCGAACGAGGTTGAAACCGCCTAGACCTGCGAAGTCGCGGGCGCGCGGGTCGGCAACCTTCCACGGGCGGATGCTCCACTCGCCCATGACGCTAAACGCGGCCACCATCGCAGCTTCGCCGGCCGTTTTCAGGATGAGCGTGGGCAGCAGAACCAGGTGATCCGCATGACTCGACAGAGCGTAGCGAAGACTCAACTCCAGCGCCTGGGGATGAAAGATTACGTCCCCATCGGTAAACAGCAGCCAGGGCGCGCTGGCCCGCTGGGTGGCCAGAGCCAAAGCATGAGGCTTGCCCAGCCAACACGCGGGCAGTTCGGTAACATGCATCACCCGCAGGCGATTCGCCCCGCCTCTGGCGGTGGCCTCAGCTGCAACCTCGTCCATGAGCTTCCCGGTTTGGTCGGTCGAGCGATCGTCAACCGCGATGACTTCCATTCGCAAGCCCGTGGAGCCCAGCAGTGAGCGCAGTGTGGCCTTGATCGACTCCTCCTCGTTGCACGCGGGAACAATGACCGTGAGATGCGGAGCTTCGTCGGCAGGCAGCTCCGGCAGTGCGGCCGTATCCAGACGGGTCAAATCCGGCAGCGTGGGCATTCCTCGCAGAGCCCCGATAGCCAGCCGCAGCCAGCCAAGCGCCAGCAGCCAATAGAGGATAGTAAAGACTTGCGGCACGAACTTCGCTAGAACCATACCGCCAGTATCGCCGAAAGGCAAACTCCAGGGGCGCGGGATTATGGCAATCGCATAAACCTGAAGATCGAGGAGATCGTTGTTTTGAAAGGGCACGGCTTCAGCCGTGCCGCAGAACAAGCGAAATCGCCTGGCCTTTAGGCCCTGAGAAATGCATTTTGCAGATCCGTCGCAGTGCTTCTGCTCTCTTCCGTCACCCGTTTAGCCCCTGTGAGATGGCTTTGAAGCTTTAGGAACATCCCTCGGCGGCTAAAGCCGGCAAGTATTCGGCCTCGGTGAGCGGCACGGCACCCAGAGGGTACCCGGCCGTGCCCTTTCAAAGCCATTGTTTATAGAGATTCACGAACTTCAAGAGATTGCCCTGTACGTGGGGCACAGCTCTCAACCATTCAGAAGCTGGGAGATCATTGGCCCAACCAATCAGGCCGTCTCTTCCAGCGGCGGGGCAAACCTCGCCCCAAAACGCAGAATCGCGCCGGAGATGACCAGAAAGATCAACGTCGCTCCCAAGCCCATCCGAAGACTCTTGGCGCGGTCCGAGATGGCGCCGATGATTGTGGGCGAAAACAAATCTCCAAAGAGGTGAATGCAGAGGAGATTGAACGAAATCGCCGTGGCCCGCACCGGCGCCGAGACCGAGTTCACGATGGCCGCGTTCAGCGGTCCCGTGTTGAGGAAGAGAAAGAACTCGGCGGCGAAGAGCGCCGGAACGGTCCAAGCGCGCGGCCCGAAGAAGACCAGCGCGCCGCAAGGCAGGGTGAGGGCGACGCTCCAGAAGCTGAGCAGATAAAGCGCCCGGTAGTTGGTCCGTAGCCAGCGCTGCGCCAGCCAGCCGCCCACCAGGGTTCCGGCAATGCCATCCACCACCGTGATGGCGCCCACCATCCGATCGGCGCTGTTCAACGGCATGGCAACAAAGCGCTCAAGAAACGTGGGCACCCAGGCCGAAATGCCGCCCATGGCGAAGGTGAGCGTTGCCAGCCCGAACGTAGCCGTCAGAAAGGCAGGGTTGCGAAACAGGCCCAGCACCGTTGCGCGATCGGCTGTGGGCCGCACATGGTCGCTCGACCCACGCTCCGGCTCGCGGCCAATCCACCCGTAGAGCGCGGCAATCGCGAGGCCGGGAATGGCGCAGAGAAAGAACGGCGCGCGCCAGCCCCACAGCGTGCCCAGCTCGCCGCCCGCCAGGTAGCCCAGCGCCGCGCCCACGGGAATGGCCAGATAAAAGATGGAGAGGATGCGGTTGCGATCGCGCTCGGGGTAGAAGTCGGCCAGCACGGCCGGGGCAAAGATGCCGAACGTGGCCTCGCCCACCCCCACCAGCGCATGGCGGATGAAGAGGGTCCAGTAGTCGTGGACCCAGGCCGTGCCCAGCGTGGCCACGCTCCACAGCACCGCGCCGGCTATGATCAGCGGCTTGCGCCGGAAGCGGTCGCCGAGCCAGCCGGTCAGCGGCGCGGCAATCGTGTAGAAGATAAACAGCGCGGTGGTCAGCGCGCCCATCTGCTCGTCAGTGGAGTGAAACTCATGCTGGATCAGCGAGACCTCGCCGGGCAGAATATAGCGGTCGATGTAGTTGAAGAGATTCAGGCCGATGAGCAGCAGCAGCGTCCCCAGGGCGGGGCTGAGGCGAGGGCGAAGTGGCTGGGGCGAGGTGGGCAAGAGGATTTGGCCGCGCCAGGAGCGGCGAGAGGTACAACGAATATCATAGAGGGCTCACAGCGCCCCGGGGTTGAGTGCATGGGTAGTCGGGCGGCTCATGGGTACGCCGGAATTCCCGCCGGCATGGCTGCTTTCGTTGAGCATCGATCGCTTCCAAGGAGAACCGGTTCGAGTCCGCAGCCAGGGTCGCTGTCGCCTCCGCCACGGCAAAGTGGTCATTTTTGACCGGACGCTCAATCGTCCAACATGGCATGGTGAACCGGAGAGACGGGTCGTCGCTGTCTTTTCGTCTCTAGACCAATGGAGGAGAAACTATGTCCCACGGAAAAATCCTTGCTTTCTCGGTTCTGGCAATTGCCCTGTTGAGCTGTCCGTCGCTGGGGCCGGCGCAGGTTGGCATCAGCATCGGAGTGGCCCCTGTGTGCCCCTATGGGTACTTCGACTATGAGCCATATGATTGTGCTCCCTATGGCTACTATGGGCCCGATTGGTTTGTGGGCGGTGTGTTTCTAGGAGCAGGCCCCTGGTTTCACGGCCCTCACGGCTTTTACGGCCACGTCGACAACCGCTACGACCCTCGCCAAGGTTACCATGGACCGCTGCCGGAGCGCGGTGCGGAGCCGTTCAACCACTTCCACGGGAACGAGGCGCGGGATGGACAAGGCCATGTAGGCAACGCCGGCCACGATGCGGGCAATGAGCACGCCCTGCCTGGATACAAGGGCGGCGGCCGCGGCAAGGGACGCCGCTAAAGCGCGATTCAATTCAGACCATAAACGAGATGAGGCGTTACAGGCGAATTATCTCGCTCGGACCGCACTCCGCAGCTATCGGGGTTGGAGTGTGCCCGGTCTCTGTCTGCGAGACGCCGGCATTGGCGCCGTATGATCGGGTTTCCGGATATTACCCCGGCGCTGGCCGGTCGCGGAACGCAGAGGGCTGCGCGTCCTAGAGCGAAGTGACAGATGTCAGGTACAATTCAACGCTATGAGGCGACAGGGGCTATGGGCGATGGCGGCATTTCTCGTTGCATTCCAGTCGCCCTTGCTGCAAAGATGCGAAGCGTCAGAATCCGGTTGCGACAGTTCTCCCCGAGTCATCGGTGCATTTGGCGCGGAGGATCGTGCCGGGCCGCCTGTCCCACTTGCGGCTGACATTCGTTCCCAGCTCCCAGGGGTTCAAGTAGTCCGGCGGGTACTTGATACGAACCTCGCCCCTTCTGGCGAACAGACTGTCATCTACGACAGTGACGCAGATGACTCCGACCCGCATCCAAAGCTAGCGTTCTTGGTCGGCGGAAAAACTGTCAAGTTGTTCGATGAGGTTGCCCTTAATCCGCATGGCGGCGGCTTCGAGCGCTATCTGTCGAGTTGCGAATTCGACCTCACAAGGAACCAAAGAGCACTCGCCATCGCGCTTACCGCGGGCTACGATGGCGCGGCTTCAGTTTTCGCGATCATCAGATGGCAATCGGGTGAATATCGGGTTGTTTTCAGCCCAACAGTCGGGCAGGGACGCATGGAATTTGGGCCTCTCAAGCTTGACCTGTGGAGCACGATATGGGGAAAGGTAAAGGATCCCAAGAGTGAGGAATTTGGGAACTACGAGTGTGTATGGTGTCCGCACCGTTATCTCGTCACGGAGTATCTCTGGCGAAATGGCAGGTACGTCAAAGCCGGGTCTAAGCGAACGACAAAAATGTACGACCCGGCAGACGTTTCGAGTTTCCCCCTTTTGATTCGAATGCGGTTCGATGAGGAGGAATAGCCAACGGAATCAGGAGGACGTGCGGTTCAGGCAGTTTGCTGGGGCCGGGGCCGGCGCGCCTCGACGGTGGTGCCGACGCCGCCTCCAGCGCACGAGAATCCGCATTTGGATCTTTGAAGGGTACAGGCTTAAGCCTGTACGTTAATGCATTGAAAAGAAATGCGCTTTAGCCCCTGAGGGGAGAGACAGCAGGAGTGTGGGCTTATGATATTGGTGGAATCAGCATCACGCAAACGCCGATATCAAGGACAAACCCGCACAAAGGCTATCCCTCAGGGGCTGAAGCCCAGCGGATTCTGTGTTGCATAAAGTACGTGCTGAAGCCCGTACCCTTCATTTCTCGCTCAAATCCTAAATGCGATTGCCCTGCGCGGCGGGGCCGCCCTCGCCGATTGACGCCATCGCTCAGCCTCGGAAGAGGTCCAGCCAAATCCCCTCTTGACAAAAAGCTCTATACTTGTTTACTCTATGCCTGTAGCGAACAAGTCTATGACAGAAACCACTCCTCGCGATCTATTTCCCGGCGCGCTCGAAATGATGATCCTCGAGTCGCTTCGCCGCCAGCCAGCGCACGGATACGCACTGGTCCAGCACATCCAGCAGCGATCCAGGAACCTGCTCCAGGTGGAAGAGGGCTCACTCTATCCGGCGCTCCAGAGGCTGCTCAAGGCCAAGCTGGTGAAGGCCGAATGGGGCGTCTCGGCGACCAATCGCCGCGTCAGAACCTACCAGATCACCCCTGCGGGCCTTCGCCATCTGGAGAGTGAGATTTCCAGCTTCGAACGCATGTTTGAAGGCATTGCGCTGGTCCTCAATCCAGGCAAATCCCCGGCTCACTGAGAGGAGTTCCCAATGACGTGGATTCCAAACGTTTTCCGCCGCCGCAAGCTCTACGACGATCTTTCCGAGGAGATGAGCCTGCATATTGAAGAGCGCGCCGAGAAGTTGATGGGCGAAGGCATGAGCCGAACGGAAGCCGAGCAGGCAGCACGCCGGGCCTTCGGCAACCGGACTCTCGTTGAGGAGCGCAGCCGAGAAGTGTGGCAGTGGCCCACGCTGGAGTCGATCTGGGCCGATGTGCGCTTTGCACTGCGGCAACTGCGGCGTTCTCCAGGACTC
>Ga0326728_10008565_pt1 | contig 25316 bp, 22 predicted proteins | sample MB3enrmetagenome_FD_207602 | JGI IMG/M metagenome (GOLD analysis project Ga0326728, IMG submission 207602) | Lab enriched peat soil microbial communities from McLean, Ithaca, NY, United States - MB31MN | ecosystem: Environmental > Terrestrial > Soil > Wetlands > Peat | place: USA: New York... | reverse complement strand
TTTTGTCGTAGAAGATCCGAAGGCCATGATGGGAAAGGCGCTCCGCCAGCTCTATGTCGTCGTTGTACCTGAGGGCCTCGTCGAAGGTGCCGTATCTCATGAGAAAGCTTTTCGCAATAGAGAGATTGCACGTGTAAAAAGCCTTCCACGGAAGCTCCACCGTATTCTCCCAAAGGGAGTAAGCGTCATCGAGGTGTAGCTTTGCGAAGAGCGACGGCGGCAGGTCAGGGGAGATGGTCACCCTCCCCAGGACCGCGCACTGCTCTCCGGGATACGTGCGATGGCCCGCTATGTGCCTGTCGATAACGTCGGGCGCCGTAACCGTATCGTCGTTTATGAACAGCAGGATCCGGCCGCGGCTGCGCCCGATTGCCCTGTTGCGCGCCGCATTTTGCCCTGAGTTTTCCTGTCTGGTGTACTCGATGTTGAGCGTGCTCGAAGCCGAGAATCCTCGGAAGACCTCCGCCGTCTCGTCCCTGGACCCGTCGTCCACAACGATTACCTCAAAGTCTTTCCTCGCCGCGGTCTGCCCCTCCAGGGCCTGGAGACACCTTGAAAGGGTCTGCGCCCTGTTGTAAGTCGGCACGATAACGGTAATCTCGTAAGTATTGTCGTTTGCCCGGTCAATCATGGAACGCTTTGTCGTTTACTGCTGTCCCCGAAGCCTGGCGTTGCGGACTACCGTCCGCACGGGCCCATCCCGACTATTATTCTTTGTCGGCTGAACGCAGCCCGCACATTAGCCTTCCCTCCCGATTGTTTGCAAAAGAGTCGCCAGGGTCCCGGCCGCAGACTCCCACGTGAACCGCCCGGCCCTGTCGAGGCCCTTCTCGATGCAATCCCGGCGAAAGCTGTCGTCGGAGAGCATCTTCTCCATGGCGCCGGTCAGCGCCTCGCCGTCATCGGGCCTGACGAGTATGCCCGCGTCGCCTACGACTTCCGGCAGCGACGTGCAGTCTGAGCTGACCACCGGGCAGCCGCAGGCCATCGCCTCCAGGCATGGGAGGCCGAACCCTTCATAAAGGGAAGGATAGACGAAAAGGTCCGCAAGGCCGTACAGCATGGGAAGGTGTGAATGGGGCATGAAGCCGGTGAATATGATATCGCCTGCGTAAGGGGAACCCATTATGGCCGCTTCGTCCTCATCGGGCAGGAAATCCTTGGCGCCTGCTATAACGAGACTCTGCCCGAACCCCTTTGCCTTCAGTGCGTTGAAGGAGCTGACCAATCGGGTCAGGTTCTTTCGCCTGTTGATGCGGCCGACGAAGAGGATGTAGGGAGCGTTGCCCGGAACGGCGTACCCCTCAAGGGTCCGCCTCGCCGAGGCCGCGTCCTCGACCGGCTTGAAAACCGGATCGACCCCGTTATAATGGACGCGTACGCGGTCGTATGGCGTATGGTAGGCGTCGACAATGTCCCGTCGCGAATATTCCGAGACCGTCAGAACTGCCCGCGCCCTCTTGATGAAGAAAGGCACCAGCAGGCGGTCCTTGACCCCGTCGAAGGTAGAAAAGCTGTCGGGAATGTAGAGGAAGGAAAGGTCGTGGACGGTGAGTAGGAGCTTACCCCTGTAAAACGGCGGGCCGTAGTATGTGGCGTGGAGCACGTCGATCTTGTCCCGGAACGTTTGCAGGCCGAGAAGGACCGCGCGGACAAAGGCAGACGGGGAGGGGACCACGCTGAGGCGCACGTTCTCCAAGCCTTCGAACCTCCTGTAATAGGCATTCGAGGCGTCCGTGATGTAGAGAACGTATTCGTGCTCCGGGGCAAGGCGCACGAGCTGCTCTACGATATTCCTGATATAGGTGCAGTTGCCCGTCCCATCCCGCTCCGCTGCATGAAAGTCGATGCCTATGCGCAAATTATGCACTTCCAACTTGTCGATTCTCTGCAACTCGATACAGGCATATTATTGCTCTCTCCACATAAAAGCCTTTTTGCGCGCTTTTTCGTCCCCACGCTTTTTGCATCAGACTGTCATCCTCGTAGCATCGGCGCGCTTTCCCACAGGCAATTATTGGCGACCCACGCGGCGTCCTGCCGCGCGGGTACCCCGGCGCCCCCTCCACCGGCAAAGCCGGTGGAGCCTCCCCGCTCACAAAATGCCTCTGTTGCACCAAGCAGGGTCATTTATCCCTGCTTGCAGCCTTTAAACAGATGGCGCAGGACGAGCCTCAGGTATTGCCCCATTCTGCGCCCCTTTTCCTTCATCCCCGCATCCCCTGAGGCGAGAAAGCCCAGGTAGTAGGACGCCGCCCTCAGAAAGAAGCTGACGGAAAACAGGAGATCGAACGTCGCGACGGACTTCCCGCGGCTGTACCGCGCGTAGAGGCTGCGCATATTCTCAAGCCAGGCAAAAGACGGCGGTCCCTCTTTTGCGGTCCTTTCCGTCGCCCCCTGTAGGTGGATGATGCTTAAGTCCGGCAGGTAGTATAGCTTGTGCCCGAAATCCCTCATGCGGCAGCCCCACTCCACGTCTTCGGCATACATGAAGATGTTCTCGTCCATCTTCCCCACCTCCTGGATGATGGAGCGCCTGACGAGCAAGCCGGCGCCGCAGACCCAATCGACCTCCAGGGGGTCCTTCAGGCCGCCGCGGTTTACGTAGATCGTTTTAAGGGAAGGGAAAAGCCTTGAGAGGAAAAGGGCGTAGCTTGCCACGCTCTTCGGGGTGGGCCTGAAGCCCGCGTCGCCTACCTGGTGGCTGCCGTCGGGAAAGACGAGCCGGCAGCCGCTCGCGGCCGCCTCCGGGCGCCCGTCCATGAAACGGAGCCAGGCCGCGAGTGTCCGGTTGTCGGGTATGATCGCATCGGGATTGAGGAGGAGGACGTACTCCCCCCCAGCTCTCTCCAGCGCCAGGTTGTTTGCCCTGGCGAACCCGAGGTTCTCCGGACTCGCCATGACCTCGGCCTGGGGAAACCTCCGCCGGACCATGTCTGCCGACCCGTCGGTCGATGCGTTATCGACGACGATTACCTCGAAGGGAACGGGCAGGTCCTGGCTGAAGAGGGAGGCGAGGCACCGGCCGAGGAGCTCCTCCGTGTTCCAGTTGACTACGATGACGGAGAGCTTCATGCCTCTAAGCCGGCTGCAGCAGACCGTTCTCGCGGCGGGAAAAAAGGCGGATGCGAGGCGGTCTATTTTTTGTTGTTGTTATTGTTACCGTAATTGACGGCTATTGCGCCTATAATGCCGATGAGGCTGTAGAAAAGCATCGACGTGCTCATGAGGATGCGGAAGCCCGGGTCGACGAACCCGTGTATCGCTTGCGCCAGGAGGCCGCAGACGGCCCCTATCAATATCCCCCTTTGCCAGATATCGACCTTGAAAAGGTATTTAAAGCCGACGTAAAAAGCCGAAATGAAGATACCCGCGAAGGCGGCGAGACCTATCGTCCCCGTTTCGGCCCAAACCCATAGATAGATATTATGTACGATGTGAGCGACGTCGCCCTCGGTGCTGAAGACTGCCGAGCCGCCCGTGGTGTCATACGTCCTGAAAACCCTCGCGAGGTTGTTGAGGCCGACCCCCGTAACGGGAAATTGCTTGACGATCGAGAAGGCGGCCCGGTTCAACGGTATCCTCGACCGGGCGGCAACGTCCTCGAAGCTGAGACGGTGCCGGATGGTAGGGAGAATGAGAAGGAACAGCAATGCGGTGATAAGGAGTCCAGGCACAAGCATGGCCCAGGACCTTGCCTGTCTCAGCCTTCGGGAGTACATGACGATGAACACCAAAGGGAGCGATAGCGGAATGGTGATCCAGGACCCGCGCGACTGCGTCGTATACATGCCTACCAGGCCGGCTATTGTGGCGGCCAGGTAGAACGCCTTGAGCCAACCCCTCTCTTCGGCCATAAGCATGGCCAACATCAGGGGGACAAGCATCTCGAAATAGTAGGCCATGATGTTCGGATGGCCGATCGTCCCTCCGGCCCTCGTATGATAACCATAGCCTATGGGGGCGAGCGTTTCCCCCACGACGCTCAGGCCGAGGGCCCGGCCGGTCTTGAACTGGTAGTAGGCGATGGCGCTTTCCATTATTACGCCTATAGCGAGGGAGATGAGAAAGGTCGTTAACTGTTCCCTCTTGCGGAGGTTCATGATGATGAAGAGGATAAGGAAGAGCATAGCCAGGCGGACGAGCTCCAGGACGACAAGCGTCGGGGAGCTGGCGTTGTAAAAGCTCAGGAAGCCGGCTCCGATATAAAGAAGGGGCGCCCAGACGAGGAGCTTATTGTAGCGGAAAAGCGGCCCTTCCCCCTCGCGGACATGCTGATAGAAAAAGAGGGCGTAAAGGATCACGGCGCATATAAGAGTCATGCCTATATCGACGCTCGTGACGCCGACGTAGACGCGGTAAAAAAGGTTGATATCGAGGTTGAAGGGGATGCCGAGACCTAAGAAGATCAAGGCCCACCGGGCGAACCCCTGCTCGGTTGCAAAGTACAAGACGAAAACCATGCCCACCAGGACGACGGAGACGACAAAAAGCGACTTCATCTCGTATTGGGCAAGGGAGACGGCGAGGATCACGGAGATGGATCCGAGCAAAATGGCTACGAGGGCCTTGAGGTAGGCCTTCTCGACCGGAGGTGTTGTCTCTCGATACTGCATATGTGCTCTAGAGTGTAAAGCCGGGCGCCCTCACAGCCGCTTGTAAATAGCCTCCGGAATGACGAACCGCTGCTTGTTGAGGATGGCCCCCAGGACGTTCACGCCGGCGCTTTCCAGGTCCCGCTTCGCGGACCGCGCGACCTCCCATCGCGTCCTGCCTGCCTGGACGACAAGGACCAAGCCGTCCATCCTGCTTGCCAAAAGCAAGCTCTCAGGATTGTCGAGTACCGAGGAAGAATCGAAGATAACCAGGTCGAACCGGTCCCGCAGCTTTTGGATGAGCAGGGGAAACTTTGCAGACTCGTACAGGGCTATAGGGTTATCGATCCTTTGTCCTGCCTGCATGAAATAGTATCTCTTGGAGGTGATCTCTGCAGCGGCGTCCTCGACATCGCCTTTCCCCTGGATAAGATCGACCAGTCCCTTCTTTTTCTTCCTTATCTCGAACTGGTAATGGAGGATAGGCGACCTCAGATTGCCGTCGACCAGGACTACGCTTTTCGGGCAGCTCACGGCGAAGGCCGTGGCAAAGTTGAACGCCATGGTGGAGGCGCCTTCCCCGCCCCTCACCCCCGCAAAGGCTATCGCGTAGCCCCCTTTCTTTGCTCTTGCCGCCCTGCCGTTGCCGTTGCCCTCTTTCGGCTTCAGGGCGGCCCCGTTGTTCTCCCTCTCCGCGCGCATGAGGATCTTCCAGAGCACCTTGTAAAAATGGTCGTACATGAACGTCATGTTGCGGAGCTGGCTGCCGCCTAGCCAGCCAGGCGCGGGCACCCCTCTTTCCTCATATGCCATTGCTTCACTCCTGCTTTGGGGACGGGTCGCCATCGCTTCTAAAACCTCACACTCGAAAGGCTCATCGCTTTCTCCGCCGCTTCATGAACATGACCCCACCGCAAAGCATATCTCATAAGCCGGAAACCTTTACTTACCCGACCCGGAACCGGAGTCCGTCTTTCCACTGCCCGGCCGGAGCGCGGCCTCGTCCTGGGGCGTCGCGCCGCTTCCGAACGCTCTGTTCTGATACTGTAATTGCCTGGGCCGTGCCTCCATCTCGCTTCTCACCTGGGCAAGCTCCGAATCGATTTCGGCCCGCCGCTTTTCCAGGACCGCCCGCCGCCTTTCCAGGTCGTCCGAGAGCAGGGGGATCTCGCCCTGTCTCGGGGCGCTGCTTTTGGCGTCTTCGGCCTGTTTGGCAGGCGCGCTATTGAACAGGCGGACTGGATAAACGGCCGCAAGGGAGACCTGCTGGGCCAATACCGGCCGCTGGCTAGCGGCCTGGGCGGCAAGGATGGTTTCGTTCATGTCCGCATCGCTCTTATGCAGGTAGAGCATGTAACCGCCGATGCCCGTAATGAGGAGCACGAAGAAGACCATCACGTTGACTCCGCCCGGTGCATAGGAGCTGCGTCCGGCTACGGGCGCCGGCTCTTCGCGGAACGCTCTCCGAAAGCCCTCGAACCCCCGCCTCATCGCCCCGCGCCTGAAGGGTTGCGCCTCCACCCCGCCAAGGAGGGGCACGGAGAGCAGGAGGGGCACGCCAAGCACATCGAGAATGTCCTCGTGGCCCCTGAACGTATGGTTGAAGAACTCGCTCACGGCCGAGAAGCCGAAGCCGAGGGCCAGGCCGACGATGGCGGAGATGACGACGATGAGGCCTTTCTTCGGATACGAAGGCGCAAGGGGAGGTATCGCGGGCATCGCTATCTTTACGTCGGAGATGCGCCGCGAGTCGAGGTCGTCGGAGATGCGCAGCTCTTCCGCCTTCTTCTTGTAAACCTGGTAGTTTTGCTCGGTGAGGTCCCTTTCCCTCTCAAGCTGTTTCAGCGTGACGGTCTTTATGTTGATGTCCTCGATCTTCTTTCGCTCGCCCCCTACCTCCCGCTCCAGGCTGGCTTTCCTGTTCTGGAGGAGCGAAACCTCCAGGCCCGCGATGTTGAGAAGGCTTTCCGTCTTCTGCTTCCGCAAACCCGCAAGCTGGGTGTCGATCGCCTTTATCTCGTCCGATCTCGTCGTGTAGAACTTGAGGAGCCTTTGCCGCTCCGACCTCAATCGGAAGTACGCCTCGTCGACGGCGCGGAGATACGCCTGCTTATCGGCCATGTGACTCCCCATCTCGGGCGTCTCGACCCATCCCGTGCCGCGCGCCATCTCCCTTATCTTGTTGACCTTCGCCTGGGCCTGCGAGAGATCGATTGCGGTGGTGTTCAACTGGTTCTGCAGGTCGGCCGAATTGCGAAGGAGCAGGTCTTTCTGGAGGGTTATGTTGGCGATGTTCGTGCTCGACAGGAAGTTTTGCAGCCTGTCCTCCACGTCCCGCAGCTTCTTCTCGAACATCGCTATCTGGTCTATATAGAAACGATACGACTTCTGGGATTCGTAAACGAGCATGTGCTGCGTCACGTACTCGTCGGCGTAGACATTCGCCACCAGCGCGGCGAACTTCGGGTCCGTCCAGTCGAACGCCACGGAAATCATGTCCGTGTCTTCGAGGTAGGTTACGTGGAGGGCGTTCAGGAAGGTGAGCACCGAGCCCTTATCCGTGCTGACGGGTCTCGAAGAAAGGCCGAGCCAGGAGAGTATCGTCCGGACTACCGTCTTGACGCCTTCCACTACCCTGCCGATGATCGACTCGTCAGTCTTGAGCGGCTCCATCCTGTCCTTGAGCCGGGCGAGGACCTTCTCGGTAAGGTACTGACCCTTGAGGAGCTCCATCTCGTTGCGGATGTTCTGCGTCCGCTCCTGGAAGACGACGTTGTAGATCTCCGGCCGTAACTGCTCCATCGACGACACCTGCGACTTGCCCAGCTTGACGAGGAGCTCAGTCTCCGCCCGGTAGACGGGAGGAGTGACGATGCAGTAGATGAGCGACAGGACTATAGCGGTGAGAAAAACTGTGGTGATGACCACTCTACTTTTGAAGAAGACATAGAGTACATCTCTGGCCGTCAGCAGCCTTTTTCCTTCCATCATAGTTCTCCAGTCTCTACCCCGCCCCCCCTGGGAGCCAAAGGACCGGGCGAGGCATCACGGAGCGCCGTTATAGCCGCCCGTAATCAACGAACAGGTAGCCGCCGGGACCGACAATGACGGCCTCGGGCTTCACTTTCAAAACCTCGTCCGCCATGACGCCTATTTGGCGCCTCCCGAAAATCTTGTAGCTGTAAATGCCTATGCCGAGAGGATGTGTCCCTATGCGCTTTATATCCGTTTTCAAGCGTCTGTCTGAGGGGGTCGTCGTCGTCGTGTAAATCGTTGGCTGGTGGAGTATATAGCTGAACCCCACCGACGCGCTCTCGCCCTGCCACAGGAAAAGCTGCTTGATGTACTGATCGACCCACTGGTCCATCTTTGCTATCGTCGTCTTCGGCACGTAGATGACGGCGTTGTTAGGTACTATCATATCATTTTCCAGGTTCAAGCCGCTAAACATCTTGAACAGGTCGATCGTCCTTACTATCGGCTCGTTCTTTTCGTTCCAGTACATAATCTTTACGTTCTGGAGCGTGCCCAGAGGCGTTATGCCGCCCGATTGCGCGATGATCTGCAAAACGGTCATAGGCTTGGCGAGCTGCACCGGCCCCGGCCTGAAGACCTCTCCGAAAACGAACGCCCGGCTCCCGGCCAGACTCTCGATAAGGACCGATACGGTCAGGTTATTGAACTCGTACCGGTACGCGGTGTTGATCGCGTCGTTCAGCTCGTCGATCGTCCTGTTCGCCGCTTTCACCGGCTTCAGGAGAGGGAGATAGACGTCGCCGTCGGGCCCTATCGGAAAGACCTTCGCCTGGCCCCTGGGGGCATTTGTGATCGCCTTCTGGAGCTCCGTTATCTTCGACGAGTACTTATTGACGGCCACGGTGACTACCGGCTTGTTGAGGATGTCGGAGAATGCCTTTGCGAGGCTCGACGCAAGATCTTCAGGCTTGAGGCCGGCCGCCGGGAAGTCGCCCTTTATAGGCACCGTGATCTTGCCGTCGGGCCTGACCACGACGGTGCGGTTGATCTGGGGCTGGTAGAAAAAGTCGATGTTCAACTCGTCATTGACGCCTATTCGGTAGGCCTGCGTCTCCGACACGAGGGAAAGGTGATACATGACTTCCAGGGTGTCTCCCGGCGACAATCTATACCGTGTAAGTCCATCTTTCGCTTCCCTTATGAGGTTCTGGCGCAGCTTCGTCTTTTCTGCCTCGGGCAGGTCTTCCGTCTGCTTGAGACGGACAATCTCGCCGTCGGCCGTCCGCTTGACCTCTCCGGTCGGGACCGCGGTGCTGCATCCGCCGAGACCGATGAAAACAACAAAAGCCGCAATCGGAAAGAGCGGTAAAATCCCGGCAAGCATTACCTTTTTCAAGCAGAAAGGTGTATTGAGGAGATTATGCATTCGGGTTACACCCCTATCCTCCACGCAGAAAAGCTACCGCCTCTCTCCCGGCTCGGAAGGAACTCGCTAAACCTTACCCTGGATTTTACTGGTATTATTCGTACAATGACAGCCGGCTATTGTCAAGCTTTTTCTGCTCTATCATTATTTGCATTAAATCTTAACGCTCATTATAATCGGTTCGCCAATCGGCTGCCTGCTTGCGGCATGAATTCGAGCGCCCCCCATCCGGCGGCAGGGCCGAAATCACACCCGAATTGTGTTGACATAGGTATATCTCTATCCTATACTCCATGTGAAGCGGGCCATTTTCGCGGCGTGGGGGTTATACATATGTCGATGAAGCTATGCCTATTCGCCTGCGCGGTTATCGTTGCAGCCGTCTTTCTTTACGGCTGCCAGGCTGTCAGCCGGCTGGAAGAGCCCCCCTCCCTTCTGAAGGTCGAGAGCACCACCGTCCCGGCGCCCGAGGGCACGGTCATTCCTCCGGAGAAGAAGACCGCCATATGCCCGGACTGCGCTGCCCGCATGAAGGGCGGCGTCAAGTCCTCGGTCGTCTACCGGTCCGCCGAAGTCCCTGCCCTTGCCGACATTTACTTCAATTACGACAAGTACGCGATCACGCCTGCTGCCGCCGGCATCCTCCGCAGTAATGCTAGGTGGTTCAGGGCAAACCCGAGGGTGAAGGTCCGGCTCGAGGGGCACTGCGACGAGAGGGGCACCGGCAAATACAACGTCCGCCTCGGGCAGCAGAGGGCCGAGGCCGCGAAGAGTTATCTCATGAGGCTGGGCGTCAGTGGAAGGGTCCTGGAGGTGTCGACTTATGGCAGTGAAAACCCCGATTCGTCCGAGCACAACACTCAGGCATGGGCCAGGAACAGGAAGGTCCACTTTGCGCCCCTTGAGTGATGCCTCCGCCGCAACGCGGGGGGAGGCAGGAAGCGCTTATCCCGCGTCCAGCCGCTCGCAGGCGGGGAGGCGCCTGTCGCTTCCCGGCCTTATCGCGGTTGCGGTCGCAGCCGCGGCGCTCTGTCTTGCCCCTGAAGCGTACGCATTCAAGGCGGCCGACTATCAGAAGCTCCTGACTACCAACTCCTGCGAGAAGTGCGACCTGGAGCAGCTCGACCTCTCGGCCGCAGACCTCGCGGCAGCGGTCTTAAGCGGCGCCGAGCTCGGCAATGCCGACCTCACTTTCACCAGTCTCTACTATTCCAGGATGGAGGGCGTCTCCCTCAAGACGAGCAACCTTTCCGGCGCGAACCTCGCGGGGGCGAACCTCGTCGGCGCGAACCTGTCGGGGGCGAACCTTTTTGAGGCCGACCTATCGGGGGCGAACCTTACGGGGGCGAACCTTACGGGGGCGAACCTCGTCGCAGCGAAGCTCTTCGGCGCCGTCCTTTCGAAGGCGGTCCTGACGGACGCCAACCTTTCCCGCGCCGTGCTTTCTCACGCGGATGTGACCCGCGCCAATCTCGCGGGGGCCAACCTCAACAAGGCCGTGATGAGGTCGGCAGACTTTGCGGGCAGCAATCTGTCGCGCTCCGACCTGACCGCCGCCGACATGGGCAGCTCGCGGTTTTTCCGGGCCGACCTCTACTGCGCGAAGCTGAGGAACTCCCACGCCTCGGGCGCCGATTTCTTGAAGGCGAACCTGAGCCAATCGGACATGACCGAGGCGTACATGAACGGCTCCAACTTCACGGAGGCGGACCTCAACCTCGCGGACATGACAAGCGCCGATTTTACGAACACGATCCTTTTCCGCGCCATCCTCGCGCGGGCGGTCCTGACAAACGCCATATTCACCGGCGCGACTTGGACGGACGGTAAGATATTTACGTCGGCAGCCTTCAGCGGCAAGCCCCGCAGGTAGGGAAAACGACGTAAGTTAAGAAGTTCTTCCCGTAGTCGTTGCACGTGAATCTTTGCTGCTCGTACGATACTTCAATCGATAATCGTCACCACGGACAATGATGACGGAAGGCAGAGCCACTGAAGTAGCCCTACCCTCCAAACTTTCGCGTGTTCACTAAATGCGGTGCCTTACTTCTTGAATCTTTTCCTCATCGCCACAAGGCCTGCCAGGGATGGGGCAAAAAGGAGAAGGGTGGCAGGCGCGGGAACAGGATTCACGGTGATCGAATTAATGTCCACGCTTCCATAGCTTGGGCTGCCCGTATCACCGATATAAGCGTAGGCCCTCATGACCTGCATATCTCCGAAGTTCATGCCATTATAGCCGCTTTGGCTCAGAACGTAGTTCAGGGTCACGTTATTCAGCCCAGGCACGTTTCCACCTGCACCGCCATTTAAATTCCAATCCCATACATGGACGAGGGTCGATCCTGTGAGCTGGTTCCCCTGCAAGGAGATGACGTCGTATCTATAGGCTGACCCGGCCCAATTGCCGTCAACGGAGACACCGAAGGCCGCAAACGGCGTACCGCTGGTGCCGACCAGGTTAGAATAAGCAAAGCTCATGTTGAGACTGCTCAGGGTCCCGAGAGGGCCCATGACACCAACCACCGCGTCGTCGGTGCTGGGGCTTGCCGCACTGGCATAGCTCAATGATACATAACCAGGCGTACCCGCGACATAGGTCCCGTTGTAATAGGCCATGCTGGCAAAAGCTGTATCTGAGTATGTCGTTGCAGAAGCAGTGCCCGTTAAGACTGACAAGAGGACTACCAATACCGAAACCGACAGTAAAACCGACAATATTCGCTTCATCTTTTCCCCCTTTTCCCTTATTTTGCTGCGCATAGAGACAAATTCAAGACCACGAATAATCCCTCCATACTCGCATTACTGCGCTTGCGGCTCATCAGCCTCGGCGGAGATAAAACAACCTACCTCAGCGGATGGCTCGGCTTTTCAGATTTGAAGGGATTTTATAACGGTGGTGTTACAGCAATGTCATGGTCTCATAAATTGTGCGTAAAAAGACCTTAACATAGAAGTAAAAACATTAACGCGGTAGCAATGCACTTTGAGAACGTGGCACGGAGGCACGAGTTGTAGGAGTTGTCAGTGCCTCATCTGATATCCCCAACATCCGATGGTTCAGCGTCCCCCCCCTCCCCCCCCCACGTAACCGCCTGTTTTAGCCGGGTACCCGCGTGCTCCCAATTCTTTATTCGCGGGTGGCAACCCCCCTCAGACAAGCAAAAAATGTGCGCTTTATACGATTGCGGCGGCCCGCCTACCCCCAGGGCTTCTCCTTCGCCGCATTCGTCCCGGCGATTTTCCCGGTCACCAGGGCCTCCGCGTTATTCCCCCCGCCGTTGTACATCCAGCCGAAGAACGAGCCCATCTCGCCGCCGCTGTACAGGCGGGGGATAGGCCGGCCGAAGGCGTCGAGGACCTGGCACTTCCCGTTCCGCCTCGGCCCGCCCTGGGTGTTGTACGCGGCCGGATAGGTCTTCATCGCATAGAACGGCCTCTTCTCCAACGGGACCAAGGTGCCGGCGGGCCGCCCGAATTCTGCATCCGTCTTGCCCTTGCAGGACTCATTGTACCTCGCTAGGGTAGCGCCCAAAACATCGGCTTTCACCTCCATGCGCGAGGCGAGCTCCGCGATGTCGGCCCCGGAGAGTATCCATCCCTTTGCGACCTCGGCGCTGTTGTCCCTGCTCCATTTATACCCCGAATGGGCGTTGAACCAGGAGAAGGTGGTGCCGTGCCTGTATACGACCGGCCCTTTCTTGGCGGTCGCGTCGTCGAAGACGGTCCACCAGGGGTTACGCGTGAACGCGCCCAGGACGCCGTCGAAGAAGAGCTGGTATTCCTTGTGGCCGAAGCCGTGGCGGTTCTCCCGCCTTTCGTTCATGAACCGCCGGCCGAACTTGTCGGTAAAGATATAACCGTCCGTCGGCATCGCAAGGTTGATGAGGACCGGCGCGTATTCGGGGACGACGAGGCAGCCGAAGCCGCCAAGGGTGTTGTTCATGTGCCAGAGGGCCGCGCCTGCTTTCTGGCACATCCTGATCCCGTCGCCCGTATTGTAGGGCGTGCCGCGACCGTAGACAGGCCAGCCGGGAAGGAACTGCTTTGCCATCTCGAAGTCGAACTCGAAGCCCCCGCACCCGACGACTACGCCGCGCCTCGCCTTGATGAAGACCGGCTTGCCCCCTGCCTCCGCCTTGACCCCGATGATCTCGCCGGAAGGGGCCTGGACAAGCTCTCTGGCGGGGGTCTCATACATGAACCGGAGCTTGATCCTGTCCGCGTATGCGCGAATCGGGTTGTACAACTGGCCCAAGACGACCTCGCCCCTGTTTCCCCAGGTCCGCACACAGTCCTTTCCGGGAAACTCCGGGTACTCAGGCTCGAACATCCGGCCTATGGGCGCAGGCTCGATGTCGAATTTGGCGGACAGCCAGTCGTTGAGCAACACGTGCTCCACCTCGAAGGCGAGCAGGCTCTCATCGTCCGTAGTCCCGAAAGCGAGCGCCTTGACGTAGGCGAACCCGTCCTCTGCGTTTGTGGGGGTCCACCACATGTTCCCGGAGACCTTGCTGTTGCCGCCTTCGTGCTCTTTTTTCGCCTTTTCCAGAACAACCACCTTCGCACCGGCTTCCGCAGCAGTGACGGCAGCCGCGAGGCCTGTAAAACCGGTGCCGATCACGACTACGTCCACCGCGATGTCCCATTTTCCCGGGATACCTGCCGCTGCCGCCTGTGTCGCTTTTTGGGAGCCCGTCACGCCCGCCGTCGCTATGCCGCCGCCGGCCGCAGTCTTCTTCAGGAAGTCACGCCGGGTCACCCTCTTTTCCTTCGACATTCTCCTCCTCCCTTAAGCGACAAGCGACTTTCCGGCCCCCGCTCGCAAAAAAGCGCACACCCACCGATGCCGGCCGCCGGTCTCTACTATTTACACCGAACCGGCCCGCAAGGCAATTGAATTACTTACGGGCCAGGCCAAGCGCACCTCCCCACCCCCACCCCAATGGAGGGAGACGCCTCCTGACACACGCATCACGGAGCGACCGCGAATCAGCGTTGGCGAAGCTTTAAGCGTCCGCCTTTTGAAAAAAGGCGGTGCTGCGAGCGCTCGTACCCTCTCTTTCTCTACGTCTCGCAGCAAGCTGAAGCGGAGCCTTACGCTGATCGGGAGCGGAGTGTCGGCGTGTGAAGGGAGCGTGTCTCCCTTCTATTAGCGGCACCGGGAGTTTAAATGCGCTTGGCCTGTTTACCGGCTATCGATTCTAAGGCAGGCGACGGCCTTGCAGTGGCGGAAGCCTGGGGCTATTTCTCCTTATCGGTGACCTTGAGCATGGCGATGGCTGTCGCCCTCGTCTGGTCGTTCACACGGAAGGAGATCATGCGGGGCACCCTCTCGTGCAGGAGCAGCTGGAGCTCGTCATTCGACAGCAATGCGTAATCTCCATTTGCGTCTGCTTCTGTGCGGGGCGGGGTCATATCTTTCGATTCGCTCATCGGCTTGGGATTGCATATAGAGCCGGAAGATAGCGATCATGTCAACCTAGGAATTATCCTAGCTCGCTCTTATCTTGCGCGGGGAGCTAAGCGCCCACCCCCCTTCGGGGACAAGACAGCACGGGGCTATAATCTGCCGCACCCGTCTTACGCGCTGCCGGAAGAAGGCTTCCGTGCGCGCTCCATCTCCTCGTGGTACGCGCGGGTTATGTCCTTTCTGCTCACTACGGAGACGACCTTCCCCTCGTCCTGCCCGCTCACTACCGGCAGCTCCCTCACGTCGAGGGCAGCCATGATGCGCAGGGCCTCGTTGAGGCTATCGTCCATCGTGACGGTCACGACCCCTTCGATGGCAAGGTCCCTGGCCAATAGAAGACGGTGAAGCTCCTTGTCCGCCATGGCTTCCCGCAGGTCCGTCAGGGAGATGATCCCCTTCAACTTATCGTCGTTATCGACAACGGGAAAATCCTGCTGGCCGGAGCCGAGCATGTGGCGGAGGACCTCCTCGAAAGGCATATTCTCAGGGATTGTCTGCGCCGCCCGGCCCTCGGGGACGGCGTCCCTGACTCTAAGGCTGTCCATGACATCGACTGCGAAATCACCGATATGCGCGGGCGAATCGACCCTGGTCGGCACCTGCTTCTCGTAGAGCGAAATCTTCCCGAGGAGCAGGTAAGAGAGGGACGAGACGATCATCATCGGCACGATGAGGCTGTAGCCCCCCGTCATTTCCGCGACCATGATGAGGGCGGCTATGGGCACCTTGGCGACCCCCGCGAAGAACCCGCCCATGCCGACGAGGACGAAAGCCGACGGCTCGGTCACGATGTTGGGGAAAAGATTGTGGCAGATGCCCCCGAAAGCGCCGCCGAGCATCGAGCCTATGAAGAGCGAAGGGGCAAAGACGCCGCCGCTCCCGCCCGAGCTTATGGTGAACGACGTGGCGGCAATCTTTGCAAAGACGAGGGCGGCCATGAGCGGGATGGCGAGCTGCCCGTCGATGGCTGCCTGCATCATCGGATAACCGCCGCCGAGCACCTGGGGAAGGTAAACGGCGACGAGTCCCACCATCAGGCCCCCGATGGCCGGCTTCACGTGCTTTGGGAGGTCGATCCGCCTGAAAAACCTGTCGCGCATCCCGTAGAAGAAGCGGACGTAGAGGGCGCCCACGACCGTGCAAAGAATGCCGAGGACGGCATAGAAAGGCAACTGGGCAGGGGTGGCCAGGCTGAGCCTGGGGATATGGAAGATCGTGTCGCTGCCGTTAAAATACGTAAATACCATAAAGCCCACGATAGAGGAGAGGATGCAGGGGATAATGGCCTCGAACTCGAAGGCCTCCCTGCTGTACAGGACCTCCGTCACGAAGAGGGCCGAGCCGAGGGGCGCTTTGAATATGGCGCCCAGCCCGCCTGCTGCGCCGGCAAGGAGCATGATGCGCCGCTCCTTCTCGCTCACCTTCAGGATGGAGGCGAGGAACGAGCCGAAGCCTGCGCCTATCTGGGCTATGGGGCCTTCTTTCCCCGCCGAGCCTCCCGACCCTATCGTTATGGCGGAGGCTATCGTTTTGACGACGGGCACGCGTTTCCGAATGATGCCCTTTTTCCGGTGAAATGCATCGACCATCGCATCCGTGCCATGGCCTTCCGCCTCCGGCGCGAAGGTGAACACGATGATCCCCGAGATAAGCCCTCCCAGGGCGGGAACGCATACCATCACCCACCTGGAGAGGGGAACTCCGAGAAAGCTCTCTCCCGCCGCAGCCGGGGGAAGCACGAGGCTGACGAGGTCCTTCATGAAAAGCCGCGTCCCCGTCTTGAGAAGGAAATCGAAGAGTATGGCGCCGAATCCCGATACGACGCCGATCAACATACCGATCAGCGTCCCCCGCCAGATGCGCCTGATCCTCCTGCGATGAATTGAGCCGGCAGTCTTAAATGCCATAGATGTTAATGAAACCTAGATCGCGGGTCACCCTTATCAGGCTTGCGAACCGGCGCCTGGGGAAGGCCGCCCCCTTTATCAGCCTCCCCCAAGCTGCACCAGCACCGGTCCGGCAAAATCCGCTGGGCACCGGCCTGTCCTGTTCGACTACAGCTTGTCCGGCGCCAGGTGCGCCCTTCTGTTCTTCGCCCATGCGGCCTCGTCATGGCCGGGGTCAATCGGTTTTTCCTTACCGTAGCTCACCGTCTTGAGCATCTTGTCCTGCACCCCCAGGGTCTCAAGGAAGCCCTTCGCGGCGTCCGCCCGCTTCTGGCCGAGGGCGAGGTTGTATTCTATGCTGCCCCGCTCGTCGCAATTGCCTTCGATCGTTACATGGGCCGTGGGGTGCGCCTTTAACCAGGCGTAGTCCTGCTTCAGTATATCGGCATCCCCGGGTCTTATGTTGTACCTGTCAAAGTCGAAATGGACGTCCTTGAGCGTAACCATGGCAGGCGCCGATTCTTGCCTGGCCGTCGTCGATGGCATCGAGCTCTTAAACTTTCCCGTATCGCCCGTGGAGGGCTTCGATGCGGCCTGCGCGGTCTGCGCCGGCGCCTGGCTCTTTGCGGCCTTGGTAGAGCTGCTGCAAGCGCCCAAAGAGACCACGAGCAACACAACGAGAACGAATAATCCTGCTGATCTAAAATTCATCACCATGCCTCCTTAATTGTTTTGATGGAAAGTCGGTTCCGATCTTTTCAGAACCATCTCATTCCTTGTCGAAAAAAAAGGTGACTTTCACGTTCTCGGCTTCTACGATTTCCGCGAGCTTCTTCACTGACTGGAAAACAACGTGCAGCTCCTTGGCGCCGAGATCTCGCAGGCCGTAGATCATCTTCCCCTGGACGGGGTTGGGCGCTCTCCTGGCCAGTCGTTTGCCCTCGGTCGTCAGGCGGACCTTGACGACCCTCCTGTCCTCCGAGTCCCTGTCCCTCGACACGTAGCCTTTGGCTTCGAGCCGGTCTACCACCCCGGTAACGGTGCTGGGGTGGAGGTACATCTTCCTGCTCAGCTCGCCGAGGGGCAGGGCTTCATGCTCGGCGATCGTCTTGAGCGCCCAAAGCTGGGGACCGGTGATCCCGAAGCTGCCAGACACGTCCTGGGAGTAATCCTGAATCGCCTTGAAGATACGGCGGAGGGATTGAACGGTCTCGGAAATTTCAAAATCCCGGCTTGTCTTCCGCATCGGCTTCCCTTTCTAACACTATGTACAGATAATATCTGTATATAGAATATTTCTATACAAACTATAATCTTGCTTCCCGGCGGTTGTCAAGAAAAATTTTGGGTGATTATGCACTTCAAGAAGAATGGAACAATCTGAATATACGGATATAGTGATACAATGGTGAGGCTGATAGGGCGAGGAGGAATAAAGAGAATGGGGATAGCTGTGCTATCTGTAGTAATTCAGCTTGTGATTATTGGAAAGGCTCAACCGTTTGTCGACGGGGTAGTAATGCCAGAGAAGGCTGGTTTCTCGGGTACGGTTACTAACCGTGTCTTTATATCTAACCAACACATAACAGACCAGATAAAAGAACCGGTTTTCTCGAATATCGAGCCACTCCTTTGCAGTAATACGGCTGTGAATGTTCAAACTGTCGTCTTCAGCTCCAGAGCCTATCACAAGGCCCTCTGGGAGCTTTGTCTCGATCGGATGTGGTTTTGGAAAAACGTTTGGTGGTATTCCCGTTGGTTTAACGAGGTAAGTGACAGATTTAAGGATCGCTGGCGTCTTTCCATGATTTTTGATATGCACCCCTACATCAAAATTAACTCCCATATCTTCGATACCTTCAACGCTCAGCATCCCGGGGAGGTTACCTTTAAGTTCAACGGTAATGAAAATGTAGGGTCTTTCAGTTCTTCTGAAATGAACGGTTTGTCTATACAAAATCCAAGCCTGAAGGATACCAACAAGGGCGAGTATGCCAGTGAACACTTCAATCCAAGAATCGGATACCGCTTCGCTCTTGCCCTTGTTTATTTGTCCATCGGCTTGTTCTTGTTTTCTATAAGTATGAATATTGACAGTAGTAGGGGCCGGGTTATCGGCTTTGTGCTGGAGGGTTTTGGCGTGGTCGTTATAACCTTCGGTGTTGCTGAGTGGTTTTTTGTGTTCTTCCCGTGGCCTTGGCGTTGATCCGTCTGGCTGAGCGTAGGCCATAACGGCCGATAGTAGGATAACGGCCGCGAAGAGGACGTGACAGGTTTTCACAAAGGCTATTTTAGAATGGACTATGCTGTCTTGTCTATCAATTCCTTAAATTCCATCGGCTTAGGGTTCAAAAGCCTTATCGTGGTGTCTTTAGACAGAGCCGCCGCCGAAAGGCCATTTCCAGTCCGACTCCTCGGGCCTGTCGATGCCGTTCTCATATGCGTAATTCATGTTGTCGATAATCCTGTTCCTGAGCCATTCCTTGAAATCGGCGGCTGCAACCGACAGGCGGGGCACCCTGTCGATGACGTCGATGGCCAGGTTGAAGCGGTCGATCTGGTTTCGCATGGCCAGCTCCAAAGGCGTATTGACGTTGCCGTGCTCCTTGTAGCCCCGCACGTGGAGGTTCCGGTGGTTCGTCCGGCGGTAGGCGAGCCTGTGGATCAGCCAGGGATAGCCGTGGAAGTTGAAGATTACGGGCTTGTCCCTGGTGAAGAGGCCGTCGAAGTCTGCGTCCGTCAGGCCGTGGGCGTGCTCGGTCCTCGGCTCCAGCTTGAAAAGATCGACCACGTTGATGAAGCGGACCTTCAGGTCCGGGAGGTGCTCCCGCAGGAGGGCCGTTGCGGCGAGGGCCTCCATCGTAGTTACGTCCCCGGCGCACGCCATGACCACCTCGGGCTCGCTGCCCTCGTCGCTGCTCGCCCACTCCCATACGCCGATGCCCTTGGTGCAGTGCTCTATCGCCTGGTCCATCGTCAGGTACTGGAGGTGCATCTGCTTGTCCGCGACGATGACGTTGACATAATTGGTGCTCCTGAGGCAGTGGTCCGCTACGGAAAGGAGACAGTTCGCGTCCGGGGGCAGGTATATCCTTGTCACCCGCGCGCTCTTGTTGACTACGAGGTCGAGAAAGCCGGGGTCCTGGTGGCTGAAGCCGTTGTGGTCCTGGCGCCAGACGGTGGAGCTTAGAAGTATGTTGAGCGATGAGAGGGGGGCGCGCCAGGGCACGTAGAGGGACTTCTCAAGCCACTTCGCGTGCTGGTTGAACATGGAATCGATCACGTGGATGAAGGCCTCGTAAGACGCAAAGACCCCGTGGCGGCCCGTCAGGACATAGCCTTCCAGCCAGCCTTCCAGGGTGTGCTCGCTAAGCATCTCCATGACCCGGCCGTCGGGCGCAAGGAACCCGCCGTCCGCGTCCTCGGGCAGGAGAGGAAGCGTCCAGGTCTTCGGGCTCGCCTCGTAGATCGCGCTCAGCCCGTTGGACGCCGTTTCGTCCGGGCCGAATACGCGGAATATGCCCGTGTTCTCCCGCATCACGTCCCGCAGGAAGGCGGCGAGCACCTGGGTGTTCCCTGCGGCAGTAGCGCCGGGCGCTGCCATCCCGACGGCGTAATCCCTGAAATCGGGCAGCTTGAGCGCCTTGCGGACCGAGCCCCCGTTCGCAACGGGGTTCGCGCTCATGCGGCACGTCCCCGACGGCGCCATCTCCTTGAGGTCGGGCCTCAGAGCGCCTTTTGCGTCGAAGAGCTCTTCCGGCCTGTAGCTGCGCATCCACTCTTCCAGGATCTTCAGGTGGGAGGGGTCGCCGTGCACGTCGAAGGGCACCTGATGGGACCGCCAGAAGCCCTCTATCTTATGGCCGTCCACTTCTTTGGGGCCTGTCCATCCTTTGGGGGTGAGAAGGACGATCATGGGCCGTCTGGTGTAAGACCCCCCGCCCCCGGCGCAGGCCCCTTCCCGGATCGCCCTGATCTCGGAGAGCACGGTTTCCAGGGTCTCCGCCATAAGCTCGTGCATCGCCATGGGGTCCGAGCCTTCGACGAAAAACGGCGTGTATCCGTATCCGAAGAAGAGGCTTTCCAGCTCGTCCCTGCCCATGCGGCCGAAGATCGTGGGGTTGGCGATCTTGTAGCCGTTGAGGTGGAGTATGGGCAGGACTGCCCCGTCCCGCGCGGGGTTGAGGAACTTGTTCGAGTGCCAGGACGCGGCCAGCGGGCCCGTCTCCGCCTCACCGTCGCCGATGACTACGGCCACTATCAGGCCGGGGCGGTCGAAGGCGGCGCCGTAGGCGTGGGAAAGGCTGTAGCCAAGCTCGCCCCCTTCGTGCATGGAGCCGGGGGTCTCCGGCGTGCAGTGGCTCCCTATGCCGCCGGGAAAGGAGAACTGCTTGAAGAACTTCTTCATCCCTTCCTCGTCCTGCCCCTTGTCCGGATAGACTTCCGAGTACGTCCCTTCCAGGTAGGCGTTGGCGAGGGTAGCGGGGGCGCCGTGACCCGGACCGGAGATGAAGATCATGTCCAGGCCGTATTTCCTGATGAGGCGGTTCACGTGGACCCAGACGAAGGACTGGCCGGGGTCCGTCCCCCAGTGCCCGAGAAGACGCTTCTTTATATGCTCGATTCGGAGCGGTTCCCTAAGGAGCGGGTTGTCGTCGAGATAGAGCATGCCTGCGCAGAGATAAAGGGATGCCCTCCAATAGGCGTCTATCTTTTCCAGTTCTTCACGGGAAAGCACCGTCATCGTTATGCCTCCTTACGATCCCCCCATCCCCCCGGTGGACGGCCCACCCGTTCTTTCCGCAGGAGATTGAATGTGTGGCGCGCAGTCATCAGCTCTTCGTCCGTCTTCATCACGCGGACGGTTGCCCGGCTGGCCTCAGCAGAAACGATGGGCGCATTCGCTCTATTTGCGGCCGGATCGATCTCGACGCCCAGGAATGCGAGGCCCGAGCAAATCGACGCCCTGACCGCCGGCGCGTTCTCGCCTATGCCGCCCGTAAAGACGAGGGTGTCCAGGCCGCCGAGGACGGCCGCCATGGCGCCCGCGAACTTCTTCGCCTGGTAACAGAAGAGCATGATGGCCTCCGCCGCGTGAGGGTCGGTCGCCTCGCGGGAAAGGAGCTCCTCCATGTCGGATGTCCTTGCGGAGACCGCGAGGAGACCTGCGTGCCGGTTTACCATGTCGTTGACCGTCGAGGGGCGCAGCCCCTTCTCTTCGAGGAGATAGAGGATGACGCCGGGGTCGAGGTCTCCGGAGCGGGCGCCCATCATCAGGCCCCCTGCGGGGGTAAACCCCATGGTCGTATCGACCGACTTGCCGTCCCTCACCGCTGCCATGCTCGCCCCGTTGCCGAGGTGGGCGATGATGAGACGGCCCCGCGCGGTATCAAGTCCCGCCTCCCTGGCAAGCTCTTCCATGATGTACTCATAGGACAGGCCGTGAAAGCCGTAGCGCCGGACTCCCTCCCCTTCAAGGAACCTGGGCAAGGGATAGATGCGCGCCGCACGGGGCATGTGCCGGTGGAAGGCCGTGTCGAAGCAGACAACCTGGGGTAGGGCAGGGTAAGAGCGCATGACTGCCGTAATCGCGCCTACCTCATGGGGCAGGTGGTCGGGCGCAAGGGGCGTAAGGCCGACGAGCGTCTTGACCAGTTTTTCCGTCACCAGGTGGGGCTGCACGAAGGCGTTGCCGCCGTGGACTATCCTGTGGCCGACCGCATCGGGCGCGGCAGACGCGTCGCGGAGCCACGCGAAAAGGATTGCGAGGGCCTTGTCATGGTCGCCGGCGTCCTCGTGCTTCTCCACGAGCGTCTTACCCGCTCCATCGACTGCCCTGAAGATGCCCGACCTTAGCCCGATACGCTCGACGGCGCCGCGCAGCAGCCTTTGCTCTTCGGGGCCGCCCATGCGGAAAAGGGAGAATTTCACGCTTGAGGAGCCGCTGTTGATGGTCAGTATAGTGAAAAGCTGGTTGGCAATGCCCGGCCCGGTTATCCTTCACCCCCGCAAAAGACGGAATCGGCGTTTATATCATCGCGGCTTACGCCACTACATATTGTAATCACTTATCCGGGGTCGAAACACGGGATGCGCACTCCCACCGCCGCGCCTCCCGCATCGTCGCTGCCGGACTGCCGGGCAGAATACGGACAAATAACGCTGCGAGTCATAGATTTAACATATACGCGGGGGCGAAGGGAAGGCTAATGAAGTCGATGAACACCCGAAAGGGACGTACGTAACCGAAAAAGGAGGAAGAGGGTATGAAGCTGAGGTCGTTCGGTCTCGTGGTGATGGTCGCCGCTATCGCGCTCAGCGTGGCGGCATGTGGGTGTTTTCAGCAGAAGATGAGGGGCGAGGCGGCGGCGCCCGCAGCGCCCGAGCAAAAAACGGTGGTCGCCCCTGAAAAGAAACAGGAGGTGGTCGTGATCAGAGAAGAGAAAGGGGCTGCAGGGGTCGTATCTGCGGCGGCTCTCGACGACGTCTACTTCGATTTCGACAGGTACAATATAAGGCCGGGTGACGCCGAGACGCTCAAAAAGGATTACGGCTGGATCGCGTCGAATACGAACGGCAAGGTGAGGATCGAGGGGAATTGCGACGAGAGGGGGACGGTCGAATACAACCTGGCCCTCGGCCAGAAAAGGGCGGACGCCGCAAAGGCCTTCCTGGTGAGCCTCGGAGCGGACGCGAGCCGCCTGGATACGGTGAGCTATGGGAAAGAGAAGCCCGTGGACCCCGGACACAACGAACAGGCGTGGGCGAAGAACAGAAGGGACCATTTCACGCCCATGGGCCAGTGAGAAAAAGGCGGGCAGCCGGGCCATGAAAGTCAAGGGGGCAGCGCGACTGTAAGGCTTCAGGGAGAGGAAAGGGCCTTAACGATGTCCGGCACGAGCTCCTGCATGACCGTCTGGAGCTGTTTTCTCAGGGACGCGGCTACGAACTCCCCCGACCGGTCGATCCCCTCGTCCTTGCTGTCCGCACTGGCAGTCATTGCCTTCACAAGGCGGCCGTTTTCCCAGATGTCGGCAGCCAGGTGAATGCTCGTTGATGTGGTAAGGAGAAGCCCGCTAGTCTGGCCGGCGGAGAGCTGCGCGATCTTCACAACGATGCCCCTGGAGGCCCGGGGCGGCAAGTCGGGGCTCCGCTTTACCTCGTACCCTGAAGATTGGAGCTCCTTAGCGAGGGCATCGGCCACCCATTCGGAGAGGTCGTCTCGCGTGACGAGCTGCTCCCCGGTCCCCTGGACGTATCCCAGGACAACGCGGCCGCCGGGGAGCACCAGGGGCTTTTCTGTGAGGACAGGCCTCGCCAGATAGACCTCACCGGACCCCTTTGCCCCCTCCACAACCGGCTCGTACCCGGTAAGATCGAGCCTCTTTTCGAGGGACGTGCTGCACGCCACGAGGCCCGCAAGGAGCATGACCGGCAACAGCCGGACCACCCGCCCAAAGGAATCGATGGGGTTTCTCATAGGCGATCGCCTTACCTTCGCCTCCCGCGCCGGCCGCGCTGCTCCCCGAAGGCTCGCGTCCGGACCGCCGGCTCCGGTGACTCTTCAATTATACCTCAATTCCGTAGAAAAGGCGCAAGATAAGCGCAAAAGGGGGCAGCCGGCGCCGCCCCCACAGGACCTGCAATCTCAGGGGTCAAGGGGGGTTGTGTCTTACTATCTGCCTCCATATTCTTCGTCCCGGCTGCGAAAGCAAGGTCTCCACCTCTTGATGCCAGCGTTGTCCTGGTGATGGGTTACAGCGAGGCCATTTCGCCCGAAAAGGCAAAGTCCATAGGCGTCAGCGAATTCGTGATGAAGCCGGTCGTGAAGAGAGAACTGGCGGCCATGAAAAGCGGCAGTTAAGGCAATCGAATTCAAGAAGAAGTAACGAATCCTATGATAACCGTCTGTATATCTCATCGTCGTTCCGCTTGCCGACAAGGATCAATCGGAGGGTATCGCCCTGGAGGTCGTAGACGATGCGGTATTCGCCGGCGTCGTTCCTCAAGAACGGATATCCCTTCAATTGCTCTGTATCGTGAGGCCGAGGGTTTTCGAGCAGCGCGAGAACTTTTCTGAGTACCTGCCTGAACTGCTTCGGCGGCAGGTTGTCCAGGAAGGCGTACGCCTGTTTGCTAACGAGCAGCTTTAGCGCCAATTTTACGCTCAAGTAGCCGCCTTGCCTCGGTGTCCCTGACAAAGCCTTCCTCGATGGCCTTCAGGGCCTTCTCACCCCAATAACGGTCCTCAATCTCCGTGAGGCGCTCATATTCGGCAATGGACATCATAACGGCGACGGGCCTGCCTTTCTTCTCGATAGCTATAGGCTCCGACATGACCGTCTCAAGCATCTGCCCGAACTTGTTCTTCACATCGGTTGCAGCAGCTTCTTTCATGGTTAACTCCTTTAGCTATCTTAGCTAAAATATACACCTTGGACGGGAGGCTGTCAAGGATGTTGGGACGGTTACAAATGTCGGGCCGGATGGGTAAGGTGGAGATGCCGCAAAGGCCGATGTTCCCGACAGAAACCAGAGGGAAAAGGGGACGGCAAAAGGTAAATATTACCAAGGAAAAATGGTGCCGACGGCGGGACTCGAACCCGCACGGGTCTCCCCGCCACCCCCTCAAGATGGTGTGTCTACCAATTCCACCACATCGGCACGCATCTATTTCGCCCCGGCGGGCAGCTTCTCTTCTATCGGGGAAGGCACGGGTATCGTCGTCGTCCTCGACGGCACGGACCGGCTGCTCGTGTACGTAAGGGCCAGCACCAGGCTCGTCAGCATGAATACGATAACGACGATGGTAGTGACCCGCGTCATGAACCCCGACGTGCCCGAGCTGCCGAAAAGGGTCTGGCTCGCCCCGCTTCCGAACGCCGCGCCTATCTCCGACCCCCGTCCCGTCTGCAAAAGCACGATGAGGATGAGGGCGATGGCGGCGCATATATGTA